>VAPL010423982.1_pt1 | contig 12915 bp, 12 predicted proteins | sample 3395061 | NCBI WGS metagenome assembly VAPL01 (sample SAMN08290444, study PRJNA428436) | hydrothermal vent metagenome | isolation source: Deep-sea hydrothermal vent chimney 2 | place: Pacific Ocean: Juan De Fuca Ridge | depth 2182 m m
CTTCGGCCCGGCCATGATAACGATGGTCGTCTCGTATTACACGCGGCACCAGCACTCGAGGTTCAATGCTGACGGGCTCATATACTACCCGTTCTTTCTCTTCATCATAGCGCATCTCAACTTGCCCAATCAGCGGGAAATCTTTACGGAAAGGATGTCCGATAAAACCATAGTCAGTTAATAGTCGCCGTAAATCAGGATGTCCCTCGAAAATAATTCCGAATAAATCGAAGGCTTCGCGTTCAAACCAATTGGCACAACTCCAGATTGGCATCACCGAAGCAATCAAAGGCATGTCTTCTTCGACAAAACTCCGCACTCGCAAACGATGATTTTTAGTGCATGACAATAAATGGTAAACCACCGCAAAGCGGGGTTTCGTCCAGCGATGATGTTCGTTTTTAGAAGCCACCCAACCTCGACTAAAACCCGTTTCGGTCGCGGATTCGGTGCTCCATTCCGTATCACCAAATGCGATATAATCGACACCGCACAAATCAATGAGTTGCTCAAAAGCAAAATCAGCCCCATCGCGTAAGGCGAGACACACCTCGCTAATATTTTTTTTGTCCACTTCAATGGTAATTTCTCGGTGATCGGAAATTACACAGGATATTATTTTTTCCGCAAAAAAATTTTTTAAATTTTCTACCAGAATCTCGTTTCGATTGGCCATGAATTTCGCTCGTTAACGGGCTATTGTGTTAGTGCGTTTGATTTTATTTTGTAGTTGAATGATGCCGTATAACAGTGCTTCAGCGGTTGGCGGGCATCCAGGGATATAAATATCGACTGGAACAATACGATCACAACCCCGGACTACCGCATAAGAATAGTGATAATAACCGCCACCATTGGCACAAGATCCCATGGAAATGACCCAGCGCGGCTCGGACATTTGATCATAGACTTTACGTAACGCCGGTGCCATCTTATTTACCAAGGTCCCCGCTACTACCATCACATCCGATTGGCGTGGGCTCGGGCGAAAAATCACTCCAAAGCGATCCAAATCGTAGCGAGAGGCACCGGCGTGCATCATCTCAACCGCACAACAAGCCAAACCAAACGTCATGGGCCATAGTGAGCCGGTACGTGCCCAGTTGATTAATGCATCCGCTGAGGTTGTCACAAACCCTTTTTCTAATATGCCCTCTATTCCCATTCTAAGGCCCCTTTTTTCCACTCATACCAAAACCCAATGACCAAGATTAAAAGAAAAACAACCATCGCCATGTAGCCAAAAATACCAATCTCTTCAAGTACCACTGCCCAAGGGAACAGAAAAGCAATTTCAAGATCGAAGATAATGAATAGAATGGCGACCAAATAAAACCGCACATCGAACTTCATTCGAGAGTCTTCAAAGGCAGCAAAACCGCATTCGTAAGTCGATAATTTCCGGCGATCGGGGCGACTAGGTCCAACCATCATGCTCATCATAATTGGCACCCCGCCAAAAGCAATGCCGAGCACAATAAACACCAAGATGGGTAGGTAACTCTCTAGCACGACAGCCCCCTTGTATACTTGATAACACTTGAAAAACTGTTTTTCACTTTTACCACTTTTGATATTTTATTCATTCAGTCAAATCCTGCAGGCACGCGACACCCAGCCAATCCTGTCTCACTATTTTCATGCATGACACTTAGCTAGCAACATTGATTTAGCCAGTTTATCGCCTATGCGACTCACAAAACGGCTGTTAATTTTATTGAGCTGTACGGCTTCTAAATTAATGATGGATGCAGTCTAGGCTAGACTGCAGGATCATGTCAAGCCGGTCTTTTATGCGGTTAACTTATACTATCAATAGCTTACAACGCAACAAAAACTTTTTTATTTTTTTTGTGGTCAAATGAAGCTCAGCTCGTTAAAGATTTGTCTGGATTAATTGATGTGGATCAAAATGAAATGATGCAAACAACAAGCGGTTGAATTCGTATATATAAGTTGATGGTGGCTATTTAATCAGGCCGATAAGTAGGCAGTCGCTCTATTTTCAGCCAGCCGTAAAGAGGTGAATCAAATTATCGAGGGGTACGGTGAATATAAAGTAATCGCATTGACAGCTTATCGTTCAATAGGAAACCAATTTGAAAAATAAACGCCAATACTCAGCACGACCATAAAAATGGGATTTTCGCGCCCAGATTTAATGATAATTTATGGCCGTGCTGAGTATTGAATATATGAGTAAGCGAGTGACGCCCGTTTCTGATTAAAATCCCAGTGGGTACTTACACTGATTCCCATTCAAGGCTGGCGACAAACTGATTATCTCGAAAACTTTGTAGCAAGTTTTGATGGGTATTTAGTCACGGAAAATTCAAAGCCAGCGCCTTTGAAGCAAAGCGGAAGATTAAAAACAAAGCAGTCAAATTCCCTATATTTCTAAACGAAACCCAAAAAATCTGCCGATTTATCACCCGTTAACCGCTAGTTGCTTTTTTGAACAAAAGATGAGAGAATTCACCGATTCAACCGCCTACATTTCGCACTAGACCAAAGGATCCGATTTGTTCCTTGGTTCCACAATGATTTTTCTTCGCTCGGCAAGACAGCAGTATTACACTCAACCGGAAAAAAACACTGTGAAATTGCAATCGCATTGCGCTTGGGCAGACCGAATATAGGTGAACAGTCAATAACCAAATTAACTTTTTGCCAAAATTAAAAAATCATTCACAATCTTACAATATAAGGCATAATTCATGACACCCGCTGTAACTAGTTTTAGCCAATTAGCACTGGCACCACCCATTTTGCAGGCACTTGAAGAAATTGGCTATGAAAGTCCTTCACCGATTCAAGCCATCAGCATTCCGCATTTGCTTAACGATAATGATCTTGTTGGGCAAGCACAAACCGGCACCGGTAAAACGGCCGCTTTTGCCTTACCGTTACTCAGTAAAATTGACTTATCAATACGCCAACCACAAGTGCTGGTATTAACCCCAACCCGTGAACTCGCGATCCAGGTCGCCGAAGCTTTTCAAGCTTATGCCCGACATCTAAGGGGCTTTCATGTCTTGCCCATTTATGGCGGGCAAAGTATGAGCATTCAGTTACGTCATTTAAAACGAGGCGCCCATGTCGTGATCGGCACACCGGGCCGAATCATGGACCATCTACGAAGAAAAAGTCTTGTTCTTCAATCAATTAAATCATTAGTGCTGGATGAAGCCGATGAAATGCTGAAAATGGGATTTATTGAAGACGTCGAATGGATTTTAGAACAAACGCCAAGCAATCGGCAAATAGCACTTTTTTCTGCGACCATGCCAGAAACCATTCGTAAAGTCGCCCGCCGCCATTTGCACGACCCTCAAGAGGTGAAAATAAAAAGCACCACCACCACGGTTTCGGCCATTGAGCAGCGCTATTGGCAAGTCAGTGGCTTACATAAGCTAGACGCATTAACACGTATTTTAGAAGTCGAAGATTTTGATGCATCCCTCATTTTCGTGCGTACCAAAACAGAAACCGCCGAGTTAGCCAACAAACTGGAAGCGCGCGGTTATGCGGCCTCTGCACTTAATGGTGATATGAATCAAGCCCATCGCGAACGCACCATCGAACAATTAAAAAATAATACCTTAGATATTGTTGTTGCCACCGATGTCGCGGCGCGTGGTTTAGATGTGAAACGCATTACTCATGTCATCAATTACGACATTCCCTATGATACCGAAGCTTATGTGCATCGCATTGGGCGCACCGGACGTGCAGGACGCAAAGGCAGTGCAATCTTATTTGTTTCACCCCGAGAAATGCGTATGCTGCACGCGATCGAAAGATCGACCAAACAAAAAATAGAACGCATGCAATTGCCCTCCGTGGAAGCTGTTTCGGATCGCCGCATTACCCAGTTTAAGCAACAAATCATTGGTATTATCGAATCGGAAGATTTAAACTTTATGCACCAGGTGGTCAGCCAAGTCGAACAAGAACATAACATTAGTTCGCACGAAATTGCCGCCGCACTCGCGTATTTAGCGCAGCGTGAACGACCATTACAAATCAAAGTAAAAAAGTTGCCACCAGAAAAAAGTCGTCCCCCTCGTCAGAAAAAAGATAAGGATTTTTCAGAAAAAAATAGCTATCGATCCAAAAAAGCCCCACCAGAGGACATGGTACGTTACCGGATTGCGGTTGGTCGTAACCAACATGCGACACCGCGAGATATTGTTGGTGCGATCGCCAACGAAACTGAATTAAACAGCCAACAAATTGGCCATATTAAATTGTATGACGATTACAGTACGGTTGATTTGCCAAGTCAAATGCCCAAAGCCCTTTTAAATCATTTAAAAAATGTGCGTGTTCGGCAATGCAAACTTGATCTCTGTCTTGAGGGTACAACACCAACTAAAAGCAGCAAACCCAAAAAGAGAAACTCAACGATTAAAGACAAAGAGCTAGACTCAAGCAGCGAGAAAGGTAGTAAACGCAAAAAAAAATCGATGTAATATGGCTAACGCGTCTTCAGTCTCATGCGATCGGATGAGACTGAAGCTCTGTCATGACAGCCTCTATCGATTTTAAATTTATATGAGTAATCGGATGGATTGAACGAAACGAATCCACCGGAGCAGAGCACAAATAGTGGATTCGCTTCGCTTAATCCACCCTACCCCATTATCATCTGCGTATAATCCGTTGGACTATAGATGCTTAATTTAAAAAATACAGCAGTTCTAAATTCAGAATGGTGCCGATGGCCGGAGTCGAACCGGCACAGCTTTCGCCACCGCCCCCTCAAGACGGCGTGTCTACCAATTCCACCACATCGGCTATTGTGCGGAATATACTCTTATTACCCACGAATGTATAGTGCTGCCTAGGTAGCTGAGCATATTTGGTTAAAAAAATTGCATATCTCGGTGGTTTGTCCATTGCCTAAGCGATCTCGGTAAACACTGGCAAACTCAACAAGCCGTCCCTTATTCGCTTGATGGCGGTTCTATTGGCGGCGCTGGCACGGTTGTCGCTGGTTCGGGCTGGGTTGTCACTTCTTCCACGGGAATTTGTGGCACATCATCGGCCGTGGTTGGCGCGGTTTCAATCGGCACATCGAATGGCACGGGTGCCGGAACATCATTGGCTTGTTCTGATTTCTCAATCATGTCAATAATGCTACTTTCTCCTTTCGAAGACTGGCCGGAATTATAGGCTAGCATCAAGCTGGTAATGAAAAAAACGGTGGCCAAAACGGCCGTGGCTCGAGACAAGAAAGAGCTAGAACCCTGTGAGCCAAACACCGTCTGTGAAGCCCCGCTACCAAATGCCGCGCCCATGTCAGCCCCTTTCCCTTGTTGTAACAACACTAATCCAATAATCGAAATGGCTATCGCTACATGTACAACCAGAATAATGCTTTCCATGACCTAATCAAACCTTTGTTGCGGCAGAGCAAATTGCTATGAAATCATCACGACTTAATGATGCTCCACCGATTAACCCACCATCAATATCACCCTGAGCCAATAACTCAGTTGCATTCGCACTTTTCATACTGCCACCATAAAGAATTCGTATTTTAGCCGCAATGGATGCATTTTGGATATTTAGTAATTGACGAATAAAAGCATGTACCTCTTGCGCTTGATGAGGTGTGGCTGTCTTACCCGTGCCAATGGCCCAAACGGGTTCATACGCAATGACAGCGTTGGAGAAAGCAGCAATACCATTATACTGTATTATTGAAGCCAGTTGTCGTTCAACCACATTCTCCGTGGTACCCGCTTCCCGCTCTTCCAATGATTCACCCACGCAAAGAATCGGGGTCAGACCTAATGCCAGTGCAGACGCAAATTTTTCAGCGATAATTTCATCGCTCTCACCATACAACGCACGCCGTTCGGAGTGCCCGATAATGACATATTCGCACCCAACATCTTTTAACATGGATGCAGAAACTTCTCCAGTAAAAGCCCCTTGTTCAGGTATGGCGACATTTTGTGCGCCCACGGCAATTCGACTGTGCGCTAAAGCTTGGACAACCTCAGACAAAAATACAAAAGGTGGACAGACAACAATATCTGCTCCCTCCAAATCAGTCGCGCCGGAAATTATACCCTCAATAAGTGCCTGAATACTGGTTCTGGAACCGTTCATTTTCCAGTTTCCAGCGACCAGTGGTTTACGCATACTCTCCCCCAAAGGTTAAAAATACGCAAGCTTAACCAGAATGACGTTAAAAATCAATCCAGAAGATGATTAAACTCGACAATCAATTCCAGCTCACGTATTTTACCCTTTAAAACGACAACCTTAAAATCAAAACGAATAAATATCAGGCAACATTGGGCGTTGCGTTGATGGATTGCTCAACCACACTTGCTAAGCTGTGTGCGATATTCTCAACCACTTTTTTATCTTGCCCTTCGACCATGACGCGCACTAAAGGCTCGGTGCCTGACGGCCGTAACAAGACTCGGCCATTGCCTGCCAGTTGGCTTTCCGCTTCTTTTATTGCGTCGGTGACACGCTTAATGCTGAGCACATCCGTTTTGTTGGCTAAACGAACATTCACCATGCATTGAGGATATTTGACAATACCACTTCGCAACTCTTTTAAGCTGCGCTGGGTAATCACCATTTCCGCCAATACCTGTAAGGCCGATACAATACCATCCCCGGTTGAGGTTCGATCGAGACAAATAATATGGCCGGAAGATTCGCCACCTAAGAGCCAACCGTCTTGCTTTAACATCTCAAGGACATAACGATCACCCACTTTAGAGCGCTTAAGAAATATACCTGCCCGACTTAATGCTTGCTCTAAGCCCAGGTTACTCATGACCGTCCCCACCACACCACCGTGTAAGGTACCTTCTCGGCGACGTGATTGAGCGATGATATAAAGCAACTCATCGCCATCAACAGAATTGCCTTCATGATCGATCATAAGTAACCGATCGCCATCACCATCAAAAGCAATACCCAGATCCGCTTGGTGTTTTTTGACTTTTTTACACAATGCATCAGGCGACGTTGAACCGCACGCTTTGTTAATATTCAGGCCGTTCGGATCAACCCCGATGGCAATCACCTCGGCACCTAATTCGGTAAAAACACTGGGGGCCACATGGTAGGTCGCACCATGTGCGCAATCCAGAACAATTTTTAAGCCCCGAAAATCCATGACCATGGGGATGGTGCTCTTACAAAACTCGATATATCGCCCCGCCGCATCGACAATTCGCATAGCTCGACCCAGCTTAGCTGATTCCACGGTCGTCATGGGCTTGCCAATTTGGGCTTCGATTTCTAATTCAACCGCATCCGGCAGCTTGGTGCCTTTATCTGAAAAAAACTTGATGCCATTATCGTCGTAAGGATTATGTGAGGCACTGATCACAATACCCGCTTGGGCATGTAGGGTGCGGGTCAGGTAAGCAATCGCAGGCGTTGGCATGGGTCCCAGTAATTGGATATCAACGCCCGCTGATGATAATCCGGCTTGTAACGCGGATTCAAACAGATAACCAGAAACACGGGTATCCTTACCAATAAGGACTTTACCTTGGCCATTCGGGGCTAATACCTTACCAACAGCCCAGCCCAACTTCATAATAAATTCGGCATTGATTGGTCCTTCACCAACTTTCCCTCGAATTCCATCCGTTCCGAAAAAACGTTGTGACATGTATTTTTACCCTTGTTTTATCGCAGAAAAAACGTTTACCGCATCCACGGTCGCCTTAACATCGTGAACTCTGAGGATCGATGCTCCCTGGCATAATGCGATGACTGCTGCAGCGACACTTCCATAAATACGATGACTTGATTCTGCCTCTCCAATAATTGCCCCAATCATGGATTTTCGTGATAAACCCACTAGGACCGGGCGTCCAATATCATTCAATGTGGACAATTGACCTAATAAAGTGCAATTGTGTCTCAATGTTTTACCAAAGCCAAAACCTGGATCAATAAGAAGTTGATGACGAGAAACACCATGAGCCAAGCAATCATTTACACGTTGTTGCAGAAATTCAAACACACATTTTACGACATCCTTATAGGTCGCGTGTTGCTGCATATTGGTTGGCTCACCTTGCATGTGCATCAGGCAAACCGCGGAGCCCGTCTGTTGAACCACTGTTAACGCCCCCGGTGCTTGTAATGCTCGAACATCATTAATCATTTTAGCCCCCGCCTGCACCGCCGCTTGCATCACTTTAGGTTTGTGCGTGTCAATAGATATCAGCACATCAAAACGACGGCTAATGGCTTCAATAGCTGGTATAACCCGGTTGAGTTCTTCTTCGAGAGAGACAGGCTGAGCATCTGGGCGGGTGGATTCGCCGCCCACATCAATGATTGCCGCGCCCTCAGCGATCATGGTTGCTGCATGGTCGATGGCATTCGTGTTTGAAAAAAAGTTACCCCCGTCCGAAAAAGAATCAGGGGTAACGTTGAGTATGCCCATGACCTTGGGGGCGGCTAAATCAAGCACCCGGTCACCACATTGTAATTTACCGCTCATCAGGTTTGGTTGACAGGATCTCCTATTTCACTGTCATCATCGCTTTTTTTATCCTCACCTGTCGATTTGTTTTTCGTGGTTGGATCGACATCAAGATCAGATTCGTCCCAATCACTCGGTGGGCCAGGCGGTTTGCCTTGCATAATTTTATCAATTTGGCCGCGATCAATGGTTTCATACTTGAGCAAAGCTTCCGCCATGGCTTCCAGTTTATCGCGATGTTCAGTTAATATGTTTTTCGCGACCTTATAGTTTTTATCAATAATTAAACGTACTTCACCGTCAATGACATAGTTGGTTTCATCAGAGACGCTCTTGTGCTGCGTGACAGACCGTCCTAGAAACACTTCACCTTCATCTTCGCTGTAAACCACGGGACCCAGTTTTTCTGATAAGCCCCACTTGGTGACCATATTACGAGCGATTTCCGTGGTTCGTTGAATATCATTGGAAGCACCCGTGGTCACACACTCCAGACCAAAGACCAGTTCTTCAGCGATACGGCCACCAAATAAACTGCAAATTTGGCTCTCCAGGCGTTGTTTACTGTAGCTATAACGATCTTCTTCGGGGAGAAACATGGTGATACCTAACGCACGTCCACGCGGAATGATGCTAACTTTATAGACAGGATCATGCATGGGTACTTTTAAACCCACAATGGCATGACCCGCCTCGTGATAAGCGGTCAAGCGTTTTTCAGCATCGTTCATTACCATGGATTTACGTTCAGCACCCATCATGATCTTGTCTTTGGCTTGCTCAAACTCAGCCATACTGACCGTTTTTTTGTTATTACGGGCGGCAAACAAAGCGGCTTCATTGATCAGATTAGCCAAGTCCGCGCCTGAAAATCCGGGCGTGCCTCGGGCAATGACTCTCGGTTTGACATCATCGTTGAGTGGTACTTTGCGCATATGAACGCGCAATATTTGTTCGCGACCTCTGACATCGGGTAGCGGCACGGTGACTTGGCGATCAAAACGGCCGGGGCGCAATAGGGCAGGATCGAGCACATCGGGTCGGTTGGTTGCCGCAATGACAATGACACCCTCGTTGCCCTCAAAACCATCCATTTCAACCAATAACTGATTGAGTGTTTGCTCTCGCTCATCATGGCCACCACCTAATCCAGCGCCGCGATGCCGACCGACCGCATCAATTTCATCAATAAAAATAATGCATGGAGCATGCTTTTTGGCTTGCTCGAACATATCGCGCACTCGGGAAGCCCCGACACCGACAAACATTTCAACGAAATCAGAGCCTGAGATGGTAAAAAACGGGACTTTCGCTTCCCCAGCAATAGCTTTAGCTAATAGAGTCTTACCCGTTCCTGGTGCCCCGACCATTAAGACACCACTTGGTATTTTGCCACCCAATTTTTGAAATTTGCTCGGATCACGTAAAAACTCGACCAACTCACCGACTTCTTCTTTGGCCTCTTCCACGCCAGCCACATCATTGAAATTGATTTTTACTTGGTCTTCACCCAGCATTCTGGCTCGGCTTTTGCCAAACGACATGGCGCCACGGCCCCCGCCGCCACCTTGCATTTGGCGCATAAAAAACACCCAAACTGCAATTAACAGCAACATAGGAAACCAGGAAATAAAAATCTGCATTAAGACGCTTTGTTGTTCGGGCGGCTGCACATCAATCGCCACACCACTGTTTAGTAAATCACCGATGAGGCCAGGATCCCCTGGGCTATAAGTGACGAATCTTTCTCCAGACTGCTTAATGCCACGAATATTCCGCCCTTCAATTAAAACGCGTTGTATTTCGCCGGATTTAATTTCCTGAATAAACTGGGAATATTCCATTTGTCTTGAAGAGGTTTGTTTCGGTGCAAAATTATTAAAGACCGACATCAAGACAATCGCGATCACCACCCAAAGGATGATATTTTTTGCCATATCGTTCAAAACGGTCCCCTCAATGGTTGAGACGTTAAATACCAAACATTCATTTGATCATTGCAACGTATTGCAGTGTCAAATCCATACCAATTATTATTTAAATTAAAAAATGTCATCAGTGAGTTAAAATAAAATTCGGTGGCACTTGCTAAGCGACCAAGCTTATTGCAAAATTGATTGTTAAACAATTCGATTTTTCCCCAATAAATAAACTTCTCGACTAGCCGGGCGAGATGCTTTAGGTTTTCGAGTTAACACGCGGCTAAACATATGTTGCATATTCCGCCGGAAACTATCAATTCCCTCTCCTTGGAAAATTTTGACCAATAATTGGCCATCTGGACGTAATACTTGCCCGGCAAAATCTAATGCCAGTTCAGCAAGATATATCGATTTTGGTTGATCCACCACCTTGCTACCACTTATATTGGGTGCCATATCTGAAATCACAAGATCAACTTGCTTGTTATTTAGGCAATCAAACAACTGATCCAGCGCCTTTTGTTCACAAAAATCACTTTGAATAAAAGTCACTCCGGTCAGTGGTGCCATTGGCAATAAATCAAGGGCAATGACTTTTCCTTGATTTCCCACATGCTTTACCGCCACTTGCGACCAACCGCCTGGCGCCGCCCCTAAATCCACCACCACCGCGCCGGGTTTTAACAACTTATCTTTTTGATCAATTTCTAAAAGTTTAAACGTTGCTCGGGAACGGTAACCCAATTGCCGCGCCTTTTTGACATACTCATCAGAGAGGTGTTCATTCATCCAACGTCTGTTTTTATTTTTTTTAGGCATTATTCTCTTTTTCATATTGGGCACGAATTTTATTGGTTTTTACCATCAGCCAAACCATTGCCCCCAGCCCATAAAGGCATAAACTCAACCATTGCCAGCCGCTACCTTCGATCAATTTGTCATGAATTAACCAAAAAACAAAACCAATAATGACAAACAAGCCTAAATCAAACTTCACCGAGTTGAATGGACTCGCTGTCACCGTGATTCCCAACTTATTTTGCGATACACTATCGCGTTTTAACCCCTTCAATTCATTTAACTCCTGGTGAGACAACATGGCTTTAACCAGCAAACAAAAACAATATTTACGAGGTTTGGCGCATAATTTAAAGCCAATTATATTCGTAGGAAATAACGGTATCAGTGAAAATGTATTAGCGGAATTCAGTCATGCCATTGAATATCATGAATTAATCAAGGTCAAGCTCAACAGCGCTGATCGTGATGAACGGACCCAAATGGCCCAACAAATCGCTGACCAAACATCGAGCGAAATCATCCAATGTCTCGGGAAAACCGCTATTTTCTTTCGCCCGAGTGAAAAACATAAAATCCAAGTTCCTTAATTTCATTATTTAATAACTGGTCATTATTTGATCTTTGCGCGGCTAATGCGAGCGACGACTATTGAGTTAAACAGAAGTACTTGACCTGACTTCTAACTTAATGGTCGCGGGCTCAGCGGAGTCAAACGATGTAACCCGACGACCACTAAGAGCAATCCGCACAAACTATTTATCAAGTATAAAACGGAAGATATCCCGTGTAGTATGCCAAATTGTTTGGCTGCCTCACTGCCCTCAATCAATCCCTGTGCTTTCAAGTCCGCCATGCTGGGCTGCAATGCAAATAAGCTCACCGCAATCACAATAAACATACCCAATAAACACCCTGCTCGCCATTGCCGCCAGCCAACGCGACCCATTTGTATCGCCAATAATATGGCACTGCACACCAATCCAATGATGCCTATGACCATAAACATCTCACCCGCAACGCTACCTGCTAGCTTTCGATCTTCGAGTAACTTAAACAATAGTGGAACAGCCATATATCCAATGGCCCACATGCCACCGACCCAAAGGGTGAGTAAAAAATTTTCCAATCGAGCAAGTTTTATCATTGCCATTACATGTTCCAGAGTTAAGTACAAAAAAAACTTAGAATTTTGAACATTGATCTAATCCTGCTTGCAAATCGGCTTGCAAATCTTCGATGTCTTCCAGTCCTACCGCAATCCGGATCAGGCCATCCGAAATGCCCGCCAATTGACGGGCTTCGGGTGTCATTCGTCCATGGGTTGTGGTCGCAGGATGGGTTATGGTTGTTTTAGTATCTCCTAAATTAGCGGTAATTGACAGTAAGCGGGTCGCATCGATCACTTGCCAAGCGGCTGGCTGTCCCCCCGATACTTCAAAGGATAATACGCCGCCAAAATGTTTTTGTTGCTGCTTAGCCAATTCATATTGCGGATGGCTAGGTAATCCCGGATAGTTGACTTGTGCAATAGCCGCCTGCTCAGTAAGCCAATTCGCTAACTTGGTTGCATTTTCACTATGTGCTTGCATGCGTAGTCCCAAGGTTTCTAATCCTTTCAGAAAGACCCAGGCATTAAACGGGCTCATGCTGGTGCCGGCGGTTCGTAAAAAACCATAGACTTCTTTGCCAACATACTCTTCATTGCCTAAC
>VAPL010062816.1_pt1 | contig 12898 bp, 10 predicted proteins | sample 3395061 | NCBI WGS metagenome assembly VAPL01 (sample SAMN08290444, study PRJNA428436) | hydrothermal vent metagenome | isolation source: Deep-sea hydrothermal vent chimney 2 | place: Pacific Ocean: Juan De Fuca Ridge | depth 2182 m m
GTCATTGCTTCTAGTGTGGCATCAAGTGCAAGCATGATTGAAGCGTGGCGGTTTTTGAATTCCCGCGCCGGTATCAGCACTTCCAGACCATCAAACGGGGCGGAGGGGACGGGGCCGTCGGATTTCAACATTGCGAACAGCTCATCGCGCGCTGCTTGAACCTCTGCAGGGGTGCGCCCGACAATGTTTGCCCCAACGACAGATGCCGAGGCTTGGCCGAGGGCGCAGGCTTTTACGTCCTGGCCATATTCGGCGATCTGTCCGTCCTGCATTACGACATCAACGGTAACTGTTGAACCACATAACGGAGAGCGTCGTTTCGCAGTGCCATCCGGCATTTCCAACCGCTCAGCCAGCGGAATGTCGGCCGCCAGTTTCAGGATGCGCCCGGAATATAGGTTGATCAGATCAGAGTCGCTCATGGCTTTCCCTCGGGGTGTATTTTGTTTTAGATAGGACAGCTAAGCGCACTTGAAAAGGACTTGCCATGGGTTTTGATGTTTTAAGCCTGAGCTACAATGAACAGGGCCTGATCCCGGCGATTGCACAGGATGTGGTTAGCGGCGAAGTGCTGATGATGGCGTGGATGAACAGCGAGGCGGTTAGGCGAACGTTGGAAACTGGCCGTGTTACCTACTGGTCGCGCTCGCGCGCTGCGTTTTGGGTAAAAGGGGAGACATCCGGCCATGTGCAGGAACTTGTAGACCTGCGTTTTGATTGCGACATGGATTGTTTGCTGTTGCATGTGAAACAGACTGGACCGGCATGCCACACAAACCGCAGGTCGTGTTTTTACAATTCGGTTCGGGATGGTGCAGTTGTAGAGCTGATGGGGCCGGTGTCGGACCAAGGCTAAAGCCCGACCAGCTTGCGAATATCCGCCACACTCAGCCCCTTGTCCCGATAGGTTCGTATAGCGCGCGCATCATCGCGTTTTGCCAGACGTTTACCGTCTTCATCGCGGATCAGGCGATGGTGGTAATATGTGGGCGTTGGCAGATCCAATAGGGCTTGCAGCAGACGGTGGATATACGTTGCTTCGAACAGATCTTCGCCGCGGATGATGTCAGTGATATCCTGTGCGGCGTCATCGATGACCACTGTAAGGTGATAAGACGCGGTGTGAATGTCACGTCTCGCCAGAACGATGTCACCGATATTGTGCAGTAAGCGTTCAGCAGTCATCGGTTGAATGCCAGCATGAATTGGGCCAGCTTCTTTGAAGGTCAGGCCAGCGATATACGGAAAAGCAGACAAAACTTTTGCAGTGTTCAGCCGGATTGCATCATTTTCATTACGATCATCCATGGACCGATGACGGCAAGTGCCGGGGTATACAAAGCCGTCCGGGGTCAGATGCGGCTGGCCTTCCTGTGGCGCGGACAGGGCGTCACGAATATCCTTGCGGGAACAGGAACAGGGGTAGCAGAACCCGGCGTCTATCAGTTGATTAAGGGCATCATCATATGTCGCTAGTCTTTCGGATTGCCGCCAAACAGGTTCTTCCCAACTCAACCCCAGCCACTTCAGGTCTTCATAAATCGCCGTTTCAAACTCTGGTTTGCAGCGCCCGGTATCGGTGTCTTCAATCCGCAACAGCAATGCACCATCTGTCTCGCGCACCATATCGCCAATCAACAGCGCGGAATAGGCGTGGCCCAGATGCAGCGGCCCGGTCGGTGAGGGGGCGAAACGGGTGCGCAAGTCTACAGGCGCTTCAAAACAAATATCGTCGAACGCAGCCCAATCCCCGGCAGATGTTCACCGTCTTCGCCCAGGATTTGTTCGCAGGTTCCGGCGTCTATGTATTGCTTAACGCGAGCCTCAAACCTTGGATCTTCAAGGGTGTGATCATTGAATGAAAATGTCAGCAAACCGCCGGGCGCAAGGAGCTCGATCAGTATATCCAAGGTTTCGGGTGGGGCGGCACCAATGCTGATAACGCCTACTGCGGTGATTGCGGTGTAATCGCCTGTTTTGACGGGGAAATCAGTCGCGGGGTCCGACTGCCAAAGCTTGCGATAGGCGTTTTTATCCGCGGCATGGGTCAGCATGTCTTGCGACAAGTCACAGCCATCAATGGTGGTGAACCCGGCCTCTTTTAGTGCCGCGCCGGACATGCCGGTGCCGCAGCCAAAATCAAGGATAGGGGCATTTTTGTCGGGCAAAAACGCGGATAAAGCCGACGCTATCCGAGCGGGCGTCACATAGCCTTTGCCACCGACCTCATTATCATAAGTTTTCGACCAGTCATCATAGAGCGCCTTGGTGTCCGCCACCGTTTTCAGCTCATAGACGTCATTCAGGAATTTCTTTTCAGCCATACCAGCAGCTAACAGCAGAATTTATTGCGCGTCCAGCTTGGTCTGTTCCAGCCAGTCCAGCCATGCGGCTTTAGCCCGGTCAGTATAGGCTTTGTAACGGTCTTTGCGCCCACGACGCCCGGCTTTCAGCCCCTCGACTGGCCGAAACAATCCGAAATTTATGTTCATTGGCTGAAAGGTTTTCGCCTCAGCCCCGCCAGTGATGTGATGGATCAGTGCGCCCATGGCCGTGTCTTGTGGCGGTGTTTCGATTACTTGGCCAAGAATATCCGCTGCCGCCATCCGACCAGCCAACAGCCCCATGGCAGCACTTTCAACATAACCTTCAACGCCGGTGATTTGCCCGGCGAAGCGGATGTTGGGCCGGTCGTGCAGGCGCATTTGATTGTCGAGCAAAGTTGGCGAGTTCATAAACGTATTGCGATGAATGCCACCAAGGCGGGCGAATTCGGCATTTTCCAGCCCTGGAATGGTGCGAAACACTTGCGCCTGCGCGCCGTATTTCATCTTGGTTTGAAAGCCAACAATGTTGAATAAAGTGCCAAGTTTATTGTCGAACCGCAGTTGAACAACCGCATAAGCTTTGGTTTCCGGGTCATGGGCATTTGTCAGCCCTACCGGTTTCATCGGGCCAAAGCGCAGAGTCTCACGGCCCCGCTCTGCCATCACTTCAATCGGTAGACATCCGTCGAAATAGCCGGCCGTTTCACCTTCATGAAATTCGGTCTTTTCCGATGCCAGCAAAGCGTCAATAAACGCCTCATATTGGTCCTTGGTCATCGGACAATTCAGGTAAGCCTTTTGATCAGCCTCGGTTTCACCTTTGTCATAGCGTGACTGCATCCATGCGATGTCCATATCGATGCTGTCAGCGTATACGATCGGCGCGATAGCATCAAAAAACGCAAGACTTTCCTGACCGGTCACGTTGCAAATCGACGTAGCCAGCTCGGGCGAAGTCAAGGGCCCGGTGGCAAATATCCATTGGCCAGTGTCAGGCAGGGTGGTGATTTCGCCATTTTCAATCGTGATATTCGGGTGCACACCAAGCCGCTTGGTGACATCGCTGGCAAATGCTTCCCGGTCAACGGCAAGCGCACTACCGGCGGGCAGGGCGTTGGCGTCAGCCATTTCCATAATCAGCCCACCAGCGGCACGCATTTCCCAGTGCAACAGGCCAACCGCGTTGCCCGCATGATCATCAGAGCGAAAGGAATTGGAACAGACCATTTCGGCCAGATCGCCGGTTTTGTGGGCAAATGTTGCCACCTTGGGGCGCATTTCATGGATGACCACCTGCACACCGGCCTGCGCCGCCTGCCAGGCGGCTTCCGATCCGGCTAATCCGCCGCCAACAATGTGTAGAGTATCACCCATGCTGGCCCTTTAGGCCATCACGCATGGTTTGAAAAGGGATCGATTGTGATCCGCTAAATCAGGACGCAGCGGCGTCTTCCAAAGCGTCACGGAATATATTCTCGGTTGTTTTTGTAGCTACCGGCGCGCGCGGAGCTGAACGCAACCGAACCACATTGGATGGCTTTGCCTTTGATACAACACGACGCGGAGCAACCATTGTTTTTGTCTGGATGCGACGAACACGGGGTGTCCAGCGGATCATTGCGCGGCGTTGAGTGGCGCGGGGTGCTGATTTCACGTAGGTCAGCATCAGCGCACCTACCAATGTCAGGTCGCGCCAGAAATCACCGATAACGGCGGTGCTGCTGGCTCCGAAATTAGCGATGTAGCTGGACCAGAACATGATCAGACCCAGTATCAAGGCAGCCGGGCGCAACCAGATACCGGTCATAACCATATAGCCGAGGATGAAGATTGTTGCCGAGCCTACAAATTGTGCCTGAACAGGAGGCAGGAATGTGGCGGCAAGTGGTGTTGCGTCAGTACCGGAAATCATCCCGACGGAAACGGCGATAAAATAGGAAGCAATCAGAATCCGTATCAGGTTTTGACCGGTCTGGCTTAGGTTCTCATTTGTTTTCTTGGCGGCAGCCATGGTTTTCGTCCTTTTTGAAGGGTTAGACGACATGTCCAAAAAGGCAACTAGCTACACGCAGAAATACATAGTAAGGTTTTGTTTACCCTTTTTAGTTGAATGTTGGCGGTGTCAGGATCAAGAAAATTGAGTGGTCTTTTTGTGCCAGAGTAGTGTCAGAATGTGGCATTATTTCCTGTGGCAGTTCAATGCAGTGCCATAAGCCCCATTGTTCATAGAGCCCGTTCAATCGCGCAACAAATTACCTAAAATACCTGTTGGACAGTTAATCAGTCATTCATCTTGATTAACAATCTCTTCTTCTTCCTCGTCACTGCTATCCGCGATCCAGGCGACGGAGACAACAACCTCACCTTTTGCGGTATCAAAGACTTTTACGCCACCGGCACTGCGGGAGCGGAACGATATGCCGTCAACCGGGCAGCGAATTGACTGACCTGTCGATGTTGCCAGCATGATCTGGTCCTGCATTTCAACCGGGAATGACGCAACCAGCGGTCCGGCGCGCATAGCCTTGTCCATCGCCGCGACACCCATACCTCCACGACCCCGCAACGGGTAGTCATGGCTGGAACTGATTTTACCGGCACCTTCAGCGGCGATCGTCAGGATCAGGTTCTCGGCTTCTGCCATTTCGCTGTAACGCTCTGGCGTCAGGTCAATATCCTGAACGGCTTCGTCTTCGCTATCTTCAGGGACATCGTCAGAACCAGCCAGCGCGCGGCGCATTTTCAGATAAGCGACCCGTTCATCCGGCGTGGCTTCAAAGTGCCGGATAACCGACATTGACACCACCGCGTCGTCGCTCCCCAGCCTGATGCCACGAACACCTGATGAATCGCGCCCCTTAAAGACCCGCACATCTGTCGTGCGGAACCGGATTGCCCGCCCGGAAGCCGTTACCAGCATAACATCGTCATCTTCAGTGCAAATCCGGGCATCCACCATCTGCACATCTTCCGGCAGTTTCATCGCTATTTTACCGTTGGATTTGACGTTGGTGAAATCTGACAAAGCATTGCGCCGCACACCACCGGCAGTGGTTGCAAAAAAGATTTCCAGATTTTCCCATTCTTCTTCCGGCACATCCACCGGCATAATCGCCGCCACTGATGCGCCCTGCGACATTGGCAGGATATTGATAATCGCTTTACCCTTTGCGGTACGGCCACCCTGGGGCAGGCGCCAGGTTTTCAACTTATAAACCATGCCATCAGTTGAAAAGAATAACAGTTGTGTATGGGTATTGGCGACGAAAAGGGTGGTCACCACATCTTCTTCTTTGGTGGACATGCCCGACAGACCCTTGCCACCGCGGCGCTGCGCGCGGAACTCGGCCAGCGGTGTGCGTTTGATCCAGCCACCAGAGGTGACCGTCACCACCATGTCTTCGCGCTCAATCAGGTCTTCATCGTCCATGTCACCGGACCAATCAACGATCTCGGTGCGACGTGGCACCGCAAACTGGTCGCGTATTTCCTGCAATTCACCGGAAATAATCGCCATGATACGGTCACGCGAACGCAAAATATCCAAGTATTCCCGGATACTTGCAGCCAGTTGTTGAAGCTCATCGGTGACTTCTTTTACACCCATTGCGGTCAGGCGTTGCAGGCGCAGTTCCAGAATGGCTCGGGCCTGGGTTTCAGACAGATTGTAAGTACCGTCATCATTCATCTTATGGGTCGGGTCATCAATCAGCTGGATATATTCTGCGATGTCATGGGCAGGCCAGTGGCGTTCCATCAACCGCTCACGAGCTTCCGCCGGGTCAGCCGAGGAACGGATTGTCGCGACAATCTCATCCACATTGGAAACCGCCACCGCCAGTCCACACAGGATGTGGCTGCGTTCGCGGGCCTTGCGCAGCTCAAATGCTGTGCGGCGCGCAACAACTTCTTCCCGGAAGACTATGAAATAGCTCAGGAAATCACGAAGTAACAACTGTTCAGGGCGCCCGCCATTCAACGCCAGCATGTTACAACCAAACGAAGTCTGCATCGGTGTAAACCGGAACAACTGGTTCAACACCACTTCCGCTGTCGCATCGCGTTTCAGTTCCACAACCACCCGCACACCGACACGGTCACTTTCGTCGCGCACGGCAGAAATGCCTTCGATCTTCTTGTCACGGGCCAGTTCGGCGATCTTTTCGATCATAGTGGCCTTGTTTACCTGGTAAGGCACTTCATCCAGCACGATGGCAAATCGATCTTTGCGGATTTCCTCGACACGGGTTTTAGCACGGATAATCACGCTGCCGCGCCCTTCAGTGTAGGCCTTACGCGCCCCGGAGCGCCCCAAAATGATGCCGCCAGTGGGGAAATCAGGGGCCGGGATATATTCTATCAGTTCTTCAGTAGACAGATCAGGGTTTTCAATCAGCGCCAGTGTTGCATCAATCACTTCACCCAGATTATGAGGCGGGATATTGGTAGCCATGCCAACGGCGATACCGCCAGCACCATTGACCAACATGTTTGGAAAGCGCGACGGCAGAACCGTTGGTTCTTTATCCTTGCCGTCATAATTTTCCTGAAAATCGACCGTATCTTTGTCGATATCCGATAACATCGCGGCCGCGACTTTTTCCATCCGCACTTCGGTATATCGAAACGCCGCCGCCTTATCACCATCCATCGAACCAAAGTTGCCCTGACCATCCAAAAGCGGCAGCGACATCGAAAAATTCTGGGTCATCCGAACCAGCGCATCATAGATCGATGCATCGCCGTGGGGGTGGTATTTACCCATGGTATCAGCCACCGGACGGGCAGATTTTTTATACGGCTTGTCGTGTGTATTTCCGGCCTCATTCATCGCATAAAGAATGCGGCGATGTACCGGTTTTAAACCATCTCGCAGGTCAGGAATTGCCCGGCTCACGATCACGCTCATTGCGTAATCGAGATAAGAGGTTTTCATCTCATCGACTATATCAATCTGCGGCCCATCATGTACCGGGCGCTCAGGCGAATTATCTTCATCATTTTCAGGTGGTTGAGGAGTGTCGTTCACGTAAAATGCCGCCCGTAATTCTATCCGCTACATATTGTTGTCCCTAATCTATCAGAACCGGGATGTAGGGTGCAATGGCTACCTGTCGGCTTCGCAATTTACCAAGAATTTCCAACCTCTTCTGTTCCCAAATATCCCGCAATCCGAGCGGAAAATTACCCGCAGGGCTTATAATAATGCGCGCCCTACCGGCGTTCTGTTTAGCGGAATTTCAAACAACTGCATTGAGGCCACTGTTCGCTTGCGCAATACTGTGATTCACAACAAGAGGTTACCGGGACATTTCAGATTTTTTGCATACACGCCTGACAGACGCGGTAGAAGCGTGTCGTGATGATCTGATTTCCTTAACGCAAGACCTAATCCGTATCCCGACACTGAACCCTCCGGGTGACAACTATCTAGAGATTTGTGAATTCCTGTCGCGGCGTTTGAAAAAACGTGGTTTTGAAGTTGAATTGATCCGCGCAAAGGGAGCGATTGGCGACAGTGACAAATACCCACGCTGGAACATGGTTGCGCGCCGAGAGGGTAAGCACCCCGGCGAATGTGTGCATTTCAATTCCCACATCGACGTCGTCGAGGTTGGCCGTGGCTGGACGTTTGATCCATTTGGCGCAGAGCTAAGCGACGGCAAAATATATGGCCGAGGATCGTGCGACATGAAGGGCGGATTGGCGGCCTCGATAATTGCGGTTGAGGCATTTCTGGATGTCTGCCCTGATTTCGGCGGCGCGATTGAGATTTCCGCCACCGCGGATGAGGAATCCGGTGGTTTTGGGGGCGTCGCGTATCTGGCCGAAAAGGGGTATTTTTCGCCAAAACGGGTGCAGCATGTGATCATCCCCGAACCGCTGAACAAAGACCGTGTTTGTCTAGGTCATCGCGGTGTTTGGTGGGCAGAGATCGAAACATATGGCGAGATTGCCCACGGTTCGATGCCGTTCCTTGGTGATTGTGCGGTGCGCCATATGGGCAATGTGATCCGCGAAATGGAAGATACGTTGTACCCGGCGCTGGCCCAAAAACGCACCGACATGCCGGTGGTGCCGGAAGGCGCCAAGCAATCCACAATGAACATCAATTCGATCCATGGTGGGCAGGATGAATTACCCGATGACTACACCGGTCTTCCGGCACCCTGCGTACCCGACAGTTGCCGCATGGTGGTGGATCGGCGGTTTTTGCTGGAAGAAAATATTGAAGATGTGCAGCAGGAAATCCATGACATTCTGGAAACCGTAAAGGACAGATGCCCGACTTTTCAATACGATATTCGTGAAATGCACCGGGTATTGCCAACGATGACTGACAAAAATGCCCCTGTGGTTCAGACCGTGGCGAAGGCGATCAAGGCCGTGATCGGGGTTGATCCAGAATATGTTGTTTCGCCGGGGACTTACGACCAGAAACATATAGACCGGATCGGAAAACTGAAGAATTGTATCGCCTATGGGCCAGGCATTCTGGACCTTGCCCATAAGCCGGATGAATATATCGGGGTCGATGATATGGTTGACAGCGCCAAAGTTATGGGGCGCTCTTTGATTGAGCTTTTGAACACCGGGACAGATGCTTAGGCTAAAAAAATAACATGGGAGAAAATAGATGAGACATAACAAAGCGACGTTAATTGGTGCAGTCGTATTGGCGATGAGCGCCGGGCAGGTTCAGGCGGCCCAAACCGACATCACCCTTGGTATGCAACTTGAGCCGCCACATCTGGACCCGACCAGCGCCGCAGCCGGTGCGATTGATCAGGTGGTCTATGCCAATATTTTTGAGGGGCTGACGCGGTTTGCTTCGGATGGCTCAATCATTGCTGGCCTGGCGAAAAGCTGGGAAATCTCGGATGATGGGCTGGTCTATACGTTTGCTCTGAATGAAGGCGTAAAATTCCACGACGGCACGACGATGGACGCCGAGGATGTGAAATTCTCGCTGGAACGCACGCAAGGTGAAGATTCTCAGAACGCGCAAAAAGCGCTTTACGAAGGAATTGCTTCGGTTGACGTAGTAGATGCCACAACCGTTTCGATCACACTGTCAGAGCCAAACGGGTCGTTTCTGTTCAATCTGGCATGGGGTGATGCGGTAATTGTCGCACCGGAAAGCATTGAGGACATCAAAACCAATCCGATCGGCACCGGGCCGTTCACCTTTACCAACTGGGTGCAGGGCGACCAGATCACGATCACCAAATACCCGGATTACTGGGGGACACCGGCGATACTGGAGATGGCGACGTTCAAATTCATCTCGGACCCAACAGCCGCGTTTGCTGCTGTGATGGCTGAAGATGTAGATGCATTTCCGGGCTTCCCGGCACCGGAAAACCTGCCGCAGTTCGACGCTGATCCACGTTTTACGGTGTTGATTGGGTCGACCGAGGGTGAAACCATTCTGTCGACTAACAACAAGATGCCACCCTTTGACAATGTGAAAGTGCGTGAGGCTCTGGCCCATGCGATTGATCGCCAGGCGATCATTGACGGGGCGATGTTTGGTTATGGTACGCCGATTGGCACCCATTTCGCGCCGCATAATCCAGCTTATCTGGACCTGACCGCCAATTCCAACTACGATCCGGAACTGTCCAAAAAACTGCTGGCCGAGGCCGGTTTCCCGGACGGCTTTACCACCACGCTGAAATTGCCACCCCCAAGCTACGCCCGCCGTGGTGGTGAGATTATCGCCGCACAACTGGCCGAAGTGGGGATCACCGCCGAGATTTCCAATCTGGAATGGGCGCAGTGGCTGGAACAGGTATTCCGGGGCAAGGACTTTGGACTGACAATCGTCAGCCACACCGAGCCCATGGATATCGGCATCTACGCGCGGCCCGATTACTACTTTCAGTATGACAGTGCGGCGTTTCAAGGCCTGATGGCTGATCTGAATAGTGCTACCGACCCGGATGAGCGCACCAGGATTTTGCAGGCGGCCCAGACGATGATTTCCGAGGAATACGTCAACGGCTACCTGTTTCAACTGGCCGCACTTGGCGTTGCAAATTCCAAAATTGTCGGCTTGTGGACCAATGCACCAACGCAGGCGACAGATCTGACCGCCGTGTATTGGAACGACTGATCGTATCTCTGGCCCCGGCGCGTGCCGGGGTCAGATCATTATGGCGGACAGGCTGACGAATGCTGCGCTATTTCCTTAAACGATTGCTGTCTCTTGGTATCAGCCTGGCTGTGGCCAGCGTTGTAATCTTTGTGGCCATCGAAGTCGTTCCCGGTGATCCGGCATCCTACATGTTGGGGATCAACGCGCAGGAAGACACTGTAGCAGCGTTGCGCGAAGAACTGGGGCTGAACGTGCCGCCCTTTCAGCGCTATCTGGGTTGGATCAGCGGGCTGGTGCAGGGGGATTTCGGAACGTCCTACACTTACCGCACGCCGGTGGCGGATATGATCGGTGAGCGGATGTGGATTTCCCTGCCGCTGGCGCTGTTTGCCCTGACCATGTCAACGCTGATTGCGTTTCCGGCGGGTATTCTGGCGGCGACCAAGCGCGGCTCAATTTGGGATGTCTTGGTGATGGGGGTCACACAGCTTGGCATTGCGATCCCGAACTTCTGGTTTGCAATGCTGATGGTGCTGGTGTTCGCGATTAACCTGCGCTGGTTTTCCGCCGGCGGATTTCCGGGCTGGGATGCAGGGCTGTTTGTCGGGCTAAAGGCGCTGTTGCTACCGGCAATATCGCTGGCACTGCCGCAGGCGTCCATATTGGCGCGGGTGATGCGCTCGGCATTGTTGGATACATTAAACGAAGATTTCATCCGCACCGCGCGGGCCAAGGGGCTGACCACCGGGCAAACCCTGCGCCGCCACGCGCTGCGAAACGCGATGATCCCGGTTCTGACAATCATTGGTTTGCAGTTTTCCTTCCTGCTGGCAGGCGCGATCATCATTGAAAACGTGTTTTTCCTTCCGGGGCTTGGGCGGCTGGTGTTCCAGTCAATCAGCCAGCGCGACCTGATCGTGGTAGAAAGCGTGGTGATGTTGCTGGTTTTCGCCGTAGTCATGGTGAATTTCGCGGTTGATCTGGCCTATGCAGCGGTTGATCCAAGACTGCGAGGGCGCAGTTGATGGCTGATCTGGTGGATAGTGCCGAAAAACGGGGGGGGTGGTTAAAAGCCGCCCTGTCGTCGCGCAACCTGGTGCTGGGGCTGGGGCTGACTATGGTGTTTGTCGGGGCGGCGTTGGTATCGTTTTTGTGGACGCCGTTTGATGTGAGCAAACTGGATATTCCCAACAAATTGCAGACACCGACCGCCGCGCACTGGTTTGGCACTGACCATTTTGGCCGTGATATATTTTCGATGATCATGGTGGGCGCGCGCACGTCCATCGCGGTGGCTTTGGTGGCTGTCAGTATTGGTATGGCAATCGGTGTGCCCTTCGGTCTGGCAGCGGCGGCGCGTTCGGGTGGCTGGCTGGATGAGATAATCATGCGTGGCAATGATCTGGTGTTTGCTTTCCCGGCTCTATTGATCGCGATCATGATAACGGCCGTTTTTGGCCCCTCGGCATTGAACGCCATTATCGCCATCGGTATTTTCAATATTCCTGTCTTTGCACGCCTGACGCGCGGTGCGGCGCTGACGCTCTGGACCCGCGATTATGTCCTGTCGGCGCGGGTATCGGGTAAAGGCGCAGTGCGGATTTCAGGTGAACACATCCTGCCCAATATCCTGAACCTGCTGATCGTGCAGGGTACTATTCAGTTCAGCCTTGGAATTTTGGCAGAGGCCGGTCTGTCCTATGTCGGCCTTGGCGCACAGCCGCCGATCCCAAGCTGGGGACGGATGCTCGCCGATAGCCAGACGATGATTTCGTTTGCGCCGCACATGGCGATGTTTCCCGGTTTTGCGATCCTGTTTACGGTACTGGGCTTGAACCTGATGGGCGACGGGTTACGCGATTTGTTTGATCCACGGATCAGGAGGGGTCGGGGATGAGCCTGCTGGACATCAGAAACCTGTCGCTGGACATCCACGGCACGGCGATATTGCGTAACGTGTCGATGTCGCTGGAGGCCGGAAAAATTCTGGGCGTGATCGGGGAAAGCGGGTCAGGCAAATCCATGACCGCGTTTTCGGTGATGCAATTGTTGCCGCAGGGTTCGGATACCAAAGGGCAGATATTTGTCGACGGGGTGGATACGCTATCTGCGTCTGAATCCACCATGTGTTCGATCCGTGGCAATGCCATTGGCATGGTGTTTCAGGAACCAATGACAGCGCTGAATCCGGTGAAAACCATCGGCGCGCAGGTGGCCGGGACCATTCTGGTGCATGGGGCCGATAGCCGGGCCGAGGCGATGGCAACGGCCCGCGATACTCTGAACCGGGTTGGATTGCCCGAAGCACAATTCCCGATGTCGCGTTACCCGCACGAGCTGTCCGGTGGTCAGCGTCAGCGGGTGGTGATTGCCATGGCGATTGCGCTGCGCCCCAAACTGCTGATCGCGGATGAACCGACCACGGCGCTGGATGTAACGACGCAGGCGCAGATACTGGACCTGCTCAAAC
>VAPL010647344.1_pt1 | contig 12898 bp, 14 predicted proteins | sample 3395061 | NCBI WGS metagenome assembly VAPL01 (sample SAMN08290444, study PRJNA428436) | hydrothermal vent metagenome | isolation source: Deep-sea hydrothermal vent chimney 2 | place: Pacific Ocean: Juan De Fuca Ridge | depth 2182 m m
GGTCGTGTTGATAGCAACTTGCTAAATGAAACCGCAGAAATAGATCTTCATAACGCTATTCAGGAATCTATTAACACAGTTGAACCTTTATTAGCTGATGATGATTACACTACGGCACTGACACAACTTGCAAACCTTAAAGATCCCGTCGATGCATTTTTTGACAATGTTATGGTGATGGCAGACGATGAAGCTATTCGTAATAACCGCCTTGCCTTGTTAAATATCTTACGTCAGTTATTCTTACGTATCGCGGATCTTTCACGTTTGCAAAATTAACGTTCGGAGGGCTTATGGGAAATCAATGCAATCAGGATTCTTATAATGACATGCTTGGCGCCATTCAATCATTCCATAATAAACATGACTTCAAAGGTACCGGCGGAGAAGATCTACCGTATCGTGTCGCCTTAATGGCAGAAGAACTCGGTGAAATTTCTTCGGCTGTAACCAAAGGTAAATCTACCGATCAGCTTGCTGAAGAATGTGCCGATTTAATGATCTTAGTCATGGGTACCGCCATTGCCGCAGACTTTGATCTAAAAGAATCCTTTTGGAAAAAAATGGACAAACTCATGAAGCGCAAATCTAAAATGATCAATGGTAAAATTCGTGTTTCAGAATTTCGGGATGTTAACTAATCATGCCGCTTATCATTCTTGATCGCGATGGTGTAATTAATGAAGACTCCGATGACTTCATTAAATCACCGGATGAATGGCAACCTTTACCGGGTAGCATGGAAGCAATTGCTCAATTAAAAAATGCTGGCTGGACAGTCGTGATTGCGACCAACCAATCTGGCATTGCACGAAAACTTTTTGATCTCGATACGCTACATGCTATTCATGACAAAATGCATCGCATGGCACATGAATATGGCGGCGGGATTGATGCGATATTCTTCTGCCCGCATGGCCCCAAAGATGAGTGTGACTGCCGTAAACCCTTACCCGGATTATTTAAACAAATTAGTAAACGCCTTAATACTCGTTTAGACAATGTTCCGTGCATTGGTGATTCACTGCGGGATATTCAAGCGGCACAAGCCGCTGGTGGACAACCTGTTTTGGTTCGTACCGGCAAAGGCACAAAAACACTTTATGCCGAACACGGCATCGATGATGTTCCCGTTTACTGTGATCTCAAACAAGCCGTGCATGCCTTATTAGCCGGTACACTAATGAAAAATATCTAGCATGTTGTTTTTACGTTCACTGATTTTTTCAATTGGCATGATCATCGCGACGATTATTCTTGCGACACCGTGCTTTTTAACCATTCTATTGCCTTACTCATGGCGCTATTGGTATCTGCATTTATGGCACCGCTTTGTTATTTGGTGGCTAGAAGTTACTTGTAACATTTATTACGACGTTGAAGGCATTGAACATATAAAAGATATCGACGCTGCGATTGTATTTTCTCGCCATGAATCAACGTGGGAAACTCTCGCACTAACGCTTATCTTTCCGACCCAAACATGGCTAATTAAACGCGAATTACTTTGGATCCCTTTCTTTGGTTGGGCAATTTGGGTACTCGAACCTATCGCCATCAACCGTAAAGCAGGGCGTAAAGCCTTAAATCAGATTATTTCTCAAGGAAAAGATAGACTTAGCAAAAACCGCTGGGTTATTACCTTCCCTGAAGGAACCCGCCTTCAAGCCACCGAAACTAAACCATTCGGTATTGGTGGTGCCATGTTAGCGTCTAAAACCGGTAAACCGGTTATTCCTGTCATCCATAATGCCGGTGACTTCTGGCCAAAACGGAGCTTTATTAAACACCCCGGTACCATCAAAATAATTGTGGGGCCTGTCATTCATTCTGAAGGGCGCAAAGCGTCAGAAATTAATAAACAAGCTGAGGCTTGGATGAATTCAACGCGTGAGATGCTATTAAAATAATTCTATGTAATGAAAAGTACTGTTTTCAATAACCATACGTAAATCCTGATTAAGATTAAGTTCTTTTTTTATTTTTTCTTGTGCGTAAGCAGATGACACTAGCAATAACAATATCCATGTTATTAAAAATTGATGCATTAAGGTTTAACTTTAGTCAGCTCGATTCTCTTTCTTATTAATGGAAAATAATTCGCAAATTGCCAAATCATAATAGCGAAACCGAGGACTAACATGCTGTAAACAACATCCATATTATTTAGAATGGGCAAAAAAGCATCGCCCTGTGCACCCCAAATACCGTATATTGCCAAGCCTACTAAAATATTACCTAATGCGCCGATAATTTGAATTTTCATTAACCTAGCATTTATGGTTTTTAATTCTTGCTGCTTTTCTTGCTCGTTATAGATCATGATATAAAGACCTCGAACTTATTATTATTGATGAACTACGTACTTTAATACTTCTACTATTTGCTCTGGTGTTTTTGCCCATGCCATGGCGGCGGCATCTACTTCTTTAAGTGGGTGGGTAATATCGTCATCATGCAACGTAATATAAGGCTTACCTAGTGCGGCACACTGACCTGCATCAAACGCGGCATTCCATTGTTTATATTTATCGCCAAAACACACCACGATCAAATCACTTTTTTCAATCAATGTTTTTGTGCGAATCGCATTTACTTTAGCGGACTTATTATCGCGCCAAAAATTATCTGTCTCCGTACCTAGCCCATCGCCTGCTGCGTCACTGGCTTCATGGTCTGTTACCGCCGAGGTAAAATCGATCGCTAGCGCTGCAGCCTTTGCGCCTTGAATAATTTTCTCTCGCCAATCAGTATGTATTTCACCTGATAAATATACCGTCCATCTCATTCTTCTATATCTTTCTTATACGTCTAAATTACCAACAGACAAGGCATTCTTTTCAATGAAGTCGCGACGTGGTTCGACTTGATCGCCCATTAAGGTGGTAAACAAATCATCTGCGGCAATCGCATCTTCAATTTTAACTTGCAACAAACGGCGTTGGTTGTAATCCATGGTGGTTTCCCAAAGCTGTTCTGGATTCATTTCACCCAAGCCTTTGTAACGTTGGAAACTTTGACCACGCTTTGCTTCTTTCATTAACCAATCAATCGCTTCACGGAAACTACTAATTTCAGCTTCTCGTTCACCTCGCCTAACGGTCGCACCTTCACCAATTAAGCCATCTAATTGAACCGCCATTTCACCAATGGCTCGATATTCTCCTGATACAAAGAAATCATGACTAAAGATGATTGTTGTGGTTAAACCATGTTTCGTTACATCAAGTTGAACTACCTTAGTGGCATGTTCTGTATCGTCAATAACTTTACACGCATAATGATGGCTGTCTTCATCTGCATTTAAACGGCTGGCCAATTCATCAGACCATTTTGTTAAAGCATTAGCATCTTTAGTCATCTCTTCATTCACAACCGGCATATAAATCATTTTCATTAATGCCGCTGTATTAAAACGCTTACCAATACGCTGGATAGTCGCAATAACACTGGTATAACTTTGAATTAAGGTTTCTAAGCCTTGACCAGTAATAGGTGGTGTTTCAGGGTTCACTGTTAACGCTGCTTTATCCAGTGCCTCCTGAATCATAAACTGATTCATTTCTACATCATCCTTAATATAACGTTCTTGTTTGCCTTTTTTAATTTTGTACAACGGTGGTTGTGCAATGTATAAATGACCGCGTTCAACTAACTCATACATTTGACGATAAAAGAAGGTTAACAATAATGTACGAATATGCGATCCATCCACATCGGCATCGGTCATAATAATGATTCGGTGGTAACGTAACTTGTCTGGATTAAATTCTTCTTTGCCAATACCGCAACCTAAGGCGGTGATTAATGTGCCCACTTCTGCTGATGAAAGCATTTTATCGAAACGGGCTTTTTCTACGTTAAGAATTTTACCCTTGAGCGGCAAGATAGCTTGATACTTACGATCACGGCCTTGTTTTGCAGAACCGCCCGCTGAGTCTCCTTCCACCAGGAAGATTTCTGAAAGCGATGGATCTTTTTCCTGACAGTCGGCTAATTTACCCGGTAAACCTGCAATATCGAGCGCACCTTTACGACGTGTCATTTCACGTGCTTTACGTGCGGCTTCGCGGGCGCGTGCCGCATCAACCATTTTGCTGACAATGGCTTTGGCATCAGAAGGGCGTTCTTGTAAGTATTCACTGAGTTTTTCGTTCATTGTGGTTTCAACAATGCCCTTCACTTCGGAAGACACCAATTTATCTTTTGTTTGAGAAGAAAATTTTGGATCAGGGACTTTAACCGAAAGCACCGCTGTAAGGCCTTCACGCGCATCATCGCCAGTAGTCGAAACCTTGTTTTTCCCTGTAGAATCAATGTATTGGTTCAATGTTCGCGTTAATGAGGAACGAAATCCAGATAAATGTGAGCCACCATCTCGTTGTGGAATATTGTTGGTAAAACAGAAGATATTTTCTTGATACGAGTCATTCCACTGCATTGCCAATTCAACCGTCACACCATCATGTTCGGTTTGAAAATAAAATACATTGTCATGCAGAGGCTGTTTATTACGATTTAAATGCTCAACAAAGGCTTGAATACCACCTTTATATTCAAACTCATCTTTCTTATCATTGCGCTCATCGATAAGAACAATACGCACCCCGGAATTCAAAAAACTCAATTCTCTCAATCGCTTAGAGAGAATATCGTAATGAAATTCAATTTTTGAAAAGGTCCCTGAACTGGGTTTAAAGTGTACTTCTGTACCTGTCGTATCAGTATCGCCAATGACTGCTAATGGTGCCTGTGGTTCACCGTGAACATAATCTTGTTGGTGCACCTTACCATGACGACGAATAGTTAAACGCAGCTCTTTCGATAAAGCATTAACAACCGAAATACCCACGCCATGCAAGCCACCAGAGACTTTATAAGAGTTATCATCAAACTTACCACCCGCATGCAGCACGGTCATAATCACCTCTGCTGCAGCAACACCTTCTTCCTCATGGATATCAACCGGAATACCACGGCCATTATCACTCACTGTAATAGATTCACCATTATGGATAACCACGCGGATTTCAGAGCAATGTCCAGCAAGCGCCTCATCAATAGAATTATCAACGACCTCAAAGACCATGTGGTGCAAGCCAGTGCCATCATCCGTATCACCGATATACATACCGGGTCGCTTGCGCACTGCGTCTAAGCCCTTTAAAACCTTAATATTTGAGGAATCATAACTATTTTCGTCTGACATGTCTTATCTCCAAAACAGAACGATTATTATACCACTTCTTTTACTTTGCCGTGTTCCACGTGAAACATAGCTGGATGTTCTTCACTAATATCTGGAAGCTGTTCTGCTGCAATAGCGGTGACCACTAATTGTGAGCCAGTGGCTAATAAAACCTTCATTAATTTTGCACAATGTTCTGCGTCAAGCTCAGCACTAATATCATCTATCAATACCGTACCGGGTTTACCTGTTACGTTAGTTAATAATTGTGCTTGCCCTAGAACCAACGCACTAACTAATAATTTTTGTTGACCTCGCGATAATCTCTCCCTCGCGGCCACGCCATCACGTTTAAAGACTAAATCGGCGCGTTGAGGGCCATAACGTGAATAACCTAGTTCACGATCTTTATCTCGATTACTGGCTAATAATTCATTTAAAGGTACTTCTGCCTCCCAACCGGCTCGGTATTGCATCGTAATATCGTCACAACCGAGCATTTCTACTACAGAACTAGAAAATAATGGCTGTAGGCTATCAACATAATGTTTTCGATAATTATGTAATTGTGCCGCTGATGCGGCCATTTCAAGCTCCCAATGTTCTGTTTGTCGCACAGATTGCCGTAATGCTGCATTTCGTTGCTTCATTGCTCGCATATATCGCTGCCAAACTGGATAAAATGATTGTTCCACGTGAAACACACCCCAATCAAGAAATTTACGACGCTGACTAGGGCCTTGATCGATTAAATCAAAGCTTTGCTGATTAATAAGCTGAATGGGTAATAAATGTGCTAATTCCGCACCACTTCTAATAGGCTGACCATCTAAACGTAATTGGCGTTTGCCCTGAGTATATTGGAAACCTAATTTTTGGCTTAAACCAGAAGCAAATCGTAATTGTGCAAAAATAGTTAAGGTATCTTGTTTTGACTGAATAACATGATTTAAACGACTAGTTCTGAAAGATCGCCCAGTTCCTAACAGGTTTAAGGCTTCTAGTAAGCTGGTTTTACCACTAGCATTTGCACCCGTAATAATATTTAAACCAGATTTTAAAACAAGACTAGCGGATTGAATATTACGACAATGCGTTATTTTAAGACATTCAATACTCACCAGAAATAAAGTCTACAAACGCATTGGCATAACGACATAACGACATTCTGCGGCCATTTCACCTACCGCGGTAATTAAACAACTGCTATTTGAATCACTTAAAGCAATATTTACTTTTTCAGTAGTAATTGCATTCAGTGCATCAAGCAAATACGTTACATTAAAACCAATTTCAAGCGCATCATAAGCATATTCAAGTTCAACTTGTTCTTCCGCTTCTTCTTGCTCAGGATTATTAGCAACAATGCGCATTGTATTATTGTCCATAAGTAAACGAATACCACGATACTTTTCGTTTGATAAAATAGATGCACGCGTTAACGCCTGGCGGAACATCTCACGATTAAGCACTAAATTTTTATCACTGTTTTGTGGTAAAACTCGTTGATAATCAGGGAATTTTCCGTCAATTAGCTTAGATGTGAATACTAATTGATCAAACTTCAATTGAATATGATTATTGCCAATTTTAATTTCAAGATCACTATTTTCATCATCTAATAAACGCGCTAATTCTGAAATCCCTTTACGTGGCAAAATAATTTGTTTTGCTTCCACTGAAGCCACATCGGCAGTCATTTCACACATTGCTAAACGATGCCCGTCTGTTGCAACACTGCGTAATTTTCCATCCGCTATTTCTAGCATTAAACCATTTAGGTAATAGCGAACATCTTGTTGCGCCATCGCAAATTGAGTGTGATCAATCAATGATTTAAGTGAACCTTGGCTAATTTTAAAGCTATTACCATCTTCAGCTGCATCAATATTTGGAAAATCAGCCGCTGGTAAAGTTGATAAGGTAAATCGACTTTTACCAGCACGTAAGATGGCACGTTCACCGTCTAGTTTAAAATCAATCGTACAGTCATCAGGTAAAGTACGACAAATATCTAAAAATTTACGTGCAGGAACAGTAATCTCACCTGCTGTGGCTGTATTTGTTTTAGTTGTCGCAATAATTTCAACTTCCAGATCAGTCGCGGTTATATTTAATTGTTCACCATCTGAAACTAATAACACATGTGACAGTATCGGTAATGTCTGTCGTCGTTCAACAACACCACAAATTGTCTGAAGAGGTTTAAGTAATGCTTCGCGTTGGATCTTGAAGTTCATATTATTAGTTCCTAAGTATATATATACTTATTGTTATTATTAGTACCACGGTTTTCTGTGTATAACTAACTTATTGCTTTATAATTCAATATCATACGTCACTTATAAGCCTGTGTATAAGTGCTAAAAATAACGTTTAAACTTGTGCATCACCTGTGGATAAATAAGGGCTTATATTTATCCACACACTTATTCACAGCTCATCCACATCATGTTGACAGAGTTCTTAACAAATTCGTGTAGTCTTCATGAATACGTGAATCTGATTCTTTTAGTTCTTTCACCTTTTTACAAGCATGGATCACGGTTGTGTGGTCCCTGCCACCAAAAGCATCACCAATTTCTGGCAAGCTATGGGTTGTTAATTCTTTGGCTAGCGCCATGGCTAACTGTCTTGGCCGAGTAATAGAACGCGTTCGACGTTTAGAGTGTAAATCAGCGACGCGGATCTTGTAATACTCAGCAACAGTTTTTTGAATATTATCGATGCTAACCAGCTTTTCTTGCAAGGCTAACAGATCTCGTAATGATTCTTTAGCAAAGTCGAGTGTAATCGCTTTGCCGGTAAAATGGGCATTGGCGATAACACGGCGTAGCGCACCTTCTAATTCTCGAACATTAGAGTAAATGCGTTTAGCAATAAAGAAGGCGACTTCTCGTGGAAGGTCAATTTGTACCAATGAGGCTTTATTCATCAAGATAGCAGCGCGTGTTTCGAGTTCGGGTGGCTCAATAGCAACGGTTAATCCCCAGCCAAAACGAGATTTTAAACGTTCTTCAAGGCCGTCCACTTCTTTGGGATAACGATCACAAGTCATGATTACTTGTTGCTGACGTTCTAACAAGGTGTTAAAAGTATGAAAAAACTCTTCCTGAGAACGATTTTTACCAGCAAAAAACTGAATATCATCAATGAGTAAGGCATCAACGGAACGGTAATAACGTTTAAATTCATTAATAGCGTTGTGTTGCAGTGCTTTTACCATGTCGGCAACAAAACGTTCTGAATGCAGGTAAACAACATGAGCTTGTGGGTTTTTAGCTAAAATTAAATTCCCGATCGCGTGCATTAAATGGGTTTTGCCTAGACCTACACCACCGTAAATGAGTAAAGGGTTGTAAGCTGCACCGGAGTTTTCGCCCACTTGCATGGAAGCGGCGCGTGCAAGTTGGTTAGATTTACCTTCGATAAAGCTATCAAAAGTAAAGGTTTTATTTAAAGCACTAAAATGCGCAGGAACTTGTTCAGGAGCTGTTTGAATCGAAGGCCCTTGTTGGCCGTTACGACGCATTTTGGCTGGATCAAGGCCTGTTTCACTTGTGACTTCAGTGGGAGGGGTAAGTTGACGACTGCCTATTTCAAGCTGAACAACGGGTGGATTACCTTTGACTAAGCGACCAACAGTGGCTGAAATCTGTTCAAAAAATTGCTCATTGACCCAATCTAGTACAAAGCGATTTGGCGCAAGTAGCCGTAAACACTCGGGTTCTTCCTCTGCATGCAGGGGTCGAATCCAAGTATTGAATTGTTCGGAGGTGAGTTCACCTTCCAGATGATTCAAACAGGCTTGCCAAAGAGGTGCTGACACCGCGTTATTGTACTCCGTGTTGATATTATGACGGGTCGTGGACGCAGAAGTGTAACGCCACAGCCAAAAGTTATCCACACCCTTGTTATTGTCTGATTTTGCATTAAAAATCTTGACTTTTGATCACGATCCAAAGTAAATTGTGCCGCTTTTCCGCTCCCGCTTAAGGCGAGGGCACTTTTTATTGATTTACCAATGTAGGCATCGTCATGAAGAGAACTTTTCAGCCCAGTTTATTAAAGCGTAAGCGTAACCACGGTTTTCGTGCTCGTATGGCTACGAAAGCAGGTCGTAAGATCATTAATGCTCGCCGTGCTAAGGGTCGCGCGACACTGAGCGCTTAAAAATTGTGTCGCCATTTGTTTTATTACAGATAGCGGCGTTGTTCGTAGCTTCTCAGCCTTTCTTTGATTGTGAGTGAATTCGGTTTTAACCGTCATCTCAGGATCATCAGTCCGTCAGATTATCAGCGTGTCTTTGTAAAACCTATTAAGTCCGGTAGTTCGGCGTTTACCGTATTAGCAACGCAAAATGACTGCGAGCATCCACGCCTAGGTTTAGCCATTGCAAAAAAACATATACGCCGGGCGGTGGATAGAAACCGAATAAAACGGCAAATTCGCGAGAGTTTTCGTTTATATAAAGCTACACTACCTCCGATAGATATCGTTGTATTAGCGAAACACCTAACAAATAAAAAAAATAATACCGAGTTAGCTGAGCTTTTAAAAAATCATTGGCAGAATTTGGTAAAGCAATGCGCAAAATTTTCTTGATATTAATACGTGGTTATCAAATCATATTGAGTCCGATAATGGGGCAGAGTTGTCGGTTTTATCCGACTTGTTCTTGTTATGCACACACTGCAATAGATCGATATGGTGTAATTAAGGGAATGTATATGGCGGTACGTAGAATTTTACGCTGTCATCCTTGGCATCCGGGTGGAATGGATCCGGTGCCTGAATTAAAGACTGAATTAAAGAAGAAGTAATATGGAAATGATTCGTACAATGTTGTTTGCTGCTTTGGCGCTGGTTCTTTTCATGATGTATCAGGCATGGGAAAAGGATTATGGGCCAGTGATGTCAGCACCGGTTGTTGCAACAGCAAGTCCATCTGTTAATAGTGCAGCAATACCTTCTGAAGACGCGCCAAGTGTACTGGTTGATTCTTCGACAGCGTCAACATTTGTTCCGCAAGTAACTTCAACTGTAATACCACAGGGTAAAAGCATTAACGTTAAAACAGATGTTTACGATATTGTTATTGATACGCGTGGTGGCGACATTGTTAAAGCAAGATTATCAAAATATCCAGATACCATTGAACCAAATTCAGAAGCATTTTTGCTTATGGACAATGGGCAGTCACATTTATTTATTGCGCAAAGTGGTTTGTTAGCTAAAGGAAGCCCTGATCATACCAGTGTGTATTCAGCTGCATCGGCACAGTACAGTATGCAAGAAGGTGAAGACAGTTTAAAAGTGACATTGTTTTGGCAGGGTCAAAATGGTTTACGCGTAAATAAAACTTATACCTTCTATCGTGGTCGTTATGATTTTAATTTGGATTATCAAGTTGTAAATAATACCGGGCAAACATGGAAGGGCAGTGTTTATCGTCAATACAAACGAAGTGAAGACACAGGGGTAGAGAAATCGAGTTTTATTTACACCTTCACAGGTGGTGTGGTTTCTAATGCGGAAAAACCATACGAAAAAATAAAATACGGTGATATGGAGGAAGAAAATCTGAAGCTGGATATGACCGGTGGCTGGGTGGCGATGATCCAACATTATTTTCTGGCTGCCTGGATTCCTGATTCAAAAGAATTGAATCATGTTTATACTAAAGTAACCAAAGATAAAAGTTATGTCATTGGGTTGGTTACACCGCCAAAAACTGTTGCAGTGGGAGAGACAAAAACATTTAGTACCCGGATGTATGTGGGCCCGAAACTGCATGAACAATTAGCTACCGTTGCACCTAATCTTAAATTAGTCGTGGATTATAGCTGGTTAACTATTTTGGCTGACCCATTGTTTTGGTTATTAAGCTGGTTTTACAGTGTATTTGGTAATTGGGGTTGGGCAATTATTGCCGTAACTGCAGTTATTAAAGCGGTATTCTTTAAGTTGAGTGAAACAAGTTACCGTTCAATGGCGAAATTACGTCTCGTCACGCCGCGACTAAATACATTGAAAGAGCGTTTCGGAGACGATAAGGCCGGTTTCCAAAAAGCCATGATGAAGATGTACAAGGATGAAAAAATTAATCCTCTTGGCGGTTGTTTACCGATTTTAATTCAAATTCCTGTATTTATCGCTTTGTATTGGGTATTGCTAGAAAGCGTAGAAATGCGTCAAGCACCCTTTATCTTCTGGTTAAATGATTTATCGAAAGCGGATCCGTATTTTGTATTGCCGTTATTAATGGGTGCAACGATGTTGCTACAACAACGTCTTAACCCGGCACCGTTAGATCCGATACAGAAAAAAGTAATGGGTATGTTGCCGATTGTCTTCACGGTGTTCTTTGCGTTCTTCCCATCCGGTTTAGTGTTGTATTGGGTCGTTAATAACTCTCTTTCTATTTCTCAGCAATGGGTTATTACCAAACGCATTGCGTCTGGCGAGACTAAATAGCTTAGGCAGCAATAACACATGAATCATGACACCATCGCGGCCCTTGCAACACCACCGGGTCGTGGTGGGGTCGGTGTTGTTCGTATTTCCGGTTCAGCAGTAAAAAAAATTGCTGAAGCGGTATTAGGTGACTGCCCAGAACCCCGACAAGCGGTATTAAAAAAATTCCTCGATTGTGATGGCAACAGTATTGATAGTGGCCTAGCACTTTATTTTCCTAATCCAAATTCATTTACTGGTGAGGATGTTCTTGAGTTACAGGGCCATGGTGGCCGTGTTGTTATGGGCATGTTGTTGTCAAGATTATTTGAATTAGGTGCGCGCCCTGCTCGTCCTGGTGAATTTTCCGAACGCGCTTTTCTTAATGACAAAATAGATTTAGCACAAGCAGAAGCAATCGCCGATTTAATTGATAGTGGTAGTAGAGAAGCGGCCCGAGCAGCAATGCGATCGTTGCAAGGTGAATTTTCTAAACGTGTACATGCATTAGCTGAGCAAATGTTGTATTTGCGTATGTATATTGAAGCGGCGATAGATTTTCCAGAAGAAGAAATCGATTTTCTTGCAGATACAAAACTGCAGCAACATATTGTCGATTGCCAGCAAGCAATGCAAGCATTGTTAGCGGATACAGAACAAGGCTGTGTGTTGCGAGAAGGCCTAGTGTTGGTGATTGCTGGTTTACCGAATGCAGGTAAGTCGAGTTTGCTAAACGCATTGGCGGGTCGAGATACTGCGATTGTGACCGATATTCCCGGTACTACCCGAGACGTCTTGCGTGAGCATATTCAAATAAATGGTTTACCGCTTGAGATTATTGATACCGCGGGTTTGCGCGACAGTGATGACAGCATTGAGAAAGAAGGGGTAAAACGCGCTTGGGCTGAAATAGAACAAGCGGATCGTTTGTTATTTGTTGTCGATGAAAAGATTGGTATTGATGCCGATACACAAAAATTATTAGTAAAGTTGCCAGCTAACATGCCGCGTACGATTGTGCATAATAAAATTGATATCGCCGAACATCAGGCAGGCGTGATAACGAAAAATGAACAAACACATGTGTACCTGTCAGCTAAAACGGGCGATGGTTTAAATGCATTGAGTCAACACTTACAAGATTGTGCTGGCTATCGAGAAGCAGGCAGTGATTCATTTAGTGCCAGACGGCGGCATTTAGAAGCATTACGCCGTGCTGCTGATTTTGTTAATAAGGGTGTTAATGCCCTGCAA
>VAPL010516004.1_pt1 | contig 12895 bp, 13 predicted proteins | sample 3395061 | NCBI WGS metagenome assembly VAPL01 (sample SAMN08290444, study PRJNA428436) | hydrothermal vent metagenome | isolation source: Deep-sea hydrothermal vent chimney 2 | place: Pacific Ocean: Juan De Fuca Ridge | depth 2182 m m
ACAGAGCCCCGTCAACACCAACCTGCCCGAACTCATTAACAATAACGGCCCATTTTTCTGATACGGGTTTATGACTTAAGCAATACTGAATGGCAGTGGTTTTTCCGGCACCGAGAAAGCCGGAAATAATATTGGTGGGGATGTTTTTAAAATCGCTCAAAATTTTCTAGTATACCGATGATTTTTTAATAAGATGTAGGTAGGTGAGAATTCATTCGCACATAATCGGTACCGATATAACCTTATGCGAATAAATTCGCACCTACATTATTCAACTGCTGCATCACTTTATATCACTTTATAAACAAGCCAGAGCTACTTCATCAAATCAATATGCATGCCCTGCTCTTCTAATGTTTTTGCCCGGGCATCAATGTATCGTTGAAAATTTTTCTGCGTTTTATAAGCGCCACTGCTCACATAATCCATTACTGACTGAATATGAAATGATTTTAAATAGCCATCAATTCTAAATACTTCCTGCCCCTGTGGATTAAAGAAAACCAGACTCGGTGCATATTGAATATCCAGCTGTTTTGCCCAGTCTTTTATACTCGACTTTTTAGCATTGGCAAGTGTAATTTCATCACCTGACCACATATCCAGCACTGACACATCAAATTTTTTCAGCTGTTCAATAGATTCTTTACGGGTAAGCACTTCGTTGTGTAGTTCATCACAGTCAGCGCATTGTTTCTGCTCAAACATGACCAGTCGATATTTATTCGTTGCCTGACTAAAATTATACGGCGCCTTAACGCTTTCTACTTCCGTATAAATTTTACCTTTTGTTTTAACCGGTGATACACGAGCTAAATAGGCTCTGAACTTTTCTTTCTTATCGTGATGGCCTAACACATAATCCAACGCCGCATTAAACTTGGCCGGATGATAATAGCCATTGGTACGCAATACCGCTTTACCCTGTTCGTTAAAAAAAATCAGCGTCGGTGTATACATGATTTTCAGGCGTGCAGCGAAATCTTTTTCGGTGGTTTCTATATCACCAAGACTTACATCACGGTCACCCCAAATATTCATACTAACAACATCAAAGTTTTTACGCGTTTTAGCTGCAATTTCGCGCTGCCCAAAATTATCCTGTATTAACTTTTTACAATATGGGCATCCATCCTGATAAAAAAATATCATTAAACGTTTACCCGCGGTACGCGCTTCTGCAATATCTTCATCTAAATCTAAAAAAGAATTTTTAAACCACTCAGGCTGCTCTTCATAACCCGGGTTAACCATACCTTCTGCCAGCTCGCCTTCGGTTTTTGCCGAAGCCAACTGCACAAATAGCAGGCTCATTAAAAAAACAATTTTAGCGACGTTTATCATGTCCTGCCTTTTTTCCAGTAGAAGATATTCTGCTTCGATTAGTTAATGCTTTTTGGCTACGCGAATTACTCGCGCCCTGTGTACGATTACGGCTTTTACTATTAGTACTGCGGCCATTGCCGGTACGTGTACCGCGACTGCTTTGTTTGCGCCCCTGCATGCGAAACACCTTCTGCACCGGTACGCCGGATTTTAAAGCCGCATCATATTCAATGCCCGCCAGACTCGCCAGCTCCCGAATCTGCTGCGGCTCTAATTCATAAAACCGCCCCGGCCGGTTGCTTTTAGTCATCATCACCGAGCCATAACGCACCCGCATCAGGCGACTTACTGTAAAACCTAGCGCCTCCCACATGCGCCGTACTTCACGGTTACGACCTTCCATCAGTACCACGTGATACCAGTGATTAAAGCTGTTCGCCCCCCCGGAAGCTTTATTATCATGGGTGGTTTCAACAATATCTTCAAAGCGCGCTTTGCCATCCTCCAGCTCAACGCCGTGGGTTAACTGCTTAAGCTGCTCTGGCGTTGCCTTGCCCATAATGCGTACCGCATATTCGCGCTGCAACTGACTTGACGGGTGCATCAGCTTATTCGCCAGATCGCCATCATCGGTTAATAAAATCAAACCGGATGTATTTATATCCAGTCGCCCCACCGCAATCCAGCGACTGTGTTTTAAGCCCGGCGCATGATCAAAGATAGTTGGTCGGCCTTCCGGGTCATTTCGGCTGCAAATTTCGCCTTCAGGCTTGTGATACATTAACAGCCGTGGCAAAGTCGGGTGCACATCGCGAATAATAACTTTACGACCGCTGTGCATGACAACATCACCGGCTTTAACCAGTTGTCCAAGGCCGATAACTTCGCCATTCAGCTGAATAGCGCCGTCTTTTATCCAGCTTTCAATCTGGCGGCGTGAGCCCAGACCCTGTCGAGCCAGTGCTTTTTGTATACGTTCTTTACTCATAAAGTGAATCTTTTTTCGGATAAAATAATGAAAATTATATGGACCTGTATTGTACTACTTTCTTGCATTCAATACGCATTTGCCGACATAACATTAACATTTCAACAACTACTCGATCAGAGCAATACCCCTTCTATTACCTACAGTATAAAAGATCCGCAGCTAAAATTAGTCGAATTCGGACAGAATAAAACTAATGTTTACAACAGAAAAACCGAAGAGTTTATTAGCTTTGAGCCTGTTTCAGGTACCACATCCCGGCTAAATGAAACCCTGCTTAATAAACAAACTAACCAGCTGAATATCAAACGCATGCAATCTCTCGCTGAAGTTGAGGAGAATTTGCGCAAAAAAATACCCGATATGACACCGGCTCAACAGGAGGCCACCGAAACACTCATCAATTTATTTAAATATCCGCAATTTTATGGCGAACATAACTCCCTCATTCTCAGAAAGTTAGAACAGACTAAACAGGTAGGCGACCTGCAGTGTCAGCCCTATGAGCTTTATAAGCTAGACAAGCTGGTAACGTTCTTTTGCCTTGCCAATGAAAAGTCACTGAAAATGAGCGCCGCCGATTATCAGACACTGCGTCGCTTTTATGCCTTTAATTACCATGTGCAGAGCAGTTTATATATTGCGGGGGGCAATACTAAATTTACCATTATTGATTACGACCAGCATAATATGCCGGGGGTGGTAATTGAAGAAATTAAATACCGCGCATCCGCCACCGGTAAACCTGAAGTCATTCATCATAGTAAACTAAAAAGCGTCGATCATCAGGCGATTAAAGACACCGAGTTTGAGCTGATCAGAACACCCTGATTTTAATTCGACGCAGATACTTTTATTGGCTCAAACGTCTGCTCCCGGCACTACCAACTGCGGGCTATAAGCGCCTGCATTCGCCTGTTTATCAGCTATAATTAAAAGATCACTTAATTTTGAGTCACTAAACGCGGCATGCTGATATGACCTTAAGCACTAAACTGAAAAAAGTTCTTTTCAAACTGAGTAATCTATATTTCCCATTTAATAATTTAAGTCCTGAGCGCCTGCAGGAAATTGTTAATCATATTCGTATTATTGAACTGCAGCAGGATGAGATACTGCAAATGCGCGGCTCACGCTCGCAGGATTATCTGTATTTAATGGAGGGCGAAATCGATATTATTTGCCAGGGCAGTATTCGCACTATCAGTCAGCCGGAAGAAACTCAACGCAGCCCACTATTACTACCGGATGAAAAAAGTAGCTGCAGTATCATCGCCAAAACCGATTGTATTATCAGCCATGCAAACCGGGATATTCTCGATACTATTATTGCCTGGGATTACATTGGCCGCGACTACGGCAATCAGGACACGGTTAAATACATTGATATTATTCGCAATACACTGGTATTTCAGCGTTTGCCCATTGAATACATTCAAAGTGCTTTCTCACGCATGAAGCCTTCGCGCTTCAGTCAAGGTGAATGCATTTCAGCCGATCAGAGTGATGCTTACTATTTAATATTAAGCGGCCGCGCAGAAGTGCAGCAATTTGACTGCTCTAGTCAACAGTTTAAACGCGTAGCCGAGCTGGGAATTGGCGATACTTTTGGCGATATGGCGCAGGTAGCAGGTAAAAATCAGGATGAAACCGTCACCATGCTGGAAGACAGTGAAATTTTGATTTTAGGCAAATCGGATTACCAGCAACTGAAAAGCCGGCAGCAGGTTCCAACTGTTCAGGCACAGGTTGCCAAAACCATGCTCGATAATGGCTACCAGTTACTTGATGTACGCTTTGCCGAAGAATATGCAGAAAATAAAATTGCCGGGGCAAAACTGGTTCCTCTATCGGATTTAGTCGATGAACTAGACAACCTCAGTCGCAAACAGCCTTATATAGTGTACTGCAACTCAGGCCCGCGTAGTGCCATTGCCACATTAGTACTAAACGAGCATAATTTTGAAGCTTTGTCGCTGGAAGGTGGAATTCGAGACTGGCCCTATGAAATAGAACAGCCATCCGCAAAACCTAATATTGTGCCTATGGCAAAGAAATTCCACTAGATATAGTAGATATTCTTCGCAAAACCAGATAAAAGGCATAGATTTTACAATTCCCCGGTTTTACACTGAGCGCAGGTAATTCGCATTACCTGTCCTTTTTAAAATCTACTAAACGGGGATTCTATGACTACAGACTACTCTGAAAAACGTAACTTCTTCCGCATGAATCTGGAATGTGAAGCCGAGTACACGATAAATGGCTCAGGACAGCAAAAATCCGGCAAAGTCAGTGATCTAAGCGGCGACGGCATTTCAATTATTGCAGATCAGTCCGTTCAACCGGGCACTGAAGTTCGCATATCAATACAGCCTGAAAACGATGTAACACCACCATTGGAAGTTGTGATGGAAGTACTGCGCTGCGAAGAGCAGAGTACAGATAACTTTTTGCTTGCGGGTAATATTACCAAGCGCTGAGTGTTACGCCGGTTAGCCTTTCGCTAACTGACTGTTTTACCTTTCTTACTAGCTGGTTTCCAGCTGGAACAAGCTTCGACCCCCCTGGAAAACTACCCCCGATAAAAAACTAAAAATATTTATCCGCTAATAAACGCAAAATATGCAAATAAGAAATACTTAAAAAATTTAATTTTTGTAGGTGCGAATTCATTCGCACCTACATATGACTAATGGTCTCTTATTCAACTGACTGATTAGTAAGCTAACAGAACTGTAGTCGTGTACATGTGGCACAGCCACATAAGCCTAAATATTTGCGTATTTTGCGTTTATTAGCGAACAATTTTTTAATCAACCACCAAACCAGAACGCCATATTTTTCTCTAAGAACTCTTCATAGTGCATATAGTGCGAACCATCGCAGGAGAAGTTCAGCCCCACCATGCCATTCACAACATTTAACGAAGCCGCACGCAGATAGATGTTCTCGTCGGCAAAACGCAGTGATTTAAATTGCTGAAATACCAGTGGGATTTTTTCCGGTTTGACGATGGCCTTATCAAAATACTTCTGATGCCGGTAAGCCAGACAGATATCCGGATCGCTAAGCTCTGCAAAATTTAAAATTTGATAAATATAGGGGTTATCCACCAGCCAGAATGTCGCCCGGCTGCTGGAAAAATGCAGTTTGGCATGAAACACCCCCTGCACCAGTATCAGCTCTTCGACTAAACTCAGCACATCATCAATGCGTGAATCCATGGCACTTTCTACACGCTGCTGTGAAAACAGGCCACTGCGAATTGCCGGGTCGCCTTTTACCTGTTTCCAGATTTTCTCATCTTTATATTGTTCTGATGATTTGGGCAGTTCCCGCAAATCAAAATCAGCTCCCAGGTAGCCAATGGCTTTGCCATCCGCATCATGTATTGTTTTAACGGCAGTTAGTGACGGGCGATTGCGATTGCTACTGATGTAAGCTTCCGATAAATAATAGTCTTCACCTTTTAGTGCCGGTTGCAAATACGGCCGGGCAATACGATCACGACCAATCTGTCCCTGCTTAAAGCCATAACGTGTGGCTTCTTCGGTGATCTGGCAACCGGTTTCATCCACTACCCAAAGATACTTACAATATTCAGCATCTTTCATCGCGCCGCCCAAAAGTACTTCCAGTGCCTCGCGCTCACCCATTATATTTGCACAGGCACTCGCCAGTTTAGACATCGAATCAGCAAACAGATCGGTTAACATTTCCCGTTGTTGTCTGACAATCTTCTGTAGTGAAGTCTCGCTCACCATTGATACATTCGCCCTTAAAAGTTTTAACTATCTTAATCATCATTCGTCGCAATAACAATTAATAGTCGGACGTGTTTCAAAACAATTTAATTAAGGTAGATTTTATTGCAGATTTTGAATACTGCTCTGTAAACTTTTTAAGGCTTTTTGCGTATCGGCCAACTCTTTTAGCAAATCATCACGTGTAACGGGTTTGCGCAATTTTTGTAGCTCTTCGTCTTTACTTTTTTCCAGATTATTTATCACTACGGCAATAAACAAATTAATAACCACAAAAGTACCGACAAAAATAAAGCTGATAAAATACACCCAGGCCCAGTCATGCAGCTCCAGTGCGGTGTACATTAAATCGGTCCAGTCTTCGAGGGTCACTATCCGAAACAGCGTCAGCACCGCCACCCCGAAACTGCCCCAGTGCTGCGGGTCATGCAGGTGAAATAAATGATACCCGGCAATGGCATAGATATAAAAAATAATCGACATCAGCAACATCACATATCCCATGCTGGGAATACTGCGTAACAGTGTACTGACAATCAGCCTTAATTCGGGAATCGTTGAAATCAGCCGCAGCACCCGCATCAATCGCGCCAGTCTTGCCACCATTGCCAGCTCACCGGTGGCAGGAATCAACGACAGCACAATCACCGTAAAATCAAACAGATTCCAGCTATTGCCGAAATATAATTTCAGGCGCGGAGCCACTGCACTGATTTTTAGAATAGCCTCGACAATAAAAGCAGCCAGTATAATATTTTGAGCAACTGCAAATACGCCGGCATAACTGGTCATTAATTCAGCACTGGTTTCCAGCCCCAGAATTAATGCATTCAATAAAATAAGGCCGATGATAATTTTATCAAACAGCGCCGAGCTGATAAGTATATTTAATTTTTTCTGTAACATAAGGGCACCTCTATAAATTGCTTGTGCCCTTAAGACTTCAAATTTAATTAGCCGGATTAAAACTGACTATGCAAAGGAACCAACCAGGACTCTACCCGCCAACGGATAAACAACACGCTTGCAGGTGTTTATTTAGATAGACACATAATTAAAAGTCGGAAACCCAATGGCTTTAGCCTCATCCATGACCACTGAATTTCCGATAAGGGGCTCTAATATAATAAAAATTTCACAGCATACTCATTAAACAGATGCTCAGTTACAGGTACTGATCATGACCACCCTGTTTCAGTAACGTTTGCTGACGATTCACTTTGCGAATCACCGTACGTCCGGCTCTGTCTGCCGCACGATTGATCGCGACATACATATCCACCTGAGTATCTTCAATCACCACATCCGCTAAACCGGCTAATACCACCTGCAGATGACAATGCTTATCTTCACCGCCACGCGGCCCATTGATATCGGACAAGCGCATAACAACCCGTAATATGGAATCATCACAACAGGCTAACGCATAATGTAAGCGTCGTTCTGCATACCTACGCAAAGCGCTGGTTAAAGAAAAATGCAGTGCCTGTATATCAATGTGCATTTAAAACTGCTCCTCGAGATTCATCTTCAACCGATGTGCAATTATGTTAAGCGGGTTTGACAATATAGAAAATACGATTATTATCCTAATAACATTCGAAAATAACGAACAAACAAAAAACTCATGATTAACTACAAACATCTACATTACTTCTGGGCGGTTGCCACCGAAGGCGGAGTTGCCAGAGCCAGTGAACGCCTGCACCTGACACCCCAAACCATCAGCGGGCAACTCAGCTTGCTTGAAGATCATCTGGGTGAATCACTCTTTACCCGTGTGGGGCGTAATCTGGAATTAACTGAAACCGGTCGCCTGGTATTAAGTTATGCCAATGAGATTTTTTCACTGGGGAGCGAACTCGAAGAAGTCATCCATCAGCTACCTGATGGTCGCCCCCAGCAATTCAGAGTCGGCGTCGTCGATGTGCTGGCAAAATCGATTGCACATCGAATTCTGCAACCCGCACTGCATATGCCAGAGACGGTACGTATGATTTGTCGCGAAGCCAGCCTGGATATGTTACTGGCCGAGTTATCCGTACATCGCCTGGACCTGGTATTGGCTGATCGACCGATTCCATCAACCGTTAGCACCCGTGGTTTTAGCCATAAACTGGGGGAGTGTGCGGTGAGTTTCTTTTGCACGAAAGAGCTGGCGGCATCCCTTGAAGGTGATTTCCCGCAATGCCTGCACGGTAAACCATTATTGCTTCCCAGCAGTGGCACCCAGTTACGAGCGGGGATTGATCAGTATCTGAATAAACGCCATATTCATCCACAGGTGATTGCTGAATTTGACGATAGTGCGTTAATGAAAGCCTTTGGCAAAGAAGGTGCCGGTGTATTTATTGCACCGGCGGTTATCGCGGCGGAAGTCGAGACCCAATACGAAGTCACAACCATTGGCCACATCGACGAAGTGAAAGAACATTTTTACGCCATCACCGTTGAACGTAAGGTGAAACATCCGGTCGTCAGCGCGGTAATGGAAGCCACTCGCGAATCACTGTTTGTCGATCATAATGACCAGGAAACAGAATAATGAGCCATAAAGATAACGAGTTAAACAGCTCTAACTCACCGGGTGAATATAATGCACCCTGGGAAAAAAGTTTCGATAAAATACTAACCCCTTTCGAAGAGTTTATTCATCGACAGACGACCAGTGGCCTGCTGTTAATGGCAATGGCGGTGATTGCCCTGTTTCTTGCTAATAGCCCGCTGGCCTCCACATATGAACATATCATTCATACTAAAATCAGTTTTAATGTTGGCGACTGGTCGTTAGAAATGGGGCTTAGCCACTGGATTAATGATGCACTGATGGCATTGTTTTTCTTTGTGGTGGGTCTGGAATTAAAACGCGAAATACTGGTTGGTGAACTGGCCAGATTACGCAATGCAATACTGCCGATAGCCGCCGCAATTGGCGGCATGGTCGTGCCCGCATTAATTTATTATGCCATCAACCCGTCAGGAGATGCGGCCATCGGCTGGGGCATACCAATGGCCACCGATATTGCTTTCGCGATCGGCGCACTGGCGCTTCTGGCAAGCCGGGTCCCAAAAGCGCTAATCACCTTTCTGGTTGCACTGGCCATCGTTGATGATCTGGGTGCGGTAATGGTGATTGCGATTTTTTACACCGACACTATTGCACTGATACCTCTGTCGGCAGCCGGCGGCCTATTTGGAATGCTGATGCTATTAAATATGGCGGGTATTCGTAAAACCACACCTTATTTTCTGATTGCCGTGTTGCTCTGGTATGCCTTATTGCAGTCGGGTGTACATGCCACGCTGGCGGGAATACTGGGTGCCCTGTCGGTGCCAGCGACACCTAAGTACAATCCGGAACGCTTTAGCGCACACGTAAAAGAATTAATGCGTAAATTTGAAGCCAGCCACGATCCCGGCAAAAGCATTATGACCAATGATGCGTTACGCGCGGTTGTGCGCACACTGGGTAATGGCGTAACTAGTGTAGAAGCGCCACTACAACGACTGGAGCACTCCTGGCACCTGCCGGTGGCTTATTTAATCATTCCGGTATTTGCCCTGGCCAATGCCGGCATCCCCATCGAACTGAGCTCACTGGGAGAAACATTCGCCCACCCGGTTATGCTCGGCGTATCACTGGGTCTGGTGCTGGGTAAGTTTATCGGTATCACCGGCGCTAGCTGGCTGGTATTAAAACTCGGTATTTCCGAGTTGCCTAAAGACACCCGCTTCACCCAGATAGCCGGCGTTTCGTTACTGGCGGGCATCGGCTTCACCATGTCGATTTTTGTTGCACAGCTGGGATTCAGTAATAACGAAGAACTGCTGCTAATGGCAAAAACCGGTATTCTAGCCGCTTCATTGATAGCCGGAATAACCGGTTTTATCTGGCTATATCTGGTGAGCGAACCGACTAAATCCTGAATCCGGAATATTGTTATTTGCAAAAATCAACGACTGTGAACTAAGTGCCCATAGGCCATAACAACAACTACAAATAGTTTTACTAGAAAATACTTATTGCCGTCACCCCGGTATGTTTCCGGGGTGGAAGCCAATGAACTTTATCCGCATAAAGTCACTGGATTTCCACTAGAAGCATGCGTCAATGACAATGTTTTTTCCTTCATTCCTTTCTTTATAAACAGAGTAAACCCCGATTTATAACTGTTGTTAAAGTAATTTAAAAAAACATATAAATACTACATTCAGTATTTATATTCAGCCGCATTTAAAGATACAATTACTATTTATGAGCATCGACACTCTCAACAATGTTGAACATAAACTGAAAAATGATACGGCAGACCACTCAACCTTTCACTCATCGAGTTAGATGAACTGAGACGCCATAAAAAACGAATTTTTTTGTTCTCTGATGATCAATAATATACAATTCCGTTAAACTACATACTTAAAGTAGAAAATTATAATGCTTAGCCAAATTTATCAAGATATACAATCTGCAGTTACATCATGGTTTGAAGTCATGCACCGCATTGTTTTTTTTAAACAACCCCGCCCAAAACTCATTGCGATTAAAATCCAGCAATCCGAGACTCGCCAACGCAGGTTAAAAAATAGACGCTACTAATGTTTTTAAAGATTTCGACGCTGCTCCTTCTCTGGCTCTCATTACTTAGCTGCTCAGAACCCCCTTACACCAATATTGATAATGCACAGCTAAAAACCATGATTGAGCAGGGAGTTGCTGTTTATGATATACGCCGCATCGATGAATGGCGACAAACCGGAATCATTAAAGATAGCCAACGCCTGACCTTTGTCGATACTAACGGGCGTATGCTGGACAATTTTCTACCGCGCTTTATGCAGACGGTAAAAAAGGATCAGCCGGTTATTCTTATCTGTCGAACCGGTAACCGTAGCGGTGTGCTGGCCAGATATCTGATTGAACAAATGGGTTACACTCAGGTGTATAATGTACGAAATGGCATCTCTCGCTGGATACGCGAGGGAAACCCTGTAACCCGATAACCCGTTATTTAACGCTTTACCCATAGAGATCAGAATGTCCCTAAACGAAAACCCGGCCCCGGCACAAACACCTGAACATAAACCCCGCCCATTTATCGATATGATTGTAGGCATTGTTATTCCTTCAGTCATATTAATGAAACTCAGCGGTGACGATGGATTAGGCGCGGCACTTGCGCTAATTGTGGCCCTGTCATTTCCTCTCGGTTGGGGCTTGTTCGAGTTAATTAAGTACCGCAAATTTAATTTTATTGCCCTGTTAGGGCTGGTAAGTGTCTTACTCACCGGTGGTATCGGGCTATTACACCTTGATACCCAGTGGCTGGCAATTAAAGAAGCGTCTATTCCCGGCATCATCGGCATAGCGGTACTGGTATCCACCCAAACACGTTATCCACTGATTAGAACCCTGTTGTTTAACCCGAAGATCCTGGATGTAGAAAAAATCAACCAGAAACTTGAAGCTGCAGATAGCACTAAAGAATTTGAATTGCGTCTGCTAAAAGCCACCTATCTACTGGGAGGCACCTTCTTTTTCTCAGCGGTTATGAACTACATTCTGGCAAAATGGCTGGTCACCAGCCCGGCGGGTAGCGTTGAATTTAATGAACAACTCGGTCAGATGACATTGCTCAGCTATCCGATGATTGCAATTCCATCAATGATTATGATGATGGGCATATTCTACTATCTATGGCGGACTATCCACGGTATGACCGGACTTTCGCTAGAGGAAATTATGCTCATAGAGAATAAAGACGCTGAAACCAAAGACACCTGAGCCAGAACACTGATCACTTAAAAAATGCTGCATAACCCGACACCTGAACTACTGCAAAACCTGTACTGGATTACACTTTTTGCAGTGATTGTTTCATCTGCATCCGCTGTACTTAAAGCCGGCTTTAAGCAGTTTGATCTGTTTGGCGTGGTTATCATTGCGATTGTTACTGGCCTCGGTGGAGGCTCGTTACGTGACATGCTGCTGGATAGAGAAGTCTTCTGGATTCAGGATCAGAGCTTTTTCATCGTCTCGCTGCTGAGCGCTTTTGTGGTGTTTTTAGCCGCCAGATTTACAGTGATATCACATCGTCTGTTTTTAATCCCGGATGCTGCCGGCCTTGCAACCTTTGGTATTGCCGGCACACTGGTGTCACTGATGATGGGGACGCCCTGGTTAGTTGCCAGTTTCATGGGAGTGATGACCGGCATTATGGGGGGGATTTTCCGGGATATTCTCTGCAACGAACCTCCGATTGTTTTCCACAGCCCGTTATATGCCACCGTTTCATGGACCGGTTCATTACTCTTTATTGGTTTACTGCATTTGGATTTTGATGTCACACTGGCATCGATTGTCGCAGGAACCTGCATTTTTGTGTGTCGCTTACTGGCACTTTATTTTGATGTAAAGCTTCCCAGATTCAGGTTTAAAACCTGACGATTCAGGCAAACCGATTAAATAAAACCGGCGTACTAACCGGCTGTGCTGCCGACATAAAAGAGCTGATTGCCGCAACCGGCTCATCACTACTCTGTAAATTATTAGCGGCTGCGCTGGCTTGAATACCTGTAACACCGACTGATTCCACTGCTGAAGCTGAATTAGTCGTATCGATAACCCCGGAAGCACTCTCCACATTGCCAGCACTACTGTCATTATCTGCATCAGTCGTATCTAAATCGCTATCATCAATAGTACGTTGATTTTCCTCTAGCTGAACCTCCTCACGACGCTGAACAGCAATATCAACCCGTGCACGGGAAGCCAGTTGATTAGCGTTTGATGCTACTCTTATATCCTGCGAGGAAG
>VAPL010864699.1_pt1 | contig 12895 bp, 11 predicted proteins | sample 3395061 | NCBI WGS metagenome assembly VAPL01 (sample SAMN08290444, study PRJNA428436) | hydrothermal vent metagenome | isolation source: Deep-sea hydrothermal vent chimney 2 | place: Pacific Ocean: Juan De Fuca Ridge | depth 2182 m m
ATTGGTAAGAAGCTTGGTAAAGACAAAGGTAACAGCAAGTACTTATACGAGCTATTCCCTTACGGTCCTGGTAAGCAAGCATGTAAATATGCTGGGCTTCCTAAGCCAACAGGCTGCGTATAATTTTTATTGCTCAGCTTACCGCTGAGCAATAAAAAAATGCAGTTTGAAAAAGTTTGGGGGGATTCGTCCCCTCTGCTTTTATTTATTAAATATTTTTTTCGTAAAAGAAATATTTAATAAATAAAAGAAAAGCATCATTTTATGAACAGGGAAGTTTATAAAATTTATTAAAAACTAGTCGTGATTCAGGTTACCGCTGAGTCGCCTCAGTATAAGGCGGAAAATGTGAGCATACTAATGTATGTGTGCATTTTCCAACGCAGTAATGAGGTGACTCAGTGGTAAGCTGAATCACGACGGAATAAAGCGGAGTACGACGTAACTATGTCAATTTTTATTGCAATACTGTTATCAGCAGCCACAGTCTTTATGATTCTTGGTATCATGCGAAAAGCACGTCAGTATCGCGCCACCCCGGCACCTTTAAAAATCCCTGTTACTCCTGCTCCTAAAAGCACCGGTGGTGTTATATTAAGAATGGCTAAAGAAGTCATTTTCTTTAACGCTTTATTCCGTGCAAGTAAGTGGACCTGGTTATTTGGCTGGTTATTTCACGTTTCGCTTGCCGTTGCCTTTATTCGTCACACACGCTACATCATTGACCCGAACGGTATTTTTGGTTTTATAATGCCGGTTTTAAATTTATGGGTTGTACAAACCGCAGGTCAATATGCCGCATTCGGCATGCTTATCGGCTTAGGCGGCTTACTCGCTCGCCGCTTCCTGGTTGCTCGTGTCCGTTATATCTCTGCACCGTCTGATTATCTGATGCTAATTTTAATTATGACGATAGCATTTAGTGGTTTTGTAATGAGCTTTGTACCCGGATTCAGCGTTGACATTGTTGCCGTTAAGGTTTTCATGTTAGGTATTTTAAACTTTGATTTACAAAGTCTACCTGAAAGCAATGTACTGCTTGTTCACTTGTTACTCGTCGCGGCTTTAGGTTTTATATTACCCATCAGTAAGTTGTTACATATTCCCGGCGTCTTTTATGCGCCAACCCGTAATCAGGTGGATAACCCTCGCGAAAAACGTCACATTGTTGACTGGGCTAAGCCACTTGACGAAACCCGTGATAACTACCCTGAGTTAGTGGCTTCACGCGAAGCAAACGCTGAAAAAGAATAATTTTTGTAGGTGCGATTTAAATCGCATATGTAATAACAAACGATATTTGTGCGAATGAATTCGCACCTACATAGAATATAAACGTATTAATACGAACATAGGTTCGTAAACGAGGAATCCATAGTGGCTGATTACGAAGTTCCTGAAGTCAAAGAGTATGCGGTAGTTCCACTACCTAAAGATGGTGTAATGAGCCATCTGAGTCCTTTTGTGGCAAAACCGGAATTCCAGGAAGCAATGGGCTATATCGGTAAAAAAGTTCATGACGACCCGAAAAAAATGCCTGAATATGTTTTAGTTGATGGCTGGAAAGAAAAAGCCCTCGATAAAATGGGTGACCTTTTAGGTAAGTATCGCAGCCTGCAGGTATTCATGGATTCTTGCGTTAAATGCGGCGCCTGTACTGATAAATGTCACTACTTTTTAGGTACCGGCGATGCGAAGAACATGCCGGTTGCTCGTCAGGACTTACTGCGTAGCGTTTACCGTCGTTACTTCACCTTTGCCGGTAAGTACTTCCCTAAATTAGTTGGCGCAAAAGATTTAACTGAAGACGTTGTACAGGACTGGTACAGCTACTTCCACCAGTGTTCAGAATGTCGTCGTTGCGCGGTTTTCTGCCCTTACGGTATCGATACTGCTGAAGTGACCATGGCTGCACGTGAAATCATGGCGCACATTGGTCGCGGTCAGAAATACGCAAATGAAATCATCGGCAAGGTATTCACCATTGGTAACAACCTTGGCCTACCAGAAAAAGCCTTAGCTAACGTACTTGAAGGTCTTGAAGAAGACGTTGAATACGATATCGAAGTGCAAGTTAAATTCCCACTTAATGTAAAAGGCGCTGATATTTTATTAGTGACGCCTTCAGCTGACTTCTTCGCCGAACCTCACATTGATGGTTTGATTGGTTACGCAAAAGTATTCCATCAGACTAAGACTAGCTGGACATTAAGCTCGGTTGCATCGGAAGCCGGTAACTTTGGTTTATTCATCGGCTCTTACGAAAACATGCAACGAATTTCGATGCGTGTTCGTGAAGCGGCACTGCAATTAGGTGTTAAGCGTATAGTTTACGGTGAATGTGGTCACGCATGGCGCGTAGGTTACAGCTTCTTAAATACACTGGCTGGCCCATTTGATTTCTTAGATCAAAACTACCCGATTCCTCAGCACATCTGCGAGTTTACCTTAGATAAACTTGAAAAAGGTGAGCTGACCATCGACAAGTCTCGTAATGATGACAAGACGCTTACCTTCCATGATTCATGCAACGTAGCGCGTGGTTCTGGTATGGGTACAGAGCCAGGTGGTCAATTCACTATTCCTCGTGCCGTTATCAAAGCAGTTTGTAATAACTACGTCGATATGGAAAAAGACACTATCGGTGATGCAACCTTCTGCTGTGGTGGCGGCGGCGGACTGTTAACAGACGATCTGATGGAGCTGCGCGTTAAAGGTATCTTGCCACGTGCAACGGCTTTAATTAACGCAAAAGAAGAATATGGCGTAACCCACATGGCGGCAATATGCGCTATATGTAAGAGCCAGTTCACCAAGGTATTACCCTATTACGGGTTTACAATGGACCAGATTGTGAGTGTTCACCAGTTAGTAAGTGATGCAATTGTTCTTGAAGGTCAAGTTGACCCGGAAGACTAATAACACAATTTATGATGGTGCTCCTTTAGGTGCACAAAGAAAATAACAGAATTTAACAAACGATTTTGTTGTTGCAGATTATTCGGTTAAGCGGAATGACTATTTTGAATAGGATATATTTACAAAAGTAAATACCCCTTTTTCAAAAGAGACATCCCCCCATAAAACCGTATGATGTGCCGCAACTTGATTTTTAACTATACGGTTCAGCATATAGGAGAACAGCATGGCCACTTCCAAAGAAGACATGCAGACTAAAAACTTGACTTATCGCCGCTACAAAGAAGGCGACTCAGAATGGTCAAGCATGCACGATAAGATATTTTTAGAGGACACTTCTTATAAGTGCCCTACTTACGTGCACCGCACTCCACCTTGTCAGGGCAGCTGCCCTTCAGGTGAGGATATTCGCGGTTGGTTAGATATCGTTCGCGGTATCGAAACTCCACCAGAAGGTATGACAAAAGAAGAGTATGCATTCCAGCGCTCTACTACAGCTAACCCTTTCCCTGCAATGATGGGTCGTGTTTGCCCCGCTCCTTGTCAGGACGGTTGTAACCGTAATGACGTTGATGACTTCGTTGGCATCAACTCAGTTGAACAATACATTGGTGACAGTGCTTTCGAAGGTAAATATAAGTTTGCTGGTTTACCTGACCTGGGTGATAAGAAAGTGGCTATCATCGGTGGTGGTGTTGCTGGCATGTCAGCTGCGTATCACCTACGTAAGTTTGGCATCGCTTCTACTATCTTTGATGATCACTCAGAACTGGGTGGCATGATGCGTTACGGTATCCCCGGCTATCGTACTCCACGTGATGTAATGAATCACGAATGCATGCGTATTCTCGACATGGGTGGCATCGAAACAAAATTAAATACACGCGTGGGTAAAGACGTTCCTGTTGCTGATCTTGAAAAAGATTACGATGCGGTATTATGGGCACTAGGCTGTAAGAATGGTCGTGGTCTGTTTATCGAAGACTGGAAAGACATTCCTAACTGTGTAACCGCGGTTGACTTCCTTGAGCAGTTCAACAAAGGCGAAATGAAATACACAGGCAAAAAGATTGTATGTGTAGGTGGAGGGGATACCTCTATCGATGTTGTTTCAGTCTCTCGTCGTATCGGCACTTTAAAAGCGATGGGTGACGAAAAGCCTGAAGATTCAGCTGAAGGTCGTGTTAAGCACGGTGATATCGCTGAAGCAGATAAAGAGCCTTGCACCAATGTTACTTTAACTGCTTTGTTCAAGCAGGAAGAAATGACAGCTGCAGAGCACGAAGTTAATGATGCGCTGATCGAAGGCGTAACTATCATGAACGAAGTGATGCCGGTTGAAATCATTAAAGACGCTGATGGCCGTGCAACTGCACTAAAATTAGTCGACAGCAAATTCGAAAACAATGCACCTGTTGCAGTTGAAGGCGGCAAAGAATACATCGTTGAATGTGACCTTATCGTTTCTGCAATCGGTCAGTTTGGTGACCTTGAAGGCACAGAAGATATGGACAACGGTCGTTCATTAATCGACGCTGACAAGTTCTTCCAGGTTCCAGGTAAGCCGGGTCACTTTGTTGCAGGCGACATTGTACGTCCTCACCTGTTAACAACGGCGATTGGTCAGGGTTCTGTTGTTGCTGAAACCATCAAGCAGTTCATTGAGCAAAAAGAAGTTAAAAAGCGTCCTAAAGTTGACGTTCATCACTTCAATATTATGGACAAGCTGAATGAAGCTGATTTAGCACCGGCTGACTATGATTATAATTTATCAGCAGATGAGCAACGTGGTACTGATAGTGCTGATTACGCTATTCATAACTACCAGGATCGCTCTGAAAAGGAAATCATTTCAACTGATAAAATGTTCCTGGGCCACTTCGAAGCAGAAGCACGTAACCTGCGCACCGAAGATGTTCCATCATCTGATGAAGTATTAGGCCACTTTGCTGAACGTATGAATGGTTTAGCTGAAGAAGGTGCTGTTGCTGAAGCCGGTCGTTGCATGAGCTGTGGCATGTGCTTCGAGTGTGATAACTGTGTTATCTTCTGCCCACAAAATGCAGTATTCCGTGTTAAGAAAGACCAGAAAACAACCGGTCGTTATGTTGATACTGATTACTCTAAGTGCATCGGTTGTCACATCTGTGCTGACGTATGTCCGACCGGATACATTGACATGGGCATGGGCGAATAATAAGCCATTTCACCTCTGAGAGGCTTCAGGCCTTCGTTGGAAAATGATCACTTACACTTGTAAGCTCGCATTTTCCGCCATGACCTGAAACCTCTCAGAGGCAAACTGACTTATTATTACCAGTTTAAAAGTTTTAGAAATACCAGATTAAATTTAAATAATAATCAAACATCGTCATTCCTGCGCAGGCAGGAATCCAGCGACTTAAGTCTTACGAGTCGGACTATCAGCCAAACATGCTGAAACGAAGTTAGTTGTATTTAATCTAAAAATATAAACTCTCTAATTATTTTAACTTTTGGAGTTACTAATGCAGCAGTTTGAAAAACGCATGCATAATACTTTAATCACAATCGCGGGATTAGCCCTACTGGCTTTTTCCGCTTTTGCGTTTGCTTCACCGGAAGGTAAGCCGTCTTTTGCGCCTAAAGTTCCTCACCCCACTAATGGGACTACGGAATGTGTCGAGCCTGAAGATGATATGAAAAAAAATCACATGAACTACATCCTTCATCAGCGTGATGAAACGATGCATAATGGTATTCGTACAAAACAATACAGTCTTAAAGAGTGTATTAATTGCCATATACCTAAAGATTCAACTGCCCGCTTTGGTGATGACAAGCATTTTTGCAGTAGCTGTCATAACTTTGTTGGTGTCAGCATTGATTGTTTCCAGTGTCATATGGACCGTCCCATGGATAAAAAAGCCGGGGGGAGCAAACCTCTGGGTAAAAGCCCACATGGTGCAGATATTTCAAAGCCAGTTTCGACAGAGATTGCCAGCACTTCTGAAAAAGGGAGCAAGCAATGAGTTGTAAAGATGTCAATGTTTCCCGCCGTAGCTTTGTAGGTCAAACTGCAACCGCTGCCGCGGCACTAACGATTGCTCCAGGTGTATTTTTGCACTCAGTTGCAGAAGCTAAACCAGCAGATCAGGCGGTTACCAGTGCCGTTCGCTGGGGCATGCTCATAGATACTGCAAAATGCGCAAGTGGCTGTACATCTTGTGTAACAGCCTGCCACACTGAAAACGGTATCGCATCTCACGATCGCCCGCGTACCGATCAGCAATGGATTCGCAAAGTCACTTTGCGTGACAAGCAAACCCAACACGAAATTTCATTACCGATGATGTGTCAGCACTGTGAGTCACCTCCGTGTGTTGATGTCTGCCCTACCGGCGCATCATTTAAACGTGCTGATGGCATTGTACTGGTTGACCGTCATATCTGTATCGGTTGCCGTTACTGCATGATGGCCTGCCCGTATAAAGCCCGTTCATTTGCACACGAAACCGTTGATTTAACCGTTGATTATGTTCCCCGTGGTAAAGGCACTGTTGAGTCCTGCACCCTGTGTGTACACCGCGTAGACGAAGGCGGAACACCAGCCTGTGTTGAAGCCTGTGCAGAGGCTGAACACGGCGCAATGATCTTCGGTGATATTAAAAATCCGAACAGCGAAATTTCTAAGCAATTAGTAGAACATGGCGGCAAGCAGATACGTGCTGACCTTGGCCTGAATACAGGTGTTCGTTACCGCGGTATTTAAGTTATTGAACACAGCGCTACGAAATCGTATTTCGTAGCGCTGTAAACAAACTTAAAACAGATAAAAGTTATTTAATAAATTTACAAGTATTAGAGATTAGTTGAATACTATGAAAAAAATACACTTAGAACAGATTGAAGGTAATAGTACGCAATACATGGGCTTGATTGCTCTATTAGGGTTGTTCGTACTGGGTGCCATTGGCTCAATGCTTTATATGGAGCACGAGGGCCACTGGGTTTCAGGCATGGATAACCAGATCGTCTGGGGCCTGCCCCACGTATTTGCGGTATTCCTGATTGTTGCCGCATCCGGCGCACTCAATGTAGCCTCTATCTCTTCGGTTTTTCAGAAAAAAATATACAAGCCACTGGCACCCCTATCAACACTGGTTGCATTAGCGTTATTAACCGGTGGTTTAATGGTACTGGTTTTAGACCTGGGTCGTCCGGATCGTTTAATCGTGGCGATGACCTACTATAACTTCAAATCTATCTTTGCATGGAATATGATTTTATATAACGGCTTTTTCGTAATCGTTGGTGTCTACGCCTGGTTTATGCTCGATCGTACGATGAAAAAATACAGCCGTTACGCAGGTATTGCAGCCTTTGTATGGCGCTTAGCATTAACCACAGGTACCGGTTCAATCTTTGGCTTTATCGTCGCTCGTTCAGGCTATGACATGGCGATGATGGCGCCAATGTTTGTGATCATGTCTTTCTCTTTCGGACTGGCTATTTTCATTCTGGTATTACTGGCGTCTTACAATGGTACAAACCGCCCGTTAGGTGATGTGGTGGTTAACCGTTTACGCAGCCTGTTAGGTACATTTGTATTTGCAACTTTATACTTCCAGATTGTTTACCACCTGAGTAACCTGTATGCGACAGAGCACCATGGTTACGAAGCGTTTATCCTGCTGGGTGAGCACGGTGGTTCAACTTACTCAAACATCTACTGGATTGGTCAGATCTTATTAGGAACATTAATTCCTATCGCAATGATTTATGCACCGGCTGTTAAAAACTGCCGCAAGACACTGGCAACCGCCTCTATTCTGGTTGTACTGGGCGGCATGGCGGCTATGTACACTGTCATCATTGCAGGTCAGGCCTATCCAATGGATATCTTCCCGGGTATGGAAGTGGTCAGCTCTACGTTCTTTGACGGCGCAACCACACAGTATTCTGCCAGCTTACCTGAAGTACTGTTAGGCTTAGGTGGTGTTGCGATGTCATTAATTATGATTGCACTGGGGATTAAAGTTTTAGGCTTCCTACCTGCTTCTCTGGAAGATTCAGTAGCTGATCCGCATCATAAGGCTGAGTAAGTTTTAAATAACGTTAAAGTCTTATGCAAACGGCTCGGGGGTGACTTCGAGCCGTTTGTGGTTTAAGGCAAAAGCTGTTTTCCGCAAATGAACGCGAAAAAACGCTAGTAAAAGCAGATTTTTTGTTTTGCTGCTGCGCAGCTTTAACAACTACAACCTGCGGAACCTCTGATAATTTATGCCTGAAATTGGCAAACTTGCGAAGCAAGTTAACCCTAAAAACATTTGCGTTTATTTGCGGTAAATAGCTTTTAAAAAATCATGCCACACTTCTTAATCTCAGCTGCCCACAAATCCTCAGGTAAAACTACCCTGAGCATCGGCCTGTGCGCAGCATTGGCCGAAACCGGCAGTATCGTACAGCCATTTAAAAAAGGCCCGGACTATATTGACCCCATGTGGTTACGCAAAGCCGCCAGTCGCCCCTGTCATAATCTCGATTTTTACACCATGCAACAAAGTGAAATTATCGACACAGTTAGTCGTTATTCAAACAATGCTGACATTACGGTTATTGAAGGCAATAAAGGTTTATACGACGGTCTGGATTTGGACGGTAGTAACTCCAATGCCGCCCTCGCCTCACTGCTTAAAGCACCGGTTATTTTAGTACTGGATGCACGGGGCATGACCCGTGGTATTGCACCATTAATTTTAGGCTACCAGGGATTTGATAAAGAGATCAATATTGCCGGCGTGATTTTAAATCAACTTGGCGGCTCTCGACATGAGCAGAAACTGCACGCTGTTATAGAACATTACACCGACGTAAAAGTCATCGGCTCGGTTTACAAAAATCCGGCATTATCAATTGATGAACGCCATCTCGGATTAATGCCTAGCAATGAAGATGACACCGCCGACGTAAAAATCAGGCAGATTCGTGACATCGTAAAGGACCAGGTTGATCTGGACTTACTGCGCAACATTGCAAATAATGCAGCCGCCTTACCTGAAGTCGAGACAAAAACACAGCAAAGTATTCAGATAACGACCCCGCTTAAAATCGGTATTGTTGAAAATGATGCATTCGGGTTTTATTACCCGGATGATCTGGATGCCATAAAAGCCACTGGTGCCGAACTCATCAGCATTGATACCATTCGTGATAACGAGTTACCTGAAATTGACGGTCTATTTATCGGCGGTGGTTTCCCGGAAACCCGCATCCGTGAATTAGAAAGTAACACGCACATGCGCAACCAGATAAAACAGGCTCTGGAAAACGGCCTGCCCTGCTATGCTGAATGCGGTGGCTTAATGTATCTGAGCCGTAATCTAAACTGGAAAGGTCAAAACGGTGAAATGGTTGGTTTCATCCCCGCCGACTGTGTTATGCATAAAGCACCACAGGGGCGTGGCTACATTCAACTTGAAGAAACCTCATTTCACCCCTGGGGTAACTTTAAACCCGCACCAGAAGCCATTATTGCTGGCCATGAGTTTCACTATTCAGCACTTGAAAATCTACAGTCAGATGTTAAATTTGCATACAGAGTAAAGCGTGGAGCCGGCATCAATGGTGAAGCTGACGGCATTGTCATAAAAAACACACTGGCAAGCTACGCACATTTACGCGACACAGCAGCCAACCACTGGGCGCAACGTTTTATTCAATTTGTGCAACAATGTAAACTCAATCGGAAATAGAAAACATGAACATGATTAAACTCACTCCCGCTGCGGCAAAGATGATTAAACATTCAGCCAAAGAAGGTAATTTAGACGGTCTGCCATTAAGACTGGCCTGCACCAGAATGCCCGATGGCAGCTTTCATTACGGTATGGGATTCGACGATGTTAAATCCGATGATATCACTCACACATCAGAAGGCATCGATTTAATCGTATCGATTACTGCCAATGAGTTTATGAATGGTATGACTATTGATTATGTAGAGCTGGAAGAAGGTAAAAGTGATTTTATTTTTATGAATCCGAATGACCCAAGTTACGTTAAGCCGACTGAGTGATATGTTTAAAACATTTACATTACCAGACATGCTTAATCCATCATCCCTGCGAAGTCGGGTATGACAACGTTTTATTCCTTTAAGTTTAAAATTTAAGAGTCAGTAACAATAAATATGTCTTTCTCTGAACGCATTTATTATGAAGTTAAACAAATGTCCAACCGACATTTGTTTAGCTGTATCTCTGCATTATTTATTTTATTATCTCTACTGATATTCAGTAGTATCTGGTTAGCCAATACCGACACTAACAAATCATTGGCTTTGCTCATTCAAATCACATTAATTATTGTTATCTTTATTAGCATTTCATATATCGCACTCACTAACCAGCGTAAACAGGCATCCAATAGTCAACAACAACATAAAGCTCAGCAAATTTTATACAACGTAACGACAACGATTAATGAGGGGCGCGAATTAAAAGAAATTTTAAACTTATTCTGTAAAAAAACTTATTCAGAGTTACATGCACGTAATGTTTCAGTATGGTTAATTACAGAAAACAACTGGCTTGAATATATTACTGGCTCGGGCATCGACCCGGAGATTGTTTCCCAGCAAAAACGTGTGAAAATAACCAGTGAACTGTCTGACACTCTGATTAATAACTCTATTATTCATGATAACAAACATGTTACCCGCCTTGCTGAAATTTTACAGTGTGACGTTACCGATGACAGCCACTCTTTTTATCTGCCTTTGCATTATCAAAGCCGTACACTTGGGGTCATCAGAATAAAACTAAAACAGATACCGCTGACCAATCAAACCGACCTTTATGATTTATTTTCTACGTTGGCAGCACAGCTTTGCAATGCCATTGAAAAAGCTAAACAGGATCAGGAATCGCGGCGCATGATTATTATGCAGGAGCGCAGCTTAATTGCTAATGAACTACACGATTCTCTTGCACAGACTCTTGCCAGTTTACGCTTTCAGGTGCGGGTACTCGATGAAACATTACAACCGACCGCTGAATTCCAGTCTATACGCGGTATCGAACAGGTCGAGAACAGTCTCGATGAAGCCTATTCCGATTTACGTGAACTAATTGCACACTGTCGCACACCGATAGATAAACAGGGCTTAATTCAGGCCGTTGAAAAACTAATTTCACGCATGCGTAAAGATTCCAATACCCATGTATTATTACAAAAAGAATGGGACCATTCCGACCTGCCGCCAAATTTAGAAATGCATGTATTCAGAATTGTGCAGGAAGCCATGAACAATATTCGCAAACACAGCAATGCACAAAATGTACGTTTAATGTTTCGCTGTGATGAAAAAGGCCACCACCAAATTTTAATTGAAAATGACGGCCAGGGTTTTGTGATGCCCAAAGAAAGCGATCACCCGGGTAAACATGTCGGCTTAAGTATTATGCGCGAGCGCGCCAATTATTTAGGTGGCGATTTAATGGTTGAAAGCGAACCGGATGAAGGCACCCGTATCGAACTGGATTTCACTTATAGCAGTGACACAGATCATGACCCCTTACAAAGATTATCGGAGATAAGCTCTTGAGTATGCGCGTATTAATTATTGACGACCACGCCCTGTTCCGGGTTGGTTTACAGGGACTACTTGAACAACGCGGTATAGAAGTGATTGATGCCGTAGCCGATGGTGCCAAAGGCCTGTTGTTAATTGATGAACTCAAACCCGACATTGTGTTACTGGATTTGCGCATGCCGGACATGAGTGGACTTGATGTTTTACAGAAAGCCCGGGAGCAGAAAGTCGAGATCCCCATCGTTATGCTTACCACCAGTAATGAAGAGCAGGATTTAGTTGAAGCGCTCAGAAACGGTGCTCAGGGCTATTTGTTAAAAGACATGGAACCGGATGAACTGGTAAGCGCACTTCGTGACATTGAAAAAGGTAAAAGTGTTGTTGCCCATGGCCTCACCGATGTACTCGCAAAAATGGTACAGGGTGACCCGATAGAAATTAAGCAGAAAGAAACACCATTTTCCGCATTAACACCCCGTGAACTGGAAATTTTATGCTTATTGGCAGATGGACAAAGTAATAAAGTTATCGCCAGAAATTTAGGCATTTCAGATGGCACGGTTAAACTTCATGTAAAAGCCATTTTACGCAAACTCGAAGTGCATTCCAGAGTTGAAGCTGCCGTTATTGCTGTTGAACAGGGCTTAAGACAAAAACAGTCAAAACAAAAAGAAAATTAATATGAAAACGTTTAAATCATTAATTGAAGATGTGCTGCCAAATATTAAAGAAGTTTTCCCATGGGACGTGGATGAAAAACTTAATAAATCGGAAGATGTTTTATTAATTGATATCACTGAACCGACTGAGTATGCAACAGTACATATTAAAAATTCAATTAATGTTCCCCGTGGTGTTTTAGAAGCGTCCTGTGACTGGGGTTATGAAGACACCGTACCCGCTCTGGCTGATGCTCGCGATAAAGAAGTTATTGTAATTTGCCGCTCGGGAAACCGCAGCGCCCTCGCCGCTTTCACAATGCAATTAATGGGCTATACCAATGTGCATTCACTTAAAACTGGTTTACGTGGCTGGTTTGATTATGAACTAACTTTATACAATGAGTTTGAGCAGGAAGTGGATGAAGATGATGCAGATGCGTACTTTAGTAAAGGCCCGCGTGCTGAGCAGATGCAATCTGAAGGTTAATCATTCGCTGAAGTATTACCGGGGCCGTATTAACTGTGGGCTAATTCTCGGGTTTAATTCTCGGGTTAATTCTCGGGGTCGGAGTCATGCCCATAACACACCCTGTTTCCTGACAGATGCTAGCAGGCATGACTTCGACCCCTGCTCTGAAAATTCTGATCACTTTTAACACACTTTTAATTCTCGGGGTCGGAGTCATGCCCATAACACACTCTGTTTCCTGACAGATGCTAGCAGGCATGACTTCGACCC
>VAPL010249846.1_pt1 | contig 12893 bp, 11 predicted proteins | sample 3395061 | NCBI WGS metagenome assembly VAPL01 (sample SAMN08290444, study PRJNA428436) | hydrothermal vent metagenome | isolation source: Deep-sea hydrothermal vent chimney 2 | place: Pacific Ocean: Juan De Fuca Ridge | depth 2182 m m
ATTTCAGCCGCCGGGGCGGCACTGCAGGCGGCGCCTATTTCCCGCTATCCGCCTTACCGCCCACCATCACGATGACCATTTTATCCGGATGTATGCGGCGTTGGAAGGCATCCTTGATATCGGCGACGGTGACCGCCTCCACCTTGGCATTAAAGGTATCGAGGTAATCCAGTGGCAGGTCGTAAAAACCGATCATGCCGATGTAATCGATGATTTTCTTGTTGCTGGAAATGCGCAATGGGAAGCCGCCGGTGATATTCTTCTTTGCCGCTTCCAGTTCTTCGGTGCTGGGGCCCTCAGTGACGAAGGTCGCCAGGGTTTCGCGCATCACGGCGAGGGTTTCACCGGCAGAGGCGTTGCGGGTCTGTGCGCCGAGGGTATAGGGGCCCTTCTTGCGCATGGGGCGGAAGTAGCTGTAGGAACTGTAAGCCAGGCCGCGTTTTTCGCGAATCTCCTTCGACAGGCGTGCTACCAGGCCACTGCCACCGAGGATGTGGTTGCCCACGTATAGCGGGAAGTAATCGGGGTCACCGCGTTTCATGCCCGCAGCGCCGAGGAGAATGTGGGTCTGCATAGAGGGGTGCTCAATGTTGATCTCCACGGCCTCCGCCAGATCCTTCACCGCCGGCAATTCCGCTGCTGGCTTGCCTGCCGGCAGCTTGCCGATGATGCGCTCGGCGAGGGTCTCTGCCGCGCTGCGGTCAAGATCACCGACGATGGCGATCACGGCATTGCGGCCGACGTAATACTGTTGGTAGAAGGCGCGCAGCTTTTCGGCCGTCAGGGCCTTGACCGTTTTCTCTGTGCCGGAGGGCTGACCGGCGTAGGGGTGGGCACCGTACACGGCCTTGTAGAAGGCCTCGTCGGCCAGCGCGCCAGGGGATTGCTTACGCTGCTGCAGGCCGATGAGCATGCGACTGCGCTCGCGCTTGAAGGCGTCCTTGGGGAAATCCGGCTGGCTGATGATGGCCGTCAGGGTCTCCAGTGCGGGCTCCAGATACTGTCCGTCCGACAGGCTGCGCAGGCCAATGGTGGCCATATCACGATGTGCACTGTTGCTGAAGCGTGCGCCAACGGACTCAAAGCGCTCGGAAATCTGGTTGGCGTCCAATCCACCCGCGCCTTCGCTCAGCAGGGCGTTGGCGAGCAGGGCGACACCGCCATCGGCACCATCGCGTGCGGCACCGGCGTCGAAGGTCACGCGCAGGTCGATCATCGGCAGCTCGGGGGCGGGTACGAAGTATACGCGTGCGCCGTTGCTGGTGGTCCAGTGCTGGATCTGCAGCCCGGCAAAGGTCGCAGTGCCGCCCAGCAAAGCCGTCATTGATACAAAAAACAATACAAAAAACTTAGTGCGCATGCTGGCCTCCATGGGCGGCAGGGGTGGTGCTGGTCATTGCTTGTGGTTTCAGGACGGCAACCGTCAACCGGTCTTCGCTGAGATACTTGTTGGCCACCTCGCGGATCTGCTCTGGGGTTACGGCCTTGAGGCGATCCATGTATTCATCCATCAGACGCCAGTTCAGCCCCACCGTTTCCAGGGTGCCGATCTGCATTGCCTGATAGAAGATGGAGTCCTTTTCATACACTTTGGAAGCCAGCACCTGAGCCTTGATGCGATCCAGTTCGTCCTGCGTTACCAGCTCGGTCTTGAAGCGGCCGATCTCGGCGCGGATGGCCTTTTCCAGCTTCTCGATGCTGACGTCCTTGGACGGCGTGCCGCTGATCACCAGCATGCCGCCGAGGCGGGAATGCAGGTCATAGCCGGCACCAACGCTGGCGGCGATCTGCTGACCGCGAATCAGGTTGCGGGTGAAGCGCGCGCTCTCGCCGCCATCCAGCACACCGGCCAGCATATCGATGGCATAGGGTTCCCAGTCAACCTCGGTGGTTTTGATCACCGGTGTCTTGTAACCCATGATGATGAACGGCAGCTGCGCGGGGGCCTTTACCGTGATGCGGCGGATGCCGCGCTGCTCGATCTCACGCTGCGGTTTCACTGCGGGCACGGGGCGCGACTTGACCGGGCCGTAATACTTCTTCGCCAGCTCGACCACTTGCTGTGGATCCACATCGCCGGCCACCACCAGGGTGGCATTGTTGGGCGTGTACCAGTGTTGATACCACTGCTGCAGATCGTCGATAGTGAGATTATCGAGGTCATCCATCCAGCCGATGATGGGGTTGTGGTAGGGACTGGTGACGAAGGCGGTGGCCATGAACTGCTCGTAGGTCAGCGACTGGGGCTTGTCTTCGGTGCGCATGCGGCGTTCTTCCATCACGACCAACACCTCTTTTTTTATCTCCTCGGGATTGAGCAGCAGGTTCTGCATGCGATCCGCCTCCAGCTCGAAGCTGATGGCCAGACGGTTCTTTTCCAGCTGTTGGAAATAGGCGGTGTAGTCCTGCCCGGTAAAGGCGTTTTCACGCCCTCCATTGGCGGCGATGATGCGCGAGAACTCATTCGGTCCGTGCTTTCTCGTGCCCTTGAACATCATGTGTTCCAGCACATGTGAGGCACCGGTAATGCCACCGTGCTCGTAGCTGGAGCCAACCTTATACCAGACTTGCGATACCACCACCGGGGCACGATGATCCTCCTTGATGATGATCTTCATGCCGTTGTTGAGTTTGTATTCGTGCACGCCGTTGGCGGAAGAAACCGGCGTTGCCGTGATCTCTTCGACGGCGGGGGGCTCGACAACAGGGCTGGCGGTGGGCGGTGTGGCACAGCCCGCGAGGGTGGCGGCGGACACAGCCGCCACGACAAACGCGGCAGTTCGGGTCTTCAGCAATCGTTTCATTGTAATCCCTGTGCTTGGTGGGGCTCGGATTGATTCGTGGCTGACGATGGTCGGCCACGAGTGGTAGCATAGCCTACTTGAGGGGGCTTCTATCAATTCGTGGGCGAACATCTAGACCACCGGATTCATCCCCCCTACGTTGCAAACCTTCGCAATAGCTGGCTATTACGTGCGGTTTGCGCCTTGACGGGACAAATCTGACAATCAATCCAAAACGCCCAGAATCGATAGAAGTCCCCTAAATTAAACGTTCCCGGCAAACCACAAAGCCGGCGAACCGAAACACTGTGACCCCTGCCGCCCATGTTTGGTTTCATCAAAAAGAACAAGTCGACACCGGAATCCACGGATTCTGCTGCCGAGAATGCCCCCTTAACCCCCGAGGCAGAAAGGCCTGACGAGAGCCCCACTGTGCCGTCATCGGCCGAGCCACCGGAAAAGAAAAGCAAGGGCGGCCTGTTCGCCCGCCTCACCCAGGGCCTGAAGCGTACCCGCAGTGGTATCACCGAAGGCGTCGCCAGCCTGGTGTTGGGCAAGAAGGCCATCGACGACGATGTACTGGAAGAGATCGAGACCCTGTTGCTGACCAGCGATGTGGGCATCGAGGCCACCCAGGAGATTGTCGCCGATCTCACCCAGCGCGTGTCGCGCAAGCAGCTGAAGGACGCCGACGCCCTGTTCGACGCCCTGCGTGAGAACATGCTGCACATCCTCGAACCCGTTGCCAAGCCATTGGTGGCCCAGGCCGACAATGGCCCCTTCGTCATCCTCATGGTCGGCATCAACGGTGCCGGCAAGACCACCACCATCGGCAAGCTGGCCAAGCGTTTCCAGAACGAGGGCAAGAGCGTGATGCTGGCCGCCGGTGACACCTTCCGCGCCGCCGCCGTGGAGCAGCTGCAGGAATGGGGGCGCCGCAACGAGATTTCGGTGGTCGCCCAGCACAGCGGCGCCGACTCCGCCTCGGTGATCTTCGATGCCCTGCAATCGGCCAAATCCAAGGGCGTCGATGTGCTCATCGCCGATACCGCCGGACGCCTGCACACCCAGGCCAATCTCATGGAGGAGCTGAAGAAGGTGCGCCGCGTGATCACCAAGCTGGACGAAAATGCCCCGCACGAGGTGATGCTGGTGCTGGACGCCAGTATCGGCCAGAACGCCGTGGTACAGGCCGAACAATTCCGCGAGGCCGTCGGTGTCTCCGGCATCGCCATGACCAAGCTCGACGGCACCGCCAAGGGCGGCGTGATCTTCGCCGTCGCCAAGCGGCTTGGCCTGCCGATCCGTTTCATCGGTGTCGGTGAAGGCATCGACGACCTGCGGCCCTTCGACGCCGGGGAGTTCGTCGATGCGTTGCTGGCGAGGGAAACAGACTGAGCAAGAGTCAGAGTGCCCGGGTTCCGAAGAGTCCACAGGAAAGGGGTCCGCAAATGAACGCCAATAACGCGAATGTTTGTGAAATGAAAACAAGTCGCCAATTCTTTTCTATAGCCATTCGCGCCCATTCGCGTTTATTTGTGTTTATTTGCGGACATAATCAGCGCCTTCATAGCGGGAAGCATCAATCACCGAACCCCGTCACGCCATGATCCAGTTCGACAACGTCAGCAAGCGCTACCCCGGCGGCCACGAGGCCCTGTCCGGGGTCAGTTTTCACATCCAGCCGGGCGAGATGGCCTTTCTCACCGGCCACTCCGGCGCTGGCAAGAGCAGCCTGCTGAAGCTCATCGCACTGATCGAACGCAGCAGCCGCGGGCAGGTGTTCGTCGATGGGCAGAACCTGTCGCGGCTGAAGGGCCGTCATATCCCCCATTTACGGCGCAAGATCGGCATCGTCTTCCAGAGCCACAACCTGCTCTTCGACCGCACGGTGTTCGACAACGTGGCCCTGCCGCTGATCATCGCCGGCTACCACCAGAGCGAGGTGGGGCGCCGGGTGCGCGCGGCGCTGGACAAGGTGGGCCTGCTGAACCGCGACAAGGCCTACCCCATCACCCTCTCCGGCGGCGAGCAGCAGCGTGTCGGTATCGCCCGCGCGGTGGTCAACCGCCCACCGCTGCTGCTGGCCGACGAGCCCACCGGCAATCTTGATCCGGAACTGTCGCGTGAGATCATGGGCCTGTTCGAGGAATTCAACCGCGTCGGTGTGTCAGTGCTCATCGCTACTCACGATCATGACCTCATCTCGCGCCTTGACCACCGCCTGCTGACCCTTAGCGGTGGCCGCCTGGTCCGCGACGGGCGCACGGGCGAACTGGCGGCGTCGGCATGAAACGCAATACTCGCAAGCCCCGCCCCCGCGCCGTCGAAACGGAAGTGCGCAGGCCGGCGCAGAAACCGCGGGGCAAGATCAATGCCTACTTCACCCATCACCTGTGGGTGCTGGTGTCCTCTCTCGGCCAGCTGTGGCGCACGCCCTTTTCCACCCTGATGACAACGGCGGTGATCGGCATTGCTCTGGCCCTGCCCGCAGGGCTGCACGTGTTGCTGAGCAATGTGCAGCAGCTCTCCTCGGGTTGGGATGATTCGGCGCAGGTATCGCTGTTCATCAAGCAGGGCGTGCCGGAGAAGCGCATCCAGTCGCTGGCGGACAAGCTGCGTGATTGGGACGGCGTGGCCGAGGTGCGCTACATCTCCCGCGAGCAGGCGCTGGCCGAATTCCGCGAGCTGTCCGGTTTCGGCGATGCCTTGGACTCGCTGGCGGAAAATCCCCTGCCCGCGGTGCTGGTGCTGCGTCCCACGTCGACACAGGCGGAGCCGGCTCCGATGGAGCAACTACTGGAGCGCCTGCGCCAGCTCGATGCCGTGGATCAGGCGCAGCTGGATATGGAGTGGGTTCGCCGCCTCAACGGCATTATCGAAGTCGGCAAGCGCGGCGCCCTGCTGCTCGGTGTGCTGCTGGCCATGGCCATCCTGCTGGTGGTGGGCAACACCATCCGCCTGACCATCTACGCCCGCCGCGAGGAGATCATCATCACCAAGCTGATCGGTGCCACCAATGCCTTCATCCGCCGCCCCTTTCTCTACACCGGCTTCTGGTATGGACTGATGGGTGCCATCGTTGCCTGGCTCCTGGTCGCCGTTTTCCTCGGCCTGCTCAGTGCCCCGGTGAGCCAGCTCTCCTCTCTCTACGACAGCCAATTCCGGCTCGGCGGACTGGACTTTATTACCAGTCTTTCCCTACTCCTATCGGGCGTATTCCTCGGTCTCGTCGGCTCTTGGCTGGCGGTCGGTCGGCATCTGCAAGCCATTGAGCCTACATGAGTATTTTTGTCTCCGCCTGACAGACCGCATCCCTCCTATTAGCCATAAAAAAAATCAATATTAGGGAACTATGATTTCCTTTGGCACTCTTAGTGTTTGACTGCTAGACTTCTCGGTGAATAGGGAAGCCGAGGGTCGTTAAATAGCGATATTGGGAGGAGTTAGTCATGAACAAAAGTTTGACGGTTGATCTTGCTGTCCCCAGTGGAAGCCTGGAGGCCTATGTACAGGCCGCCAGCCAGATTCCCATGCTGGGCGTCGAGGAGGAGCGCGAACTCGCCACTCGTTTGCGGGAAGAGGGTGACCTCAATGCCGCCCGCCAGTTGGTGCTCTCCCATCTGCGTTTCGTCATCCATGTGGCGCGCGGCTACAGCGGCTACGGTCTGCCCCAGGCGGATCTGATCCAGGAAGGCAATATCGGCCTGATGAAGGCGGTGAAGCGTTTCGATCCCAGCGTCAACGTGCGCCTGGTGTCCTTTGCCGTGCACTGGATTCGCGCCGAGATTCACGAATACATCCTGCGTAACTGGCGCATCGTCAAGCTGGCGACCACCAAGGCCCAGCGAAAACTGTTCTTTAACCTGCGCAAGAACAAGAAGCGCCTGGGCTGGTTCTCGCACAAGGAAGTCGAGGCCGTGGCCAAGGAGCTGGACGTACCACCGGCTACCGTGCTGGAAATGGAAAAGCGCATGAGCGCGTATGATGCCTCCTTTGATGGCTATGGTGACGCCGACGACGACAGCGACTTCAGTCCCTCACCCGCCGGCTACCTGCGCGACACCCGTATGGAGCCCTCCAGCTTGCTGGAGGCCGAGGACTGGGAGGCGCACAACCACCAGCGCCTGAGCCTGGTACTCGACGGGCTCGATGAGCGCAGCCGCGACATCGTACAGAGCCGCTGGTTGTCGGAGAAGAAGGCCACCCTGCACGAGTTGGCCGACAAGTATGGTATTTCCGCCGAGCGCATCCGCCAGCTGGAGAAGAACGCCATGAAGAAGATGAAGGGCGCACTGGCGGCCTGAGTCTTGCCAGCCCTCCCCAGCAAAAGGCCGCTTCTGCGGCCTTTTGCATTTCCGCTCATCACAAAATAATGTGAACCATTTCCCAATTCCGCCGCTAAGTACGCAAGCCCGGGCCGGAACGGCCGGTATTTGCTATAAGTTTTAATGGGAACATTCTGCTGTCTGGACACGTTTAACTGCCAATAGTCCGAGCCTTGTTGTCACGGTACACACTCAAACCTTTAAAAGAAGAAGGATGCAGGAATGAAAAGCACAATAATGAAGGGCGCCCTGATCGGGCTCATGGGCGGCACGGTGCTGATCCTGGCTGGTTGCGCTGCCGAAGAGAACACCGGCACAACACTACTCATTGACAAGGTCAATGTTCCCAGTACGCCAACGGCCATCTCCACCAGCAACCAGAACACCGTCGTTGCCGAAACTTCCGACAGCGTTGATGGCGCGTTGACCGTTGGCGGCTCGGCCCCGGTCGGCGCCTCCCTGCAGGATCAGGCAGCATCCGGTTTCAGCATCTTCGACTTTGCCCGTGGCCCACTGCTTGATACTGTGCGCCAAGGCCTCGTACAGCAGCAGAACCTGCCTGCTGCCATTGCCGTCACACAGTCCGTTGCCTGTGACTCGGGGAGTATGAGCCTGACCCTCAACCTCAACAATCCGATATCAACGACCCTGCAGCCCGGCGACTCCTTCTCTGTGCGCTTTGACAACTGCAATGACAGCCAGGACGGCACCACCAGCAACGGCAGCATGAGTGCGACAGTCGACTCGGGAACGCTGGAAGCCGGCTGCGATGCGACCGGTACCTGCAGCGATTTCTCCCTGGGTATGAACTTCAATGATCTGCAGATTACCGAGATGGGAGAAACCGCCCTCATCGATGGTGGGTTCACGCTGGTCTATGCCAGTGCGACCAACACCAATACCATCAGCGGCAACGATTTCTACATGTATTCCAGCACCGGCCAGGGTGTACACATGAGCAACTTTAACATTGCCAGCACCTTGAGCGGCAGCACCGAAACCACCACCGTTACCATGACGCTGGCCAGTACCCGCATCAATGGCTCGGTGCAGATTCAGACCACGGCTCCGCTGGTCACCACCAACATCGACGCCGATGACTACCCGTCCTCCGGTACACTGGAAATCACTGGTGCCAATTCCAAGCTGACCGTCACGGCAACGAGTTCAAGCTCTGTGTTGCTTGAGCTGGACGAGGACAACGACGGCACCCTCGACCAGTCGGCAACCGTCAACTGGACGGTCATCGAATCGGCCCCCTGAGGCTGCCTGCAAACCGCAGTCGTTGCGGTATACTTGAGACGAAAGGCGCGGTTTCTGCGCCTTTCGCTTGTCTGCCCCCACCAAACCTGGATGGCCTGCCATGAAATTGAAAACTGCCGTAGCCTGCCTAGGCTTTTTCATGATTCCTGCGCTGGCCATGGCCGCCGACGGGCAAAGTTCCAGCCAGGTCTGGCTGGGCCTATCCGTGACAGACTTTCAGTACAAGGAGTTTTCCGATCTGGATGAGTTGCTGAACCGCGAGGATGGTCCTGTGCCCGGGCTTCGTTTTGCCGTGGCCTCGTCAGCCGGGAGCCTGCTGATCGGCCTTGAAGCCACCTATCAGACCGGCAGCGTCGACTACGACGGCCAGCTGCAAAACGGCACCCCGCACAAGACCCGCACCGACGAGACTTTCATCGACGTTAGCTTCAGCCTCGGGCGACAGTTCGGCATGTGGAGCGAGGTCTACCTGGGTGGTGGTTACCACCAGTGGGATCGAGACATCCAGCCATCGGGCCGCGTTTCCGGATTGTTCGAGCGCTACACCTGGATCTATGTCCTGCTGGGTGGCGAACAGTTGCTGTGGCAAAACGGCAAACACCGGCTCAGTTTGAATGCCCAGATGACCTACCCCATCAATCCGACGATGGCCCTGAACATTGCCGGTAGCGGCGATGTAAGCCTGGACCTCGGCTCGCAGCCCGGCTTTCGACTGCAGGCCCCTTGGCGCAAACGGCTCGCCAGTGGCCTCCAGCTGGAGGTGGCGCCTTACTACGAATACTGGCAACTGGGCCGTAGTCCGGACGTCAGAGTGGGTACCTGGATCATCCACGAACCCCGCAGCGAGACGGGAAATCTTGGCATCACTCTTTCCCTCGGCCTTTGATGCCGCGCACAAAAAAGGGACGGGTATGACACCCGTCCCTCTTCAGCCTGTCGGCAACCCGCTTTACCGGGTGTAGAATTTCTGGCGGAACTTCACCGAGAAAGGCTTGCCGCCGTCTTCGGGGGCGATCTTGATGTCAAAAGCCAGTGTCTCGCCTGCTGTGACATGGAACACGCTGATGTAATAGACCGCATCGCCCTCGTCGATCTCACGCACCTTGAAGTCGCGCAGCTGACCGGTCAGGTTGCTGGCGCTGGCCTTGATCCTGGCCCGCACCGGCTTGCCGATGGGTGATACGCCATGATTATCCTTCATTACCGAAATGGTAAACATACCGCGGTTTTTACTCCGGGTAATATCGTAAGCCTTGGCCATGTTCGGCTGCAGCGTATCGGTATTAAAGGCGCTGAAGTGCACCGTATATTCACCCACCTTGATGGGTGTCGCGGCCTGGGCGCCCAGCGTAAAAAAGGCAAACAGCAATACAGCAGCGAGTTGATAGATTGTTTTGATTGTCATTATATTCCCCCTCCAGTTCGTATCCGCATAAACCACCTCAAGTTGACACCTTCTGGAAATTACACGGTCATGTCAAGGCATCGGCCTGTAGCCCTACAGAACCATGTCTTCCAGTCTGCTAGCCGATAATCCGGCATAACACTAACAGGCTGTTGGAAATGGTATCCTGTCTTTTAAGGCAGCTCTAATTCAGCAAGCTAAAAAAGCCAGATTGCGATTTTTGTCCACTTGTTGGGCGAAAGGTATACTGGCTATAACGTCCTGAAGAACCCATATATTAAGGCCTCGTACTGGCATATTCCTGGTATTTTTTGTAGACTTGCGCGGCTACGCAATCCCCCTAGGAGCTACACGATGGCACGAGTCACCATTGAAGACTGTCTGGACAACGTCGACAACCGCTTTGAGCTGGTGCTGCTGGCCAGCAAACGCGCACGTCAGCTGGCCTCCGGCAAGGAGCCGCTGGTCGACTGGGAAAACGATAAGCCCACCGTCGTCGCCCTGCGCGAGATCAGCGAAGGCCTGATTACCAACAAGATTCTCGACGAAGTAGCTGCGCAAGAGCATGCGCAGGAATCCATCGTCAGTGAAGAAGAGGTGCAGGAGTCCCTGTAACCCCTAGGGGCCTGTCGGACTTAGGAAGAATCTGCTGCGGCGATGGGAAATAGGTCCATTTTTTCGATTTCCCACTCACCTCGCTACGACTTCCTAAGTCCGACAGGCTCCTAGCAAACTGCCTTTCCCGGGGGCCTGGTGTTTTTGATTCACGACCTGTGCAAGCTTCTCGAAGCTTACCTCGAAACTGACCAGGTCAAGGAAGTCTACCGGGCCTATCTGTTTGGCGCCGAGGCCCACGACGGCCAGACGCGCATGTCTGGTGAACCCTATATCTACCATCCGCTCGCCGTGGCCAAAATCCTGGCCGAGATGCGCATGGACGCCAATACCCTCATCGCCGCCATCCTGCACGATGTCATCGAAGACACCGGCATCGGCAAGGACGAGATTACCCGCGAATTTGGCGAGGAAGTCGCCGAGCTGGTCGATGGCGTCACCAAGCTGACCCAGGTCAAGTTCGGCAGCAAGGCCGAGGCGCAGGCGGAGAACTTCCGCAAGATGATCCTCGGCATGGTGAAGGACATCCGCGTGATCCTCATCAAGCTAGCCGACCGCCTGCACAATATGCGCACCCTGGGTGTGATGCGCGCCGATAAGCAGCGCCGCATCGCCCGCGAAACCCTGGAAATCTATGCCCCGGTTGCCAAGCGCCTGGGTATGCAGAGCATCAGCCTGGAGCTGGAAGACCTTGGCTTCCGCGCCTACTACCCGATGCGCTACCGGGTGCTGCAAAACGCGCTCAAAAAGATGCGCGGCAACCGTAAGGAGGTGGTCGAAAAGATTCGCCTGTCACTGGAGGAACGCCTGCGCCAGGAAGGCATCGAGGCCCCCGTGGAGGGACGCGAAAAGCACCTCTACAGCATCTACGACAAGATGCGTAACAAGGGCCTCAGCTTTGATGATGTCTCGGACGTGTACGGTTTCCGCATCGTCGTCGACAAGGTAGACACCTGTTACCGCGTGCTGGGCGTGGTGCACAACATCTACAAACCCATGCCCGGGCGCTTCAAGGACTACATTGCCATTCCCAAGGCCAATGGTTATCAATCACTGCACACGGTGTTGTTCGGGCCCTATGGCGGCCCCATCGAGGTGCAGATTCGTACCAAGGACATGGAACGCGTGGCGCAGGCCGGCATTGCCGCGCACTGGATGTACAAGACCGGCTCGGCCACTCCGAGTCATGCCAGCGAATGGCTCAAGGGCCTGCTGGAAATGCAGAAATATGCCGGCAACTCGCAGGAGTTCCTCGAGAACGTCAAGATCGACCTGTTCCCGGATGAGGTCTACATTTTCACGCCTGATGGCGATATCCTCAACATCCTGCGTGGCGCCACGGTGGTCGACCTGGCCTACGCCATCCACACCGATCTGGGCAACACCTGCGTCGCCGCCAAGATCGATCGCCATCTCGCTCCCCTGCGCAGCACGCTCAGTAACGGCCAGACCGTCGAAATCATCACCGCCCCCGGCGCTCGACCCAACCCTGTATGGCTGGACTTCGTCATCACTGGCAAGGCGCGCTCCAACATTCGTCACTATCTCAAACAGCTGAAGCATGAAGAGGCGCTGGAGCTGGGTAAGCGCATGCTGGGCAAGGCCCTGGCGGCGCTGTCTCTGGAAATTCGGGATATTCCCCAAGAGTCGCTGGACGCACTGCTCAAGCAGCTAAAGCTTGAAACCCTGGACGAGCTGCTGGCAGACATCAGCCTGGGCAAGCGTGTCGCCGCCCTGGTGGCTCGCCAGCTGGCCGATATTATCGAACACCGCGAAGCCGCCATAACCGGCCCGAAAAAAAGGAGAAAGAAAGGCATGCTCAGCCGCTACACGCCCAGCTGGCTGAAAGGTAGTCAGGCGGGCCACACCACCGCGCGCCCACTGGCCATTCGCGGCACTGAAGGTTCGGTGGTGACCTACGCCAAGTGCTGTCGTCCCATCCCCGGCGACTCCATCCTCGGCTTTGTCAGCGCTGGCCGCGGCATCGTCATTCACACTCGCAGCTGCAAGAATGTGCGCGAATTTCGCAACAACCCGGAGCGCTGGATCGATGTGCAGTGGGAGCCGGACATAAAGAACACATTCTCGGTGGACATCCGCGTCGACACAGCCAATCAGCGTGGCGTTCTGGCCACTGTAGCCTCGGTTATCGCCGAGCAGGATTCCAATATCGAGAATGTTTCCATCGACGAGCGCGATGGTCTGTATTCATCCATGATCTTTACTATCAGCGTGCGGGATCGTGTACATCTGGCGCAGATCATTCGGCGCGTCCGCGCCATCGACAGCGTCGCGCGCATTGCACGTTCAAAATAATGCGGCGGAAGAGCACCGCGGATTCAGGCAGCCACGCACAACGCACAAACAGTAGAGGAGACGGGCATGACCAAACGAGAAATCATCCAGACAGACAAGGCACCCGCCGCCATCGGCACCTATTCGCAGGCCGTCAAAACCGGCAACACCGTGTACCTGTCGGGGCAAATTCCACTGCAGCCC
>VAPL011246880.1_pt1 | contig 12892 bp, 5 predicted proteins | sample 3395061 | NCBI WGS metagenome assembly VAPL01 (sample SAMN08290444, study PRJNA428436) | hydrothermal vent metagenome | isolation source: Deep-sea hydrothermal vent chimney 2 | place: Pacific Ocean: Juan De Fuca Ridge | depth 2182 m m
GAGGCTCAGGTGGCGATCCTCAACCCGAAGATCGCCGGGTTTAACATCCAGGTCCTGGTGCTGGTGGCGATGACAGAGCACACCGACGAGAATCGTGAGAGTTTCGAACGACACGTTTCGTTATTGCCGGAGGTGACCGAATGTTTCTCGGTATCGGGCGAGCGCGACTATGTGCTGCATGTACTGGTTGCGGATATGGATGCGTACAACGAATTCCTGAACGCGCGCCTGCTAAAGCACGCTGCGGTTCGTTCCGCGAGTTCAACGTTTGTGCTGCGACGTGTCAAGTATTCAACGGAGTTACCGTTGTAGAAGGGCGATGCTGCGACCGCCGAGCATCAGTGTACGATTTTCCAGAAGAGCGTCGTGTTTGTCGTCTGTCCGGAACGATAGCCGCCACTGGTGTACCGTCGGTGGCAGTCGTAGCGATGCCGCTTCTTGAGAGTTGTTGATGACAACAGCGATCGCCGACTCGGTACCGTCGAGGTGTTTCGCCATCATCAGCAATGAAAAAGTGCGATCTTCTGCCCACTGATCCGTACGCATTTCCTCTCCGTCGGCATTCAGCCAGCGAATATCGATATCGCCATCGTCCGTTGCTACGCTGCCGTGAATGTAGTCCTCGTGCCTTAGCAGTTTGGTTTCACGACGCAGCCCGATAAGGTCGCGAACCAGGTCTGTGAATTCGGGGTCGTCGCGCTGTGCCGACCAGTCCAGCCAGCCGATGCGATTGTCCTGCGCGTATGCGTTGTTGTTGCCGTACTGCGAGTTACCGAACTCGTCCCCCGCCAGCAACATCGGTGTGCCCTGCGAAAAAAACAGGCACGCGAGCATGTTCAGTCGTTGCTGTCGGCGCAATGCGCGCCGTTGTTCGTCGTTCGTTTCGCCTTCCTCGCCGTAGTGACAACTGTAGTTATGCTCGTGGCCATCACGATTGTGTTCGCCGTTTGCCTCGTTGTGTCGTTGCTCATAGCTGACGGTATCTTGCAGGGTAAAACCGTCGTGGCTGGCGATGAAGTTAACGCTGGCGAACGGTTGTCGGCCACTGTTTTCGAACACATCCGCCGAGCCGTGCAGGCGTCGCGCCATCACACCGCTCATGCCCGGGTCGCCACGCCAGAATTTTCGGGCAGTATCCCGGTACTTGTCGTTCCATTCGACCCATCGCGGTGGGAATCGCCCGAGCTGGTAGCCACCAGGGCCGGGATCCCAGGGCTCGGCGATGAGTTTAAGGTCGCGGAGTCGGGCATCGTTGCTGATTTTCACAAGCAGCGGATGCGTGGGTGAGAAACCATCGCCATGGCGGCCCAGCACAGTCGCGAGGTCAAAACGAAACCCGTCGACACCGACGACTTCGGCAAAATAGCCGAGACTGTCGAGAATGAGTTGTTGGACTCTTGGGTGATCGGCATTGATAGTATTGCCGCATCCGGTGTCGTTTACGTAGAGCGCGGGATTGTCGTGGTGAACGCGGTAGTAACTGAGGTTATCGATGCCACGAAAGGACAGACTGGGACCGTGAACATCGCCTTCCCCGGTATGGTTGTAAGCGACGTCAAGAATGACCTCAAGACCCGCGTCGTGAATCCCGCGAACCATGTCCTTGAGTTCCCGCAGCGGGTTTGCGCCACCGTAACGCGACATCGGTGCGAAAAAGCCGACGGTGTTATAGCCCCAAAAATTGCGCAGGTCTTGACGCGCAAGATGCTGTTCGTCGATAAACGTCTGAATCGGCATCAGTTCGATCGAGGTAACGCCCAGTGCCTTGATGTAGGCGAGTACATCGGCGTTGCGCATACCGGCGAATTTTCCGCGGTCAGCCGACGCTACGGCGGGGTGCTGCATCGTATAGCCGCGGACATTGCATTCGTAGAACACCGTGTCCTTCCACGGCACATGAGGGCGCCGGTGCTTCGGTTCGTCATCGTTACTGCATACGACGGAAAATGGCACCCAGGGCGCGTTGTCCTGCGTACATCGGGCCGCAACGTGTGCATCGTCGTGCAATTCGTAGTCGAATATTGCGTTATTCCAGGTGAGTTCGCCTTCGACGGACTTTGCGTACGGGTCCAGCATCAGCTTGGCCGGGTTGCAGCGCAGGCCCCGCTCGGGTGCCCACGGGCCGTGAATTCTAAACCCATAACGTTGACCGGCCCGGCAACCAGGAACGAAGTCATGCCAGACATCGTCATCACAGTTTGACAGAAACTGTTTCGCTGTTGGTTTCCCGGTCGTATCGAAAAAACACAACTCGACGTTGTCGGCCACGGACGAATAGATCGAGAAGTGCGTGCCCTCGGCAGATGGCGTCGAGCCAAGCTGCATCAGCGAGTGTCAACGGTGATCGGTTCGAGCCGCCAGATGTCGTCGTTGTAGTCGCGCATAGTGCGGTCGGTGGAGAAGCGACCCGATGCCGCAGTGTTGAGAATGCTCATTCTCGTCCAGTGCCGTGTATCGGCGTACGCGCTGGCGGCGGCTATCTGTGTATCGACGAAACCGCGGAAATCTGCCGCAGTCATCCACATGTCTGCGGCTTCCCGGATTGCCTGAGTGATAGCGTCCATCAGTCCGGGTTCGAAGCGGTTAAAATGCCCGCTCTCCAGCAGGTCCATGACGCGCAGGAAGTCGGTATCGCCGTTGATAATCGCCTGCGGGTCGTATTGGCCCCGTAACTCCTCGATCTCCTCCACGGTGAGGCCGAACAAGAAAAAGTTCTCGGCGCCAACGGCTTCGCGAATTTCGATATTGGCGCCATCCAGCGTACCGATCGTCAGAGCGCCGTTCATCATGAGTTTCATGTTTCCGGTACCGGATGCTTCCTTGCCCGCGGTAGAGATTTGTTCCGAGAGGTCGGCGGCCGGGCAGATCAACTCCATGGCTGAAACGTTGTAGTCCGGATAGAACACGAGCTGTAATCTGCCGTTCATCAGAGGATCGGAATTGATGACGCGAGCGACATTGCAAATGCACTTTATGATGTTCTTCGCCATCGCATATCCCGGCGCGGCTTTGCCCCCGATTATGATCGTACGCGGCACGATGTTTTCACCGTCACCTCGGCGGATGCGATCGTACAAGTGCACGGCATGCAGCAGGTTGAGCAGTTGCCGCTTATATTCGTGAATCCGCTTCACCTGCACATCGAACAGCGTGTCGGTTGATACTCGCACGCCGGTTCTGGTTTCAATGTCTGCGGCTAAACGTGCCTTGTTGTTCTGCTTTACCGACCGCCATTCCTTTTGAAACTCCGGATCGTCGGCAAATTCGACCAGTTTTTCGAGTTGCGACAACTCTGTTACCCAGTCGTGCCCGATTTTCCCGCTGATCAGGTCTGCGAGCTCGCGGTTGCAAGCGGCCAACCATCGCCGTTGAGTTACACCGTTGGTCTTATTGTTGAATTTATTCGGCCAATGCTCTGCGAAGTCACGGAACGGCCCCTGGCGTAACAGTTTTGAGTGCAGCGCTGCTACGCCGTTAACCGAGTAACTTCCGACGATGGCCAGGTGTGCCATACGCAGCATCGGATCGCTGCCTTCCTGAATAAGCGACATGCGCTGAATGCGTTCGTTATCGCCCGGCCAGCGTTGGCTGATCTCGGCGATGAAGCGTGCGTTGATTTCGTAGATGATGTCAAGAATGCGAGGCAACAAGCGGCGAAACAGCGATACCGGCCACACCTCCATTGCTTCGGGCAGCAGGGTGTGATTGGTGTAGGCCATCGTATTGCGCGTTATGTCCCACGCCTCGTCCCACGACAAACGATATTCGTCCATCAGTATTCGCATCAGCTCGGCAACGGCGACCGCCGGGTGTGTATCGTTTAGCTGAAAGCAGTTTTTCTCGGCAAATGCGGTGAAATCGTCGCCGTGGTGCGCTACCCAAAAACGCACGGTGTCCTGCAAGCTGGCGGATGCCAGGAAGTACTGCTGCCGGAGGCGCAATTCCAGGCCATTTTCCGTTTCGGCATTTGGATAGAGCACCATCGTGATATTTTCGGCAGCATTCTTTGATGCCACCGCATCCACGTAACTTCCGGCATTGAATTCTTCCAGATCAAACCCGTCGGTGGCAGATGCCGACCACAGCCGCAAGGTGTTGACGACGTTATTTCGATAGCCCGGTACCGGGATGTCGAACGGAATGGCCAGGACCTCTTGCGTGTCGAGCCACTGATGCCGCGTTATCCCTTCGTCGTCTGTGTAACTGGTGCTGCGACCGCCGAACTTGATGGTTTGCCGGTATTCGAAACGTTCTATTTCCCAGGGGAAACCCTCACGTAGCCAGGAATCCGGGTCTTCCACCTGATGACCGTTTTCGATTCGCTGGTGAAACATTCCGTACTGATAGCGAATGCCGTAGCCCAGCACCGGCAATGCCAGTGTTGCACAGCTGTCGAGGAAACATGCCGCCAGGCGCCCGAGTCCACCATTGCCAAGTCCGGCGTCCTTTTCACGGTCGTAGACGTCTTCAAGGTCAAGCCCAATGCGGTCAAGTGCTTCGGTAGTTTCGTTCTCGATACCCAGATTAAGCAGGGCGTTGCGCAGCATCCGGCCCATTAGAAACTCCAGAGACAGATACGACACGCGGCGATGGTCTTGCGCTTCCATCGCGTTGCGTGTCTTCCGCCATCGCTCCATTAGTCGATCACGCGCGGCGAAAACGACAGCCTGATAAAGATACGGTGTTTCGGCAGTGATCGTGCGGCGTCCCAGCATGCGACCAAAATAGTGCGAAAAGTCCTTCAGAATCGCATCCGCCGTCATCGGCAGATCTTTGCTCGGCGGCAATTGTGTGACAGCGGATTTCTTTTTGGATCTGGCAGGCATGCATCAAGCTCCGTTTTCAGGTTTCAGCATCACGGTTGTGAGGGCAGGCAGGTTCAGCAGTAGCGAGTCCGGTCTGTCGTTGTGCGGCACACCAGTGCTCGTTATTTCATCGTTGTATTTGCCGTTGCCGCCGAAACGCTCGCAATCCGTATTCAGGATTTCCAGGTAGTTACCACTTTGTGGAACACCGACTCGATAGTCGTACCGCACGACCGGCGTAAGATTGCATACCGCAATCACAAAGCCGCCGGTAACGTCGCGGCGCAGCCATGAAAGTACGCTATTGTCGCGGTCATTGCAGTCCAGCCACTCAAAGCCGCGTTGCTCGAAGTCAATTTCATGCAATGCCGGGGTATCACGGTATAGCTGATTCAGGTCGCGCATCAAATACTGTACTCCCGCGTGCGGACTGCGCTCGAGTAAATGCCAGTCCAGAGACCGGTCATGATTCCACTCTCGTTTCTGTGCAAATTCGTTGCCCATGAACAGCAGTTTTTTTCCAGGAAGCGCGTACATCGCCGCGTAGCAGGCTCGCAGATTCGCAAACTGCTGCCACTCGTCGCCGGGCATGCGGCCGAGGATCGAACGTTTACCGTGCACAACTTCGTCGTGCGACAGCGGCAATACGAAGTTCTCGTCGAATGCGTAGATGAGTGCGAAGGTCATTTTATCGTGATGATGTTTGCGGTGGATCGGGTCTTCGGACATATAGGACAAGGTGTCGTTCATCCAACCCATGTTCCACTTATAGGTGAAACCCAGGCCACCGACATCCACCGGGCGCGACACACCGGGCCACGCAGTGGACTCCTCCGCGAAACTGTAAGCTCCTGCGGCGTGAATCTCACGGTTAAAACGCTGCAGAAATTTTACGGCTTCCAGGTTTTCATTGCCGCCGTGTTCGTTCGCAATCCACTCGCCGTCTTTTCGCGAATAGTCGAGGTATAACATCGAGGCGACGGCATCGACACGTATAGCATCGATGTGCAGTTCATTGATCCAGTACAGTGCGCTGCCAATCAGATAGTCGGCCACTTCACGCCGCCCGTAGTTGAAGATCAGAGTGCCCCAGTCAGCATGCTCGCCCTGACGGGGATCCGCATGCTCGTACAAGGCGGAACCGTCGAATCGCGCGAGTCCGTGCTCATCCTTCGGGAAGTGCGCCGGGACCCAGTCAACGATCACGCCGATGTTCGCCCGATGGCAGCAATCGACGAAGTAACGGAAGTCGTCCGGCGTCCCGAACCGCTGGGTCGGAGCGAACAGCCCGATCGGCTGATAACCCCAGGAACCGTCGAAGGGATGCTCGGAAACCGGCAGCAATTCAATATGCGTGAAGCCCATGTCGCTGACGTAGTCGATGAGTTCGCCGGCCAGCTCGCGATAACTCAGGTAGCCGCCGCCTTCTGCGCGTCGCCACGATCCCAGATGCACTTCGTAAATGGCAATTGGCTGGTCCATTTCCGGCGTCGAAGAACGGCGCTGCATCCAGACGTCATCCTGCCAACGGTAAAGGCTGTCGAACACTACGGACGAATTGCCCGGCGGGGCTTCGTGGTAGGTGGCGTATGGATCGGACTTTAGCGGCAGTAACGCGCCGTTGCGGTCCTGAAGCTCGTATTTGTATTTTGCGCCGTGACCGGCTGCCGGGACGAATATCTCCCAGATGCCGCTGTCAGTGTGTAGCCGCATGGCGTGCAGCCGGCCGTCCCACTGATTGAAGTCGCCGACGACGCTGACGCGCGACGCGTTCGGTGCCCAGACCGCGAAGCGTGTGCCCGACACGTTGTTGATCGTCCTGACACGCGAGCCAAGAATCGCGAACGGGTCGCGATGTCCCCCCTCGGCAATCGCGTCAAGATCAATACTGCTATTCTTGTTTTCCACTGCTGGACAATCCGCGCCGCGAGGCTATAACCATCGACGCGACATTGTCGCAGACCGCCGGTGTCAGTTGCTCAGCAAGTAAGCGCCATTGCCAGTTACCGCCGGCGATCCCGGGAATATTAAGGCGTGCCTCGGAACCCAGGCCAAGATAATCCTGCATGGGCGCAATGGCGAGGTAGGCATCTGTGGAAAACGCTGCCTGGATCAGGTCCGTATGGATGGTTTCTGCCTGACCACCGGTGATCTTGAGCACGGCTTTTTGCGCCAGCCTGGTGTCCTCGTCGCTGCGAATATCGTCCGGGCTGCCGTGATACCAACCGGCGGTCGTATCGTTATCGTGGGTGCCGGTGTAGCAAACGCTGTTCCGGCCGATGTCTGACAACGCGAAGCCGGGGTCGCAGACGTCGAACTGTAAAACCCGCATGCCGGGAATGTTATGTCGGTCGCGCAGACCTTCAACTTCGGGGGTGATGACCCCCAGGTCTTCGGCAATGATTGGTAAGCTGCCCATCGATTCGCGCATCGCATCAAAAATGGCGTCGCCCGGCCCAGGCTCCCAAACTCCGGTTCGCGCCGTTTCAGAGTCCGCGGGAACTGACCAGTAAGACTCGAAACCTCGAAAATGGTCAATTCTAACCAAATCAGTAAGCTCCGCAGTGGCCCGAAGTCGCTCGACCCACCACGAGTATCCGTTCGCCGCGTGGTGTTCCCAGTCGTAGAGGGGGTTGCCCCACAGCTGACCGTCTTCGCTGAAGTAGTCGGGAGGTACGCCCGCAACACAATCGGGATTGCCGTCCTCGTCTACCCGCAGGAGATCGCGATTCGCCCAGGCGTCGGAACTGTCAAGGGCTATGCAGATCGGCATGTCACCAAATAGTGAGACTCCCTTTGCGTTGGCGTAATTCTTCAGGGACCACCATTGACGAAAGAACAGGAATTGCAGGACTTTGATCGCCTCAATTCGCCTGGCTTCCTTTTCTTCGAGCTCAGACAGGGCCGCTTTTTCCCTGTGCACGTATTCAGGACTCCATTTCGGCCAGGCACTTTCGCCATGGCGCGACTTCAGAATTCTGAAAACGGCATAGTCGTGCAGCCAGGAGTCGTGGTTGCGCTTAACGAACTGTTCAAAATCGGCTTTCAGGGCATCGTCTGCGACAGACTTGAAGCGAGCAGCTGCGAGGTTCAAAAGGCGGTTTTTTATCGGAATCAGGGCGCCGTATTCGACATGAGCACTGGGTAGCGCAAGCAGGTCCACGACCTCATCGTTGCGCAAAAGGCCGAGGTCGAGCAGGTTTTCGACATCGATCAGCATTTCGTTGCCGGCGAATGTCGATAGCGGCTGATACGGGGAATCGCCGTAGGCGGTCGGCCCTATGGGCAAAAATTGCCAGACGCTCAGACGCATCTGCGCCATGACGTCAACAAACGCACGGGCACACCGGCCCAGCTCGCCAATCCCATAGGGGCCGGGCAGGGACGTAATGTGCAGGCATACGCCCGCTTGCCGCGCTGGCGATGGATTCGAATCTTCGGAAGGCTTGGTCAATGGGGAACTTTTTGATTGCATACAATCTCAGATGCGAAAATAGTCAGCGGGGTTGAGAGTCGCAACCGAATGCATACGTATTCAGCATTTGAATACGTATGCATTCGGTTGCTAGGAAATGATGCGATTCATAAGATGCTGACAACTGTTGTAACTAATCACAAGACCTACCGGGGGAAACCAAATGGTCAAGAAACGTCGCCAAAGTGCGCTGTCCTCGTCAGACGAAACCAGCACACTAACGTCAAACATTCGCCGCACGGCGCTATCGCTTGCGGTTGCTGCTGCGTTGCCGGGTGCGCTGGCAGTGCCAATGACAGCGTACGCGCAGGACGCCGACGAACAAGCCCCCATCGAAGAGATCGTGACCTACGGCAAGTACCGTCAGAGTCTGGTCGATGCGATTAGCACCAAACGGGACGCCTCAACGATCGTTGAGGCGATCTCGGCCGAGGACATTGGCAAGCTGCCTGACTCCAGCATCGCGGAGTCGCTGGCTCGACTACCCGGCTTGGCTGGCGAACGCGTAAACGGCCGTACCAGCGGATTGTCTGTACGCGGTTTCCGTGAGGATTACGTCGGAGTCTCGATGAACGGTCGCGAACTGCTTGGCATGGGTGATAACCGCGGCGTTGAGTACGATTTGTATCCGTCAGAAATCATCAGCGGAGTTCTGGTCTACAAGACACCCGATGCGTCAATGCTTACGCAGGGTATCGGCGGCATTATCGACCTGCGCACGACACGGCCGTTGGACGCGGCACCACATTTGGTTGCTAACGCTAACATCGAGCAGAATAACCTCGACTCAGCAAACCCGGATTTTGACGATAACGGTTACCGTCTCGCGTTGAGCTTTTCGGACGTCTTTGCCGATGGCACGGTTGGCCTCGCGCTGTCCGTAGCGACGACCGAGTCACCGAGTCAGGAAGAGCAGTTCCGCGGCTGGGGTTACGCGGATGTGAACCTGGCGAACGCCACCGCCGGGCCCGGTGTGACGCTAACCGGTGGTGAGAAAATTCTCGGTGGTCACGATACCTTCGTACGCTCGGCCACGCTCGAGCGCGATACAATAGCGGGCGTACTGCAGTTCGCGCCGAACGATGACCTGAATGTGACACTGGATGCCCTGTACATCGATTTCAGCGACGAGAAAGTCTTCCGCGGGATCGAGGAAGGCGGTCCGGAATGGGGCGGTACTCCTTATACGGTGACCAGCGTCGAAAACGGACTGGTCACGGGTGCCACGATGGAACCCGGTTTCCTGTCGGTCGTTCGCAACGATGGCGAACGCAAGAACGCGGAGCTGACGCAGCTCGGTCTGAATATCGAATACGATCTCAATGACGATTGGGCGCTTGGTTTCGACCTCGCGTACGGTCAGGTGGACAAGACGATCACAAACATCGAAAGCTACTCCGGTGTTGGCCGCGCCGGGCTTTCGACGCAGGGCAGTCCGACGCCACGCAGTTTTACGATGGGACCGAACGGCGCGTTTTACGGCGGCCATCCGACGTTGGCGCCGGTCGACCTGAGCGATTTCAATACGATCCTTCTGGCTGGTCCCCAGGCTTGGGGTGGTGGCATGCAGAACCTGCCGCAGTTCGCCGATACAACGGCAGCTGACGGTTCGACCATCGGCCCGTTTCAGGCGCAGGACGGTTTCGTGAACCAGCCGATCTTCGACGAAGAGCTGACCACTGCGAAGCTGGAAGCCTCGCGCAAGCTTGACTTTGGCATGTTAAGTAATGTCGAGTTCGGTGTGTATTACTCGAATCGTTCGAAAACGAAAGTCAATGGCGGTTTCTATTTGACTGCACCGAGCTGGCCGAACGATGGCCTGATTCCGCAGGAATTCCGCATCGGTACTACAGATCTGAGTTTCATCGGGCTCGGTAACATGGTTGCTTATGACGGTATCGGGTTGTTCGACAGTGGCTTCTACACGGTGAGCGATGCCTCGATCTTGTCGCCAGATCGCGAGGGCGACAGCTATACGATCGAAGAGGAACTGCTGACCGCGTATGCCAAGTTCGATTTTGACACCCAGATTGGCGACATCCCCGTCACCGGTAACTTCGGCTTGCAGATCATCAGTGCGGACCAGACGGGTATCGGCGTCGGTGCCCTTATCGGCCCATCCGGCTTTGTGGAGGTAACGCCGATTACGGACGGTGACGATTACACAGACGTGCTGCCGAGTCTGAACATCAACTTCGAGATCGCGGACGGACACATGATCCGCGTGGCGGCGTCAAAGACGATCAGCCGGGCGCGCATGGACCAAATGAAGCCGAATACTCAAGTGAACTTCAACTTTAACGCCGGCAATGTGGCGAACCCGAACCCTGCGGCAGGGCCGTGGAGCGGTAGCGCTGGCAACGCGAAGTTGAAGCCACTGGAGGCTAATCAGTTCGATTTGGCCTATGAGTGGTACTTTGCTGACGATGGCTTTCTTTCCACCGCTTTCTTTTACAAGGATCTGGTGAACTGGCACGCTGATGGATCATTCATCGCCGACTTCACGCCATTTTACGTTCCGGGCTACCACGAGTCGGTCGATCCGATCTCAGGCGCGATCATAACGCCGGCCACGTTCCTGGGAATCGTCACTGCGCAGGCAGACGGACTGGAAGGTTTTGTGCGCGGTTGGGAGTTACAGGCGACAATACCATTTCACATGTTCTCCGACGTATTGGAGGGCTTCGGTGTGAATGCCTCGGCAGCGTTGTACGACGGCAAGCTGGATAACGGCGGTTCGGTGCCGGGCCTGTCCAAGGAGAGTTACCAATCGACGATCTACTGGGAACGAGGTGGTTTCCAGGCACGCGTATCGTGGACCCGACGCAGCAAATTCTCGACAGAGACACCGCAGTTGAGTTTGGCATTGACGCCAACTCTGGACCAGGGCGCCGAACTGTTCGACGCGCAGATCGCGTTTGACTTCGGACTGGGTGGATTCGACCGGCTTGATGGACTGACTATCTCGCTGCAGGGTCAGAACCTGTCGGACGAGAGCACCTTGCAGACGAACGACGATGCTCGTGAGGTTACGAAGTTCCAGACCTTTGGTGCCAACTACTTGTTGGGTATCAACTACCGCTTCAAATAGGCTGTTGCAAGTTTGGCTGAAAACCCTGCCGGCACCGCTGGCGGGGTTTTTTTATGCTCGAATGGCCGGCTTGATATGATGTGCCAAGACTAGTAGTAGCCCGACAAGGTAACAAGGTTATGAAAGACAAAATCAAAAAACTGGTGATAGTTGGCGGTGGTACCGCAGGTTGGATGTCTGCAGCCCTGTTGAAACGGGTACTGGGTGATCAGATCAGTGTCGAACTGGTCGAGTCCGATACGATCGGCATTATCGGTGTCGGAGAGGCAACGATTCCGCCGATTCAACTCTTCAACAGCGTGCTCGGGCTCGACGAGGCTGAGTTCCTGCGCGAGACGAAGGCGAGCATCAAGCTCGCGATCCGGTTCGAGAACTGGCGTAAGCAGGGTGAAAGTTATTATCACACCTTCGGATCGCCGGGCAGAAGTCAGGCATTTTGTCATTTCCATCATTTTTGGGTGCGTGCGCAACAGGCTGGCCACACGTCGAACCTGTGGGACTACGATCTGAATTACCTGTGCGCCGAGGCGGGAAAATTCGCGAAGCTCAAGGTGAATGATCCGGTTTGGGAGCTGCAATACGCTTACCATTTTGATGCCTCTTTGTACGGACAATATCTGCGGCGTTACAGTGAAAAGCTGGGGGTCACGCGGACAGAGGGTCTGGTCGAACAGGTTAACGTGGATCCGGAAAGTGGCGCGCTTACGAGCCTGGTACTAAAAGGTGGCGGGGAAGTGCCCGGCGATTTTTTCATCGACTGCTCAGGCACCAGAGGATTGCTCATTAGCCAGAAGCTGGGTACCGCCTACGAAGACTGGGGTCACTGGTTGCCGTGCGATCGTGCGATGGCGGTGCCGTCGGAGCGATTCGAAAAAACCGTGCCGTACACGCGTTCGATTGCGCACTCTGCCGGCTGGCAATGGCGCATACCGCTACAGCACCGCAACGGCAACGGACTGGTCTACAGCAGTCAACATTACAGCGATGACGATGCGGCGGACATTCTTCTGAACAACCTCGACTCGCCAGCGATCGCCGAGCCGAAGATCATTCCGTTCAGAACAGGACGGACGCAAAAGCAGTGGAATAGAAACGTCGTGGCGATCGGATTGTCCAGCGGGTTTTTGGAACCACTGGAATCGACCAGTATTCACCTCATTCAATCCGCAATCGTTCGTTTGATTACGTTGTTTCCGCACGCCGGTGTTACACCGGAGCTGGTGGATGAATACAATCGGCAGTCGCAGTACGAATTTGAGTATATTCGCGATTTCATCATCCTCCACTATCACTTGAACAATCGCGACGACAGCGAGTTCTGGCGTGATGTGCGCAACATGAGCGTGCCGGAACGCATTACGCAGAAGATCGATCTGTTCCGGGCGAACGGCACTCTTACCAAGGACAACCTCGACATATTCCTCGAATCGTCATGGCTTCAGGTAATGCTGGGTCAGGGCATAACACCGGAGGATTACCATCCGCTTGCGGACACGTTGAGCGAAGCGCAGTTGCTGGACA
>VAPL011188248.1_pt1 | contig 12886 bp, 16 predicted proteins | sample 3395061 | NCBI WGS metagenome assembly VAPL01 (sample SAMN08290444, study PRJNA428436) | hydrothermal vent metagenome | isolation source: Deep-sea hydrothermal vent chimney 2 | place: Pacific Ocean: Juan De Fuca Ridge | depth 2182 m m
CCGGATCCCGCCAGGGCGAAACAAATGCAATCAAATAGTCGATTGCCGGCGGCCTGGCCAGCTCCAGTTTGATTGCAAAAAAAGGAAATATTATGGTGAAAAAAAATAAAGAAATAGCTCCACCGGCGCAAAAAGCGTTTGAAGCCAAGCAATTAAATCTATTCCAAGATTTTTTGTGCAACACTACCGCCGAGCGAGATCAACTCTCGAATACGATAGACTTATGGGACGCTGTGCCAAAGTACTATATTAATCGGCGGCGGCAAAACAAACTCCGAAAAGAGGGTTTTTTGCCAACTGCGGAAAAAAACTTTGTCTTTAAAGGCCAGCAGATAACAGTCAAAATCAGACCGGCTCGGATTACAACCACCGAGGAGCAAGATAAAGAATTTTACCCGGCGGCCAGGGAGGAGCTTATTGAAGACGCATTACGGAAGCTGGCATGTAAGTCCGGGAATGGATATTTGGAGGAAAATAGGAGTGGGGTGTCGTTTACCTTGCATCAGCTCCGCAAAGAGCTAAAAAAACGCGGCCACACAATGTCGTATTATGAGGTGGTGGAAGCCTTACGAATCCTGGCAGCAACAACAATCGAAATAATATCGGTTGATGGCAAAACTGATTATACAACAGCACCGCTTACAACTCTGCTAAGAGTGAGCAAAAATGATCTAAAAGAAAACCCCGATGCTCGATGGTATGCCGATTTCAGTGTCCTGGTCACGAAGGGAATCAAACAAACCAAGTACCGTCAATATAACTACGGGTTGATGATGAGTTTACCGAGCCAGATGGCTCGGTATCTACATAAACGATTATCTCATAATTATATACAAGCATCATATCGACATCCGTATACGATCACAATGCAAGGGATCGCCAGAGACAGCGGACTACTCGAATGTGCGCGTAAAATTGATAACAAGATATGGCTCGAAAAAGCCTTGGAAGAACTAAAATCAAAAAAAATCATCCTGTATTACGAAACCAAAGAGGTTAGAGGTCAACGTAACTCTTTGGTTGATATTCAATACAAAATTTTTCCTCACCAAAATTTTATCGCTGAAGTTAAGACAGCGAATAAAAGATTGATTCGGTCTGATAAAGAAGCGGTAGGTTTAGCTCACAGGTCCCGGTAGGTTTAGCTCACAGATAGATAAAATGCCATTTTTTAAACCGGGTTTTGATAATTTTTATTACAAAACCCGGTAGGTTTAGCTCACAGGTCGTCAAAAACCCGGTAGGTTTAGCTCACAGGTCGTCAAAAACCCGGTAGGTTTAGCTCACAGGTCGTCAAAAACCCGGTAGGTTTAGCTCACAGGTCGATACAACCCGGTAGGTTTAGCTCACGCTTATCGGTAGGTTTGGCTCACAGGTCGAAAATAAAAAGCCTTATATATCAAGGCCTTCCAGCATTTTTCCCAATTCCCCTCTTCTTTAATCTTTTAATCTTATATAACCTTAAAAAAAGTACTTTTCACTCCAAATATAATAATATATATTATTATTTATTATCCCTTGTAAATATTGCTAATATATATTATTATTTATTATCTATAAAAAGGGCATAATCAAATACGAACCGAATCTTTGGGCTGGGAGACGATAACAAATGGCACTGACACTTCGGATAACTCCAAATTTTGAAAAATGTTTAAATGATCTTAAAAAATGTTTAGATATCGGAACCGGGTCGGGAGTTATAAGATTTGTTGTGGAACATTATGCAGTTACAGTTGATGATCTGCAAAAAAACCGTAAAGAACTGGCGCAAACCAAACAACGACTTGATTATCTACTCGACATTTGCGACAGAAAAACTGCGATAGAAGCTGAACTGGCGACTTTCCTGGGCAAGAATTAAGGCGAGCCAAATATTACTATTTTTAATTTGGGATCCAAGATGAAAATTACTGTAGGTAATACCAAGGGCGGTGTCGGTAAAACCACCATAGCTGTCAATTTAGCCGTTGAAGCAGCTAAAAACGATAAAAAAGTTTTGCTTATAGATACGGATCCTCAAGGATCCTCAATTGCATTTCGGGCGGAGCGGGAGACAGACGATATAAAAGCTATTGCCCTGGTGAGCGATAAACTCCATAAAGATATTCAAAGTTTTGCTGAAACTTTTGATTTTATTATCATCGATGCGGGTGGCCGTGATAATGCCATTTTTCGATCAGCGGTGGCTGCATGTGATTTATTTATTTTGCCAGTGCTACCCAGCCAGTTTGATGTGTGGGCCGCCGAGGATGCCGTTTTGGTATTTAGAGAGATACAGCCTTTTAACGCAATGCAGGGCTGCATGGTGCTTAATATGGTTCGGCCTAACACAAAGGTATCGGCCGAGGCCCAAGATGCGTTAATGGAATATGAGGATGATCTTCCTTTATTAGTCGAACGGCTGCATAACCGAGTAGCTTTTAAAACCTCCATTAGCGATGGTCAGGGTGTCACCGAGTACGAACCAAACGGTAAGGCGGCAAATGAAATAAAAACTCTTTATAAAGCTATTAAAAAAATGGGAAAAATATGAAAATAAAAAAGAAAACCCCGGAAGATATTGATTCAATCATTGCCGGCGGACAAGCAAAAGAAGAAGCTGCAAAGCGGCGGCCTGGCCGGCCAAAAAATAAAATAAAAAAAATATTGTGCCCATTTTACCTGCCAAAAAACATTATCGAAGCAATAAACGAAAATTGTCGAGGGAATAAATCTGTATTTGCCGAAGAGGTTTTTAAATTTTATTTCGATAAAAACGGCATACGCTACAGGAGAGAATAATGGGTGTTTTTAAAATAATTAGAAAGATAACGGTCTTTGGAGTTAAAGCTGTTTTTATTCTCAGCTGCACTATTATAGGGGCTATTGCCGGAGCTATTTTTATGATAATTTAAAAATGCAAAACTGCAATCACCGGGCCGGAGAGCCAGGCCCGGATCCGACTGCCGCGTCATCGAGGCCGGGGGAAATGATTGCAGGCTGATCCCCTGCAGGACGACCAGGGTGGTCAAAATGCAATCAAATAGTCGATTGCCGGCGGCCTGGCCAGCTCCAGTTTGATTGCAAATTATTTTTTTGGTTCGGAGTTATTAAAAAATGCTAAAAAAAATTATCTCCGGCGGTCAAACTGGAGCTGATATAGCCAGTATTGATGCCGCCATTGAAACAGATTATTCCTATGGCGGCTGGTTACCCAGAGGCCGCAAAACTGAAAATGGGCCGCTGGCGTTCAAATATAAAATGCAAGAAATGACCAGAGGTGGTTATCCCAAGCGTACCGAACAGAACATACAAGACAGTGATGGTACAGTTATTTTTACTCACAAAAAATTAACAGGTGGTTCACGGTTAACTGCAAATATAGCAGAGAGTTGGGGCAAGCCCTGGCTACATATCAACTTGAGTCAAATTGAGCTAATGGAGGTGGTGGCAATTCTTGAGGATTGGATTGTCAAAAATAAAATTGAAGTGCTAAATGTGGCGGGATCACGGGCTAGCAAAGACCCAAAAATTTACGGTAAGGTTCACCAGACCATAAAAATAATAATAAATAATAATAAATAATATTACCTTTCAAAAGCTATTTTTCTTTCTTTTTGGAGTTGAAGTTCAAAATTTTTCCCGGTTTTAGTGAATTTAACCTGAACCGGGCCAAGGTCATTCTTGGCTGCTATCTTGCGGCCAATCTCCTTGAATTTTTTTTGTCTTTCTTCTTTGCCGAGGGTAGTCGGCAAGACGATTTTTTCCATCTTTACAATTCGACGACCCTGGAAAAATTTAATTTTCCACTCGATCCCCTGGGTACTTGGTGCACTGGAGTAAGTTTGTACTCTCTCACCAAGTCGCGCATTGCTCGTATTTTTTCCCTGGTTGCTTTTGTACCTGTCGGCCCCTGGAGTTCTTGCAGAACTCTTAACAGTTCCGAAACGCTGTATCCCTTGTAGATTTTCGGTAAGTTTTCGTATTGCATTTTCACTCCTTGCATTATTAATTGATCTTATCAACCCCCCTGCTTCTGTTCTGGTTATATAACTTATTGATTCAAACTCAATTCCGATATTTTTCTCTTTTAATAAGTTTCTTAACTTTTCTTCTGTTTTTTTATCAATCTCAAATCGTCGATCTCCCATGAGGCCAACAACATGAGAAACCGTAATTTTTTGATTTCTTAAATACTCAGCAAACCCCCTGATACTTCCTCCGCTTGTAATGATATCATCAATAATAATTATTTTATACCCTTTGAGTATTCCAACAGAATCTTTGTCTGCAATGGTGAACTCACGCGAATTAAAAAGCCGTTTATCACGCGAAATATTTTTAGAAGCTGTAGTATGTTCAGCATTAAATAGTTCATCCCCATTGGCCCAGGGAGTTCTTGTCTTTTGGCTTAACAATTGCGCTAACTGAACGGGAATTATATTTGTACTGGTGGTGGATGGCATAGTTAAAAAAACAGAACCACTGATCAAATGTTCTCGCAATTGTTCTGTTTTTTTATCGGACCAAAATTGCTGAACAATGGCGTTTGCGGCAGCCGGATCTCCATTCTTCCCGGCCAAAAAATCCTGGCTTTTAATAATATTTTTTTTAATTGTGACAATCCCAACAGTAGCTAACCCAAGGCCATTCTTTTTGTCGGTTCCTGGTTGCAAAATTAAATCCTATTAAATAATAATAAAAAGTTACAAAAAAAGCCTTGCCACTATGCCGCCCAAGAGCAAACCCCCCAAGAATACACCAATTACCAACAACCAGGAAAAAGATTTACTAGCCTCATTTTGATCGGAGATTGCCGACAATCTACCCGAAAGATTGTCGGCAAATTGATTTAAAATTCGTTCGGTTTCCCGACGGTTTTCGGTCTGCTTATCACTCAATAATTTACGCAATTTTTGAAGTGTAAAATCTTCCTTGATGGCAACATTGGTGATACTTTCAGCCAAATGTTCCTCCAGGTCCTCCATATACGCATTAAGGACCAATTTATTCAGCATTACGGCCGCCAGTATGGGATCTTGCTTATTTAGCACAATTCCATACTGAGTGGCCAGCTCCGCAATAATTTTTTTAGTGTCCATCTACTTATGATAAAACAATAGAAATATTATTAAACATAATGTCTCGAAATTTCTTGATTCTTTGTTTCGGGATAATCATATATTTGTCTAACGATAAATATTCGGCGAAAGTTACCCTATCTTCAAGCATTTGTTTAATATCCTGCCCAAAGGTTTCTTTTGACATTTCAGGAATTGTGACAATCCCATAAATATTAGCTTTGTTACGTTTAAAAACCTGCATATCTTCAAATATTTTGCCCTTGTGCTCAATCGCTCCAAAATATTCATTCAGCCAAACAATAGTATTTATCGACGGGCTGAAATTATTGATAACATAATCCAACCCCCGGATGGTATCATCCTGGGCCTGACCACCGGTGACGACGACATGAATATATATAGTGATATCGTTTTCGGCTAAAAATGGTAGAATGTCGCCTTCCTTTAGATACGCCGTCAGTGGGATAAACGATGATGCGCCATTATCAACCACACAATCATCCTTGTTTTTTATAATCATTTCGACCAGCTTATCAAAAGCCCTGATATTTATCCGGTCACCGTCCATAATATCAAGAGGCTGAACTTTTAATGCTTTAAAACCGGAAAATGTTTTATTAACCGGATCCGTATCAATACACAGTGGAGTAACTTTTTTGCTTGTCAAATATTGAGCAATTAAGGTTGTCACCAGAGTTTTGCCAACCCCGCCCTTACCTTGGAGCGTTAAGTGGAGATTCATATAATTTTCCTTTGGATTAATAGAGGTCTTCCATGTTGTAATCGTCAGGATTATACACAGTCGATTTCGATTCTGTAGACGTTGCTGTTTTTTGCTTCCCGTTTTCCTTGCCTTTGATATATTTGTTCACCAGTCTGGTAAATCCGGCATAGCTTATTGGCATTGTCCTTTCGCCCAACATAACAGTGTGTATCTCCCGCATAGTAAAACCACTCTCCAGGGCCTCCGATATTTCCTTCCGATGAGCCAGTACAGCTACTACGCCTTTATGAGCGGGTTCTTTTTTGCTCCGTTGTTCCTGGAGCTTATCTATCAGGCTTTTTTTGTAACTTTTTGTTGTCAAAGTATATTTTTTGTGCAATTCGTCTTGATTTATATATATTATAATATGGTTTAACAAAAATTACGAAAATATGCAAGGAGCTTGACATTATTAGTGATTTGGTTGTAAACTTTCTTTGGAGTAAAGAAGGCAGGATGTGCATTTGTGGTCACAAATGCGTTGCTTATTCGCCCTTCGGCTCAACGTTCCTGCTCTGCGAGGCTGCCCCAAAGAACATTTTTTTGAATATATGAACACCAAAAAAACAAAAAACAAAACAGAAACGCTCAAAATTCGGGTAACTCCGAATGTGAAAAAACGACTCCAAGAGCTGGCCAAGGTGCATGGTTTTAAGCTGTCCGAGTACATGCGGCAGGCCGGGTTGATTCAGGAGATTACCAGCCGGACCGAAGTTGAAACCGTCTTGCAACTGGCCAGGATCAACGCCGATCAGGCCCGGCTAGGGAACCTTCTGAAACTGGCCATTGATATGGAAAATAACTTGGAAATCGAACAACTCATTGCCGAGATTCGGCAAACGCAACAACAGATTAAAGAAGCTGTTCATCGTATTTAGGATATTTTAATCGTGATTGCTAAACGGATCCCTACTCCTAAAAATACATCATCCATCAAACGGCTTTCCAAGTACATTGCTGATCCCGGCAAACAAAAAGAGATTCAGCCGAAAACACAAAATGGAATCCAAGGACTGGCTTCTTACATGGATAAGCCGGAGGCCATTGTCCGGATAAGCAACTGTTGCTTTGACGATATGCCGGAGGCAATCAAAGAGATCCAGGCGACCCAAAAAAAGAACACCAGATCCCAAAACGAAAAAACTTATCACCTGGTGATTTCCTTCAGGGAAGGGGAGCGGCCTGATCAAGAGACACTTGCAGCAATTGAGGACAGGATTACCGCTCGGATTGGGTTTGGTGAACATCAACGGATTTCTGCTCTGCACACCGATACAAACAACTGGCACTTGCATGTAGCGATCAATAAGGTGCATCCCGGCACTTTTCGGAATGTTGAGCCTTACTATGATAAATTCAAAATGCTGGAAGCCTGCCGGGAACTGGAAAAAGAGTTCGGTCTGTTACCTGATAACGGAGTGCAACCGAACAAGCCAACGCCGATGAATCCGGCCAAGGACAAAGAGGCCCATACCGGCATCAAGTCCCTGGTGTCGTGGATCAGGGAAAAGGCTGTTACGGAAATCAAAGAAATTTTGGCCGGGGATAATCCGAGCTGGCCGGAGCTGCATAAAGTTTTGAATCGGTATGGCTTGACGATCCGGCCCAGGGGGGCCGGTTTTGTGATCCAGGATATTGGTTCCGGCCTGACCGTCAAAGCCTCAAGTGTTGACCGGGCTTTCAGTAAAAAAAAGATAGAGAATATCCTTGGCGGATATCAGGGATCCAAGGTCATACATACAGCTAAGGAGCAGTATAAAGAGGAGCCTGTACAGGCGGCAACGCCCGCGCGGGACAGGCTTTGGCAACAATACAAGGATGAGCGGGACAAAACTCGCCCGGCCCGGGGGGAACACCTAAAGTCGATCAATGGTCAACGTCGGGAATATCTGCAAGGAGTTTTTGCAGATATTCGAAGGCGAAAACAGGAGGCTCGGAGATCTGCTATTTTGAATTGGCGGCAAAAAAAGCGGGTCTATGCCACACTGCAAGTGGAGAGATTAAAAGCAATGGAAAAAGCCAGTTTGATGTATGACCGCAATCGTGGCTTGATAGATGCTAGATATCCAGGTTTTACCTGGACAGCATTTTTGCAACAGCAAGCGGAAAGTGGCAATGAAACGGCGGTAAAAATGTTACGCCAGGGCAAGGGGCAGTCTATACATGACCAAGCCAATTTTATTGTCCGAAAAGGTAAACAACAGCCAATCTATCAAAAAATGAAGTGCCGGGTCGATAAACGCGGACGGATTAAATACCAACTCCGGAACGGGTGGGTATTGGATGCTGGCCGCCGGGTACAGCCGGGTTCTCTTGACTATAACGTGCTGGTAGCAGCATTACAGATATCCATCGGGAAATATGGCAAGAAAATAGAAGTGCGGGGAAATGAGGAATTTGTTGAACGAGTAACCAGGGCGGCCAGAGATCATCGTTTAAATGTATCTATTAACGGCCAACAGGTTACCGTTAAGGGGGCAGGCCAACAGAAAGGTAAGGGGGCCGGGCGTTAAATGCAATCAAACTGGAGCTGGCTACAGCTCCGGATCCTGATTTTTTGATTGCATTTCGACCGCCCTGGTCGTCCTGCAGGGGATCAGCCTGCAATCATTGCTATTCCTTTGTTGTTTGTTTACTAGATTCTATTCACATTTTTTCATTTTTCCCAAGCTGTCATAACAATTCCCCTTTTCTCTTGCCCCACAGCGGAAAGATAAATTTCCGTGGTCTTTAGGTCAGCGTGGCCCAGAAGATCCCTAACCAGGGTGATCGGTACACTAGCTTCAATCATTGCTATTCCAAAGCCGTGCCTAAGTCCCTTGCTGGTGGCACACGGCCCGGTGATCCCGGCCCGTTCCATAACTTTTTTTATTCGCCTCCAGGCGGTTGCCCGACTGATTGACCACAGAGGGGTTATCAGTTCCTTTTCTGATCTTTTTCGCCGGAGATCGAAAACAAGGTCCAGCTCTTCAATGAGCCTTTCGGGAACCGGCACCTGTCTAAACAGCGGTTTCCGTTTGCGGCCCTGGTTATCAAATTTTCTTTTTTTGAGAGTTCGGAAGATAACGGATTTTTCAGGGATCAAAATTCTATTCGGGGTCAATTCAAGGGCTTCTGATGGTCGGCAGCCTGTATAATGGAGCAAATGGCAGAAAACCCGGCTTTCGCGCGGTTCTTGTTTTGCTGCCTCTAAAAACCGTTTCCGCTCTTGAGCGGAGAGGTACAGTTTTTGCCCTTCATCATCAAAAAGCCGCATTTCTGGCACATAGGTTGCCATATATTCACCTTGAATCAATACTTGAAGTTTTGTTTCAATCTACTCCCCAAAAATACCCAGTCAACGACAAATTGACCGGGTTCGAGGGGATCAGCTCAGGTAATCTGAAACACTATCAGGTATAGAGTTGCAGGTCAGCGGATTATTTTTTTGCCGAGACTGGGTTATCATTTTTATTTGAGGATCTCAATCCCTGACGTTTTTCACCATCCAAATTTAATATCTTTGACGAGCTAAAGTGTTGCAATAACTTGTCAAAAATCATCTTACGTTCTTTTGGTGTTGCCGGCGGGGCGCTTTGAGGCTTGTCATTTGTGATCATCTTTTTATCTCCTGGTCAATTTATTATATTAAATAATAATAAATAATAACCGAATGCGCAATCGTTTTTTTCGACTTCGTTGCTCTACTGGACACACAAACACACCATAATACTATAATTGCTGCCCCATAATCCGCGTTTTTGCATTTTTGCCTGGTTCATCAATTTATTGAGCTTATTAAATTCGATCTGCGTTAGTTCGCTGCTTTTATGGCCATGATACTTATACACGCAAGCATAGCCATCTGTAATTTCTTGTTCATTATAATTAACTTTGTTTGCCAAAATAATAAATGCAAGCGTTCTGCCGTAGTAGCCTTTGCCAAATGTTTCTACTGTGATATTTTCGCCCTTGAACAGCATTGTTTTTGCATGCTGTGTGGCAGCGAGCCCCAATCCACGCATAGTTTTAAATGTTGTGTTGCATGCTTTAACATCTTTATTCATCTTTCCACTTGGCCATTCTTCCGGGGTATCTATACCAAGCAATCTTAACTTTACCTGGTTACCGTCCATTCTTACCCAAACTGTGTCACCATCTGTAATTTTTGTCAATATGGCTCGATGTTGACTGGCAAAAGAAACAGTAGCTAACGAAAGGAATAACAAAATAGACAGAAACAGAAAAATACTACGTTTGATATTGATCATCTTTCTAGCTCCACGGCGGTTTCACGGAGATGGTTTTGCTCTTGTTCTTTTATTTTTTCCTGCTCAATTTTATGTCCGGAGCGTGCCAGGTCAACGTTGGCCCTGATATAATCTTTTACCGAAGCAAGGCCCCGGACGCGGGCCATATCGTTAAAATCGGTTCTGCTTTTGTCTACTGTTTCGTTACCAAAGCTCGGACTGATGACATGCCCATTAACCGCTTCGGCGGCTTCCTTGGCCTTGACTTGGCCAGCATTAATTTTGCCCTGGGTAATCAGGTGTTGATCATCATCTGCCATGATATAAATGTCCTGATCCGGATACCGATCATGCAGAGCGGTTGCAACGGTTTTGAGGTTGTTGCTGGTGGCCGCCGCCACCACCGGCTTACCGGTGGCGGCGTGGATAGTGGCGGCTGTGCTGTATCCTTCTGCAATAAAGATGTCGTTGCCTTTGAGAGCCTGAACAGATTCGGTACCGACCAGGGCGAAGGTGCCCAGGATTCGGGAGTCTTTAAAAATCTGTTTAAAGCCGTTGCGCTGAAGTGTTTGGTGCGACCACTGTTTGCCATCAATATCGAACATCGGGACAACTATATTGCCCTGAGGATCAATCTTAACGTTTGGATTAATATTAATTCCCTTGTCAACAAAATATTTTTCATTGCCGGTGGCAGGAGACAGCTTATCCGTGATTCCCTTGCTCTCTTTTGCCTTTTGCGTATAAATTTCTTGCCGCTCTTTTTCCCGTTGGGCTTTCTTTTCCTGGCCTTCTTTTCGCAGTCGGGCGCGGTCTTCGTCAGTGAGAACCACGCCACTCATTTTCCATTTCCTTTCTGTGCCGCGAAAATTTTTCACCCATCCTGCCGGTACACCATCTAAATAGCCTATATAGGCTATATTTTTATTGCCGGGTTTGCCCCCTGTCTCTGGTATCCGATGGAGCTTGCCATCCATTTCCGGGGTTGCGTTCGGTAGTTGGCCGCCCATTTCCAGGATTACCTCGGCAAATTGTTGATGTGGATTGTCAGCGGTAATTGATGTGGATTGTCCTGGCCACCATCGAGCAAACTGCGTATCGTTTAGACCATCTGGGAAATACCATGATTTTTCCTTTTTATCCCACAGTGCGCCATGTTGTTTGGCCTTGTCTTTGTCGGCAAACGGGACGGCCAGGTAATGCTTTTCCAGGCCTTTTGCGGCCTGGTACATGCCCGGCAATAGTTGTTTTTCGGTGGTGGCAATGGCCGTCACCGGGCGGCCATCTCTGACAAATACTATACCGTCATACCCCGATGCTTTGGCTTGTTTGATTTCCCGCTGGGTAATCTCTTCCCGGTCGGCAAATCTCTTTTCCAACGTATTTTCAAATCGCAAAACACCAACGGTGGTGCCTCTTTGCAACGCTTGTTGCAGGTCAAGATTAATATTTCCGACACTATCAAGTACCGGCCCGGCGGCAAACGAAATAAACCGTTTGCCGGTGAGTTCGTTTGCTTGGCTTTCCGGCATTCCAGGCATTGCTCGAACTTCATCTTGTAAAATATTTTCTGGAAATTCACCGCCGATATTTTTATGCCATATGTGGCGCATTTCCAAAGGGGTACCAGTAGTCAACACGGGGTCTCGTTGCAAGTCGTCTGGGGGGTCAACACGGTAAATATATAGCTCTGACCCTTCCAGTCGTTCGGCGTGAGTTTGCTTGGCGGCGAGAGCAGCCTGGAGGGCCGCCGAAGGATTGTCAAACCGGGCGGCCTCGCCTGCTTGGACATCGGCGGCGAAATCCCGCTCGTGAGTTAAGCCGACGAAGCTATCGTCCGTTATTATATAATGTGATTTTTTATTGCTCATGGTTTGCTCCTGGTTGTGTTCCTGGCCAAAATCTAAAATATAGGACTGAATTTTTTCGGCGTTCGCACAGGCTTTAAATATCTCTGTCGGGTGATCCTTCAGATCCTTGACCCAGTTATTAATATAAGCTATATGCTGGCCAGGATCGTGCCCGATACCAAGTTGCATTCCGACCATATAACTTGCCATCTCCGCTCGTAATTCTTCACGGGCGTAATCATGGCTGCCAAAAACAGATGATAATGGTCGATTGAGACGACTTTCATGGCCCGTCCAGTGGCCAAGTTCGTGTAGAGCGGTTGCATAATATTTATCAGGTGTGCCAAATTGGTCACGTTCAGGCAGGGTAATACTATCTGTAAGAGGATAATATGCGGCCTTGTCGCCCTTGATATGATTAATAGCCGCCCCGGATCGCTGGAGGATATTTTCGGCCAAGTCATGACGTTCCCACTCGTTATTTGATTTTGGGGCTAACTCAGGTATTCCCTCAACGTCCGAGGCATTAAAAACGTAATAATGACGGAGCAATGGCCGCTCCAATTTGACTCGTTGAGTAACGGTTTCGCCTTTTGCGTTTATAGTTTTTTGGTCTTTTTCAAATTGCCAAAATTGCACAGTCCGGCCCTTACTGCCCCGCTTTATTTGCCAGCCGTTTTTCTGTGCCTGTCGGAAGGTCACCCACCGGGGATCCGGCTTGCCCTGCATTGATAAATACAGAAAATTAATACCCTTATACCTGGTACCAGTTACCGGATTGTGCGGGACTGCGCTTTGCTCCGGAGTCCATGGTTTAATCCATGGAGCAGTTCCATTCTCCAAGCTTTCGATGATCTCCTGGGCCATTTTCTGGGATTTATTTTCTTTCACCATAATATTTCCTTTTTTTGCAATCAAACTGGAGCTGGCCAGGCCGCCGGCAATCGACTATTTGATTGCATTTGTTTCGCCCTGGCG
>VAPL010451583.1_pt1 | contig 12879 bp, 8 predicted proteins | sample 3395061 | NCBI WGS metagenome assembly VAPL01 (sample SAMN08290444, study PRJNA428436) | hydrothermal vent metagenome | isolation source: Deep-sea hydrothermal vent chimney 2 | place: Pacific Ocean: Juan De Fuca Ridge | depth 2182 m m
ACATCTGCCATTGCCTCTTGCGCCAGCAATTGCAACCCTTCGGGATCGACCTTTAATATCTTTCTCCCATCTACTTCGATAGTTGAAACATATTCTGATGAAAGTTTGCGATACTTTGTTTTGTCTTCTCCTACAGGAAACGGTTTTTGATATTTGAATTCAGGCATATTAGCAGATATTAAATATTCAATTATATTTTAGGAAGCCTCAAATATTTATTTTAAATATTAAATAACACAAATATCCTTGGCTCTTTCTTTAAAAGATGACTTCCCTTAAAATATAAATTTATTATAAATGTACACTCTCGTTAATTAACATTTTGTAAATTGTTATGTTTTATTCAACACATCAAGACAATGATCATGAAAGGTATTATTCTAATTCTCTCCCTCATTTATATTAATCCAATTTCTGATTCTTCGGCAAAATTTAGGGGCGCATGGAAATCAGACAATGGAGTTCTCATTTTTGCCGGAAATTATTTTTCCTATACCGCATTTAGCGAAACTGAATTTAGGTATACTTATGGCGGTTCATGGAAAATGAATGGGAAAATGATTGTTTATACATTTGAATTTCATACTAAAGACCCTTCAAAAGTAGGTACTAACCATGAAGGAGAGTTGATAATTAACAAAAAATTCATAAAGGTGGATGGCGTCAAATATACTCAAATAGATGATGGCAAGCCAGGAACACATTATGGAGCATGGCTCTTCTCCAACAGGATGAGAAATGGCGAAATGGGAACCGTGAGGAATGCTGACAATCCACGAAAAACAATGAAAATACTTTCAGGAACTCGATTTCAATGGATCGCATACAATACTGAAACAAAAGAATTCCTGGGAACCGGAGGAGGTACTTATTTGACAATGGATGGAAAATATACTGAAAATATTGATTTTTTCTCCAGAGACAATTCACGTGTTGGAGTATCCTTGGAATTTGATTATGAGCTTAAAGGAAGCGATTGGCATCATAAAGGATTTAGCAGTAAAGGTGACCCAATTTATGAGATTTGGAGTTTGCGGGAATGAAATAATATTCATGGAAGTTGTATAATAAATTCCCATCTGTTCTCAGCGTTTCGCAGACCAAAATGCTAAGTATTTCAAAGCATAAGCATCCCATAGATCTAATCATTTGACACATCTAAGTATTGTGAAATTTTAAAACCTTCCTTTTCGTATCAATATTTTTTTACAATAGTCCGTTACATTTTCGTAAGTTACTGAATATATGAACTTTATAAAAGTTGGCGATAAATTGTTATCTTTTGATTATCAAGAATTTATCTATTTGTAAAAATAACTTTTGGAAAGTTTACCGAAGTATTAATATTAAGAAAAATTAAAATATTTCCTTCGTCTTCTTTAATTGTTTTATGCAAGATCAGGAACCTTGTTCTTGTCTTTATGTGCCGTCTACTGGCTTCGGTATAAGAAACATGGAAAGAGATATGCCTGAGATTCAATATCATCGTATCTGAAAGACGCTCATGGTTCTTTTCTTTCTTCATGATACTGTAGACACTAAGAACAAGGAAGCTTATAACTTTCGAAAGTTATTGTATCAAGGAAAAACTTCGGCTAATAAGTCTTCATAAACACCACGATAAATATCCATTCTATTAATTTCAAAATGAGCATAAATTAAGTTATAATTGCCTTATTGAGATTTAATTAATTACCTAAAATTTATTCAAATTGAAATCAACAAACCTTTTACTGGCTATAATTATTTTGTTTATATTTTCTTGTTCTTCTAGCAACGATGATTTGTCATATGACGCTGACGAATATGTAACCATGGGAATGCCCGATTATAAAACTGCATGGACTCAGGATGATTATATGAATGTTTTTACATCTCTGAATAGACTAAGACTAACAAAACCTTCTTCATTACCCAAGAAAAATAGCGCAAAATCTGGAGCTTATTTTGACCGAATGCTAAGTGAAGAAAATTTTTCTTTTCTCCAAAAAGAAACCTCTACTCTGACTGAAAAGGCATATCAGATACAGTATTATGCAGGCCTACCCAATGAGCTTATTAATATCTACTCAAATGGATTAAACAAGGACGAATTATACCACCAGGAACTTGTTGAATTTTATATCTTTGGCTTGTATGTATCGCAGAAAAAATTGGATCTGGCCAATAAAATTATGCAGTCGGAAGATCCGAGTGTTAAGAATCTTCAAAGAGGACTGGTCTCCGTTCAAAGGGGCTATATGGAAATGACTCTTTATATACTGGAAAACCAAATTAAATCCACGGTGTTCACTAAAAATGATTTGGAACGACTAAGTATTATTGTTGCCAAATCAATTGAAATCAATAAGGTATGGATGGGTATCACCAATGCCGATAGGATAAAACAAAAACTTCAGGAGGCTGTTGACAATAGCTCTTTTCCTTTAGTGCGAGATAATTATCAAAATATTATTGAGGCATGGTAGAACCATTTATCCTGATTCAGGAATGGTTTGTTTTACAAATAATAGCTTGATTCTTGATGCTTCAAACCCACATTTATACTGAAATAAATCAATAGTCTCCCATAGTTTGATACAAGCAATCATTTACTAATTAGGCAGCGTCTTCTACGGATATTTTTTGTAAATTTTCGGAGTACCATTATTTCGGGTAAATAATAAATATGTACCAAAACGGTTGTTAATCTGCGAAATAGACTTCATGTCACCGGTGACTTTGATGCCAGAAGTTATTGGATCCATAGACATAAAATGTCCATCACCCTTCCCCGTTAAAACAAGACCATAAAGAGCGTCAAACCTTCCGGTGCTGACCCTGGTATTAGATTGGTTTCCTCCCAGGATAATGTCCAATACATTATCCCCATTTACATCCATTGAATGTATAGAATATATGGGTGAAAATTGAGCCTCAATCGGTAATGGTATTATGTCAAATTTTCCAGTTCCATTATTTCGAAAAAATGACGAGTAAAAAGTTGTAGCAATAAGAGAATCTCCATCATGGAGATTAAGTTTACTTTGGAAATCCGATTCACTCAATTTAGCAAATGAATCATAGGTTGGAAATTTTGATTTCAAGGTATTGATCTGGGCCACTAACTCATCCAGACTGAAGGCCAATGCACTTTCACCATTAATATAATAGGTCATAAAAGGGTCAACATTTCCATTACGATCAAAATCGGCATAATAAAGTCGTACCGGTTCAGAAGAAGTCGCCTTGAACGGATTATTCATTCCCATATTCCCAGCAATAATGTCAATATCACCATCACCATCAAAGTCACCGGAATTTATGGTATTCCACCAACCATATGTATTTTCAAGTCCGTTATTAAGCTGTTCTACTAATAAACCATCTTTATTGATGTAAATATCAATTTTCATCCATTCTCCAACCACAATCAGATCGGGCTTGTTATCATTATTAACATCAGTAAAAACCGCATCGCTCACCATTTTGCCAGACATAAGACCTTTGCAGATTTTATTTGTAGCCATTTTAAATTTCCCATTTCCATCATTCAGCAATAAATAGCTTGGTGGCGCCAAAGGATAATTTCCCGGAATGAACCTTGCTCCTACAAAAAGGTCATTGTCTCCATCGTCATCAATATCAGCAACAGTCACACAAGAGTTGTTTGTTTTTAGGTTGGGCAGAGCTTTTGACTTTATAAAATGCCCATCTCCACTATTTATGTAAATTCTATCCTGTAATAATTCACTGTTCTGGTCTAACCCCCCACTCGTCACATAAAGATCGAGATCTCCATCTCTATCGGCATCAAAAAAGATCGCATCTGTATCTTCGCAATCTTTGTCATTTTTAAAATCGATGATGGACAATTCACTAAAATCTCCATCTGCCTGCTGTAGGTAGAGCATGCCACTTTGACCCTGGCCGCCCCCGAAATAGATATCATCCATACCATCTCGATTCACATCTCCTATGGCTACACCAGGTCCACTTCGCGACATTCCTCTGGGCAATAATTTATCAACCTTAAAATCAATAAAATCAGGCTCATGGTGATTGAAATCAATTCCCAAATTTAATTCTACATCCGCAAAAACCGGTTTGGCATTTTTATTATTATCCCTTGACTTTTCAGCCTCACTTTGATTTATAACAATTTTTTGGTTGGCAGCAATATTTGTTAGAGTCTGCATAGAAGAATCAGGCCAAAGCACAGTTATTGAGTCAATTACGGAATGATGTCCCACACCAAATACCAGCTCAGGGTTCACAGAGGACTGAAATCCACGCGAAGGCTGTAATTCCATATATTGCGATTCTCCATTGGTCAAAACAATAACTTTAGATCCAATTCCAAATGTGTTTCCTCCCAGACCTTTTAATTGAATCTTTATATAGTTATTCGAAGTGAGCGATTCACTATTGTTTCGGTAGATCTGGGCATATTCATTAATATTGTTAATTATCAAATCCAGATCACCGTCATTGTCCAGATCAGCATAAGCAGCACCATTAGAAAGTGTTTTGCCTTCAAAACCCCAGTCGGAAGAAACATTTGAAAAACTAAGATCTCCATTATTTTTGTACATGTAGTTAGCCAGCATTAAATCCGGAATCCCATCCAAGAGGTCCAATGGAATCATCTGTCTGTTTTCTCTTTGTGCCATTAATTTCTCCTCTACCACATATCCCATTACATCCATATCCAAATAATTTTTTGCGTAACCATTGGATATAAAAAGATCCTTCCATCCATCATTGTCATAATCCGCAAGTAGTGGTGACCAGCTCCAATCCGTGCGTGATATGCCTGACAATTGCCCAATTTCACTAAATGTTCCATTCCCATTATTTAATTGGAGCATATTGCGGATCGTCTGATAGTGAAAACCGGAATTGTTCAACTTATCATATTTCACATAATGCTCAGGCCCTCTCGACATTTTTAACTCATAATGCTCTTCCGGAAGCATATCGATAGAAATAATATCCGGTCTCAGGTCATTATTGATATCACCGGATTCATTGCCCATGGACGAAAGCGATACATGGCCCATGGATTCCCGCAGAGATTCCTTGAAAGTTCCATCTCGCTGATTGATATAGAGATAATCCTCCTCGTTGTAGTCATTGGAAATATACATATCCGGCCAATTATCTTCATTAACATCCGTTACAGCAAGACCCAAGCCAAAGCCAAGTACATTATTAATTAATCCCGCTTCTTCGGAAACATCAACAAATTTACCTCCATCGTTTCTGAACAGCTTATCTGAAAACAATTCACTTTTCGTATTTTTTAAGGTATTTAAATGTTCGTTAAAACTTGCATATTCATCCAAAGAGTGGTTCAATATATAAGCATCCAGGTCTCCATCGCAATCATAATCAAAAAAAGCGGCATGGGTTGAGTAGGAAGAATCGTCCAAACCATAAACACTGGCTTTTTCTGTAAAGGTCAGACTTGGCTGCCCATCTGGCAGTTCTCCATTATTAATAAATAACAAATTTTTTCTTTTCTCAGGATCTTTTGCGGCAGACCGACATACATATATGTCGAGATATCCATCGCCATTTACATCGGCCATGCAAGTCCCTGTATTCCATAGCCCCCCTGCCTGTACTCCTGCTTTTTCGGCAATCTCTTTAAATTTCAAGTTCCCCTGATTCAGATAAAGCCTGCTGTTTACCAAGTTGCCTGTGAAATAAATATCCGGCAAACCATCATTGTTAACATCACCAACTGCTACCCCTCCTCCATTGTACAGATAGGCATAATTGAGAACATTAAACGTCTCAGAATCTTTAATTATGTTCTTGAATTTGATCCCGGTTCTTCCGGCAGACAATTCCGTAAATATTTTCTGATCTTTAAGCTCGCATGAAAAAAGTGTGATAAAAATGTAAATAGAAAAAAGCCTTGTCATATGCTTGATAATTATTTCTTTGTGAAATTTTGTGAGTTCAGCGTTATTAAAAATGATTCTCGAAAAGCAAATTACATATAATATTAAATAATCAATTCAACAACAGGTTTCAATTTCCAAAACAAGAATAGCGTTTGTTCTAATTCTATGAAAAACTCAATTAATGCAAATCCGCTACTTAAGGTCTGCCTGTGAATTGACTATAGCAATGGCCGGCAGGTTTGTTATCTGGAATCTAAACATAACAATATTATTAGCGGCTATTCATTTTATTACAACTACTCCGCAAAATCAAATAAAGCTGGATATATACAATTTTATAGTTCGATTTATTTTCGTAAGTCATTTAATACGAGAACATTCCAAAAGTTGTATATTATTTTAATCTATTGAGTATCGAAAAATATGTTTTAATAAAGAAAACTTCTTGAAAGTTTACCAAAGAATTGTACAGATGTTAGTATATAAAAAAAGTGCCAGGTATTAGCTGGCACTTTTTAATATTTAAGAAATAATATTATTGCTTAAGGATTCCACCATACACGTACGCTTCCATTATCCTGTCCTCCATTTTCAGGGAACTGAATAGCAGCATCAACTGCGGCCCGATTGTTATCAAACTCACTGGTCACATATTTCATTTTTCGCATAGTTTCATTGGCTGCTACATTGGGGTTCTCAGAGTTCAGCCGATCAAAAGTCAAGGGAAAGCCTGTTATTCTTTTTACCGCCCAGGCTTCCCATCCATCCGGGTATAAAGCCAGCCACTTTTGAGTCATGATCTGCTCCATACCACGAGCGTCATCATATTTAATTGGTGCAGTATTCACAGGAGCCAAACCGTCTTCCGGAGAAGCAGGCACAGCAGTACTGTTGATATATGCTGATGCATTTGCACCAACTCCCCACTCTACCAAAGATGCTGTGATTCCCATGTTGTATGCTGCTTCAGCAGTAGTACCCATGTTCCAACCTTCCTTGGCACCTTCTGCTCTAAGCAACCAGGCCTCGGCAGCTCTTATCACTACAACTGGCGGATTTCCGCCTATATTGTCAGGAAGAAAGTTTGGGCCTAAGTCAGAGTGTGGGGTGTTTTGGTCAGCGGTAATATCAATTTTGGACTGCCCATTTCTCAATCCTTCATAAGGAAAATCGTCAGGGTCATCATCGCTATCCCCATTGTCCGCAGGACTAAAGTATATTGGTGTACGTGGATCATCGTATCCCTTTAGTACGCTCTCCATATCTGAACTCATACGATACTCACCCCAATTGGTAATCGTGTTAATGGGATTTTGAGATTGGTCGGTAGTAATCAAAAATGCACTGTCATCCCCAATCTCCATCACTCCATCTTGTACTGCTTTTTCAGCTTCGCTCTGGGCCAACTGAGGATCAATGGTCTTAACTCTTAAAGCCAGTCGTAACCTTAATGTATTGGCAAACACTAACCATTTAGCCGCATCTCCACTATAAATTTGGTCATTGCTTCCAAAGGCATTACCATTTGGATTTGACTTAAGAACACTCACAGCCTCATCTAAAGTGGTAAAGAAATCTCGATAAATAGATTCCTGCGAATCGTAAGGTACTTCAAGTTCTGCATTGCCAAAATTAGAATAAGGTATCGGTCCATAATAATCAGTAATCCTGTGATACCCATAAACTCTCCAAATCTTAGCTACCGCATTTCCTACAAGATCCTCGTTACCTTCTGACATGGTAAAATCCTCTACGAATTTAGTATTCGGGGCGGCTTGTCCATAAAAAGAAGACCAACAAAGGTCGCTCCATCGACCTACCTGAAGATAGCGGTCAGAATCGAAGTTTGACTGCGTTGTGGCATAGTACTGTGCGTAAAGATCCGAAAAGAGGTTTTGAGAAATCTGAAACCTCCAGTGAACGCCATTAATAGTATTGTATTGTGTTTGAGCAAAAGCCAAACCAATCAAAGATGCATCGACTTTGTCAGCGGTCAGCGCCAAGGGATCTGTATTAATCTCTTCAAAGTCATCCGTACAGCTATTCATGCCTACTCCGAAAGTGAGCACTATCGCTGATATCAACAAATATTTTATATTTTTCATCATATTTAAATTTGAGTCATACATATCTAAAAACCAAACTTTAAGTTTATTCCAAATTCTCTCACCGGAGGCAAGCCGAAACTTTCGAACCCATCGGCATTAGTTGCGGTGCTAACTATTAACTCTGAATCTACATTTCCGGCAGCATTAGTTATAAAAAACAGGTTTCTTCCTACAAATGAGACTTTTACATGCGTAAAAGGCGTATTGGAAAGTGATGAAGTAGGAAAACTATAACCTATAATTAATTCTCTCAATCTGGAGTTTGATGCGTCCAAAACAAAGGCTTCACCTACAGGAGCATTTCGCCCGCCCAACTTATTCCACATAATTTCAGCATTGGTAGCCACAGTGTTAGGGCTACCATCGGCCTGAACAGCAGTTTCTCCACCAAAGAAATTACCGCCAAAAACCATATTGCCATCACGGCCTATAAGTGTTTCCTCAGTAACACCATCCGCAAACATAATGGCATTTGTATTGGACACAATAGTGCCACCCTGACGTATGTCAATCAGAAAACTCAAACTTAAATTTCTCCAGGTAAATGAGTTTCCAAAACCACCCAACCAATCCGGATTAAAATTAGCAACCTGTACATCCAGCCCCGAAGTAGTTCTGGGCGTACCATCGGTTTCCACTATTACCCTACCCTGATCATCACGTTCAAAACCTCTGGAATATACATCTCCCCAAGGCTCACCGGCAATTAACCTAAATTGTCTCAAAAAGCTGGCTGACCCGACATTCAATTGGTCTAAACCTGCCGCCAACTTCACTACAGTACTATTGTTGGCACCAAAGTTAAAGAAAAGATCCCAGTTGAAATCACGGGACTTAATCGGCGAAGCAGTAAAGGTTAACTCAATACCGTCATTTTGGATATCCGCTCCATTAATAAATACATTGGAAGCACCTGAAGGAGTGGGTATTGATTGTCTAAACAATTGATCGGTACTGTTGGATTTGTACCAGAGGAAATCAAGGCCCAAGCGATTTTCGAAAAATCGAAGATCAAACCCTAACTCAATTGCTGTAGTTTGCTCTGGCAAAAGATTTGCAGCCGGTACTGTGGTAGATAACTGTAGGAAACCTCCTCTACCTCCTCCTCTAATGTCGGCAGCGCGAGATACCTGATACGGATTGGTATCGTTACCCACCTGAGCCCAATTACCTCTGACTTTTGCGAAGGTCCACCAATCAGGTAAGGTAACCAGATCACTGGCCACAACACTTAGACCTACTGAGGGATAAAAGAATGACCAGTTTGCTGGTGAGAGTGTAGAACTCCAGTCATTTCTGGCAGTCACATCCAGAAAAATAGCGTTTTTCCAGCCAATGGTAGCAAAGCCAAACACTGATTGCACTTCCCTTTGTCGAAATTGTTCATCGGCTGTTATAATGGAGAAATTGCCAATTGCGAACAAATTGGGCACATTCAGGGGGCTGTCTCTACCAATACCCACACGGGTTCTGCTGAATTCATTTTTTCGAATATTCCCTCCTACAGTCACATCAACTGACCAATCCTGCCCGAAGTCCCTGTTATAATTAAGGAAAGCATCGGTATTCCACTCATGTGTTCTTTGAGATTGTTTGTTATACCTTCCATCATCAGCAACAATATAGAAATCATTATTGTATTTGGTCTCATTAGTGCTACTAGATGCGTCTAATGAAGTTCGCACTCTAAAATTCAAGTGCTCAGTAATGTCATAATCAATTGACATCATCGCCAAAATCCGGTCTTGAAGATTATTTCTATTTACATTATTAACGGCCCAATACGGGTTGCTTGGTGCATTAATATTAGGCAACCAAAAGTGTTGCTTAACCAATCCCTCAGGGTCTGTATACTGATACATCTGGGCATCGGCGCTCTTGATATTGGGAGGCATCTTATAGAGGGCTCGTACAGGATTTTCATAGCCGCCACCAGTAGCAGGCCGGTTATCCATCTGCTCCCTTATTACATTGATTTTAGTATCAATGGTTAACTTATCAAAGAAACTGGAGGTCACTCTGGCACTTAAATTGTGACGTTGTAACTCATTCTTGGGAATAATACCCTTAGCATCTGTAAAGGTATAGGAAATATAGGAGACGGAATGTTCTCCCTTAGATGAAACACCTATATTAGTTGCCAAATTTTGACCGGTTTGAAAAAAATCTGTAGTCTTGTTATTTGGTTGAGCAGTATAGCTGGTAGTAGGCGTAGGCCAGTTGGGGTCGTTAGACCAGTGCGGTACCTGGCTGCCATCCATCTTGGGACCCCAGGATTTGTTGGACCTTTCGCTATATATCCCATCGGTTCCTTGTCCGTATTCATTCTGCCAATTATTGAGATGATTGGCACGTGAGGCCATATAAGAAGTATTAAAATCAACACTAAAGCCTTCTGTGCCCTTTCCACTCTTAGTAGTGATCACAATAACACCATTATTGGCACGACTCCCGTAAAGTGCAGCCGCATTCGCTCCCTTAAGGACAGTAATTGATTCTATATCATCCGGACTAATATTGTTGATGTTGCCTCCTATAGTTACACCATCCACCACATATAACGGTTGGCTACTTCCAGCAATAGAGCGGTTTCCTCTTAGGATGACCTTAGGGTCACTTCCTGGGATACCACCAACTCTAGTTACAGACAACCCTGCTACCTTTCCTGAAAGACCTTCGGCAATTGACAAAGGTCTGGCTTCTGAAATTTCTTCAGCAGATACATTTTGCGCAGCATATGTTACCGATTTCTTATCTCTTTCCAATCCGAAAGCTGTCACCACAATTTCGCTCAATTGTGTGATGTCTTCAGTTAATGAAAGATCAATCTGTGATCTGTTACCAACTACTAATTCCTCAGTAAGATAACCAACAGAGCTGAAAACAATAATTGATTCAGCACCAGGAACCTCTATCGCATAATTTCCATCAATATCTGTAATCGTACCACTTGTGGTACCTTTTTCAAAAACATTTACCCCGGGAATTGCATTATTTTCAGAGTCTGTTATAGTTCCTGTAACTTTTACACCTTGGATAAAAATTTCAATCTTTGGAGATTTCTTGTCTTTCTTTTTTAATTTCTGAACAGTAATGTTAGAATTAACCTGTCGGAATTTTACATTCCCTTTTTCAGATATTTCAAGAAGGATATCTCGAACAGCTACCTCTTTTGCGGTATTGCTCATTCTAATCTTACCATCCAGATCCTCGCTGTTGTAAGAAAATTTAAAGTCCGTTTTGTCTTCAATTACTTTAAAGATGTCTTCGATACTTGCATTTGATAAATTAATATCTATATAGACATCATTTACCTTTTTAATTTGTTGCGCATTCATATCTGCAGCAATAATGGTATTAATCAATATTAGCTGCACCACAAAACCCTTTAGTGAATGTTTTGTTAGCATAATGATTTTTTCTAGTAAATTAAATTTCATAATTTAAAGTGTTTTTTATTAAACATAAATTAAATAGGTCACGAAAGAATTGCCGTTCTAATCTGACCTCGAAACACCGGATTTCTTAAATCCGGTGTTTTTTTTTAAGAAGTATCTATTTTCATCATAATATTAGTTTATAGTTACAGTTTTGTTTTTTAACTGATATTCGAATTCAAAAGCAAAGCTTAAGCTTTCCAATATATTTTGAAGATTTTCATTATTAAACCTCCCATTGTAGTGCTTATGGTATTTGGTGTTTGAAGCAATTATTATTTCAGTACCAAACCATATTTCAAGTTTTTCTTTTACTTCATCAAAAGTTGCATCATTAAATATCAATATCCCTTCTTTCCAAGCTGCGATATTAGCGGCATCAAAATTTCCATTTTCAAGATTTTCACCCGCATTATCAAAAACAGAATATTCACCCGGCTTTAATAATTTACCTTGGTTATTGACTAATTGTTCAGTGTTGACAATGATACTACCTTTCACCAAACCAATATTTACTACATTTTCATCAAATCCATTAATATTAAATTTTGTTCCTAATGCGGTGGTGATAATTTGACGACAATCCACAATAAATGGTCTTTTGGTATCTTTCTCCACTTCAAAGAAAGCTTCTCCTTCGAGTGTAATGTAGCGGTTGGAATCAGAAAAATTTTCGGCGTAGCGCAAGGTACTTGCCGCATTTAGCCAAACAACAGAACCATCGGGTAAAAATATTTTAGATTTTTGACCTGCTGGATTTTGCTTGATCATCCACTTAGCTGCAACTGGTTTATTTAAATCTTTCTGAATATAAGCATAGATACTTACTAATGCGATGGCAAAAATCAGTAGGCTGGCAGCTATCTTCAATAGAAATCTGTCATTGACATTTCTCTTCTTTCCTATAATTGAAGATTTATTATTGCTTATAGATTGCTGCCAAACTTTTTCTCTAATTTCTTCCTGGTTAATAATTTTGATCTCCAATTCGCTAAACACAGGTTGATTCCAGGCAGATTTCATCTGCTCCAATTCGTTTTCATTGAATTGGCCTTCGTCAATCATTCTTCCCAACTTCTTCTTATCTTTTTCGCTTGATTCACCAGTTAATATTCTGGCAACTAATGAATGCGATATTTTATGCTGCATCTCTAAAAAATTGTTTTTACTAACTTTCAATTATAAAAACACAATACACTCCAATAACACCTAGTCAATAATCAAAAAAATATTCTATCACAAGAATTGTGAGTTACAGAAAAGGCATGAGATGAGATGCTTTATGGACAGGCTCTCTTAGAATTTTCAATAGGAAACCTACCGTTCCTGTTGGTTTTGTAACCAACAGGTATTGAGTGTTTAAGTTGTCCATTCATAAAAATGGTTGACACTATACTGTTCGGGAAAATAGAGTTACCGAAAGGCCTTAATTATCCATGA
>VAPL010247599.1_pt1 | contig 12878 bp, 14 predicted proteins | sample 3395061 | NCBI WGS metagenome assembly VAPL01 (sample SAMN08290444, study PRJNA428436) | hydrothermal vent metagenome | isolation source: Deep-sea hydrothermal vent chimney 2 | place: Pacific Ocean: Juan De Fuca Ridge | depth 2182 m m
CCCCACCGTCGACGATATGGAAAATACCCATCTGGACCTGATCGTCGCCGGCACCACCGAAGGCGTGCTGATGGTCGAATCGGAAGCATCCGAGCTATCCGAAGAGATCATGCTGGGCGCCGTATCGTTTGGCCACAAGGCCTTCCAGCCGATTATTGAAGCGATCATCGATCTGGCCGAGGCCTGCGCCAAGGAACCCCGCCCGCTGCCCGAAGCGGCGCCCGGGGCCGACGACATGATCGACCGGATCGGCAGTATGGCGGAAGCCGGGCTGCGCGAGGCCTACGCCGAAAGCGACAAGATGGCGCGCCAGGCCAAGGTCGGCGCCGTCAAGGACCGGGTCAGCGCCGAACTGGCCGACGATGCGAGCCTTGATGCGGACCTGGTCGCCGAAGTGTTCGGCGACGCCTTCAAGAAAATCGAGAAGCATATCGTCCGCCGCGACATTCTGAAAACCGGCAAACGGATCGATGGCCGCGACACCCGCACCGTCCGTCCGATCGCCACCGAAGTCGGCTTCCTGCCCCGGGCGCACGGCAGCGCCCTGTTCACCCGTGGCGAAACCCAGGCCATCGTCGTCGCCACGCTGGGCACCGGCCAGGACGAACAACGGGTCGATTCACTGGCCGGCCAGCGTTTCGAACACTTCATGCTACACTATAACTTCCCGCCTTATTCGGTTGGTGAAGCGGGCCGTTTCGGCTTTACCGGGCGGCGCGAAATAGGCCACGGCAAGCTGGCCTGGCGGGCCATCCATCCGGTGTTGCCGTCGAAGGACGATTTCCCCTACACCATCCGGGTGGTTTCGGAAATCACCGAATCCAACGGCTCTTCATCCATGGCGTCGGTCTGCGGGGCCTCGCTGTCCCTGATGGACGCCGGGGTGCCGCTGGCCCGTCCGGTCGCCGGCATCGCCATGGGCCTGATCAAGGAAGACGATGGCTACGCCGTGTTGTCCGATATCCTGGGCGATGAAGATCACCTGGGCGATATGGATTTCAAGGTCGCCGGCACCGCCCGGGGCATCACTTCCTTGCAGATGGATATCAAGATCACCTCGATCACCGAAGACATCATGAAGGACGCGGTGGCCCAGGCCCTGGAAGGCCGCATGCACATTCTTGCCGAGATGGCCAAGGCCATCGATACATCGCGGGTCGAGGTCAGCCAGAATGCGCCGCGAATTACCGCGATCAAGATCAACAAGGACAAAATCCGCGACGTTATCGGACCGGGCGGCAAGATGATCCGTGAAATCAGCGAGACCACCGGCGCCAAGATCGATATCGAAGACGACGGCACGGTCAAGGTCGCCGCCGTCGATGAGTCCGCCGCCGAGGCCGCGATCAAATGGATCAAGAGCCTGACCGAGGAGCCCGAGGTTGGCCTGATTTACACCGGCAAGGTCGTCAAGACCGTCGATTTCGGCGCTTTTGTCAACTTCATGGGGGCCAAGGACGGCCTGGTCCACATCAGCGAACTGGCCCCGGAACGGGTCGGCAAGACCACCGATGTCGTCAAGGAAGGCGATACGGTCAAGGTCAAGCTGATAGGCATCGATGACCGGGGCAAGATCAAGCTGTCCATGAAGGTGGTCGATCAGGAAACCGGCGCGGAAATTACCGGCTGAGTTTTTCCGGTATCGTTGATAATCATAACAGGGGCGGACAAAATCATGGTTCGCCCCTTTTCAACTGTTACGGCGATGCGAAAACAGATAAAATAGGCCAAGGCCGCTCCCTTTAGGAACTGTATTTGAAGACCCTGCAACCTATTTTTATGTCCGGAGCCGAGGTGCTGCCCATTGTCGAGGGCGGCAAGGGCGTCGCCATTTCCAACGGCCTTAGCGCCGGGGCGTTCGCGGCGGCCGGTTGCGTCGGCACGGTGTCGGGCGTAAATGCCGATTCCTACGACGACGACGGCAATGTAATCCGCCAGATTTACCACGGCAAAACCCGTCGCCAGCGCTGGCACGAATTGATTGATTACGCCATCAAGGGCGGCGTCGCCCAGGCCAAAATCGCCCACGAGAAAGCCGGCGGCCGGGGCCGTATCCATATTAACGTGCTGTGGGAGGCGGGCGGCACGCCGCAGGTGCTGGACGGCATTTTGCGGGGCGCCAGGGGCCTGATTCACGGCGTCACCTGCGGCGCCGGCATGCCCTATCGGGTGGCCGAAATAGCCGCCGGCTTCGGCGTCTACTATCATCCGATCGTTTCTTCGGCCCGCGCCTTCCGCGCCTTGTGGAAACGCGCCTACAGCAAATACGCCGAATTCCTGGGCAGCGTCGTTTACGAAGACCCCTGGCTGGCCGGCGGCCACAATGGCCTGAGCAACGTAGAGGACCCGGAAGTTCCGCAGGATCCCTATCCCAGAATCGTCGATCTGCGCCGGCAGATGCGGCAGTTCGGCCTGGATAATACGCCGATCATCATGGCCGGCGGGGTCTGGTACTTGCGAGACTGGCAGGACTGGATCGATAATTCGGAAATAGGGCCGATCGCCTTTCAGTTCGGCACCCGCCCCCTGTTGACCAGGGAAAGCCCGGTATCGGGGGCCTGGCGAAAACGGCTGATGGGGCTCAAGGAAGGCGACATCTTCCTGAACCGGTTCAGCCCTACCGGTTTTTATTCTTCCGCCGTTCGCAACAATTTGCTGAACGAACTGGAACAGCGCGGCCAACATCAGGTCGCCTATCAGGCCAAGGCGAGCGAACAGTGCCCGGAACCGCTGCCCCTGGGGCCGCGCGGCAGGCCGGTGTATCTGAGTTCCGGCGACAAGGCGAAGGCCGAAGCCTGGATCGCCGACGGTTACACCGCCGGCATGAAAACCCCCGACGGCACGGTTATTTTCGTAACCCCGGAAAAGGCCGCGGCGATCCTGGAGGACCAGCAGAACTGCATGGGCTGCCTGTCGCAATGCCGGTTCAGCAACTGGGCCGAAAACGAGGAGGGATCTACCGGCAAGCGGGCCGACCCCAGGTCTTTCTGCATTCAGAAATCCCTGCAAGAAATCGCCCATGGCGGCAGCATCGAGGATAATTTGATGTTTTCCGGCCACAATGCCTACAAATTCGGCTCTGACCCTTTTTACCAAAACGGTTTCGTGCCGACCATCCAGGAGCTGGTCGACAGGATCGTCAGTGGCGATTAGAATATAAATTATTCCCATATATTTGAAATGGCTTTGCTTGTTTTTATTTTTATTCTAAATTATCCTTAATGCCGTGGACTGAATAGTCCCATAACTAAAGAAGACAAGGACCGCGCCAATGAGAACCTATAGCCAATTTCTCGAACAACTAAGGGCCGCCGGTCTGCGCCCGACCCGGCAGCGCCTGGCGCTGTCGAAATTATTGTTCGAGGGCGGCGACCGGCACGTTACGGCGGAAGCCCTGCATGCCGAGGCAATCGCCGCCAACATGCGGGTTTCGCTGGCGACGGTCTACAACACCCTGCACCAGTTCACCGGTGTCGGCCTGCTGCGGGAAATAGTGGTCGGCACGGCGCGGTCGTATTTCGACACCAATACCAGCGACCACCATCATTTCTATTTTGAAAACGATGGCGTCCTGGAAGATATCGACGGCGACAGCATATCGATCGACAAATTACCCGATGCGCCGAACGGCGTGGCCATTAAACGGATCGATGTTGTCGTCAGGGTTTCATAAAAGATTTTACAATATAAACAATGTCTTACAGGCTATTTTAGAATGATTATATAGTTCTTGACAAGCATATTGGTTTACTCCATATTCGGCCCGTATCGTCGCTAACCCGACATAACCGCAGATTCAGGAGAGACAAAATGAGCCTTAAGGACAGCAAGACCGAACAGAACCTGAAGGACGCCTTCGCCGGCGAATCCCAGGCCAACCGCCGCTATCTGTATTTCGCCCAGAAAGCCGACATCGAAGGCTATAACGATGTCGCCACGGTTTTCCGTTCCACCGCCGAAGGCGAGACTGGCCACGCCCACGGTCATCTTGAATTTCTCGAAGAAACCGGCGACCCGGCCACCGGCCTGCCGATTGGCCCGACCGGCGATAACCTGAAGGCCTCCATCGAAGGCGAAACCCACGAATACACCGACATGTATCCGGGCATGGCCAAGACCGCCCGCGAGGAAGGCTTCGATGAAATTGCCGACTGGTTTGAAACCTTGGCGAAGGCCGAAAAATCGCACGCCGGGCGTTTCCAGAAAGCCCTCGACACGCTTTAAGCCGTCCTTTCATCCGTAATTTAGGTGGGGGGATTCGGCTTCGGGTCTCCCCACGCTATATTTTAAAGGATTACAGCCCATGAGCGAAGGAAGCCTGGGGGCGCCGACGCGCCATCCGATTCCATGGCGGGAGCCGGATTTTCTCGACGAAAAAAAGCTTGATGAAGAACTGCGCCGGGTGTTCGACATATGCCACGGCTGCCGCCGCTGCTTCAACCTGTGCGACAGCTTCCCCCGCCTGTTCGACCTTGTCGATGAATCCGAAAGCGGCGAGCTCGATTCGGTACAAAGCGCCGACTTCAAGCCGGTAATTGACGCCTGCACATTGTGCGATATGTGCTTTATGGTGAAATGCCCTTACGTTCCGCCGCATGAATTCGACCTGGATTTCCCGCACCTGATGCTGCGCGCCAGGGCCGCCCAGCTTGGCAAAGGCGAAATACCGGCGATCGAACAACAAATGACCAAAACCGACCGCAATGGCGCGCTGGGCTGTGCCGTATCGGGGCTCGCCAACTGGGCGACCAAATGCGGTAACGGCCTGACCCGGCCGGTGATGCAGGCCGTCGCCGGCATCCACAAGGACGCCGCCCTGCCCGCCTTCAACGACAAAAGGCTGACCGGATTGGCGGCGGCGAAACCCGCGATTAACGACCAGGCCCCGGCCCATGGCCGCAAGGCGGTGATCTACGCCACCTGCTCGGGCGAATACAACAACGCCGAAATCGGCCTGGCCGCACGGCGGGTGCTGGCCCGCAACGGCGTCGAGACCGAAGTGGTCTACCCCGGCTGCTGCGGCATGCCGCAGTTGGAACACGGCGATATCGCCGCCGTCGCGGACAGCGCCGCCCGGGTCGCCGCCGATCTTTCCGGCTGGATCGACAAGGGCTACGACATCGTCTCGCTGGTCGCCTCGTGCTCGCTGATGCTTAAATTCGAATGGCCGTTAATCGTGCCCGAAAACGCGGCTGTCAAAAAGCTTGGCGAGGCGGCCTTCGACCTGAGCGAATATATTGTCGATATCGCCGGCAAGGAAGGCCTGGCCGACGGCATGAAGGCGCTGGATGGTGGCGTGACCGTGCATATCCCGTGTCATTCCCGGGCCCAGAATATGGGCCAGAAGGGCGCCGAAATGCTGAAACACATTCCCGACACCCATGTTCAGGTGATCGAGCGGTGTTCCGGCCACGGCGGTTCGTGGGGCGTCATGAAGGACAATTTCGATGTCGCCCTGAAAATCGGCAAACCCGTCGCCCGCCTGGCGAACAAGGAAAAATCGCCCTATCTGGTATCGGAATGCCCGCTGGCGCGTGAACATATCGTGCAGGGCATGGGGCGGCTGGAAGATGGCGCGGCCCCGGCCAGTCCGCTGCAACACCCGATCCAGCTAATTGCCCTTGCCTACCGGGAATAAAGCCATGCAGAAACACCAGATCAGCCACGACGACATATTGGATATGGACGCCTATGCCGGGGTCCGGGACGAGCGCCGCGGCGCGGTTAGCCTAATCAAGAAGCGCCGCCGCGTCGCCGTCGGCCCGGACGCCACGTTCTATTTTGAAAGCTATCAGACGATGCTGCATCAGGTACAGGAAATGCTCTACATAGAAGGCGGTGGCGAGGCTCAGTTAGCGGACGAACTGGCCGCCTATAACCCGCTTGTCCCAAATGGCCGGGAACTGGTCGCCACGCTGATGTTTGAAATCGACGACGCGGATCGCCGGGCCGATTTTCTGGCCGGGCTGGGCGGTGTCGAGAAAACCGTGACGATTACCGTCGGCGGCCACACTATCAGGGCCGTGCCGGAAGCCGATATCGACCGTACTTCGGCCACCGGCAAGGCTTCGTCGATCCAGTTTTTGCATTTTCCGTTCAGCGACGATCCGGTCGCCGAAATGCGCGAAGACGGCGCCCGCGTGGTGCTCGGCATCGACCATTCGAAATACGCCCACATGGCGGTCCTGCCCGAAGACGTGCGGCAGGCGTTATGCGAGGATTTCGACTAGAACGCCTCCGGGCCAAAAATTATTTGATAATCTCGTCACGATAGACGCCCCAGAATTCGACCTTGCGCAGCCAGCCCTTGATCCGGTCCGATTCGATCCTGCACCAGCCCGCCGGGGGCGGACATTCGGCCAGATCGGTGATGGCGCCCGCCTCGATACGCGCCACGGCGGCGCTGTTGCTGTCGGGTTTGGCCCGCAAAGTCCGCGTTTTGCCGACCACGATCATCGTCCGCCGCCCCGACAGCATGCTCTGGTGGACCCACCCCTGGGTGCTTTGCCAGTCGCGGATTTTCCGCCAGGTCCGGTATTCGGCGATAATTTCCACCGGCAGGCCACGGCGTTGATAGACCCAGTCCACCGGGTATTGAACGCCGGGACCGGTACGCAGGTTGACCCGGTCGGCGCGCAGGCTGGCGAACCTGGGCAGCGGCAGGCCGGAACCCTCGGCGGCCGCGGCGGGGGCCATGGCCCCCGACAGCAAAAAAGCGGTCACGGCCAGCACGACTAGAAAATTTGTTCGGGTAAAGGGCAGGGGCATTGGGCCGGGGAATCTCTCGGAATGTGCGACCCCAGTATATCTGCCGGCAACGGAATATGGTCAAGTTTTTGACATTTATTTGTTATTGAAAAATAGTCGATGTTAAGGAAGCAAGGCGCTATGTTGCTATGGCACAACGCCGGAGGAACTTAATGTCGCAGAACAAGACGCGGGTCGTGGTCACCCGCAGGCTGCCCGATAGCATCGAAACCAGGATGATGGAATTGTTCGATGTCGATCTTAACCTGACCGATCAGGTGATGCGCAAGGCCGAACTGATCGAGGCGGTGAAAACAGCCGATGTGCTGGTGCCGACGGTAACCGACCGGATCGATTCGGCGGTGCTGTCACAGGCCGGCGCAAATTTGCGGCTGATCGCCAACTATGGCGCCGGCGTCGACCATATCGACCTGGCCAGCGCCCGCCAGCGCGGCATCACCGTAACCAACACGCCCGATGTACTGACCGAGGATACCGCCGACATGACCATGGCGCTGATCCTTGCCGTGCCCCGGCGGCTGGCCGAAGGCGTCGATGTGGTCAGGGCCGGCGACTGGAAAGGCTGGTCGCCGACCTGGATGCTGGGCCACCGGATTTACGGCAAGCGGCTGGGTATTATCGGCATGGGCCGGATCGGCTCGGCGCTGGCCCGCCGGGCCAAGGGGTTCGGCCTGTCGGTGCATTACCACAACCGCCACCGGGTCCACCCGGAAGTCGAAAGCGAGCTGGAGGCGACTTACTGGGAAAGCCTGGATCAGATGCTGGCCAGGGTCGATATCGTGTCGGTCAACTGCCCGCATACGCCGGCGACTTTTCACCTGCTTTCGGCCCGCCGCCTGAAACTGATGCAACCGCACGCCTATCTGGTCAATACCTCGCGCGGCGAGGTGGTCGATGAAAACGCCCTGACCAGAATGCTGGTGGCCGGCGAACTGGCCGGCGCCGGCCTGGATGTGTTCGCCAACGAACCGGCGGTCAACGCCAAGCTGCTGGCCCTGAAAAATGTCCTGCTGCTGCCCCATATGGGCTCGGCGACAATCGAGGGGCGCATCGATATGGGCGAAAAGGTGCTGATCAACATCAAGACTTTTTCCGACGGTCACAAGCCGCCGGACCGGGTCATCGGCGAGGCGTTCTAGCAGGGCATTTCCAGGCTAAGCCGGGGCAGAATATTGCCGCCCGAGGCGATGGCGTAGGCGCGCAGCTCTTCGGCTTCCATCCTGGTCTGCTGTAACCGCGCGTTCATCACATCGCGCAGGCTGATCATGCCCACCAATCCCCCTTCGGCGTCGACCACCGGCAGGTGACGGATATGACGTTTCGCCATTTTCTCGGTGGCCTCCTTGATGGTGTCGCCGGCCCCGATGGAGGTAACCTCTTTGGTCATCAGGTCCTGCACGGTAAGCGACGAGACCGCCGCGCCGCGGTCGGCATAGCCGCGCACCAGGTCGCGTTCGGAAATAACCCCGACCATGGCGCCGCCGGCATCGCGCACCGGCGCGGCGCCGATATTGTTGGTGGTCAGCAGCATGGCGGCGGTTTCGACGGTGTCTTCGGGCCGAATGGTGACCAGGCGGCGGCCTTTCAGGTTAAGAATATTTTGAATGCTCATGCTAGGATCCTCCGGCGAAGCTTTGTTACTATTACCCGCTAGCATAGCGGTATATTAGACAAATTACAAATTTCGCAAGTGCCGGTCGGCGCGACCCGGCATCAGATAAAAAGTATCTGCCCCGCCGCCGAAGCGTCGTTCAAAAAAGTCACCATTCCACCGCTTTCCACCGGCACGTCGCCGCGCAGGGGGACGCCTTCCAGGCCCAGCGCCCGCAGCCCCATATCACAGACCATGAAGCGGACGCCGAGGGCGACGCAGGAGCCCAGCAGGGTTTCGAAATCGGCCACGGTGCGGTCCTTGAAGCCATCATCGATTTGGCCGCCGCCGACCCCCGGCGCGCCGCTGTCGCCGGCCGGCAGGTTGCGCCAGGCCGGGGCGTCGCCGTCGCCGGCGGCGACCAGGGCGCGGGTCGCCGCCATGGTGAAAAACAAGGTCGCCGGAATATCGATGGCCGCCGCCGCGCTGGCCGTGACCAGGGCATAATGGATCCGCTCGAAATCGCCGGAAAAGACAATAATCGAAAGTTTGTCGGGCCTAGCCATGGTGACCGGAAAGATCGGTAATCGACGGATTGTCGCCGCACAGCGGGCAGCCGGGATCGGCCTTGACCGTTATTTTACGAAACTCCGTGGCCAGGCCTTCGTAAATCAGGATCGAACCGGCCAGGCTGTCGCCGATACCGATAAGTTCCTTGATAATCTCGGTCGCCTGCAGGGAGCCCATGACGCCGCACAGGGCGCCCAGCACGCCGGCTTCGGCGCAGCTTGGAATTTGCCCCGGCGGCGGCGCTTCCGGAAACAGGCAGCGATAGCACGGCAGCCGGTCGCCGGCGGCGGACCGGTCGTTCGGGCGGAAGGTGTAAAGCTGCCCGTCGAACCGCAGGATAGCCGCCGACACCAGGGGTTTCCCGGCAAAATAACAGGCGTCGTTGACCAGAAAACGAGTGGCGAAATTATCGCTGCCGTCGGCCACCAGATCGTATGACGAAATCAGATCGAGGGCGTTTTCGGGGGTGATCCGTTGTTGGTGGGGGACCAGATTAATTTCCGGGTTGATCGCTTCGATGGTCTGCCGGGCGCTGGCCACCTTGGCCGTGCCTATGGCGCCGGTGGTATGAATGACCTGGCGTTGCAGGTTCGACAGATCGACCACATCGTCATCGACGACGCCGATGGTCCCGACGCCGGCGGCGGCCAGGTAAAGAATAACCGGCGAGCCCAGGCCGCCGGCGCCGACCACCAGCACCCGCGACCGCAACAGCCGGGCCTGGCCCTCGCCGCCGACATCGTTTAGCAGAATGTGCCTGGCATAGCGCTGGATCTGGTCTTCGGTCAGGGGCATCGCTATTCCAGGCCCAGGCCGTCGAACAGCGCCGTCGATAAATAGCGTTCGGCGAAGGACGGCAGGATAACGACTATCGCCTTGCCGCTCATTTCCGGCCTGCCGCCTATTTCCAGCCCCGCCGCCAACGCCGCGCCAGATGAAATCCCCACCGGCATACCTTCCAGCCTGGCCACCCGGCGGGCCGTCGCCATCGCCGTTTCGTTGCCGATTTTGATAATTTCATCGATCAGGCCGGTGTTCATGTTGCCCGGCACGAAGCCGGCGCCGATACCCTGAATCTTGTGCGCCCCCGGAATGCCGCCGGACAGTACCGGGCTGTCTTCGGGTTCGACGGCAACCATTTTCAGGTCGGGGTTATGCGCCTTCAGGACATCGCCCAGGCCGGTGAAGGTGCCGCCGGTACCGATCCCGCTAATCACCATATCGACCCGGCCCGCGGTATCGGACCAGATTTCCTCGGCCGTGGTCTGGCGGTGAATCTGCGGGTTCGCCGGGTTGTCAAACTGCTGCAACATTACCGCCCCGGGGGTCGCCGCAACGATTTCCTCGGCCCGTTCGATGGCCCCCTTCATGCCCTTGGCGGCGGCGGTCAGGTCGATTTCGGCGCCCAGCAGGGCGACCATTTTGCGCCGCTCGACGGACATGCTTTCGGGCATCGTCAGGATCAGCCGGTAGTCCTTGGCGGCGCAAACGAAGGCCAGCGCGATGCCGGTATTGCCCGAAGTCGGCTCGACCAGTACGGTGTCGGCGGAAATCAGCCCGTCGGCCTCGGCGGCCTCGATCATCGCCAGGCCGATACGGTCCTTGACCGAACCCAGCGGGTTGAAAAATTCACATTTGCCAAGCAGGTCGGCGGCGCAGCCGGCCTCGGCGGCGAGTCGCGGCAGCCGCACCAGCGGCGTCGCCCCGATGGTGTCGATCAGGGATTCATAAATACGGCCGCGAAAAGATGGTTGTCTGGACATGCCTCAGGGACTCCGGCAAATTACGTTAAATCGAAAAATCAAGATTTCTCCGCCCTTCGCTAACGATACCCGCTGCGGCGGACTGGTCGCACAGGTCATCGATGGAAATGGCGTCGAGCTGTTGCATGACGTTGTCCCGCAGGACCGTCCACATGGGTCGGACCACCAGGATGCCGAGTTCCGATCCGGCGGCGTCGGCTTCCTGCTCGTCGCCTCCTTCCATGGTTTTGACGATGCGCACGATATCGCCGATCGATATGCGGCGGCGTTCCCGGGCCAGGCGGTAGCCGCCCCTGGGTCCGCGCACGCCAATCAGCACGCCCTGGCGGACAAGTTGCTGCAAGGCCTGTTCCAGATATCGCCGGGGGATTTCCTGCCGCCGGGTAATTTCGCGGCTTTGCACGGGGTCGCCGCCGGCATGATATGCAATATCGAGAACCGCCTCGATGGCGTACAGCATTTTTTTAGACAGCCTAAACATCGGTTGAACCAAATCCTCCTTCGGCGCGGGCGGTTTTCGGCAATTCCCCGGTAATCGACCAGTCCGCCTTGACCAGTGCCGCGACCACCAGTTGGGCGATAGCCATGCCGCGTTCGATAACGAAATCCTCGGCCCCGTGGTTGACCAGAATAACGCCGATTTCCCCCCGGTAATCGGCATCGATGGTTCCCGGCGCATTCAAAACCGTGACCCCGTGCCGCAGGGCCAGGCCCGACCGGGGCCGTACCTGGGCCTCGTAGCCCGGCGGCAGGGCCATGGCCAGCCCGGTCGGAATCAGGGCGCGGTCGCCGGCCCGCAGGTTAACCGGCGCCTCGATGGCGGCTACCAGATCGGCGCCGGCGCTAAGATCGGTGGCGTATCGCGGCAGGCCCAGCCCGTCCAGATTGGCCAGCCGCCGCAGCGGGATGGTGATGGCCGTCATCGCCCCGGCCTTCCCATGGCCCCGGCGATCCTGTCGGTCAGGGCCTCGGCCAACGCCTGTTTAGTCATTTTCGGCCAGTCTTCGACGCCGCTTTCGTCGATCAGGTGGACCGTATTGTGCTCGCCGCCAAAGGTGGCGGCGGCGGCCGAGACATCGTTGGCCAGAATCCAGTCACAGCCCTTGGCCCGGCGCTTGGCGGTGGCGTGACCGACCACGTTATCGGTTTCCGCGGCGAAGCCGATAACCAGGCCGGGTCGCAGTTTTCCCGGTTTGGCCAGGGTCGCCAGAATGTCCGGATTTTCCACAAGCTTCAGCGACCCCGGAGCCTTGCCGTTCTTTTTTATCTTGGCCGGCGCCGCTTTCGCCGCCCGCCAGTCCGCCACGGCGGCGGCGCAAACGGCGATATCGACGGGCCGGGCCCGCTTGCAGGCGGCCAGCATTTCAACGGCGGTCTGCACATGGACGACATCGACCCCCGCCGGGTCGGGCTCGAGCGTCGGCCCGGAAACCAGCGTCGTCGCGGCGCCGGCGGCGCAGAGGGCGGCGGCGATGGCGTGGCCCTGCTTGCCCGACGAGCGATTGGCGATATACCTGACCGGATCGATCGGTTCGTGGGTCGGCCCGCTGGTGACCAGGGCGCTTAGGCCCTTAAGGCGGCCCGAACGGTGATAGAACTGCCCGATGGCCTGGGCGATGGCCGCCGGTTCGCTCATTCGTCCCGGGCCGAATTCGCCGCACGCCATTTCCCCTTCGTCAGGGCCGATAACGATGACGCCGCGCTTTTGCAGTGTCGCCAGGTTGTCCCTGGTCGCCGGGTGATTCCACATCCGGACATTCATCGATGGCGCTACCATCACCGGCTTGTCGGTGGCCAGCAGCGCCGTGCTCGCCAGATCGTCGGCCAGCCCCGCCGCCATCTTCGCCAGGATATCGGCCGTCGCCGGGGCGACCACCAGCAGGTCGGCCCGGCGGGAAAGTTCGATATGGCCCATTTCATTTTCATCGGTCAGGGAAAACAGGTCGCCGTAAACCTTGTCCCGGCTAAGCGCCGCCAGCGACAGCGGAGTCACGAACCGGTCGCCGCCGCGGGTCAGGATAACCCTGCTGCGGATACCGCGCTTGTCCAGCAGCCGGATCAGTTCCGGGCATTTGACGGCGGCTATACCGCCGCAAACAATAAGTAAAACGCGTTTGTCCACCGGTGGCAGGGTCCTGAAAAAATTTAACGTGAAAACAGTGTGATTAATCTAGTGTGCCGGACCG
>VAPL010298097.1_pt1 | contig 12870 bp, 11 predicted proteins | sample 3395061 | NCBI WGS metagenome assembly VAPL01 (sample SAMN08290444, study PRJNA428436) | hydrothermal vent metagenome | isolation source: Deep-sea hydrothermal vent chimney 2 | place: Pacific Ocean: Juan De Fuca Ridge | depth 2182 m m
CCTGCTCGGCTATCTGCCTGAGTATACTGCCGATACTCCCGAGGAGAAGCTCCTGCGCTTCCTGCGTGCTGCCGAGCTATCGACGATCCTGCGGCTCGCGGAGGACGCAGGAGTATTCGCCAGAGCTGCGGTGCTACTCGAAAAAATCTATAGCAGTCTCCACGAAAAGTCGAGTAAAGTGGCGCAGGCTACGCGGGAGTGGTAGTAGCAACCCCGATCTTGTATCGCGCTAGTATTTTTTGGGCAATTTGTCTAAGCTCTTGAAATTCAGCTTCGACGCTACTCTCGTCCAGAGATCTACATAATGCTATTGAACCCAAGTATTCTCCTATCATCCTCATAATTTTACCGACTTGGTCTTTTTTCTCAGGGTTGGCATACTCTACGGCACTTTTATATTTCCTAAGTATTGCTTGAAGATTTTCCTTGGTGAGTTCTTTAGTTGACAATAAGATCGCCAAAAGACCTCGAAATTCACCAGCGATAAATATTTCTTCCGTTTTTGCGGGATATTCTACATTGCGCTCCATGATTCTTTTGAAATCTTAGACAATTTTGGGCTAGAAAGAAAGTAGCGCCAAATGCTATAATCGCACTTGTCAAATATTTAATATTAAGCTGAATTTTATGATCTACACCCACGCTCTCGATCCTGTCGCGCTGGATCTCGGATTTATCCAGATCTACTGGTATGGTGTCATGTATGCCCTCGGCTTCCTCGCGGGTTATGCCTTCCTCACTTATGCCGCGCGAACCAAGCGCACTGATCTGACAGTCGCACAGATCGATCTACTAGTTTTCGCTGTGGCGACTGGTGTGATCGTCGGTGGTCGGCTGGGGTACTTCCTCTTTTACCAGTTCGATACACTTTTCACCGATCCACTCAAATTACTGACTATTTGGAAAGGTGGTATGAGCTTTCACGGGGGACTACTCGGTGTGATCGTGGCACTTTATTTTACGGCTCGACATTTCCAAAAGTCATTCTTGCATTTGTCTGATTTGATTTTGATTCCGACTGCTTTTGGGTTGTTTCTTGGACGGATCGGCAACTGGATCAACGGTGAGCTCTGGGGTCGTCCGACAGGTGCTGACTGGGGTGTGATCTTTCCACGTTCAGGCGATACTGTACTGCGTCATCCGAGTCAGCTCTACGAGTCTGCCAAAAATCTTTCAATCTTTGGTATTTTGTTGGCGCTTTGGTATCACGTAAACCAAAAGCACGGTGTGATTACTTTTATTTTCCTCACGCTCTACGGTGCTGGTCGTATCCTCGTGGAAGGTCTGTGGCGACAGCCACTCGATGGTTATATCCTCGGGTTGACGACGGGTCAGTTTTGGAGTGTACCGGTGTTGTTATTGGGGCTGGGTGGTCTGGCGTGGTTGGGCATGAGTCGATCAGCGACAGTAGACTAGTGTCCAAGATGCTCTCTGTCTGTCTACTACCTTATGCGTTCTACGCGATTTACTCCTTCGACTCGCTCTAGCTTGTCTAGTAGTTGATCTAGCTGCCTCAGCTCGGTGACTTCGACAGTTAGCTCGTGGAGGATTTCGTGTTTATCGCTTGTGCGTAGGTTGATATCGGCGATGTTGATCTCTTGTTTGGCGATTGCTGCTGTGATGTCGCGTAAAAACCCAATACGGTTGTGACCACCGACGATTATTTTTACTAGTCGATTTGTGGCTGTTGTGTCTCCCCAAGCTGCTGGTAGGCGGCGTTTGGGGTTGGCGCGTGCGAGATTTTTACAATCGGTCTTGTGTATGATTGCACCTTTGCGGGCGATGACTAGCGCTGCGATTGAGTCGCCAGTTTTTGGTTTACAGCATTTCGCTAGTTGGTAGGGTAGTCCTGGTTCTTCGGCGATCGTGACATCGCCAGTTTTTGGTTCGCGGATCAGTGTGGCTGCTGGTTTTTGGCGAGGAGAGGTAGGTGTAGCGATCTCCTCTAGTGCGAAAAGATCGCGGACAACGGTGGCGACGGCGATACTCCCATTGCCGATGCGTTCGATGAGCTGCTCGCGTTCACGTTTGCCGAGGTCGCCTTTTTTGTAATGACGCAAAACGCCGTAGTCTGTCGTGAGTTTGGGTTTGCCGAGGCGAGTGAGCTGTTTGTTTAGGAGTTCTTTGCCTGCGGCGATGTTTTCCTCGTGATCTAGTGCGTTGAAGTAGGCCTTGATTTTGGTTTTGGCACTGTCGGTTTTTACGAAGCTCAACCAAAAGCGATTGGGAGTGTTTTCACGTTTGGTGAGGATCTCGACGACTTCGCCGTTTTGGAGTGTGGAGTCTAGTGGAGCGATCTTGCCATTGACCTTGGCGCCGACTGCGGTGTGTCCGACTTCGGTGTGTACTGTATAAGCAAAATCCATCGGTGTCGCACCAGCTGGTAGATCGAGCACGCGTCCACCTGGCGTCAGGACAAAGATACGGTCTGACAGCACATCGGTCGAGAGCTGCTCCATGAAGCCATCACTATCTTTGAGTTGGCTGCCGAGCTCGACTAGGTTTTTGACCCATTGGAGTTTTTGTTGGTCGACTTTGACGGCTTGTTTTTTTTCTGCGTATTGCCAGTGGGCGGCAGCGCCTAGCTCTGCCTCGGCGTGCATGGCGTGTGTCCGGATCTGGATCTCGGTGGGCTGATTGCCGACTTTGTCCAGACCGATCACTGTCGTATGGAGGCTCTGATAGCCGTTGATCTTTGGTACGGCGATGTAGTCCTTGAAGCGTTTATTGAGTGGTGTAAAGCGATTGTGGATCTCGCCTAGAGTCGTGTAGCACTCGGCATTTGTCTCGGTCAGTACGCGTAGTGCAAAGAGATCGTAGATCTCGTCGACACTGCCAAAGCCTTTCTTTTGCATTTTTTTCCAAATGGAGTAGTAGTGCTTTGTGCGTCCGACGACTTCGGCTTGGATCTTGGCTGTGGTGAGTATTGCTTGGAGCTCGGTGACTGCCCCACGGACGAATTGCCCACGGGATTTTTCGCTACCGGCTAGCTCGCTGCGGACACGAGCATAATCCTCAGGGTAGAGATAGAGAAAGGCGAGGTCTTCGAGCTTGGTCTTGAATTCGTAAATACCGAGTCGAGCGGCGATGGGTGCGTAGACTTCGAGGGTTTCTTTGGCGATGCGTTTTTGTTTGTCTGGTCGTACTGCGTCGAGTGTCTCCATATTGTGGAGACGATCGGCGAGCTTTATAAAGATCACACGTAAGTCTGTCGCCATACTGACAAACATTTTACGGAGGTTCTCGACCTGGCGATCTTGTCCTTGAAATCTCACTTTGCCGAGCTTTTCCATGCCAGCTGCGAGTTTTGCGACTTGCTTGCCAAATTTCTTTTCGATTTCTACTACGTCGGACTCGGTATCTTCTATGACATCGTGGAGCAGGCAGGCGATGATGGTGTCTTCATCGGGCTGGAGGGTGAGTAGGTGCTCTGTGGCAGCGACAGGATGTGTGATGTATGGTTTACCGCTGAAGCGTAGCTGACCTGCGTGTGCTGCCTTGGCGAACTGATATGCTGCCTCGATGCGAGCGAGATCGGCAGTAGGCAAGTACTGCTGGGTTCGATCGAGGATAGATTGAATCTCAGAAGGCATGAAAGACCTTTATTTTAGCACGTTGAGATAGTGATTACGAATAATTTGACAGCACGACATAATCACGATAGAGTCAAAACTTAAATAATTTTCACAATGTCTGATTTAGAGCTCTCCTATAACTCACCAAATCATCCTGCCAATGCTCCAGAGCAGTTGCGTAAAATGCGTTTGCCAGCTCTAAACGTTTTGCGTACACGAGGACTTATTTTGGACGCAATAGAAGATAAGATCACCAGTAGCCAAGGTATCTCAGTGCTTTCTGCGACAGGTGATCTGCTTGGATACTTTGCCTATAGGGTAAGGCAAAATGATATGCTGATCGCCACCGAAGAGAATAGTTTGCAAGATCTTGGTGATTTGCGTGAGCAGCTAGGTCCACTTGGTGATTATATTGTCAATGTCATCATACTGCGTCGGAGTGTTCGCTGCGATGACCTTGAGCCGTTTTTTCGTGCCTGTGCTGGTCGTAAGGCAGACCTGATGTTTGTGTTTGCCATGACAGTGGACGATGATTTTACGAAAGAATGTCGAGAAAAAAGACAGCGTTAAAATACTTAATAATCAATCTCTAAATAAAATGAGTCAAGAAGTAGTAGGTCGAGAGTTTTGCGCTCAAGCAGACAAGACAGAATCACAAGAGAATTTGACAGTGGTATTTAGGCAGCTAGCTGATCTCAGTATTTCTGCTACAGATAAACTAAAAATTATAGAGACTGCTATTAAAAATTTTTCAGATGATAGGCAGCTTTTAGATATGTATAGTTTCTATTTAACAATGGTGATTTTAGAATTACCAAATTCATTGGAAAATAGTCCAGATAGAGAAGTGCTCAGAAATAAAATGTCCTTTTTGATGGATAAAAATCTAAAAGAAGAAAGTCGGGTGTTGGCTGCTGCTGCTATCTAGGTTTGAAACAATCGCTGAAACTGTAGATGGAGTTTTGCATTGGTGGCTAGTGCCGAGGCGGTGTTTGGCGGTGCTTTGGGTGGAGTAGTATCGCTGATTTTGCCACCAGCTTCGCTCACGATCAGCTGTCCGGCAGCGATATCCCAGACCTTGGTACTATGGCTAAAGTCGAGGTAGCCATCGGCAGCACCTTTGGCGACGAGGCAGAGGTCGTGGGCTGCGGCGGCGAAGGCACGAACGCGTCGGACTTTACCTAGGGTGTGATCAAAGCTCCGTAAGTCTCTGGTGAAACTCCGCTGTGAGGAGTGTCGGCGGGGGATCTCGCAAACGACGAGTGACTCAGCAATCTTGGCTGTTTTACTGACTTGGATTTTTTTACCATTGGAATGTGCGCCACCACCGAGTCGTGCGCTGAAGAGCTCGCCTGTCACGGGTGCATACACTACACCGACTTGGGGTTTGCCATCGTGCATCAGTGCGATCGATACACACCAAAAAGGAATTTTAAAATGGTAATTCTTCGTGCCGTCGAGGGGATCGACGATCCAGCACCAGCCATCTCGCCAGTCGATCGGTCTGTTTGACTCCTCGGCTAGTACGGGTATCTCCGGCGAAAATTGCTTCAGCTCGCGGAGAATCAGTCGCTCACTCGCCAGATCGGCGTCGAGGGCAAAGTCGTTTGTGCCCTTTTTCACGACGATTTTAGATTTACCAAACTTCCGTAGCAGCAAAGCACCTGCCTGTTTGGCAAGTTGCCCTGCGAATTTTTGAGTTTTAGTTAGTTGCACTCAGTAATTTTAGCGTACTTTAGATCGCCAAGCGGACAAACTGCTCAATCTCGGCATCGGTTTCTTTGAGAACTTGTTCGACAGTCTTGCTAGGGTCTTTGACGAAGGTTTGCTTGACTAGACTTTGCTCATCGCGAAATTTCCTTAGTTTACCTTCCATGATTTTGTCCAGCATATCGGCGGGTTTGCCTTCTTTGAGTAGCATTTCTTTTTGGATTGCTTGTTCTTTTTCTACATCTGCTGCTGGTACGTCCTCGGGTCGCAGGTAGCTCGGGTTCATCGCAGCTACTTGCATTGCGATATCGCGAGCAATCTCGGCACTACCACTCTTTAGAGCTACGAGTACACCGATCTTGCCATTGCCATGGATATAGCTGCCGATTGTACCGGCGCTCTCCTCGACTTTGATCTCACCGAGCTGGACGTTCTCTCCGACTTTTTGGAGAGTCGCTTGGATTAGCGGTTCGGCTGTTGTCTTGGCAGCATCTGTGCCCTGCGTCAGGGCTAGCTCGACCAAATCGGTTGCTAGCTGCTGGAAGTCATCGCCACGAGCGACGAAGTCGGTCTCACAGAAGATTTGAACAAGGGCTGCTTTTTTGCCATCATCGCTGATCTTGGCGATGACGATACCCTCGCCAGTGGTACGATCGGCTTTTTTGGCAGCATCTTTTTCGCCGCTCTTGCGGAGGATTTCGCGGGCTTTTTCTAGATCGCCAGCAGCTTCTTCGAGGGCAGATTTACACTTGAGCATACTGATACCAGTAGCATCGCGGAGTTCTTTGACTTGGGCAGCGGTGATAGCAGACATAATAAAAAATTTAAAAGGGGTAAAAAATTGGAGTGATTGAAGGTTTTAGGCTTGTGGTGGTGTCGGCGGCTTGGGCTTGTCGAGCCTTAGCTTGAGTGAGACATCGTAGACGCCAGGGATCTGAAACCACTGACCCTGATAAGCCAGATAAAAACCAGCCACAATCGTGATAATGCGTAGTGGCACGATGATCCAAGCGAGTGTCGTCGAGAGTGCGGCGAGGATCCAGAGGAAAATAAAGATCACAGCGACGATGAGACCTTGGCGGCCGTGGTGTTGGCAGTATTCGCTATCACGGCGAGCGAGGAGCGGTACGAGTGCGAGGATATCGATGTAGCCGATTGCCCCGAAGAGTTTTTCTTCACCAGAAAGCGGCGTGCCATCGGCATGTACGCCAGTCGCGGGTAACCGTACAGCAGCGGGTGCGGCTGGTGGGGTCTGTGGCGCGTTGGCAGTAGCCTCTTCTGTGAGTGGTGCTTCTGGTTTGTCGCCTGGCTTCTCTGGTGCGCCTTGGATCACTGCTGCTGGCTCTACCGTCGCTGGTGCGGGTGCAGGTGTAGGCTCGGTAGGGGTTGCTGGTGTGATGGGTTCGACAGGATTCGGTGCTATCACTGGCTCTACCGTCGCTGGTGCGGGTGCAGGTGTAGGCTCGGTAGGGGTCGTGATTGGCTCTGGCTGGTCAAATACTGGCTGTGTCGGATCGGCTGCTGGTGCAGGCTCAGGCTCGGGAGTAGTAGGCTCTGCCACTGGCTCTACTGCTGGCTGCTCTGGGGTTTTTTCTACTGGTTGGTCAAAGACAGATCGCTCGTCCGTAGGCGTGATCGGCTGCTCTGGGGTGACAGCTTGTACAGGCTCGGAAGTACCTGTCGGCTCAGCAGCTGGCTGTGGCTGTACAGTAGCTGGCTCTACTACAGGTGGTGGAGCATCTGTTGGCTGCCGATCGGGCTCAGTCGGCGGTGGGGTGGGTGGGTTGGTAGGGTCGTTCATTAGATTTTTGGTTAGTCTTTCTTAGTAGGTTTTTCTTCCGTCTTGACCGGTTTTTCTTTGGCGGCTGGAGCAGGTGCTTTTTGACCGCGGTCGATCGCATCGTGGAATGCGCCGAGTATATAGTTGATCGCCTTCATAGCATCATCATTGCCAGGGATTGGGTAGTTGAGTGTGTCTGGATCGCAGTTGCTATCGGCTACGCCGACAGTCTTGAGTTTGGCGAGATTGGCCTCGTGAATTGCGAGCTTGTCACGAACAGCGTCGAGTACGACGACTATGTCGGGACATCGCTCTAGCTGCTCGATACCAGCGAACCACTCGGCGAGGCGTTCGATCTCTTTGAGCTTCTTGACGCGCTCTTTCTTTGGATACTTGGCAAAGTTGGTCTCGTCGCGTTCAGCTTTTAGATCACGGAAGTATTTGAGACGTTGCTTGGTGGTATTCCAGTTTGTCAATAGTCCGCCATACCACTTCGTGATGTAGGGTAGTCCGAGGCTGATGGCTAGGTCGGGTAGGCTTTCGAGAGTTTGCTGCTTCGTAGAGACGAGCAAGATCACCTTACGCTCAGCAGCAGATTTTTCGAGGAAGTCTGTCGCTTGGGTGAGTTTCTCCGCTGTCTGAGTCAGGTCAAAGATGTGGATACCGTTGCGACTACCAAAGATATATGGCTTCATCTTGGGGTGCCATTTGCTAGTTTGATGTCCGAAGTGGAGTGCTGCGGCGAGCAGCTCCTTTAGGTCTGGAGTAGGGGTTTTGGTTGTGGTTGTCATGCTTCCTTGGGGGTTAACATCGGCTGGTCAGACCCCGAGTACAGGGGAGGAAGGGAACCAGTCGACTGAAATAAAAAGTGCGAGTATTCTAGTTGTTTTCTGTGTCGAGAGCAACTTTTTGTTTGTGTTTTGACTTGCGGATCAGAGTGTCTTTTTTTGACTGGTGTACGACATGAGCGATTTGTCGACTTTTGATCCGACTTTTTAGGCGGTTGGGATCGATGGTGAGGCGTTTTGGTTTAGGCATGTGTTTATTTTAGCGTGAAACACCAACAGAATGTCATTCTGAGTAGCGAAGCGATGAAGAATCTCGTTGGATTTTTAGGAGATCCTTTGGCTTTGCTCTGCCGTGTAGGGTTGCACTCAGCACGACAGTGGAATTTGACGCCTTTACTTCTGCCGACTAGACTGGAGCACACTTTAATTTACCTATTATGTTTGACAAAGTCCGTGATATGTATCGCCTCCAAAAGCAGGCCAAGCAAATCAAAAAAGAACTCGCCAATATCCATATCGAAGCCGAAGAGCAGGGTCTCGTCGTGACTGTCAATGGCGAGATGGAAGTGGTCAAAGTAGCTATCCCAGAAGGTCTACCCAAAGAGCAGATCGAATCTGCGATCGTCGTAGCTGCGAATAAAGCGATCAAAAAAGCCCAGCAAATAGCGGCGGAAAAGATGAAATCCGTAATGGGTGAGATGCAGGGACTCATGGGCGGCGGTGAGCAACCCGCAGGCGGACCACAGTAATGCAAAATGATAAAACGGAAGATAATTTTCGATTTACCAAGTCTTAATCTTCAGTCTTGAAATTTTTTCACATATCATATGACTCATGAATAATCGCAAAGTTATTTCTGCGCTCGTTTGGCTGCTAGTCTTGCTTTCGGCTTTTTATCTGGCGGGGCGGTTTTACTTGTATCGAGTGTATCTGCCGCAGGTCTGGCAGGAGAGTGTACCGCTTTTGGCGACAGTCGATTTTGAGATCCGTCAGGGTGAGAGTATCGCTAGTGTCGCTGCGCGCCTCGCGGCAGCTGGTGTGATCGCCGATGTTTGGACTTTCACAGAGTATCTGAAGGTAAATGGCCTCGATACTCAGATCGAAGCGGGATTTTTTACTTTCACGGGTAGCTATACTGTTCCCGAGCTGGCGGAGCGTCTACTGACGGGTGGTTCGGCGCAGGTGCGCCTCACTGTACTGGAGGGCTGGAGTAGTAGCGAGATCGATACTGCGCTGACAGAGCTGGGCTTGATCGAGGCGGGGGAGCTCGCTACTTTCGTCCGCGAGGGCGGTGGCGAGCAGCCTGCGTGGGCAGAGCGACCCGTGGCGAGTCTGGAGGGGTATCTCTTCCCCGATACTTATTTCCTCGATCAGACGAGCTTTTCCGTCGCGCAGCTGACGAGTCAAATGCTCGCCGCGATGGAAAAAAACCTCCAAAAAGTCGGCTACGACTCTATTACCTCTGAGCGTAGTTTGCACGAGATTTTGACTATGGCGTCGATTATTCAGCTGGAGGAGCGTGATCCGGTGCAGCAGCGTCTCGTCGCTGATCTACTCTGGCGACGGCTGGACGCGGGGATTGCACTCGGTGCCGACGCGACGCTTTTTTATCCGCTCGGACACAAGGCAACTCTCACTGCCGCAGATCTAGCGACCGACTCGCCGTACAACACGCGTAAGTATCGGGGTCTGCCGCCGACACCGGTAGCTAGTCCGAGTCGCTCGGCTATCACCGCCGCACTAAACCCCGAGCCAAACGACTATTGGTACTATCTCCACGATACGGCGACAGGGAAGATTTACTTCGCTAGAGACCTAGAGGGGCACAATCAAAACAAGGCTCGGTATGTTCGCTGACTTGACAAAACAAATAATTATAATTAAAATACAATACTTCAGGCTTCGTTTTTCACGTGCTTTTCGTTAAAGTAAGTCTGCTTAGTAAAAAACAAACTTGCTTGTAATCATCAGTCAGCTCGTCGCTCTCATCGCTGGTATCGCTGTGGTTTTTTTCGCTGGTCGGATTTTGCTCCACTGGCAGCAGTCTCGCTATCGTATGGCTTCGAGGTTTGTCTTGCTCCAGATCCGCGTGAGTAAAGAAAACGAAAAGCTGCCGATCGTCGCCGAGCAAATGTTTGCTGTGCTCCACGGTACACTTCATAGTATTCCGTGGCTGGAGCGCTTGCGCGGAGCCTCGGTCGATAGTTTTAGCTTCGAGATCGCTCATGTCGACGGTCAGATCAAGTTTTTCGCTTATCTGTCGTCACACTTGCGCGACTTCGTCGAGAATCAAATCTACGCGCAGTATCCCGATGTCGAGATCGTCGAGGTACAGGACTACGCGAGTGAAGCACCTGCGAGTATTCGCCAGCCAGAGTCGACTAGTGCCGTAGTAGCCGATACCAAAGAGTTGACCTCACCTGAGACTAACCCTGCCGCACCAGCCGAGTTTGACTCGGTCGACTACTTCCAGCATGCGTACGGAGCAGAGCTGACGCTGTCTGATCCGCACATCTATCCGATCAAACGTTACGCTCAGTTCGAAGACAAAATCACACGTACCGCCGTCGATCCACTCTCGGGTATCACCTCGGCACTCATGAAGCTGCCCCATGCGAGTGATCGGGCAATGATCCAAATAGTCGCGCGTCCGCTCGGCGACTGGTGGCGGATCCGAGCGACGAAGTGCGCGCGGGTTCTCAGTAAAAATATTTTCTTTGGTATCGAAGCTCTACAAAAGAAATACGCGTGGGCATTCATGACGCGCAAGCTTTGGCCGCGGCTTGTTTTCTTTGTGCCGTTTTACTTCATTATGTGGGTACAGGGACTCATGGCTGGTACGAATGTAAAGCTCTCGGCTGGTGGTGAGGGTGGCTCTGGTGAGGTACTAGACGAGACTACCAACCGTGCTCACGATCGCGAGGGTTCGCTCGATGCCGTCATGGACAAGGTGGTCAAGCTGCCCTTCGACTGCTCTATCCGCGTGGTCTATGTGCCCAGTAGCCCCGACGAGCAGGTCGCACGGGTCAAAGTACGTGAGCTCGCAGGAGCTTTCAAACAGTTCAATCAGCCGCACCTAAACAGCTTCGAAGTCTCGGAGGCTGGTGCTGAGATTCTTCACCGCTATCGTGACAGAGAGCTATACGAGCCTTTCGTACTCAGTACTGAGGAGCTGGCGACAGTCTTTCACCTGCCCAACATCGAGGTCAAAACGCCCAACATCTACTGGGTAACGAGCAAAAAGCTCGAACCACCCGTCGATCTGCCCGACCCGACCAAGGAGATTGCGATGACCACGCTCGGTCAGTCCAACTACCGCGGTGTGGACAAGCTCTTTGGTGTCCGTACGGAGGATCGTCGTCGGCATATCTATGTCATCGGTAAGACCGGCATGGGCAAATCCACCCTGCTCGACAACATGATCCTCTCCGATATCCAAGCGGGCAAAGGCGTAGCGGTCGTCGATCCGCACGGTGATCTCGCCGATCACATCCTCGACAATATCCCCAGCAACCGTACCAATGACGTCATCGTCTTCGATCCGTCGGATCGCGAGCACCCCGTCGCTTTCAACATGTTGGAGAATATCGACCCCGCGATGAACAGCGTCGTCGCTTCTGGTCTGGTCGGGATCTTCAAAAAGCTCTACGCCGAGAGCTGGGGACCGCGACTGGAGCACATCCTGCGCAATACCATTCTTTCCTTACTGGAGTATCCCAATACCACGATGCTGGGGATTCCCCGCATACTCGCGGATGCCGACTTTCGGCGTCGCGTCGTCCGCAAGATCTCCGATCCCATCGTCAAGAAATTCTGGGCAGACGAGTTTGAAGCTATGCACGAACGCCAGCGCACCGAGGCGATCAGCCCAATCCAAAACAAAGTCGGGCAGTTCCTCAGCTCCTCTATCATTCGCAATATCGTCGGTCAGCCCAAGAGTATGATCGACCTGCGCTACGCCATGGACAATAAAAAAATCTTCGTTTGTAATCTCAGCAAAGGTAAAATCGGCGAAGACAACTCGTCGCTGCTCGGCTCGATGATTATTACGAAGTTTCAGCTCGACGCGATGAGTCGCTCCAATATACCGGAGAAAGACCGTACGGATTTTTACCTCTACGTCGATGAATTCCAAAACTTCGCCACAGACTCTTTCGCTACGATCCTCTCCGAAGCGCGGAAATACCGCCTCAATCTGACCATGGCGAACCAGTACATCGCCCAGATGAGCGAAGAGGTCCAAGATGCCGTCTTTGGCAATGTCGGTACGCTCATGAGCTTCCAAGTCGGCTATGACGACGCTGAGGCGATCTCCAAGCAGTTTAGCGAGGTCGCGCTGCCCAACGACCTCGTCCAACTACCGAAGTACAACCTCTACACCAAGCTCCTGATTGATGGTATGCCGAGCCAGCCGTTCTCTGCGGCGACACTGCCACCCGCTGCTGGTGCAGTGGAGGACGGTCGTCGTGAAAAAGTCATTCGTCTGAGTCGCGAACGCTACGCCAAACCGCGGGCAGTCGTCGAGGACAAGATCAAACGCTGGAGCGAGGGAGGTGATCGTGATGAGCTAGAGACGGACACCAAACCAAAACTCCCTGCCAAGAAGTCAGCTCCTAGGCAGTCAGAAATCAAAGCAGTAGCTGCCAAGCCAGTAATCAAAAAAACACCCGTGACGCAACCACCGATGATACCCAAGGCAGCAGTCGCACCAGATGTAAAAAACCCAATTGTAAAACCTGCTCAGTCGAAAATTATTCAAAAGCCAACATCAACTAGTGCTGTATCGTCAGCTCCCAAACCCAAGCATACCTACGCCGAGCTGGTCACGTACTACACGCAGTATTACATTGAGCATTATCAGCTGACTCCCGAAAAAGCCAAGCAACAAGCCGAAGCAGCGGCTGCCGCTATCACTCCACCACCTGCGGCGGCTTTTCCCTCTTTGCAAAAGGGAAGTGTCCGGAGCGGAGCGAAGGACGGGGGGACTCCGAAAGCCAAGCCAACAGCTAAGGCTAAG
>VAPL010286036.1_pt1 | contig 12869 bp, 12 predicted proteins | sample 3395061 | NCBI WGS metagenome assembly VAPL01 (sample SAMN08290444, study PRJNA428436) | hydrothermal vent metagenome | isolation source: Deep-sea hydrothermal vent chimney 2 | place: Pacific Ocean: Juan De Fuca Ridge | depth 2182 m m
CAGATATCAAAATCGCCTGCCTGAACCATACGCAGGTTTTCAATAATCTGAGGAAGCTGGTCGGGCTGGTGTTTGTCGAACTCAAATATTACAATATTATTCTCTACACCTGAAATTCCGGGGGTCTGAATAATTTGCGCAATGGCGGAGGTATAAGAAGGTGAAATAATGGTGTCCACAATCATATTCCCTGCTGTTTTGTTTGCTTTTGTAATCAGGCGATCCATAATTTGCTTTGCTTCTTTGTGGGTTTCACGTGAATAGTAACCCTGAATATAATGCATATATGTGCCAAAGCCATGTGAGTAGGAAATCCAGTTGAGTAAATCAAAGATCTTATCCCGTTCAAAGGTATCAGACGAAATGCATATGGCAGAAGGTCGCCAGGTTCTCTCTTTCATGGTGCCACTTTGCAGAAAAACAGTCAGCTTACGGCTAATTTGAAACATAACGCCATGAAAAATATTTTCGAGCCCTCTTCTGTCCTGATGAATACGTTTCATTAAAAAATACAATAGAAAAATAGATACGACGGAAATAAAAGCATAGAAAGGATTCATCAAAAACATCAAAACGGTAGCAAAAATAAATCCGGCGAGCGAGAAATACCATTTTGACTGAAAAGTAGGACGGTAGGAAGGGTCAGAACCGAAGTGGTTTAGAAAAGAAATCAGGTTCATGGAGGCATAGGTAATCATGAAAAACATGGAAATAATTTTCGCAACAGCATCTATGCTTCCCAGTGCTACAAATACCAGCGCCAGCAAAAGGGTGAAGAAAGTGGCGCTTTGGGGTTCGTTGGTTTTTCCTTTTCCTTTCCCCAGCAGTGTGTTCATCTTTTCTGATGGAAAAGACTTGTCAACAGCAATGGCCTGCAGGGTTCGTGGCGCTACCAGTAGAGAACCAATGGCGCTGGAAAGGGTGGCCGCTGCCAGTCCGAGAGGAATAATAATCCAGCCGTACAGCGCAATTTTACTCATAATCAAAGGTTGCGATATGAGATCCTGTGGCGTGGCTGAGGCGTTCAGTTTGAGGACAACGAAAACATAAATAATCATCCCCGAAAGGGTTGCCCACAAAGTACCGCGAGGTATGGATTTTTGCGGACTTTTCAGGTCGCCTGATAATCCAACTCCGGCATCCATCCCTGTAAAAGCCGGAAAGATAATGGCAAGCATGATAAAGAGCTGATCTGTGTTGCGCAGAGGTTCGGCAACCTCATTGGCATAAGTCATATCGGAAACAGGGTGGCCGAGGAAAAAAGCCGTTAGCGCCAACAGCAAAATAGTTACCACTACGTACAACATTTTTACACCGAGAGAGGCTCCTTTTCTCCAAATGAGAAGTCCGAGAATTAATAGAGCCGGAATGCTAATAGCCTGTCTGGGAATGAAAAGATCGTAATGAACCTGAACAAAATGAAGCAGTGGCGTAAATGCTTCCGTAAAAGCAATAATATAAAAAGCAACGCTGATGGCTTGTGACAGGTAAAGGGAAATGCCGATGGTGGCTCCGATATTTAATCCGAAAGAGCGGGAAATCATATAATACTCTCCACCTCCTTCTACCTTTTGGTTGGTAGCAATCTCTGAAATAGCCATGGACGTGGGGAGTGTAACCATGTGCCCTATCAAAATCAGGAGAAGAACTCCTGCCATACCTACGGTACCCACTGCCACACCGAAACGTAAAAATAAAATTGCTCCGAGAATAGTAGAGATGGCAGTAAAATAAACCGGGGCCGATCCCATGTTTTTTTCCGGTTGCAGGGAAGTTGCTTTTTTCATGACTGTTAATTCTTAAATGCACTTTTACATTTACAATTTCCGAACATCTTAATTATTTTTTTCTATTTTTCTGTTTGTATTGGTTTTCTTCTCAGAGATGTATCTCCGGAAAGAAAAAATTTCAACATATTTTCAGTGTATTTATCTTCGTATGTTTCACGGATTTGTTCTAACGGCAGGTCATCAAAAACACCACACTCATTCAGATACTCCATGTGTGGCTGCCCATGGCAGTCGTAAAAGTGGAAGACAGCATCATTTTCCCCGTCAAATTCCACTGGTATAATACCTTGTTGTTTGCAAAGTTCCAGATCGAAAGCCGGTGTGGCCTTCACCCATTTCCCATTCAGATAAAGCAGGCTGTATCCGTGCCAAAAATACACATCGGTTTTCAGGATTTTGGTAATTTTTTCAGGATTTTGATGGTTACGTACATCTGAGAACCCCAGTTGTGCAGGTATTCCCGCAGCCCGGCATGTGGCAGAAAGAAGTACAGCTTTCCCAACACACCAGCCGAAACCTTTTTCGAGCGTGGTGCTTGCCCGCATACCTTCTACGGTTAAATCAACGTAATAGGGGTTGTAACGTATGCTGTCTCGTATGGTATAAAACAGTTTCACAGCTATTTGACGTGGATCGGAAAGCCCCTGGATAGTTTTCTGTACAAAAGTTTTTACATCAGGATGGTCAAAATCTAAAAACGATGTTGGCTGTAAATACTTATCCATACAATCTTTTTTTCAAAAGTAGGCTTTTTACCAAATAACCAAATGGCTTTTGTGAAATAAAAAAGGCTGTTCCTCAAATCGGACAGCCTTTTTATTATGTGAAATTTGGGAAATTATTTCCAGTAGTAGAAAGCCGTGTCACCGAGTTCCTGCTCAATTTCCAACAGCCGGTTGTATTTGGCCAAACGTTCACTACGGCTGGCAGAACCTGTTTTCAGGTGACCGCCATCCATGGCTACGGCAAAGTCGGCAAGGAATGTATCGGTAGTTTCGCCTGAACGGTGCGAGATGAAGTAACGCCAGCCGGCATCGCGGCACATGCGAACAGCTTCTATGGTTTCGCTCACCGAACCTATCTGGTTTAGCTTGATAAGGGCTGAATTGGCAGTGCCTTCTGCAATACCACGTGTGATGTACTCGGTATTGGTAACAAAAATGTCATCGCCTACTACTTCAATTTTATTACCAAGGCGGGTAGTGAAGTTTTTAAATCCTTCCCAGTCGTTTTCAGCCAATGGGTCTTCCCACAGTACGATGGGATATTTTGAAACCCACTCTTCGGCCATTTTAATCAGACCGTTACTATCCATTTTGCCGGCTCCCGACCATTTGAGGTCGTAGTGATCTTTGTTGTCGGTGCAAAAAGAACTTGCTGCATTGTCAATGGCAATGGCAATATCTTTTCCGGGTTTGAAACCGGCTTTTTCAATAGCCTGGATGATCGTCTCAACCACATCTTCATTGCTGTCGAGGTTAGGTGCAAAACCACCTTCATCACCTACACCGGTAGAGAGACCGCGGCCTTTCAAAATACCTTTTAATGTGTGGAAAGTTTCTGCCACATAACGCAGACCTTCGCGGAAATTGGGAGCCCCAATCGGAACAGCCATAAATTCTTGAATGTCAACACTATTGTCGGCATGAGCGCCTCCGTTCAGAATATTCATGCAGGGAACAGGAATACGACGTGCCCCGGCGCCACCGAGGTACTGGTATAAGGGCAAATGGGCCGAATTGGCAGCAGCGCGTGCTACGGCCATAGAAACGCCCAAAATGGCATTGGCGCCAAGGTTGGATTTGTTTTTGGTGCCATCCAGTTCAATCATTTTGCGGTCGATAATCGACTGCTCGTGTGCATGCATACCCAAAAGAGCAGGGGCAAGTACTTTATTCACATTTTCTACGGCTTTCAGTACACCTTTTCCACCATAGCGTTTTTTGTCGCCATCGCGTAATTCAACGGCTTCATTTTCACCCGTGCTGGCTCCCGAAGGAACCGATGCAACTGCCTGAGTACCATCGCTGAGTTCCAGATAAACCCTTACTGTGGGATTTCCTCTTGAATCAAGAATCTCCATGGCACGAATACCGCTTATTTTGTTGTTTAACATTTTTAACCTCCTTATTTTGATAGTTTTAAAATTTACTTTTTCAGCCGGTAAAATTCATCATTTTCCAGCTAAGAAACAAATAAAAGACTACTCTGTCCACTTTTTTTCCTTCGTCGATGACTCCTGCTGCCGGTGACTTCTGTTTATAACGATTGCAGGATTTGAAATGTGTAATTTTCGTGCTGATATTGAAAAAAAACGCAAAGGTTTTCTCTTTCATCTATATTTGTTACCACTCTGTTTTTTGTGTAAGGCACACGGAAGTATGAAAATATGTATATATTTGTACGCTATTTATAAATCCCTATAATTACAAAACTATGAAAGTAAAAATGTTTTTTGCTGCTATCCTTTTATCCGGACTTGTGTTCAGTTCTGGATGTAGCAAGATTAAATCTCTGCTGGATAAGAAATTTGATGCCAACTATACTGTTGATATTAATGTTACGGTGCCAGCTATAAGTTCTATCAAAGCTGTACAAGGTACTTTCTCAGAAAGTACTACAATAAACCTTACTGATAATTCCGATGTTTCTCAATATCTAAATCTGATTAAATCGTGGAATATTACCAAACTTACCGGGACGTTTAAAAATGTTACGAAAGAGGCTGTTTTGCAAACCGGTACTATTTCATTTTCTTCAGATGCTGGCACTGCGAGCTGGGCTTTTACTAATCTACCTATTAAAAACGGCGGTACTTTTACCATGGATAACTCCACCGGTCAGTGGACGGAGTTCAATAAAATTCTTAGTGCAAAAAAACCGGTTACGGTCACCTTTTCGGGAACTACTGACAAGGATGATTTTACTTTTACTCTTTCGGTTAGTGTAAACTCGACCATCGTAGCCAATCCGTTAGGATCCAAATAACAGCATGTACTACTAATAAAAGAAAGCTGGTTTTACCGGCTTTTTTTATTACAAAATTTATTTTTTTGTTCGCAGGTCGATGTGTGCAGGAATAGAAAGATGCGCCTGTACGATTTTCCATCCATCTTTCTGCTTTTCCAGAACACCGGTAAACCGGACCCCTTCAAAACTCCTCGCTTTTCCCTGATAGACAAAGTTATAATTTAAGATCTCTGCAAACCAAGCGGTATTTTGCATCGGGTTTAGTTTAATAAACTGACTGGAAGGGGAGATGTAGGTTTCGCTAATACTGGCAAACTGTTGTTTAATGGCTTTTTTAATGTTGGCCCAACCCATAAGTTTCTCTTCTGAGTTTGTACCAAACAGAATGATGTCACTGTCGGGAGCCCAGATTTGTTCAATCATGGAAAAATCCTGATTTTCATTGGCAATGACATACTTTTCCAATACATTGGCAACAGCTTTCTTGTTATCCTGATTATTTGCCTTTGGAGCCTTCGGAGCGTTGCATGCAGTGGCTAACAGGAGTAGGCCAAATAAGGTAAAGACTATACTTTTCATGATAAAGAGTTTTTGGTTAATTAATTTTTATGCTGTGAATATACAAAAAAAATTGGTCAACAAAATAAAGGTACCCCGAAAGACTAAAAAACAGATAAAACTTATTGGAAAACAGAATATCGAACATTATAAACATCACATATTTAAATTTATTTAAAAAGCCTTTTATTATTACAGCTTTTCTTCGTAAAATTGCACACAAGTTAAAAAACGAATACCCTTGTTAGCTATGGTTAGGAAAGCGGCTGTAAATCAGATAATTACTCTTTTTTTATTTTTCTCTTTCTTTTTTGTTGTACCACTAAATTTAGTGGCTGGGAATCAACCATCGTCCTCATCGGACAAAACTCACAGCAAAAAGGAGGAGTTGGACATTGGGAATATGATAATGGAGCACGTTACAGATTCCTACGAATGGCATTTTTTTAGTGTGGGCGATCACCAGGTTTCCCTGTATTTGCCTGTTATTCTTTATGATCAGGGACATTGGATTGTTTTCTCTTCTTCCCGGTTAAAACACGGACAGGCTTCTTACAAAGGCTATCGTGTGGCTGAGGAAGGACCGAATATTGGAAAGTTGGTTCGCAAAGACGCCAATGGCAAGGAGGTTCCTCCACAACTGGATATCTCTATCACCAAAACGGTGTTTGCTATTTTTTTAGACGCGCTGCTATTGATAATTGTTTTTCTTTCTGTTGCCAAATCTTATTCCAAAAGAAAGGGGCAGGCTCCGAAAGGGTTACAGTCTTTAATGGAGCCATTGGTGCTGTTTATCCGCGATGATGTGGCCAAAGATTCTATTGGAGAAGAGAAATTTGAGCGTTACCTGCCTTACCTAATGACACTGTTCTTTTTTATCCTGTTCAGTAACCTCATTGGGATTTTCCCCTTTTTTCCTGGTGGTGCTAATGTTACGGGAAACATTGCTGTTACCGGTGTTATGGCCCTCTTTACCTTTGTGATTACAACGGTTAGCGGAAACAAACATTACTGGAAAGATATTTTCAACACCCCCGGCGTTCCGTGGTGGTTAAAATTTCCTATTCCGCTTATGCCTTTTGTTGAACTCATGGGGATTTTCACCAAGCCTTTTGTCCTGATGGTTCGTCTTTTTGCCAATATGGTTTCCGGCCATATTGTGTTGGCGGGTTTTATCAGTCTGATATTTATTTTCGGGAAGTTTGGTATCGGGCTGGGATATGGCGTTTCCCTGTTTTCCGTTTCCTTTTCCATCTTTTTGGATTTGCTGGAAATTCTGGTTGCTTTTATCCAGGCTTACGTTTTTGTATTACTTTCCGCATTATATTTTGGAATGGCCACGGAAGTGCCGGAGCATCATTAATTTAGAAACTATTTATTCATCACTAATCTATAAATTATGCATTTATTAACTGTTTTACTGGAAGCTGTAGCCAATCTGGCTCCTTATGCAAAAATGGGTGCCGGTATCGGTGCTGGTATTGCTGCTATCGGAGCTGGTATCGGTATCGGACAAATCGGTCGTGGTGCGGTTGAAGCCATTGCACGTCAGCCTGAGGCTGTGGGCGATATCCGTTCCAACATGATTGTAGCTGCGGCGCTTATCGAAGGAGTTTCCTTCGGTGCCATCGTTGTTTGTCTGTTGATTCTGTTTGTTTAATCATCTTACAAGGAACGTAAATTTTACAGCATCCCGGCGGTAGGCCGGGATGCTTAAATTAGAAACCAAATCAAAAAAAGATAAATTATGCAATTAATTAATCCCGGATTAGGTCTTATTTTTTGGATGACCGTGGCTTTTGGTATTGTCTTGTTTATTCTTGGAAAATTTGCCTGGCCTGCCATTCTGAAAGGACTCAGCGAACGTGAACAGAGTATCCAGGAAGCCCTCGATTCGGCTAAAGAGGCACAAGAGCAGATGAAACGTTTGAAGCTCGACAACGACAAAATGCTTAGGGAAGCCATGGAGGAGAGAGATGTTATCCTCACGGAAGCGCGAAAGATAAAAGATAAAATTATTGGAGAGGCAAAAGAAAAAGCCGGGTTAGAGGCTTCGGGAATCGTGAAGAGTGCCAAAGAGAAAATTAACATCGAAAAACAGGCTGCTTTACGCGAAATTAAAGCCACTGTTGCTGAATACTCCATCGAAATTGCCGAAAAAATTCTTAGAGAAGAGCTGAAAGACAAGGCTAAACAGAAAAAGTACGTTGAGAAGCTTTTGAAAGAAACCAGTTTAAACTAACAGACTTTTATCATGAGAGTAAATTTGCTGGCAAAGAGATACGCACAGGCCCTTTTCGACCTTTCTCTTGAAAACAAGATTGAAGAAAAAGTCGCCATAGACATGCGCTTGGTGGGACGTGTTCTGGCAGAAAACAGGGAACTGAGGAGAATAATGGCAAATCCTGTTCTGAACGGATCAAAAAAGGTAAAAATTCTCAACAGATTGTTTGGGGAGAAACTGAGCGAATTGAGTCTCCGTTTCTTCAGCCTTATCATCCGTAAAGGCCGCGAAGTCTATCTTGAAAGTATCTGTCTGGCGTTTGATGATATTTACAAAAATTATAAAAATGTGGTTGGCGCCGAGCTCCTCACTGCTACAAAGTCAGATGATGAAATCAGAAAACTTGTGGTGGGTAAACTGAAAGCCATCACAGACAAAGATATTGAGCTGAAAGAAATTGTAGATGAAAGTATTATCGGCGGTTTTGTGGTACGGCTGGGAGATTACCAGTATGATGCCAGCGTGACTACACAGCTGAGGCGGTTGCGGAAAAACTATGCCGACAAATTGAAATAATTAACCTGTATTTTAATTAGATATAACGATAAAACATAAATTATGGCAGACATCAAACCGGCTGAAATATCAGCTATACTGCGACAGGAATTGGCAGGCTTTGAATCGGAAGCCACACTCGAGGAAATCGGAACGGTCCTTATGATTGGCGATGGCATTGCCCGTATTTACGGTCTTTCCAATGCTGAGCAGGGTGAGTTGGTCGAATTTGAGAAAAACGGCCTCATGGGGCTTGTCCAAAATCTTGAAGAAGACAATGTGGGGGTCGTGCTACTTGGCGATGCCGAAGATATCAACGAAGGTGATAAAGTTAAGCGAACAGGAAGAATTGTTTCCATAAAAGTGGGCGAAGGCCTCCTCGGACGTGTAATTAATACCCTCGGCGAGCCCATCGACGGGAAAGGCGCCGTGGAAGGCGACCTTTTTGAAATGCCACTGGAACGCAAAGCGCCGGGTGTGATATACCGTCAGCCCGTAAACGAGCCGTTGCAAACCGGTATCAAAGCCATCGATGCCATGATTCCCATAGGCCGTGGCCAGCGTGAGCTGATTATCGGTGACCGTCAGACCGGAAAAACAGCCATTGCCATCGATACCATTATCAACCAGAAAGAGTTTTATGAAAATGGTGAACCGGTTTACTGTATTTATGTTGCTTCAGGACAAAAAGGCTCTACCGTGGCACAGATTCAGAAAACCCTCGAAGAGCATGGTGCTATGGCATATACTGTGATTGTCTCGGCAACTGCTTCTGACCCGGCAGCCACACAGTTTTATGCTCCTTTTGCCGGTGCTGCCATTGGCGAATATTTTCGCGACACGGGTCGTCCGGCTTTGATTGTGTATGACGATCTTTCAAAACAGGCTGTGGCCTACCGCGAAGTTTCCCTGCTGTTGCGCCGTCCTCCGGGTCGTGAAGCTTATCCGGGTGACGTGTTTTACTTGCACTCCCGCCTGCTGGAGCGCGCTGCTAAAATCATCGATTCCGATGAGATTGCTAAAAAAATGAATAACATCCCCGAAAGCATCAAACATCTCGTGAAAGGTGGTGGTTCCCTCACTGCTTTGCCGATTATTGAGACACAGGCCGGCGATGTTTCAGCTTATATCCCAACCAATGTAATTTCCATTACCGATGGTCAGATTTTCCTTGAAACTACATTGTTTAACTCGGGTATCCGTCCCGCTATCAATGTGGGCATTTCCGTGTCGCGCGTGGGTGGTGCGGCACAAATAAAGTCTATGAAAAAGGTGGCCGGGACACTGAAACTTGACCAGGCACAGTTTCGCGAGCTGGAAGCGTTCTCCAAATTTGGTTCCGACCTCGATGCTGCAACACTCAATGTGTTGGAGAAAGGACGCCGGAATGTGGAGATTTTGAAACAACCCCAGTATTCTCCCATGAAAGTGGAAGAGCAGGTCGCTATCCTTTTCTGTGGAACCAAAAACCTGCTGCTTGATGTTCCCACAGATAAAATTCGTGATTTTCAGGAAAATTATCTGAGCATTATGCAGGCAAAATATAAGGATGTTTTGGATGAACTGAAACAAGGAAAGTTGACCGACAAAGGTGTAGAAACCATGAAAAAGATAGCTGCTGAGATTTCAGGGCGATACAAAAAGTAACTTTAACCTGACTAAGTATTATGGCTAACTTAAAAGAAGTCCGGATAAGAATAGCTTCTGTGCAATCAACCATGCAGATTACCAGCGCCATGAAAATGGTGGCGGCTGCTAAGTTGCGGAAAGCACAAAATGCAGTGACCACTATGAGGCCATATGCAGCTAAGTTACAGGAAATTATGAGTGATTTGAGTGCTAGTCTCGATGACTCGAATGAGAATGTTTTTACCACTGCTCGCGATTCTGAAAAAGTACTTTTGGTAACGATTACTTCCAACCGCGGACTTTGTGGCGCTTTTAATCTGAATGTTGTAAAAGAAGCTGTGAAACAGGTGGAAGGGGAGTTTGCCCCGCAGCTTAAAAAAGGAAATGTTGATTTCTTCTGTGTAGGGAAAAAAGGTGCCGATATTTTAAAATCAAAAGGCTATACTGTAAAAGAGGCGGAGAGTGCCATTTTCGATGATCTCAACTTTGCGAACGTAGCTCTATTGGCCGAAAGTCTGATGCAGAAATTTGCAGTAGGTGCGTACGATAAAATCGTACTGGTTTACAATGAGTTTAAAAATGCCGCCGTGCAAATTTTACAAACCGAACAGTTTCTGCCCATCGTTGAATCGACTCCGGATGAATCAGCCGGGAAAGAGCACAAACATGTAGATTACATCTTTGAACCCGGTAAAAAGGAAATTATCACCGAGCTGATTCCCAAGTCGTTGAAGATTCAGTTTTACAAAGCCCTGCTGGATAGTTTTGCTGCCGAGCACGGCGCCCGGATGACAGCCATGCATCAGGCCACCGACAATGCTACCGAATTGTTGAAGGATCTGAAACTGACTTACAACAAAGCCCGCCAAGCCTCTATCACCAACGAAATTCTGGAGATTGTCAGCGGCGCAGAAGCACTGAAAGGGTGAGATGTTGGAATGTGAAAGTTGAATATTTTTTCAATTCGTATGTTTTAATCTGACTATGGCGCAAGCATTCGCTGTGCCTTCTCTCCGCCTTAGTCTCCGCCTTAGTGTCCACGCCTGAAGATTCCCATCTCATATGCTGCTCTTTTAGATTTCTCTTCTGTGCCGCGTCATTGCGATTCGCAACAGATTAGCCTGTGTGTTGGAGCGAAGAAGCAATCTCTTTTTTAAAGATAGGTCTTGTAGCAGGGAGATTGCTTCACACGCCGAAGTAATCATTCAGTGAAAGAGCATTCGGGTTGGCGTGTTCGCAAAGACGGGCCACGAACCGACATTCAACTTTCCGTTTTTGCATTTTCCGGATAACGGTATTATATTTGCTGAAAATCACATATCTGAAAGAAATTCTCTTTCCTATGAAAAAACAATGGATAATTTGGATAGGCATGAGCCTTCTCGTGCTGATGTTGGTGTCGTGGCAGGGCCGGACAAAATCCGATAATTATAGCGCTCTCTGGAAAAAAGTTCGGCAGTATTCCCAAAAAGACCTTCCGAGATCCGCTTTGAAAACGGTGAAATTCATTTACACCAAAGCCAGGGCCGAAGGTAACGAAAGCCAGGTGTTGAAAGCCCTTATTAACCGTGTTAGCCTGCAAAGTACTTTTCAGGAAGATTTCCAGCTGAAAAGTATCCGCGAATTTGAGAAGGAGGTGAAAACGGCCACGCCGGTGGAAAAGCCGTTGCTTTATTCCCTGCTCGGACAATTATACCGGGGCTATTTTGACAGTCATTTCAGTGAAATTCTAAACCGGAAAACTGTTGCTTCTGCCAGTGATACTTCTTTGGCAACCCTGAATGCCCGGCAATGGAATCTGAAAATTCAAAATGCATATATTGCTTCCGTGTCGTCTCCCAATGTACTGCGTCAGGTTCGGCTGTCAGGGTTTTCCGCTATTTTGCAAAACGACAGCAGCTTAGTATTATGGCCGACCCTTTACGACCTGCTGGCCAATCGGGCCATTAGCTATTTTTCTTCGAATGATGCCCGGCGATGGCTTCCCAATGGCAAAACGGTTCCTGATACCAGCCTATTTACTTCTTCTTCTGATTTTATAAAAATGGATTTCTCCGGCGACAGAACTTCCGTAACAGCCAATGTTCTTTCCCTATTTCAGCATTTATTACGATTGCATAAGGCACAAAACCATCAGGCCGCTTTTGTGGATGCCAATTTGAAACGGCTTGCTTTTGCCAAATCCCAACTACCTGATAATTTTACCAACGGTCTGGCATACTCCCACGCGTTGGAGAGACTGTTGAAACAGTTCCAAAATCAGGTGATTTCTATTCGTGTTGCCGGCCGGCTTGCACAGGCTTACCGGGCGCTTGCATCGTACAAAAAAAGCAAAATAAACTATCTGATAAAAGCGGAAGAGACTTGTAAGAAAGTGCTGAAAGCCTTTCCCTCAGCACCATTTTCCAATAGCTGCAAAAATATAATTACACAAATCAATAAACCGGCATTCCGTATGAAAACAGAACAGGCTTTGCTGCCAGGCAAGCCGTTTCTGTCTCTGGTGACTTATAAAAACAGCGCCAAACTTTATTTTCGTATGGTAAAAATTTCATCTGATATTGAAAACCCGGTCTTCGGGGAGAATTTAAAACGCCACCTGTTAAGTATTCTCAAAAGACCTGCTTTTAAAAGCTGGGAACAGGCGTTTCCGTTTGCCCATGACCACCGGATGCACACGGCAGAAATTGCCATGCCGGCGCTTCCCATAGGTTCGTATGTAGTTTTTGTTTCTGATAATCCTCATTTTGACAAGAAGAGCACTGTCCTTTACCAGCAAATTCAGGTTACACAGCTAACGTTGCTTTCACAAGAAAATAACAGCGCACAGGCATTGGATATTTATCTTCTTGACAGAGAGAACGGAACACCGGTTTCCGGGGCTACCATTAAAGTTTTTGGCCGTTCGTACGATTACCGTGCCAGGGAACTGCAGATAACCCCACTTGGTGAATACTCATCGAATGCTGATGGCTTTCTACAAATCCCACTGAAAAACGACAGTGAATTTAATGGTTTTATTCTGAAGGCATTCAAAGGAAATGATACCACTTTTGTCAACACGTTTGCCCATTTTTATGGGTCGCTTTACGAAGAGAAATCCATACTGCATACCTATCTTTTTACTGACAGGGCAGTTTACA
>VAPL010190571.1_pt1 | contig 12862 bp, 11 predicted proteins | sample 3395061 | NCBI WGS metagenome assembly VAPL01 (sample SAMN08290444, study PRJNA428436) | hydrothermal vent metagenome | isolation source: Deep-sea hydrothermal vent chimney 2 | place: Pacific Ocean: Juan De Fuca Ridge | depth 2182 m m
ACCGGGCCGCACCTGACCCAGCGCACGGAAATTCAAGCCGACACAGAAACTGTCCGGGGGACAGTTTTAGGCAAAAACGGTCGAAGCCCAGCTTCGCACCCACCCCGAGGTCCGGGCGCTGCCCCCTAGATTGCGGGGTAAAATTGCCGTTTTAAGTCTCAAGAAAGTGAACTCTGCGGAACGTATCAGGATAGTCGAGCACAAGACCAAACTCATCGATTTCCAATTCAGCAGTAAAGGTGCGGAATAGGCCCTCATAGCGGTAGCGTTGATCGGGTACCAGACAGGTGTAACGCTGCTCCGCACGCCGGGGCAGAAAATCCCCTTCGATTTGATCGGGCAGCGGCACATAAGCCACTGTGATTTCCTGGCTTTCCTGTTCATTCAGTTTCAACCGTTTGATCGGAAGCGTGTTCGTCGCGGGGGTGACGCCAATATCGACGTCTAGGCAGCCATCAAGCGATGGTATTGCGCGGCCGGTAATAAGATCGCTCCAGTGTCCCTCTGTATCAGATTCAATATGCAGACGTGGGCCAGAAACATATTCAAAACGAACCTCCCGTGTCCTGAAATTTGCATCGGTTCGAACAAAATAGTGGCACCCATACAGCCCTTCACGAGTTCCGGCGACCACGCCCTCAAGGATCAATCCGCTGTGGTCATTAAGATACGTGCAATGCTCAAGGCCATCACCGTTCCAATCTTGCCAACGAACGACAGTTACCATTTAAGCCTCTAGTTTTGAATATCTGAAGAACCCTATGCAGCGGATGAACGCCTGTAAAGAGCTCGACGCTGACGCTCGAATTCACCAGCCGAATATGAATTTTTGGGTTATCTCCCCCTCAGATAATCCCCAACCTCGCCCCTTCTACCCGAAACTCCCACGCCGCTTGCGGAAACTCCCGAACCACCACCGCCCCGCCGTTCCGCAGCACAATCTTCCATGTCTGCCTCTCCTCGGGCGCAGCAGCGGCAAAGCCCGCACAACCCAGCACCGCGACATTCGCCAGCCCCTCGGGATGGCGCACGGACCCATACCGGATCAACCCGGCACCCTCGCGGCGCGCTTGGTCGGCCAGTTCCAGACAGGCCGTATAATCATCCGGGTCCGTCCATTTAGCCACCTCGGCCAACAACGGTTCAGCCGTCAGATCCACTGCCCGTACGACATCCACCTTCACCGAAAACGCCGTAAACTCCGCCGCCCCCCGGGGCAGCACCGCGCCCTCGGCCGCCACGAAAAACCGCAGCCGTGACCATACCGTTTCCGCCGCCGCCGTGATCGCCGCTTCGGACGCATAAAATACCCCCGGTGTCAGTCCCCGACGGCGAAACCGGGAATCCACCGGATACAAACCATAGCGAAACGGTGCGGCCATCAAGTAATGCAAATGGGCACATTCGGTTGGAACCGCGGGCTTGGAGCGCTCCAGAATATCCTCCAGCAACCGCTGTTCTTCCAGACTGTCCACCAGCGCCATGGTCGAAACCAGATGCTGTCCCTCAACCATCCGCCAGACACGGCCGATGTAAGGTTCAGAGCAGAGCACGTTGCGCGTCTAGATAATTCATCACCGTGATCAGCCCGGCACTGGTGATCAGCATGGCTTTGGGAACGCCCCTCAGATCAGTGTTTTGCGCCGCCATCCATGACCGCATCGCTTGCGCATCACCCCCGACAATCGCATCCAAAGACCGGTAAACCCGCACCAGATAGGTGGCCAGCTCAAACGGCTTCCCACTTAACGAAAACCCGCCATCCTTCATGCGTGACACCGTGGCGCTGCTCACGCCAATGGTATCGGCAAAGGTTTTCTGGCTTAATCCCAGCGCCTTGGCGGCGCGAAATCCAGCCTTTGATAAAACCGTGCCCTTACTTAGGGCAGGGTGTAATTGGGTGACAACAGCCATGGTAAATCCTCTCTACAGATAGAATATAATACATTTCTATCCACAGATCAAGTTTTAGCCGCAATCGCCAGTAAACAAACCGCTACCCCCGGATCGTCTCAATCATCAGCTTGACGTTATCCGGGTTGCCATCCGGTGTGATCCCGTGCCCCAGATTGAAAATATGCGGCCCACCTGAAAACGCGTTCACAATGCGCTTGGTCTCCGCCACCAGCGCCGCGCCGCCGGATACCATATGATGCGGTGCCAGATTGCCCTGCACACAGCCATCCACCTGAACATTGTCCACAACCCACCGCGCAGAAACCGAATTATCCACCGCCACACAATCCGCCCCGGTAGCCCTGGCAAAACCAATGTAACGATCCCCGGCTTCGCGCGGAAACGCAATCACCGGCACATCCGGGAACTTCGCCTTTAATGCCGAGATGATCTGCACCACCGGTGCCAGCGCATATTTGTCAAAATCATCGCCCTTTAGTGATCCGGCCCAGCTGTCAAACAGCTTCACCACCTCGGCCCCGGCCTCTATCTGCATCGACAGATAGGAAATGGTCGCCAGCGTAATGCGCTGCAACAGCGCCTCAAACACTGCGCGATCCTGTGCAATCAGCGCATGCGCCGGCCCCTGATCCGGTGTGCCCCGCCCGGCAATCATATAGGTCGCCACCGTCCACGGTGCCCCGGCAAAGCCAATCAGCGTGGTGTCCGCCGGCAACTCTCCGGACAGTATTTTGATGGTTTCATAAATCGGGGCCAGCGTTTCGTGAATATCCTCAACCGGTTTCAATCCGTCCACGCCTGCGCGCGTGGTGATCGTTGACAGCCGCGGCCCTTCGCCGGTTTCAAACCACAGATCCGCCCCCAGCGCCTGTGGCACCAGCAAAATATCGGCAAACAGAATTGCTGCGTCAAAGCCAAAGCGCCGGATCGGCTGCAAGGTAACTTCCGCTGCCAGATCAGGGGTATAGCACAGCGACAGGAAATCCCCGGCCTGTGCGCGCGTCGCTTTATATTCTGGCAGGTACCGCCCGGCCTGACGCATAATCCAGACCGGCGGCACGGCCATGGTTTCCCCGGCAAGGGCCCGTAATATTTTTTTCTGCGCCGCCATATTCCGCCCTTCCTATACTCCGTTCCCGGTTGGTCATTCCCCCGCATCAATTTGTCAACCCATTGACCGGTTGTCAGGACCTTGCGTCGCAAGTATTCAGACACCCATGAACAGCAACTTACCCAACCCAAACGCTCCTTTGAAAATTGGCACACGCGGCTCACCTTTGGCACTGGCACAGGCCCACGAAACCCGTGATCGGCTGATGGCGGCCTTTGAATTGCCCGAAAAGGCCTTTGAAATCAAAGTCATATCAGTCACCGGTGACCGGGTGCAGGACCGCCCGTTAAAAGAACTTGGCGGAAAAGGGCTGTTCACCCGAGAGATAGAGGATGAACTGCTAAGCGGTGCCATCGACATCGCCGTGCACTCAATGAAGGACATGCCGGTATTGCAACCGACAGGATTGTCGCTGGATTGTTACCTGCCGCGCGAAGATTGCCGCGATGCGCTGGTCTCACTTAACGGTGGTCGCTTTCAGGATCTGGCGCAGGGCGCAACCGTCGGCACCTCCAGTATCCGGCGCAAAGCCCAGATACTGAACCGCCGCCCCGACCTGAAAATCGTTGAATTTCGCGGTAACGTACAAACCCGGCTGAAAAAACTGAACGACGGCGTGGCGCAGGCCACATTTCTGGCCATGGCCGGTCTGAACCGGCTTGGCCTTGGCGATGCGCCCCGCGCCGCTATTGATCCGGACGCCATGTTACCGGCCATTGCCCAGGGCGCCATCGGCATCGAACGGCGGGCGGATGACACCGGAACCGCCGAACTGCTGGCCGCCATCCACCACCGCGAAACCGGTCTGCTACTGGCCGCAGAACGCGCCTTTCTGGCCACGTTGGATGGGTCCTGCCAAACTCCGATTGCCGGGTTGGCCAACATATCAGACGGTCAGTTGCGCCTGCGCGGCGAAGTGCTGCGGCTGGATGGATCAGCGGTTGAAAGCGGTGAAAAATCCGGCCCCGCCGACAGCGGCGCAGACATTGGCACCGCATTGGCCAAAGAACTTCTGGCGCGCGCCGGGGACGGATTTTTTGACTGGCACTAGGGCAGAACCTTACCCGGGTTCATGATACCCCTTGGGTCAAGAACCCCCTTGATGCTTTGCATAACCGCCAGCGCCACCGGGTCTTTACCCCTTGAAAGTGCTGCCTTTTTCGACAGCCCCACGCCGTGTTCCGCGGAAAATGATCCCCCCAGATCAACCGCCAGATCGTCAATCATGTTGCGCAACTTTTCAAACATCGCCGGATCATCCCGGCTTGGCCAGACTGTAAAATGCAGGTTGCCATCCCCCAGATGGGCAACGGTATTGGTATCGGCATCCCCGTCAATTTCTGCAACCCGGCGCAGAACGGTTTCATAAAATTCCGCCACCCGATCAAGCGGCACCGCAATGTCAGTGTCGACATAGGGCGTGCGGCCAATGGTGATTTCTGCCGCCACCTCCCGGATTGCCCACATTTTCTGCCGCTCAGCGCTTGATTGCGCCACCACCGCGTCTGTCACCAGCCCTGCTTCAACCATTTCCATCAAGGTTTCTTCCAGCAGCCCGACCACCGCAACAGAGCCATCCGCCTGACTTAGCGCATCACGCGGCGCGGTGGCCCCCAGCTCCACCAGCAAAGCGACGTCGCGCCCATACCCCAGTGGCGGCACCAGATCGGGGCGCACAAGTTTTAGCCGCGCCATGTAGGTGTCGGGCATAAACTCAAACCCCTCCACCATGCCACCGCTGACCACCTGCAAACGGTTCAGCAATTCCAGCGCCACGGGCAGGGATTTCACCGCCACCATCGCCGTGGCATAGGCCAGCGGGCGGGGCACCAGTTTCACCACAGCCGCGGTAATAACCCCCAGCGTCCCCTCGGCCCCGATAAACAGGTCCTTCAGATCATACCCGGTATTGTCCTTGCGCAATTCACCCATCAAATCCATGATCTGCCCGTCCGCCAACACCACTTCCAACCCCAGACACAAAGCCCGCGCATTGCCATGGCGCACCACATTGGACCCCCCGGCATTGGTGGACAGCGCCCCACCGATCATCGCAGAACCCCGCGCCCCGAAAAACAACGGAAACGCCAGATCATGTTCCTCTGCGGCGCCGTTGATATTGTCCAAAATGGCACCGGCCCCCACCACCGCCAGTTGTGACGTCGGCTTAACGCAACGAACTTCATTCAGCCGTTCCAATGACAACATCACCGCCCCGGGGGCATATGTTCCCCCCACCAGACCGGTGTTCCCCCCCACCGGCACAATCGGTGTCCCGCTGGCATGGGCGATTTTCAGAATTGCCGATACCTCGGCCGTATCGGCAGGCTTTAGAACCGCAACAGGCTGGGCCACATAGCTGCCCATCCAATCCTTTCCATAGGGTGCCGCATCCGCTCCGGTCAGCACAAACCTTGCACCGATAACACCTGTGAACTGATCAATTACATCCATCGCCAAACCTTCAAATGCATCAACATTTTACTAATCGCGAATTCATCCGATTGCCAGCTTTCAGACATTGCCGCGCCAATATTGCCAATGATATGCTGTGGTTGATAGTGACCAACAGACTGATCCCGGGATAGTAAAACATCGCACATATATTCGTATTTGCCTTTGATCTGAACGAGGCGTCACAAATCCGCCGCCTCAAAAGTTTTCAGGCATTGGGCCATGATGTCTCAACGGCTGCGTTCCAGCGTTCAAACATGGCAGCTGGCGCAGACATCGCCCCTGCCGACATCAACCTTGGTCTTGTTGAAAACCGCAATTTTGCCAAACGAATACTGAAAATAATCCGCGGCATCTGGCGTGTCATCCGGTCCCCGAAGAAAATACGCACCGCCAACGTGATCATCGCGCGAAATTTTGACCTGCTGGTCATCGCCTGGGCCACGCGCATATTTCTGGGCCGCCGTAAAACGCCGCTGGTTTATGAATGCCTTGATATCCACGGGCTGTTCACCCGCACCGATCCCATCGGGGCCATCATGCGCTGGTGTGAACGCCGCCTGCTTTCGGCAATCCAACTGCTGATCATTTCCTCCCCCGGTTTTCTGACGCATTACTTTGGGGCCATTCAGGGGTATTCCGGGCCGGTCTCAGTCATCGAAAACAAACTTTGGTTTGATGGGCCGGCACCAGCGCGCCCCAAAACCAGAAACCGACCCCGCGCGAAAAGCGCCCCCTTGGTACTGGGTTGGGTCGGCTCAATCAGATGCGCCCCCAGCCTGCAGATACTTCTGGAAACCGCCGACAGAATGGGGTCCTCACTTGAAATTGTGATCAACGGTAATATTCACCGGCATGCCTTGCCCGATTTTGACGCCGAATTAACCAAACGCCCCAACATCACCTATCACGGGCCCTACACCTATCCCGACGATCTGCAAAATATCTACACCAGCTGTGATCTGGTCTGGGCCCAGGATCTTTGGCAAAGGGGCGCCAACTCTGATTGGTTGTTGCCCAACCGGATCTATGAAGCCAGTTGGTTTGGCTGCCCGTCCATTGCTGTTGCCGATACTGAAACCGGGCACCGGGTGCGCTCGGCCGCATTGGGCATCACACTTGAAACGGCAACATCAGCTGAACTGGTGCAAAAGTTAAAGCAGCTGAACCCGGCCAAAATCGCCGCTATGTCCAATGCTATTCTGTCGCAGGATGATGGGCAATTTCAATTGCGGCATACTGATCTTAAACTGGCGCTTTCACCTGTTTTACTGTCCTGATCAGCCCGGATTGATTTGAACCTTTCGTTAAGAAAACTCTGAACTGGTGATTTTATCCATAGATAGCTTGTTTTAGCATCGCTTAATCCGCTGTGATTACAGCGTTTTTTTGGGTTTCGCCGAATCAACGTAAAGCAATACCTTTTCGCCAAACTTTAAATTTTAAGCCAAAACAACATTGCTCTGCCCAGATATTGACTTACATCCCCAAAAACATTGAACGTAGCGCGGATCACCGCTCAGGTATGTTTAGGGCCATTAAATGAACATATTACCACATGTAGTGTGAATTTCGCAAAAAACCCACTACGGCTAGTGGCCCGACAGTTTTTGGGCCAAAATTGCTCTGCCACCGTGGGGATAGTTGAAAAACAGCGTGGCGATATCCTGCCAAGCACCTGTGTATACACAAAAAATCCTGCAATTTTTATTAGAATAGTGACATTCTGGCGACTGTACTCAGGGTGTGGGCCATCAATGGGGACAGGTACGATTTATGTCGATTGTACACGGTAGCTGCGACGGTGTTTTTGAAACAAAAGATACCAAGGTTAAGATAAATGGCGCTCGCAAGAGACGCAAAAACATAAAATTCGACGCGGTTGGCGGCGGGATGAAACGTAGCTTGGATATCATCCTGGCGACTGTGGGGCTTGTGCTTTTGTCGCCACTGTTCCTGCTGGTTTCAATCGCCGTCAAACTGTCATCGTCGGGGCCGGTTCTGTTCGGTCACACCCGAATTGGCTATGGCGGCGAAACATTCAAATGTTGGAAATTTCGCTCAATGGCAGCCAATGGCCAGGAAATACTGGAACGCCATTTCAACGATTTCCCGGAAGATAAACAAGAATGGGACGCCAACCGAAAACTGCAGAATGACCCCAGGGTAACGTGGTTTGGAAAAATTCTGCGCACCTATAGCGTTGATGAATTGCCACAACTGTTGAATGTCCTCCTTGGACAAATGAGCCTCGTGGGCCCCAGGCCCGTGGTTCAGGATGAGCTAAATTTTTATGGCTCGAACGCTGATTTCTACCTGCGAACTCGGCCCGGTATTACCGGACTTTGGCAAACCAGCGGCCGCAGCGACGTGGACTATTCGCAACGGGTATCGCTTGACACCGAATACGTGAACAACTGGTCGCACTGGCAAGATTTCAAAATAATCCTCAGGACAATTCCCGCAGTTCTTTCTGCCGAAGGTTCCTATTAATTAAGCAATATTCGGCACCGTCTTTAGACATTGCTGAACAAGGGGATATTGGGGTATTGGCCGACATGGCTGAATTTCAACCTCATCTGCAACACGGGCGCTCTCGGGCTGCTTTCGTTGGTGTGTTCTGGTCATCGCTACATACGTTAATTCCCACAATTAGCGGTGCAGCTGTTTTTTTCATCAGCGCCTATTACCTGTCACCAGCTGATTTTGGCCTTGTGGGTCTGGCCGCCGGGTTTGTTTCTTTCGCGCTGGCATTTTCCCCGGTTGCCTTTGGGGAAGCGCTGGTTCAGCGCCAGAATATTACGCGCTCGCACGCGGATACGGTATTTTGGCTCACTGCGGTTTTTGGTCTGGTCTTTTTTCTGGCATTTTTACTTGGCGCCGGTATCGCGGCTGACTATCTGAACCAGCCGGCGATGGCGGCAATGCTTCCGATACTTGCCCTGCGCATTCCGTTTACATTACTGGCGATCGTGCCCAATTCTATGATCATACGAACCATGCAATTCAAACTGGTGGCCCTCAGAACATCTGTCGCCACCATCATCAGTGCCATAATTTCGGTTTCCATGCTGCTTGCCGGATACGGGTATTGGGCTCTGGTCGCCAGTCAGGTCAGCGCCGCAATCGTGATCTGCATAATGGCGTTTTGGGTAACCGGATGGCGGCCCAAAGGAAACTTCAGCGTCCAGGCGCTAAAAGATCTGTTTTCCTATGGGATATTCGCATCCGGTGATCGCATGCTGAATGATATGAAGCTTGATCATATTATTCTGGGCATTTTGGGCGGCACTGGATTGTTGGGTTTTTACTATTTTGCGCAAAGATTATACGGAATGCTAAGGGATTTGGTATCAGGCGCGCTGTCTTCCGTTTCAATGTCATTGATGTCGACACTTCAGAACGACAAGCAAAAGCTACGGGACGCATATTTCCTTGCGTCCTTTGCATCCTGCGCCTTCAGTTTTCCAATGTTTGTCGGTTTGGCCCTGGTTGCAGATGATCTTTTGCCGCTGCTGCTGGAACCAAAATGGGCGGCGGCAGCATTTGCGCTTAAAGCGTTTTGTCTGATCGGGCTTGTTGCAAGCATTGGCGTCGTTCAGTTTGCACTGGTCAAAAGTCAGGGGCGGGCGAACTGGTGGTTCTATTATCAGCTCATCCAGCATAGCGCGACCGTGCTGGTCATCCTTGCTACCGTTGATGCAGGATTGCCAACAATGATGGCCCTTTTGGTTGTAAAGACCTACCTGTTCGCTCCTATAATTGCTTTCATGTCCGCAAAACTGTTGGATTATGAAATTCGGGGCTACCTGCTTGAATTCAAGGGCCCCGCATTTGCGACCGCAATTATGGCCGCTGCCGTGTATATCGTGCCTTTGATCTTTCCGGCATTGGCGGTGCGTGTTTATTTGCCATTGCAAATTCTAACAGGTGTCGTGGTTTACAGCGCATCCCTGCTGGCAATTTCGCATGAACGCATCGCTAATATACGCCAGATTTTACGATCCAAAGCGATGAAAAAATCATAAAACCCACCTATTTGCCGGACGCCTCTGACCGCGCTTGCAGCCCATATACAAATGCGCCCACAACTAGAACCGTGTTGGAATTAAACTGAAAGAATATCGACACTTCGACAAAGCTGGACATTATGGTTTTAGAAACAAGGGCAAATAGGATACAGGCCTCGATAGACCTTTTTGTCAGCGCCCACTTTGCTGTCAAATAGGCCGCTCCGTATAAAACAAATACCTGCATAGCCAGGCCAATCAGGCCGATTTCAACCGCGTTTGACAGGTACATATTGTGAAAATTGAACCCCCCCCGCGACCCGATCCCAAACAGGAACCATATTGCCTCGGCGGGCGGGTTTCCGGGCACCCAAAATGCTTGGTATCCCAATCCAAAGAACGGGCTTTCGGCAATGTATTCAATCGCGATCGCCCATAAATCGGTCCTGCCTGTCAGGGTCAGATCCTTGCCCGTGGCTTCCAGAAACAGCGCAACCAACGTCCCATAGTTTGCGAAAATCAGCAAACCCACCAAAGCGAAAAACAAAGCGCCGTAGATAAATATCACCAGACGTTTCATTGATGAGATATTTGGCGCAAGCCAGGTGGTAATCAGGATCAGGATTGTTAGCGGCACCAGTAAGCGCGCACCAAGCGACTGGGCAAATACCAGTGGAATTGCACCCATGCCAAGCCCCAGAAAAGCAAGAAACCTGAACCGCATCCTGATGCTTCGGTCAATTATCAGCCCAACCGATATTACAATGAAAATGGATGCGACCCCTGCCAGCGCATTTTTACTTTCAAAAATACCAACCCAGGCGCCAATATCTTCCCTTGGATTCCTGAAAATGTTACTCGCCAGTATGGCAATCCCGTACCAGAAAAAATGCGCCAGAATAAATCCACGCGCTGACAGGCGATGGGTAAGTAATATTGTAATGACAATTGTAGCCGAAAGCTGAACGCCAAATCGGAATGTGATACCCGGATAGGCGGACCACATGAAGGTAAGTGTGCAAAAAACCGGCAACAGCAACAAATACCAATATGGTATCAGCAGATTCACCGACGCTGCTGGATAGCGCAGGAACAACAATGCACCCATCGCCAGAAAAACAACAACACTCAGGCTGCCAAAAACCGGCACAAAAACCAAACCTGCAATCAGAAACACACAGATGATGGTATCAAGTGTTATGATCGAAAGCAGCGAAGGTTTCCCCTGTCCGAAACTAGTCTGGTTCATATTTGCACTGCTCTGGCCCGGCCGTCTGTTTGAGATCAATGTAGCACATCAATCCACCGCGCAAAGCACCGATGCCGGAAATTGACAACCTTCACCAAGGGCGGTGAATGCGATCCAATCCAGCTTGGATACCAAACTACCGGTGGGCTGTTCAAATTTCCCCATCCAATTGACCAGTGTATCGCTACCCCAAAAACTGGCATAGATTTTTTGTGGCGTTATCGGAGTCGCGCTGCCGGTGGTTGTTTTGTGTACCAGAACACCGTCGACAAACCACGCCACACCATCACTGTCCCATGTAAATGAATAGGTGATAAATCCGCTGTCGGCAGGTATCGGTAAAGCAACAGTTTTGCCATTCACCGGTGCCCCGTCAACATAGGTATTCAAGCTGACCCTCGTTGTGTCGCGTGTTAAAATTTCAAAATCAATTTCATCATGGGGGTTGCCATGGGGCGGCCCGGTATAACTGAAAAAGGCGGCGTTCATACCGCTGCCAACGGGGGTTTTCATCCGCGCTTCAAATGTCCCAAAACCGTAAAACCCACGGGATTGAATTTCGCCACACATGTAATCCCGCTTACTGGTTTGCTGTGGCAGGAAACTCAATCCTAACATGCCATCACGTACACCCAGCGCCTGCGCAGTCCATTCGCAGTTTTGCCAGTTACCATTTACCCAGCCATCGGAAACAAGCCAGCGATCAGAATTGAGTTCATCAAAATCGTCAAAAAAACTGACATTGCCCTGCGCAGTGGTCACGATTGGAAACAACACTAAACAAATAGCAATCAGGATATTCGCCCCGAATGCCCGGCATATGGATAGCAGGGGTTTTTGCATTATTGGTGCGGCTTTCATAAGAATTTTAGTGACTTAATGTATGCAATCGACGTTTAGCCCCGCGTTTTCAAGCAGCATCTGAATATTGGGCGTTACGCCGCCGCAATTAGGTCAAAACTTCTAACTATATTGGTTTGTATCAACAGATTTGTTATTGTTCTGCTTGCAGTAAAGACGTTGAAATATTGGGCAAATCAGCCCGTTTTGATGAAGCTTAGGATTGCCCGTGCCACTTCGAACCAAACCGCCTGTCGTTTCTGTCATTATGGCCAATTACAACGGTGCCGCCCATATTGAAGCGGCGATATCTTCCGTTCAGGCGCAATCCATCCGAAACATTGAAATACTGGTCTCGGATGATGCTTCCATTGACCAAAGTGTCACCACTGTTCAATCAATCATCGCAACAGACGCGCGGGTGCGGTTGATAAACTCTACCATTAACCGGGGCCCCGGTGCTGCACGCAACCGGGCGCTGAATATTGCAACTGGTGACTGGATCGCAGTTTTTGATGCCGACGATCTGATACATCCCCGCCGATTTGAACGCATGATTGAGTTGGCAGACCAATTGCAGACAGACGCTATTGCTGATGAAATGCTCATTTTTTCGGAGAACCGCATCGGGGAAGCCAGGGCGATGTTTGGTGGCCTGAACGAACGACGCCCCTATAACATAACAATTCAAAGCCTGATTGCTTCGGATATCAATCCGGCGACCCAGGTACCATTTGGCTATCTTAAACCAATGTTTCGCAAAGAAGCGCTCAATAACCTTCGGTATCGCGAAGATATTCAGATTGGCGAAGATTATGATTTTTACACCCGGTTTTTGTTGAACGGTGGGCGTTTGCACTTGCTTGGGCAATCGTACTATCTTTACCGGCGCCACCAAAACTCTTTTTCCTATCGCCTTAGCGCTGATGACATGTCCGGAATGATCAAAGCGCAGCAGTCGGTAGAGGCAGAATTTCCCGCCATGTCACCAGAAATAAAGCAGCATTTTCGTGCCCGATCAGCCGTGCTCGCCTACAATCGTGAATTTGAAAATTTGGTTTCCAGCATAAAAAGCCGGCGCATTACGAACTCAGTGCGAATACTTGCTCAAAAACCCTCCCTGTGCAGGCCCCTTTTGCGATCAGCCGCCGAAAATTTTGTAAACCGGTTCCAGCGCACCGGCTCGTCCCGCCCGAATTCATCTGATTTAAACCTGGGTTCTGCGGCAAATGGCAGTGACGGTTACTTAGAAAAAGCTGCCCGTCAGCCAATTCGGCTGCC
>VAPL010009511.1_pt1 | contig 12857 bp, 14 predicted proteins | sample 3395061 | NCBI WGS metagenome assembly VAPL01 (sample SAMN08290444, study PRJNA428436) | hydrothermal vent metagenome | isolation source: Deep-sea hydrothermal vent chimney 2 | place: Pacific Ocean: Juan De Fuca Ridge | depth 2182 m m
CACCAGCACCAGCACCAGCACCAGCACCAGATAAATCATCTCAATCTAAAGCGCCCATTGTCATTAATAAACTAAAGCTTAGTGATCAACTGAGCACAACTTCTGAATAATAAAAAAACATGAGTGAACTTATCGTAAAACAGCTACGTAAATCCTATCAATCACGTACCGTCGTTCAAGATATATCGCTAGAAATTAAAAGTGGTGAGGTGGTTGGTTTACTTGGCCCTAATGGCGCAGGCAAAACAACAAGTTTTTATATGATGGTGGGGCTCGTACCACTTGATAGCGGTAGCATTACCCTTGATTCACAAGATTTAAGTCATATGCCCATGCATTTAAGAGCGCGTTTGGGTCTCGCCTATTTACCGCAAGAACCTTCTATTTTCCGAAAATTGACTGTATCGGAAAATATTTTAGCAGTTTTAGAGTTACAAGATTTAAGTAATGATGCAATGCATGCACGCCTTGAAACACTTTTGCAAGATTTACACATCGTGCATATTCGCAACAACAGCGCAGTCAGTTTATCGGGCGGCGAAAGACGCCGTGTAGAAATCGCTCGCTGCCTAGCAGGCAATCCTAGCTTTATTTTATTAGACGAGCCATTTGCCGGAATCGACCCCATTGCCGTATTAGACATTCAAAAAATTATTCGTTTTCTATCATCCCAAAATATTGGCGTGCTCATTACTGATCACAATGTACGTGAAACGTTGGGTATATGTGACCATGCCTACATTGTTAATGAAGGTAGTGTTTTCGCGGCAGGATCTCCAGAAGAAATTGTCAATAACGAATCAGTACGTGAAGTGTATTTAGGTAAAAACTTTAGGTTATAACATTTAAGTCATGAAACAAAACTTACAATTAAGAATTTCACAAAACTTAGCGCTTACACCACAATTGCAGCAGTCTATTCGGTTGTTACAGCTTTCATCGCTTGAGCTCGATCAAGAACTTGAACTCATATTGCAAGAAAACCCATTGTTAGAAATTGTTGATGAAAATGATGAAACAGATAGCACTGCGGAAGAAGAGCTAGCATCTAAAGAAAAAGTGACCGACAGCAACACAAATGACAGTGAAGTAAATGAGAGCGGAACTTCTGATGAGCCAAGCACAAGCAGTGAAGCCGCTGAAGAGGCACCCATTACTAGTGAAGATTTTAAACAAAATGATTTTGACGATGACTACGAAGAATATGGCAGTGCCAGTAACTGGGACGAAGGTAGCAAACAAAACAACAGTGACGACGACGATGACTTTACCCGAGAAAAAGCTGTCGACGAAGATCTACGCGAACATTTACTAAGTCAGCTCAAACTCATGCCACTTTCTGACCGCGATCAGAAATTAGTACTATTGCTTATCGATAGTATTAACGAAGATGGCTACTTGGAAGAGTCTTTAGAAGACCTTGTAGAAATGCTGCCGCTTGAGTTGGAAATAGAGTTACTTGAACTTGAAACTGCATTAAAACTGATCCAAAGCCTAGAGCCAACTGGAATAGGTGCAACCAATCTACAAGAATGCATATTATTACAACTCAATACCCTTCCCGAAGATACGCCTGAATTAGCTATTGCAAAAACCACTGTTTCAGAACATCTATTAGTATTAGCCAACAAGGATTTTTCAAAATTATGTAAGTTGCTTGGTTGTAACCAAGCCGCTTTAAAAAGTGCGCAAACACTGATTAAGCAACAGAACCCGCGCCCAGGTGCAGACTTTGCGCAATTTAGTTCAGACCACTTTATTCAACATGAAGTGATTGTTAAAAAAGTTAAAGGTATTTGGGTTGCCACCTTGAATGATGGCGTTATGCCTAAGCTGCGTATCAATCAATTATATGCAGATATTTTAAAACGTAACCGTGAAAGCTCCGGCCAATATTTACAAACCCAAATGCAAGAAGCGCGCTGGATGATTAAAAATATCCAACAACGCTTTTCAACCATCTTACGTGTTTCTCAAGCCATTGTAGATAGACAACGTAAATTTTTTGAACACGGTGAAATCGCCATGCGCCCATTGGTGCTGCGTGAAATTGCTGATGAACTTGAACTGCATGAATCCACTATTTCCCGCGTCACAACCCATAAGTACATGCTCACCCCGCGCGGTATTTTTGAGCTCAAATATTTTTTTGGCAGCCATGTAGCGACCGATGCAGGTGGTGAATGTTCAGCTACCGCGATTCGTGCATTAATTAAACAATTGGTTGCTGAAGAAAATATTAAGAAACCATTTTCAGACAACCAAATTAGCGAAATCTTATCTAAACAAGGCATTGTTGTGGCAAGACGTACGATTGCAAAATATAGAGAGTCACTCAGCATCCCACCCGCTAATTTACGAAAATCCTTGTAAAAAAATCCACATTAGTCCGTTTAGCTAGTTGCAAGCAATTTGCAAAGGTGTACACTAAAAGTGTTCCATTGGTTTTATTTATCTTAAGCTTTTTAAGATGAATCAATAGAGCAAATTCAATAAGGAGCGATTCATGAACTTACAATTAACAGGGCATCATTTAGAAGTAACTCCTGCATTACGCGATTATGTGCAAAGCAAATTAACAAGAATCAGCAATCACTTTGATCATGTGATTGACGTAAAAATTACCATGCGTGTAGAAAAGCTCGCCCAAAAGGTAGAGGCCACGCTTCACGTGCCAGGCAATGATCTTCATGCCGAGAGCAGTGACGAAAATATGTATAGCGCCATTGATATGTTAACTGACAAACTAGACCGTCAAGTACTTAAACACAAAGAAAAAAATGGCAATCATCATAAAGTTAATGGCGCCGTTAAACACCAAGCCATTAATTAGCAACCTTATTAGCTCACTCCTATCTTATTGAGCTATTAAAACTAACTGCAAATAAACCCGCCTCAAGCATAAATCGATACTTAACTATTACGCTTGATGGCGGTAAAAACGAACACATCCCCTATATTATTTGTAGCATCACTAGCAGAATAAAACTAGCCAGCATACAATTACGTTTGGTAGTAGAACGTTAATCATCCAATAACCGCTAATACTGATAGAAAGTAAGCATTATCCATGCATTTAATTATCCTTACAGGCTTATCTGGTTCTGGCAAAAGTATTGCTTTGCGTGCACTGGAAGATAACGGCTTTTATTGTATCGATAACTTACCAGCAACTTTATTACCACAAACTGCCAAACACTTAGAAGATAATCAACAAAGTAAAGTAGCCATTAGTATCGATAGCCGTAGTGCCGCTATAGAAGAACTACCAAGCGCCATTAAACAACTTAAAAATAGTGGCAACCTGGTAGATGTTATATTTTTAGAGTCAAACGTTGAAACACTGGTAAAACGATTTAGCGAAACAAGACGTAAACACCCGCTTAGCGACAGCAATACAACGCTTGCCGAGAGCATTTCAAATGAGCGAGATTTACTTGCTAGGTTATCTGAGCTTGGTCACCGCATCGATACCAGCAGTTTAAGTGCAAAAAATTTACGTAATAATATTCGCGAGCTTATCTCCCAACCGGACAATAGTTTGGTTTTATTATTTACCTCATTTGGGTTTAAAAATGGCATCCCGCTTGATGCTGATTTTGTATTTGATGTGCGTAGCCTTCCTAACCCACATTACGATAAAGATTTACAGCCACTCACGGGAAGAGACGCACCTGTTATTCAATTTTTAGAAAGTACGCCCATGGCAAAAGAAATGTTGGAAGATATACGACATTACATTGAAAAATGGCTAACTAGCTTTAAACAAGATAGCCGTAGCTATGTCACCGTTGCCATTGGATGTACTGGCGGACAACACCGCTCTGTTTATTTTGTAGAGCAGTTGAGTCAGTACTTTAAAGATACTGATCAAAATGTTATCAAGCGACATAGAGAACTAGATTAGAGATTTATTACTTATACAAAATGCTGTGAAATTATTACAGTTTTTCCGAAAATTAAATGCTTAATCATGCTTAATCACTAATATAATTTACACTATTCAGGAGAATATAATGTCAAATGAGATCATCACCTCACCCAGTAATGACGATAAAAATATAGCCACTGTTACCCATCTTGGTGGCACTGTGTTTTCTTTTATCCCATCACTTATTGTTTGGATTTTAAAAAAGGACGATAGCCAGTACATTGCTGACCAAGCAAAAGAAGCACTCAATTTTCAAATTACTGTATTAATTGCTTTGTTCATCTCACAATTACTTATTTGGTTATTAATAGGTCTAATATTATTGCCAATAGTTTGGCTAGTTAATATTGTTTTTTGCATTATTGCCGCCATCTCTACTAGTAAAGGCGAAACCTATCGTTACCCATTGTGTCTACGTCTTATTAACTAAATATTATCTACTCAATTTGTTTTAAGGAAAAACTTTGTCAAACCCATTGTTACATTTTTCAGGCCTACCTAAATTTAGCGAAATCTTACCTGAACATATTAGTCCTGCAATTGATAGCCTAATTAATGAGGGCAGAGCGCTGGTCGAAGCGTTGGCGACTAGTGTAGAAACACCTACTTGGGATAATTTTGCACTTTTTCTTGAAAATCACAGTGAAAAATTAGGACGCGCTTGGAGTCAAATTGGTCACATGAATGCTGTTGTCAACAGCCCTGCATTGCGTGAAGCCTATAATGATAATTTGCAGAAGTTAACGGATTTTGGTAGCGACTTATCGCAAGATGAGCGCTTATACGAAAAATTCAAAAAAATTCAAACCCATGCGAGCTTCCGCGAGCTTTCGCCAGCACAACAAAAGATTATTAGTAATGAAGTACGTGATTTTAAATTAGGTGGGGCCGAATTAGCTGTTGAGGAAAAAATCCGCTTTAAAGAAATTAACGAAGCACTATCTAAGTTAAGTGCTAAGTTCGAAGAAAATATTTTAGACAATACCAATGATTTTAAACATGTCGTCGAAAATCTTGTTGATTTAACTGGCTTACCAGAAGACGTCTTAGAAACAGCCAAAAAGGCTGCTAAATCGGATGATAAAACTGGCTATCAATTTAGCCTGCACTTTCCCTCTTACCTCCCTGTTTTACAATATGCTGATAACCGCGTATTACGCGAAACACTTTACCGTGCCTATGCCACGCGTGCTTCAGAGTTTGGCAAACCTGAGTGGGACAATACGCAACTGATTAGCAATATTCTTAAACTTAAACAAGAAGAATCACATATGCTCGGCTTTAATAACTTTGCTGAGCTCTCACTCGCCACTAAGATGGCTGACACACCTGCAGAGGTAACAACATTCTTAGACACATTAGCTAAACGAGCGAAACCTTATGCGGAACGTGACATGCAAGAACTTGTTGGCCATGCGAAAAAACTGGGTATTGATGACATGCAGGCATGGGATGTATCCTATGTGAGTGAAAAATTACGAGAAGAAAAGTATGCCTTCTCCGATCAAGAAGTAAAACAATATTTTCCTGAAGATAAAGTATTAGCTGGCTTATTCAAAGTAACCGAAGCTATATTTGGTGTGCAAGTACGTAAAGCTAGCGCCTCACTTTGGCATGAAGATGCCGCTTTTTATGAAATTTGTGACGCAGCAAATAAACCAATGGCCTACTTCTATTTAGACCTTTATGCTCGCAATAATAAACGTGGTGGTGCATGGATGGATGAATGTATTACGCGCCGCAAAAAAGCCAATGGTATTGAATTACCTGTTGCCTATCTTACTTGTAACTTCTCAGCGCCTGTAGGCAACAAGCCTGCTTTATTTACGCATGATGAGGTTCAAACCATGTTCCATGAATTTGGTCACGGCCTGCACCATATGCTGACACAAGTTGATGAATATGGTGTATCTGGTATTAAGGGTGTGGAATGGGATGCAGTAGAACTGCCTAGTCAGTTTATGGAGAATTTCTGCTGGGAGTGGGAAGTGATTCGCCTCATGACACATCATGTTGATACCGGCAAACAGCTACCTCGCGAATTATTTGACAAAATGGTTGCCGCTAAAAACTTCCAAGCTGGCATGCAAACTGTGCGCCAAATTGAATTTTCTCTGTTTGATATGCGCCTTCATGGTGACTTTGACCCTAACGGCGCCTTAACGCCACTAGACCTTATTGAGCAAGTACGTGATGAAGTTGCCGTTGTCCGTCCACCTAAATGGAACCGCTTCCCTAACAACTTTAGTCATATCTTCGCTGGCGGCTATGCAGCAGGTTACTACAGTTACAAATGGGCAGAAGTGCTCTCAGCAGATGCCTATAGTTTATTTGAAGAGTTAGGGGTGTTATCAATTGAAGCAGGGAAACGCTTTAAGAACGAAGTGTTGGCACAAGGCGGCTCACGCCCGGCGTTAGAATCTTTTGTCGCTTTTAGAGGCAGGGAACCAAGTATGGATGCCTTACTTCGCCACAACGGCATGGCGAGTTAACTAATATTAGCTCGTCATACCATTCATTTAGCTGTCTATTTGCGCCAATAGTTATTTGCCTTAGCAATAATCGCAAATTCCATGTTCACTAGCTTAGCAGCTTCCATGAGCATCACTGGATCTTCTGCATAAACCTTTCTTACACGATGCTTAGCTTCTTTATTCGTTTGAATGGTACCAATCGTTTTTCTTACTATCTTGATGGCTAACATTCTGCCTTCTAATGGTGTTGCAGTAATTAGACTAGGCATATAATCAGCAGATTTTTTAGCATGCTGGTCGGCCATGCTATTGCCAGAAAACATGCATACCATCACAACGGCAAGTGAAGTGAGTAATTTTTTCATCATTAGCTTCCTTAAAATTAAATTAAATTTCCTGTACGAATAATTCGTACACAAATTATATGCTTTGTGTATAATTTGTCAAAGATTATTTAAAGTGATATTTATGGGTCCGAAACTACACGATCAAGTGTGCTATGCGCTATATTCAACATCAAGCCAAATAACACTGGCTTATCGATCATTATTACAGCCGCTTAAATTAACCTACCCACAATTTGTAGTAATGATGGCATTGTGGGAAAAAGATGGTGTTTCTGTCACTAAATTGGCTGAGACCGTACGATTAAGCAAGCCAACCATGACGCCATTATTAAAGCGCTTAGAGCTACTGGGTTATATTACTAGAGAATATGTAGCGGGTGATGATCGTCAAAAATGTATCGCCCTAACGAAGCTAGGACAATCGCTAGCACAAGAAGCTGATAAAGCCGCTAAGCAAGCCTTATGCGCAACTGGCCTCAACAATACCGAAGCCGAACAATTGATATCACTATGTGCAAAAGTGAAAACTTCACTCTCTGAATAAAGCAATGAGTACAAACAATCAAAATGTTGCTGATGAAATCATGTGTACTTGTACTGGCACGACACGTGGTGACATTCAGAGCTTGTTTGAGCAAGGATTTAATCTAGATGGCATTTCTAGGAAACGTGGTGTACTTTCGGGTTGTGGTGGTTGTGAATGGGATGTTGAAACGTTCTTAAATAAGCTAGCACAACAGAAAAACAAATAATTAAAACAATCTCAAATTTTCATTCGCCATTTTGACCAACACTATGGCACATGATAAAGTGAGTCGCTGTTGAAAGCATGAACAACCATTCGTCATTATCAAAGAAACACATCTATGAAACTCGCCACTTGGAACATTAACTCGTTAAATGTCCGCCTACCACATGTGCTAGAGTGGCTGCGAGAAAATCCGATTGATGTACTTTGCCTGCAAGAAACCAAGCAACAAGATATTAAATTCCCTTACAGTGAATTAAAAGAAGCTGGCTATCATGCAATCCATAATGGGCAAAAAACCTATAATGGTGTGGCTATTTTAAGCACGCATGAAATAACAGATGTTGAATATGATATTGCTGGTTTTGAAGATGAACAAAAACGCGTGATTAGCGCAACCATTAATGGCGTGCGTGTAGTCAATGTATATATTGTAAATGGTCAGGCAGTCGACTCTGATAAGTATGCCTACAAAATGCGTTGGCTGGATGCGCTCATTAACTGGCTGAACGATGAACTTGAGAAGCACCCGAATTTAATTCTACTAGGTGATTACAATATCGCCCCTGAAGATCGCGATTGTCACGACCCAGCAGCGTGGGAAGGCAATATTTTAGTTAGCCCACGGGAGCGTGAAGCATTTGAAAAACTCACACAATTAGGCCTACATGATAGCTTCAGGCTATTTGACCAAGCAGAAAAAAGCTTTAGTTGGTGGGATTACCGCATGATGGGATTTAGACGTAATTTTGGTATGCGCATTGACCATATTTTGGTGAGTGATCCATTAAAAGATAAGTGCGCATCTTGCATCATCGATAAAGCACCCCGTAAACTTGAGCGTCCGAGTGACCATACACCTGTTATCTTAGAAATAAATGACTAAATCTATCACCAAACCACTTAAATTCAAATTATAAGAACACCGATATGTCACTTAACGAAAAATCTATACACGCTATTCATGAATACTTTGCCGAGCTCTCACAAAGCGCAATCAACATTGCTTATGGTGAGCACGATGAAGACACCTCTTTTACAGAATTTATGGAAAAACTCACACACTACTTACATCTATTATCATCAGAACATATTGCGAGCGAAGTATTAGAACTGCCCTCTAGTGCCATCGAAAAATATAATGATGGCAATGGTATGACTATTGATAATATTCAGATGCTCATAGAACAAAAGGAAGATGAAGATATTCTTAATGAAGAAAACGACATTGACTACGAAGATTAAACAATCTTAACCTTTAATATTAATACCAAGCTGCTTTAATTTACGATATAAATGTGTACGCTCTAAACCAGCAATTTCAGCTAGTCTACTCATATTAAAGTTAACGAGCTTCATATGGTGTCTAAAATAATATCGCTCAAACTCATCACGTGCACTACGCAAAGGTTGAATTAAATCTATTGGCAGTGCAACTTCCACAACGCCGTCTTTAGATAAATCACCAAATTGTTCTAGTACGCGACTGACATCAAGCAGGCTTACTTTCTCACCTAAGCTAGATACAATTAAGTTTTGTACTGCTGCCTCTAATTGTTTTAAATCACCTGGCCACTCAGCGTTACGCAATGCATTTAACGCTGCCACATCAAAACTTTTATAGCCAACACCCGATGTTTCTGCGAGTAACGCAGCCATAGAAATAACCAAATCCGGGATATCTTCACGATGATCATTTAAGGAGGGTACTTTTAAATTATTATTCGAAAGTTTTTGTATTAAAGATTGATCACACTGCTCATTCTCTACAAGTTGTGGCAAGCCATGTACGCTGGCACAAATGACGCGTACATCGTACTTAGCAGCTTTAGACAGCAGCAAACTTAAGCCCTTCTGTTCTGTTTTATTCAAAGCAGTTACTTCATCTAAAAACAAAACGCCTTCATGTGCTTTTTCCAGTAATTCTAATGGTGCATTAGCCAATTTTTCATACTCAGTAACGGCCAACCATGGCGTATTTTCTGCATGTAAAAAACGCGCACTCAACTCTACACTACCACCTTTATTTCCTATCAAAAATAAAGGATTTTTAGTTCGAGAGATTAATTCTAATCTTTGTTTAAGCTCATTGACAACTTTACTTTTCCCGAGACTTGCCAAATTCATTTGCATCTTAGGTAAATTGTCTGCATGTGCTAATGCTGCATTGACGGTTTTAAGTAGCTTTTGTAAAGCAATAGGTTTTTCTAAAAAGTCAAAAGCACCTAATCGAGTCGCCTCTATTGCTGTGTCTATCGTGCCGTGACCAGACATCATAACCACTGGCATATTAAGCAATCCAGCATTACCCCACTCTTTAAGTAAACTTACCCCATCACAATCGGGCATCCAAATATCTAAAAGCACTAAGTCTGGGCGTTGCGCTAAGCGCATATCACGCGCCGCTTGTGCATTCTCTGCTGTAGAAACCTGATGTCCCTCATCTTGCAGAATATCACTTAATAATTCACGAATACCCACTTCATCATCTACTACTAAAATATGTCGAGACGCCATTTTTATATCATACCCTTTTACTTTGTTCTCAACATAAACATACGTTTAATACTGAGCATTTTATTAGTGACTAATTTCATGATCATTTTGATTAAGTGGTAACGTAATAATAACGCTAGCACCTCCCCTAACGTTATTCTCTATCTTAATTTGTCCGCCATGTTCTTCAACCATTTTTTTTACAATTGCCAAACCTAAACCTGTCCCATTTGCCTTTGTCGTAACATAAGGATCATAGGCATGCGCTAATAAATCCTCTGGAAAACCTTGACCATTATCTTGCACGGACAATTGTACCTTAGTGTCATCCCAGTTTGTTTTAACAATAATTTCCGGATCAACCGCCTCCGCCAAAGCATCTTGCGCATTTTGCATCAAATTATGCAACACCTGACGTAGCATAGTAACATCGCCCATTAAATCTGGCATATCTGAAGCCAAATCAAAACTTATTTTAGCGTGGGTATTTTCATACAAACCTGACACATCATTAATTAACGTATTAAGGTTAATGTTAGCAAAATTAGCTGAGGGCGCCCTAGCATATTCACTAAACTCATTCACCATTGATTTTAACGCGCCAACTTGATTAACAATAGTATCGGTTGCTCTTCTCAATATATTGGCATCTTCTTTATCTAGCTTTGCAGATAATTTATGTTGGAGCCGCTCTGCAGAGAGTTGAATCGGCGTCAATGGGTTTTTAATCTCATGCGCTAAACGCCTTGCCACTTCTCCCCAAGCAGCATCACGCTGCGCCTGCGCCATTGTTGTTACATCGTCAAACACAACGACAAAACCGCTGTCAGCCGTAGAAGGCAAGCGCGTCGCACGCACGAGTAACAATTGTTTGCGATTATCCTGTGGATTAATTATTTCTAGTTGCTTACTCAACTCAACATTCTCTTTATCTTTATCTTTTGTCAATTCAAAATGCTTTTCAACCAACACGATAAACTCTGCTAAAAAATTATTCTCCTCAGAGATTTGCGTAAAAGGACGACTCTCATATGGCTTAAGGTTCAAACCTAAAATATTACTTGCAACCAAATTATGTGTTCTTAATTGACCATGACGGTTAATGGCAAGTACGCCTGAAGACAAGTGCGCTAGGATGGTTTCTAAATAACCCCGCGCCGCTTCTAATCTTGCGCGATTGCGCTCTGTCGCTTTTGTAGCATCACTTAATTGTCGTGTCATACTGTTAAAAGATTTCACTAAAACGCCTAACTCATCAGCGCCATGCACTGGCAAAATAGTGTTGTAATCCCCCGCTGCAATCGCTCTCGTACCTTCTGCAAGTGCTGTTAACGGCTGCGCCAACCTTCGGCTCAAGACGAAAGCTATCGCTAAAGAAGAAAGCATTGCCAACATTAACACCAACGTCAGTGTTAACTTAAAAATATCTTTTAATGCATCACGGCTGTATGAAAGTTCTTGATAATCACGATAAACTTCTTGCACAGCCTCAGCTGTATCTGACAAGCTTTTCGGCACAGGGTGCAGCAATTGTAAAATCAATGTTTCAGAAGTCAGCTCTTGCGATCTTACCGGTGTCAAAACGCGTAAAAACAAGCCCTTATCAAGTATAGGTTCTATTTTTCCGTAAATACTATATTGCGCCTGCCTCAACTGTCTAACACTGGGTAGTTCAGGTAAGAAACTGGATGGATCGCCACTAGAAACAGCCATAATACGACCACTAGGTGAGAGTAAAGCAGCATCCTGTATACCTGATTTTTCTCGCAAATCATTTAATAAGCTATATCGTGTTCTGTTAGATTGCAGTGAAAGTGTGGTCGCCATATTGTCAGCTTTCACTTCCATGTCATCTAACATGATATCCAATGCACGCTGACCTAAACTCAGGCCCCCATCTAGTGCAGACTCCACCTTTACATTAAACCAAGACTCAATAGACCGAGTAAGAAAATTAACAGAAACAAGATATACAATCATGCCAGGAATAACAGTCATTAGCGCAAAAGCACTCACCAAACGTAAGTTCAAACGGCTACCAATAACACGCTGCTTAATCTTCTTGTACAAGTTAACAAACTGGATTGTAATTAACACAATCAGCACAACTGCTAGTCCAATATTCAAATACAACAGAATTTTATAATAGTTCCCAGAGACGGCCGTATTGGCACTGGCTACTGACAACAAATACAGCAACATCAACCCTAAAGCCGCACTAATAAATACAATATATTTCATACTTATTTATTCAGCTCTTTGGGAAGCCATTCAAATTTTTCCGAGATCAAATTCCAATCTTCAGAACCTATTGCATCAACCTGTATGGCTTTAGATAATTTGCCTTGATCTAGACGTACCAGCAATGCCGCTTTATATTGCTCACCTAATTCAATCAAATTTTTCTCAACCACCTTCCAATCTTCAATTTGCATGAGCTCTATCATGGCTTCACTTAAAATTTCGTGTGAAGTCTGACGACCATCATCGCTCACCAAATACTGTCGACTAAGTGCGTGATAACTCACTTTAATATTTTTTGTAATCGTCACAATTTCATTATCAAACCAAAAGCTACGTGGATTTACTAATTGAAATTCATATAAAAAATTAAGCTCAACACCTTTATTAACGGCCTCTTCAATATCCTCATCTAGGGAAATTTCCAAATCAACATCTAATCGATAAGTTTCACCCACAACCTTAAGTTCGGCAGCTCTGATTTCTATATTACTTGATGCCGCGAGCACTTGTGTGCAAACAAGCATCAACGTAAAAAATAGACTAATTTTTTTGCAAAAGCGCATAAAAGAAACCATCATGAATGTTTGAGGGATTAAGTTGACCATCAGAAATATTTA
>VAPL010758482.1_pt1 | contig 12854 bp, 12 predicted proteins | sample 3395061 | NCBI WGS metagenome assembly VAPL01 (sample SAMN08290444, study PRJNA428436) | hydrothermal vent metagenome | isolation source: Deep-sea hydrothermal vent chimney 2 | place: Pacific Ocean: Juan De Fuca Ridge | depth 2182 m m
GAGACGATGACACGGGACACGCTGCTCGGCTTCGTTGTCGTATGGGTAGCGCTCGTCCTGTACTCGTTCGATACCTGGCGCACCCCCAGGCCCGAGCCGGCCATGGTGTAGGCGCGCCGAGGCCGCAGACCGGTCACCGGGCTGCGGCCCCTCTCAGATGACGGGGTGAACCCCGATGGATCTACGCGTCGTCGCTGTCGTCGGCGTCGTCGCTCACGACTTCGAGGATGGCATCGGGAGCATCGTCGACTGCCTTGTCGGTCACATCAACCGCCTCTTCCTCAGCCTCCTTGGCAACCTCGGAGAGGTCTGCAACGGCTTCTTCGACCTCTTCGACGTACTCCGAGGCAGTTGCTCCAACGTCGGAGCCCCTGCGCACGCCTGCAATGACGGCATCCTGGATGCTTCCGAGCTGGTCCTCACCGACCTTGCCACCGAGCTTCGACGCGAGATATATACGAATCTCTTCATCGGACATGTGAGCGAGCTTCTTCTTCGAAACGACCGATGCCACGACCGCGGCAATGACGCTCACGACGATGACCAGGAAAACGAACTTGATGAGCTTCTTCACAGCTTCTCCTTGTGCCCCCGGGAAAAATGTACTCCTGGAAAGGTACCGGTCCGAGAAATCTCTTGAGACGTAGCTACTCGGCTCCGCCGTTGGCTAGCCACTGCACAAAGGCGGCTGTGGCGTCGGCATCGGTCGATTCGGTGACCACGTTGCGGTACTTCGCCACGGCAGCATCGAGGTCGGCACGCGTCCATGGTCCAAACGACGATCCCACCGCATCGAGGGCAGCAGCAGCCTCCTCGACCGTGAACCGACCGGCGGTCACCTCACGACCGACGACGAGACCTGCGAGTCTCCTGCCGTTGGCCTCGATCTTCATCAACTGGGCGATGTCATCGAGATCTCGCACACCGCCTGCGGCGACGACCGGTTCGTCGACGATCCCGACGGCCATCTCGAGCGCCGCGTAGTTCGGCGGTTCGACAAGGGCGTCACGCCCCACTTCAGAGATCATGAACCCGGCAGCACCCGCTGACGACAGATTGATCAGGGTCTCTTCCAGGTACTCGCCCGTGTGCTCGGTCCAACCCTTGGTCACGATCTCGAAGTCGGAGCAGACATCGAGCGAAACGACGATCCGGTACGGATACTTGCGGTTGAGCTCCCAGAACAGCACCTGGTCGATCATCGGCAGTGTGCCGACGACGACGCGCCACGCACCCATTCCGAGAACTCTCGCTATCTCGGCTTCCGATCGAATCCCGCCGCCGACCTGGACGGGCACGTCGAGGGCTTTGATCATGTTCCCGATCAGCTCGCGGTTCTTGTAGTCACCGCGCGCTGCGGCATCGAGGTCGACGATGTGGAGCCGGTGGGCACCCTTGGCCACCCAACCCTTGGCCCGGTTGATCGGATCGTCATCGAGTGAGATGACCTCCGAGATGTCGCCATGGGGCAGCCGAACTGCCCTCCCGTCGAGAATATTGACACGTGCGTAGAGCTCCATAGCTCCAACATACAGGCAGAGACGACCTTGCGTGAATCGAAATTGGAGAAAGAGTGCTCGCTGCGCTCGCTGCGCTCGCGGTACCTGGTGCTTGGTACTTGGTACTCAGAGGGTCAGCAGATAGGGGGCAGTCGTTCACCGTTCACCGTTCACCGTTTGCCGACAACACGCGAGCATCCAGCGATAGTCAGGGTTTCCGACTGTGAACTGTGAACCCAACGCCTGAATCTTCCTATCCACTGACCCTCTCGATAGCTGGTGCTCGGTACTGGGGCGGTGCTCGCTCTACTCTTCGCCCATGATCGCTATCGAAGCCGTCGACGTCGAGTATCGATACGGGCCAAGCGTTGCCGTCGCGTCGTCGTCGTTCACCGTACCCCAGGGAGCGATCACCGCGCTGATCGGGCCGAACGGATCGGGCAAGTCCACGCTCTTGTCCGGTATCGCAGGGATCCTCGAGCCAACCTCGGGATCGATGATCGTGCACCAGGCCACGTCTCGGAGCAGAATCGCTTTCGTACTCCAGATGACGAAGGTGAACGATGCGATCCCGATCACGGTGAGAGAGATCGTGGCGATGGGCCGCTACCCGTCGCTCGGGACGTTCTCACGGCTCACTACCACGGACCGCAGAATCGTCGAAGAAGCCATGGACAGAATGTCGATACTCGATCTCGCGAACGATCATCTTCGGGAGCTCTCCGGAGGACAGAGACAGCGTGTCTTCATCGCTCAAGGCCTTGCACAAGATCACGACCTTCTGCTGCTCGACGAACCGCTGACCGGTCTCGACCTCCCGTCGGCTCAGGCGATCGATACCGTCATCCACGAGGAACAGGGAATCGGACGAACGATCGTGATGTCGACGCACGACCTCGCCGAAGCACGGGTGAGCGACCACGTCATCCTCATGGCCGGTCGCGTGATCGCTGCAGGCCCACCGGCTGAGGTGCTCACCGCATCGACGCTTCGCGCTGCATACGGGTCGGCGCTGCTCCACGTCGAAGACGGCCGGGTGTTCCTCGACGATCCCGCACACCAGCCAACCGAGCAGCACCACGTTCATCAGGACCGCAGGATCCATCCCGAAGCCATCCCTGAGGAACGCCACGGCTCGTGATGCGTCGAAGATCAGCGGATAGGCGGGTTCGGTCGCTGGGTTGACAGTTCACAGCTGACAGTTCACAGACCACAGATCGCAGATCACAGATGGAAACCTGGGATGTTGAGATGGGAAGGCCGCGATGTCGACCCGATTGGTGACCCCACTTCGATCAGACGCTCTCGACCACAACACGGCGTGACGCCGCGTCGGGTCGTGGTTCGCTCTAGCGGTAACGCCAGACGATGCGACCCATCGAAGGGTCATAGGCGGAAACATCGACTTCCACTGCGTCGCCGGGGATGATGCGAATCATCCTTCCCTTGCGCATCTTGCCAGATGCGCGGGCGGTCACCTCGTGACCGGTCTCGAGCTTCACGCGGAAGGTCGCATTAGGAAGCGTCTCTACGACAACGCCCTTTGCCCTGAAATAGTCGTCCTTGCCTGCGATGAGTTTCTCCAATCGTTCGGCGATCACGCCGACGGGAGTCGGCCGCCGCCGCATGCGAACGGCACCATCGTACCCGTGCCAACGTCGTGTCGGCACTTCGACGGGCAGGAGGCTTGCCGTTACCTCGTCACTACCGTCCGTCGGTGCGCAACAGAATCGTCATAGCCGTCCTCGCTGCATCGGCCGGTTGGGGTCTCGCCGGCGTCGGCACGAGAGCAGCCTACGGGGCAGGCGCAACCACGCTGTCCATACTTTCGATCCGAACGGCTGTGGCGACCATCGCCCTGACAGCGTACGTTCTGATCACCGGTGTTCGCCCGACACGTCTCGCGTGGTGGAACGGGATCCTCATCGGGTCCCTCAGAATCGGGATCACACCGCTCCTGTTCATGATGTCGCTCAACTACATCTCGGCAGGCGTCGAAGGTCTCGTGATCACCCTGGTCCCGGCAACGACAGCGGTCCTCGGTGCGATATTCATCAAGGAGGGCGTCGCTCGACGTCAGATCATCGGTCTCGCCATCGGCCTTGCAGGCACGATGCTCATCGGGATCGCTGGGGACAGCGGACTCGGCGCCGAAGGCAACATCGTTACAGGGTTCGCCTTCGCTCTCGGCGGCGTGCTCGTCGGATCGGCCACGGGCGTCATGCAGCGGCACTACGCGCCGAGACACGACACGGTTGAACTCGCCTTGCCGATGTTCGTCGCCGGAACTGTCGTTGCGGTCCTCGCCGGGTGGGCCATCGGGTTCGACCACGTGCGCTCGTACGACACGAATTTGTGGATACTCCTCGTGATCCTCGGTCTCGGATCGACGCTCCTGCCCTTCGGTCTGACGCTGTTCGCCTCCAAGCACGCTCCCGCAACGATCGTCGCGATGTCTGCGTATCTCGCACCACTCGTGGCCGTCGTCGCCGGCGCGATCCTGCTCGACGAGCAGATCACCACGATGATCGGCGTCGGTGGGGCTCTCGCCGTTGTCGGTGTTGCACTGGTAGGCGGCGCCCGCAGAACAGCAACGTGACGGGACGATCGGAGATCAGTGGATTGAGAGCAGTCGGTGAGTCGACAGTTCACAGATCACAGTTCACAGTCGGAAACCCCGACTGTTTCTGGGTGCCTGTGAGTCGTCGGTAGACGGCAAACGAAGAACGGATACTCCCTATCCGCGCGTCCTCCAAGTACCAAGTACCCTCCCTCCATGGACGTCTCGTCGTTGAACCCTCGGTCCCGCATCGCCGAGAGTGCGAGCTCCTTGTTCTCCCACGCCAGCTACCCCCTTGAGAACTCGCTCGACTACCCGGGGGATCCCGGGCTCTTCGGGCCTGATTCGGTCACCTGGCAGGTCGTCGGAGATGCCGCTGCCTTCATCGGTGGCATCAGGGCGTTACTCATCCAGGCGGCACACCCCGAGGTCGTTGCCGGGGTTGCCGAGCACTCCACGTACGAGACGGATCCGCTCGGGAGGTTGTCACGAACGAGCGCCTACGTTGCTGCAACGTCGTACGGCGCAATGCCCGAGGTCGAAGCGGTACTCGAGGTCGTCAACAGGGCACACACGGGCATCGTCGGGACGTCCCATCGAGGCAGAAGCTACTCGGCGAACAGCCCCCGCTACGCCGCCTGGGTACACAACGCCCTCGCGGACAGCTTTCTCATGGCGTACGAATCCTTCGGGCCGCGCCCCCTCGATCCGCCAGATCATGACAGGTACGCCCGGGAGCAAGCGCGCCTCGGCGCTCGGTTCCAGACAGAAGATCTACCGACGACACGAAACGACCTGGCGGCGTGGATTGCAGACCACCCCGATATCGGGCCGTCACCGGGGATGGAACAGGTCGTTGCGTTCCTCGCTGATCCGCCCCTTCCCCGTTCGGCATCTGGCCCGTACGCGGTGCTGTTCCAGGCGGCGATCACCACGATTCCCGACCGTATCGCAACGATTCTCGGAGTGCGTCGACGGCTCGGAGCCCACCCTTGCGGAAGCGTGCTGACGCGCACCCTGCGGTGGGCACTGGGGGCGTCCCCGTCGTGGTGGCTCGCACTTGAACGCACCGCGACGCCCCTGCCAGAAGGTGTGGCGTTCCGAAGACCCCCACCGATCGCAGGGGTCGAGCAGCGCTTCGCCGCATCGCTGCGAGGCCGCTGAATCGTGGGTCCACCGGTCGTGGACATGAGACGAAGCCCCCAACTCACAGGTGGGGGCTTCCAAAGGTTCGGTGGGTGACTGGCTCGGTTGTGGATCGCCTTGTTCGGGAACAAGTAGCCTCGCCGGCCTCCCACCTGCAATCTGTATCGACGGTCGAAGTCACCACCTTGAGGTATCGCGCTAGGCCTTCCGACCCGTTTCTGCTCCCGGTACCAGGGCACCGGTCTACGTCGAAGTGGTCGTTCCCTCCCAATCGGCATGCATCGCGGCGTAGACGCCGGCAGCGTCGATGAGCTCTGCGTGGCGGCCATCTTCGACGATCACCCCATCGTGGAACACGAGGATTCGGTCGGATGCCTCGGCCGTCGATAGCCGATGAGCGATCGTGATCGACGTGCGGCCGCTCGTGAGGAACTCGATCGCCCGACGGATCTGCACTTCGAGGGCAGGATCGACCGCAGAAGTGGCTTCGTCGAGTACAAGCACGCTCGGGTTCGCGATCCATGCCCGAGTGATCGCGACCAGCTGGCGCTCACCAGCAGACAGATTGCCGCCACGCTCCCCGACTTCCGACCACACACCATCGGGGAGACCGTCGAGCCAGTCGAGGAGACCCAGGTCGCCAAACGCCCCTCGTACGGTGGCGTCATCGACCCCCGGCCGCCCATATCGGACGTTGTCGGCAACCGTGCCGTGAAAGAGGAATCCTTCTTGAGGGACGTAGGCGACGCTGTGTCGCAGCGATTCGATCGAGATCCGGTCGATATCGATGCCACCGATCACGATCGTCCCAAGGTCGGGAACCAGAAGGCGGGTAGCCAGCTTGGCGAACGTCGTCTTACCCGAACCTGTCTCGCCAACGACTGCAACGCGCTCCCCTGGCTGGATATCGACCGAGACACCCCGGATCACCTGGGGACCTCCCGGGTAGGAGAAGGTGACCTGTCGGAACGAGATGCCCAAGGCAGCTTCAGGCAACGTTGCGCCATCCGGTGGATCGGGGATCGACACCGGGGTGTCGATGACGCCAAGGATCTTGCGGAGTCCCGCTCCTGCGGACTGCGCCTGGTCGATCGTCTCGACAAGACGCTGGATCGGCTCGATCAGGAGGTTGACGAGGAACAGGAAGGCGACGAGCGTTCCGGCACTCATCCCCCATGTGCTTCCATAGACGACACCAACGCCGACGACGAGCGCGGTGAGGACACCGGCAAACAACTCTGCACTCGAGAAGAGCGACGACGCAAGGACCGCCGTTCGAACCTCTGCAGCGAACTGCCGATCAAGCGTGTCGTCGACCCTCTCGATCACGACCTCCTCCATGCCGTAGGCACGCACCGTCGAGATACCCGAGATCGCCTCACCCGTTGCAGCCAGTGAATCCGATACCCGCTCCCGAACACGATCGTGAGCTCGAGACAGGACACGCTGGGAGACGACGATCAGGATCGTGTACACGACCACCCCGGCGAGAACGACAAGGGCGAGCTGCCACTGGTACACCAGCATGGCGATCATGGCGAGCGTGACCTGTGCCGATCCGAGGATCATGCCGACACCTCCCCACTCCATGAACTGTTGGATCGTCTCGACATCGGAGGTCACTCGTGCAACCAACGCTCCGCGACGCTCAGCCTGGAGATCGAGCATCGACAGGGCGTGGAGATGCTCGAACGTCTTGATCCGCAGCTGAGCGAGGCCGGCTGCAGCCGACCTGACCAATCTCTGCAGTGAGAACCAACGCGCCGCCATGGCAAAGCCCACGGCGATGAGGGCGACGACGCCGAGCCTGAGAACCGTCGACGTGTCGGCGTTGGCTGTGCCGAGGATCTCGTTGTCGATTATCTGCTGGATGGTGATGGGCACCACGAGCTGGAGCGCTGCGCCGAGGATGGCGAGCACCAGTGTCCACCACAGCCCTTTGCCGAGCTCCGGTGCGACCCGGAACGAACGACGAAGTACCGCCGAGGTGCGCTCGGAAGCTCCGGTGGTCATCGGTGCCCCCCGTCGGCTTTGCGAACGGCCGCATCGTCCTCGTAGGCGGACAGGATGCGAACGTATCGCGGAATCGATGCCATGAGCTCCTCATGTGTCCCCTCAGCAACGACACACCCGTCCTCGATGAAGATCACCGCATCAGCCAGAGCGATCGATGAGCGGCGATACGCAACGATGACCACCGTCGATGGAAGATCCGAGCGACGGAGGCCCCGGAGAATCTCCATCTCCACCGAAGGATCGACCGCCGACGTTGCATCATCGAGCACCAGCACCCGTGGGCGACGGACCAGGGCGCGGGCAAGCACAACGCGCTGCCTCTGGCCTCCCGACAGCGATGTGCCCCGTTCCCCGACCCGGGTGTCATAGCCGTACTCGAGCTCCTCGATGAACCGCTCGGCGCCTGCGAGGCGGGCAGCCTCCATGACGTCCTCCCTCGGAAGGTCCAGGCCCAGGGTGATGTTGCCCTCGATCGTGTCGTCGAAGAGGAACGACTCCTGGGAGACGAATGCAACCTCGCCTGCAAGCTCCGCCGGTGCGAACTCCCGGAGGTCTCTCCCATCGAGTGTGATCGACCCAGAGACCGGGTCCCAGAGTCTGGCAAGGAGGAGAACGAGTGTCGACTTTCCCGAACCGGTCGGGCCGACGACGGCAACCGTCTTGCCACCCGGGATGGCGAGATCTACGTCGGCAAGGACGCTCTCGCCGTCCGTGTAGCCGAAAGTGACATGTACAGAGTCCACCGATCCACCCGTCACGTCTCCGGTTGCGACGGTGTCGCCGTGTTCGACGAGGTCATCCGCATCGAGAACCTCCTGAACCCGTTGCCACGCCGCCAACGAGTGCGCCATCTCCCAGATCACGAACCCGAGAAGCGAGATCGGCATCATCATCAGCGACAGGAGATACGCAACCGTCACGAGGTCACCTGCCGTCACGGCGCCGGAGGTGAGCCGGACCACACCGACAACGAGGAGCGCAACCGTCAGAACCGATGGAAGGGACTCAACGACCGCCCGGTAGCCGACCCATACAGAGTTGACGGCGATGATCTTGTCTCGTAGCCGGCGTGCCGACACTGCGAAACGTTCGGTCTCCTCACCACCGCGGCCGAGCGCCTTGACGGTGAGCGCACCATCGATGGATTCGTGGGCGATGTCGCCGACGACACCGCGTTCGTCCTGTACGTCCACGAACGGTTGGAACGTACGGAAGGCACCGTGGATGTCGATGCCGACGATCACGACGAGGCCGACAAAGATCACGAGGCCGAGGATCGGATCCATCCCGGCAACGAGGGCAACGGTCCCGATCAACAACAAGAACGATCCGGTCGCGTACGGGAGCGGAGCAAGCACGAACGTTCCCTGGTTCGTATCGACCTCAGATACCGACAGGAGATCGCCTGTGCTCCGCCGGTCATACCACGCGAGATCGAGGCGCAACTGATGATGGATCAGCCGCTTCCGCGCATCTGAGCGGGTGCCGTACTGCAGCCATCCCGCTGCGGCGCGACGCAGGGTGATCCCGACCGATTTCCACACAGCAACACCCAGGATCAGGGCCAAGGCCTGCCAGAACGTCGCGTCGAGCGGTTCACCATCCTGGAGCACCGGGAGGATCAACGCGTCGGTGATCCTCCCGACAACCACCGCCGAGGCAACGATCGCCGAGACGAACAAGACGGCACCGGACACGGCAAGGGCAAAAGACCACGGGCGGCGCTTGACGAAGCTCCACGTAAGCCGGAGACCGCCACCGAGGACGCCGGCAAAACGCGGCGGGGGCACCGTGGAGGGTCGCGCGGAATCTGACATGTCGGTCAGGGTAGGACCTCGAACGCCGCAGCCTTCGGCGGCGCTTCGCCACCCGTTGCTGGTAGTCTCGCGGCCATGTTGAATCTCATCTTCGCAGCCGAAGAAGCAGTGATCGGCGCTCCTCCTGGAGACGAATGGGCAACGATCGCCTACGCCCTGCTCGGAATCACCCTGCTCGTTGCTGCCATCGCGACGATCATCGTCACGCCCAGGGCCGAGTCTCACCACTAGTTCTGCGACGCTTCCACCCTCGCCGGGAGGAAGCACGCGAAGAACTTCTCGATCTCTGTCACACTCCCGCCGTAGTGTCCTTCGTGCACGATGTGGTCGTCGACCACGCATAGGGAAGGAGCATGGATGGGACTCGCACACGGAACCATCGGATGGGCAGATATTGCGGTACCCGACACCGCAGTGGGAGAGGCTTTCTACACCGGCTTGTTCGGCTGGACGACAGAGTCATCTTCCGATGACAGCATGCCGTACACGATGTTCGCCAAGGACGGCAAGGTCGTCGCAGGAATGGGGCCATTGTCCCCCGACCAGCAGGCAGCCGGTCAGCCACCGGTGTGGACGCCGTATGTGATCGTCGATGACATCGACGCGACGCATGACGGGGCAAAGGAACTCGGTGCCCGCATCCTGATGGAGCCGATACAGATTCTCGATGCAGGTTCCATGTTCTTTGCGCTCGACCCGGTTGGCGCCGCGATCGGCTTCTGGCAGTCGGGCGCCCACGACGGCGCACAGGTGTTCAACGAGGTCAACACGATGGTGTGGAACGATCTGGGATGCCGGGACGTCGATGCGGCAACTGCGTTCTACACGGCACTCCTGGGATGGGGGAGCGAAGCGATGGATATGGCGGGATCCGAGTACACGGTGTTCATGGTCGGGGACCGGGCCAACGGGGGCGTGTCGGACATATCGACGACACTCCCGGATCAGATCCCCGCCCACTGGCTCACCTGGTTCCGCGTCGAGAGCGCATCAGATGCTGCAGCTCGGACCGTCGAGCTCGGGGGTTCGGTCATGAAGGAACCCGCCGACACACCCATGGGAGTGACCGCGATCCTCACCGATCCCGCAGGTGCAGTCTTTGCCGTCATCGAGACGGAACAGGCAGACGGCCAGCCCGACCGCTGACAGCCGGCCATGTTGGCGGGGGTTCGTGACCGGGAACTCCTGCCGACACTGCCAACGGAACACAACCGACACGGTGTGAGCATCCACAGCCGACGAACAGCTCCGGGAATGCCTCGACCCTGTTCATCGTTATCACCACGGGCAACGTCCTAGCCTGCCTCACGAATGCCTACCACCGATTCCATCCTCAAGACCAAACGTCGTATCGCTTCCGACCTGGAACGCCTGCGTGTTCGTACGTTCACAATGACAGCATCCCTGTCAGACGACGATCTTCATCTCCAGTTCGACCCGCTGATGAGTCCTCTGATCTGGGACATGGGCCACATAGCGAACTTCGAGGAGTTCTGGTTGCTGCGTGAACTCGACGGCCGCACTGCACACGATGCAGAGCGCGATGCAATGTACAACCCCTTCGACAACCCGCGGTGGACCCGTTCCCAGCTCCCTCTCCTCAACCGGATCGAAGCGACCGAGTACCTCGATGAGGTCCGCCACGACACCGAGTCGGTACTCACCGGGACCGACATCATCGATGGACATCCGCTCGCCCGCGACGGATACGTGTTCGAGATGGTGGCCCAGCACGAGGCGCAACATCAAGAGACGATGCTCCAGGCCTTGAACCTGCGCCCGGACTTCGAGGCATACACACTGTCGGCCGTCCGTCGACTCCCGCCACGGCGCACCGTCAAGGACACGGAGCGGATCATCATCGAAGGTGGACCCTTCACCCTCGGAACCGACAACCGGATCACGGCCTACGACAACGAACGGCCTGCTCATGAGGTCCACGTCGGAACGTTCGCCATCGACCGGTTCCCCGTCACCAATCGACGCTATCTGGCCTTCGTGACGAACGGCGGCTACAGCCGAAGCGACTTGTGGTCATCGCAAGGTTGGGAGTGGCGGACCGGCATCGACGTCGAGGCACCCCAGGGTTGGAATCGCTCAGCAACGGGTGAGTGGAGCCAGACGATGTTCGGTCGGGTCCGACCGCTCGATCCGACAGAACCCGTCATCCACGTCAACTTTTGGGAGGCCGAGGCGTTCGCCGTGTTCGAAGGCAGCCGGCTGCCCACCGAGCCCGAATGGGCGAAGGCAGCGAACTGGGGTCCCGAGACCGATCAACCACGGACCTATCCGTGGGGGGAGACACATCCAACGTCGGCACACGCCAACATCGGCCAAGCGGTGTGGGGACCGGCTCCCGTCGGGTCGTACCCCCTCGGTGCTTCTGGGTACGGCGTCGAACAGATGCTCGGAGACGTGTACGAGTGGACCTCCTCACCGTTCACTCCGTACCCCGGGTACAGGACCTTTCCCTACCCTGAGTACTCCGAGGTGTTCTTCGGAGATGAGAACTTCCGGGTGCTGCGCGGCGCCTCGTGGGCGACATCACCTTCGGTGGCCCGCAACTCGTTCCGCAACTGGGACTACCGCCAACGACGACAGATCCTCTCCGGGATTCGTCTCGCATGGGACGTCGCATGAGTCACGAGGAGAGGTTCACCCTCGAGTGGCTGTCTGAGCCTGCGGACTTCAAGTCCCAACTCATCCGAGACGTCCGGTCGGGGCTCATCGCCAAGGACCGTTCCCTCCCATCGATCTACTTCTACGACGATCATGGATCCGAGCTGTTCGAAGAGATCACCCGGCTCCCTGAGTACTACCTCACCCGGGCCGAAGCGGAGATTCTCGAGACGCACGCTGACGACCTGATCTCAGCCTTCCGCCCGGTCGAGATGATGGAGATCGGAGCGGGCTTCGCGCGAAAGACGCGCATCTTGCTCGACGCCATGCACGCCGAAGGCACCGGCGACTGGTACGTCCCCGTCGACGTTTCGGACCTCGCTCTCAAACACGCGGGAGATTCCCTGACAGCAACCTATCCGTGGCTGAAGGTGAGAGCGTACGTCGGTGACTTCCTGTCCGACCTCCACCGTGTGCCTCGGACCGGCCGTCGGATCGTGACCTTCCTCGGTTCGACGATCGGCAACCTTCCCCCAGATGAACGCCCCCGATTCCTCGCTGAGGTCGCCGGTTCGATCGAGTCGGACGACGCGTTCCTGCTCGGCGTGGACCTCGTCAAGGATGAGGCAACGATGGTTGCCGCCTACTCGGACACTCAGGGTGTCTCTGCTGCCTTCAACAAGAACATCCTCGCGGTGATCAACCGTCACCTCGGTGGCGACTTCCCCCTCGACGCTTTCGCTCACGAAACCCGTTTCGAACCAGACACGATGTGCATGAAACAGAGCCTCCGAGCACTTCGAGATGTCACGGTGCGTCTCACCGACATCGACCTCACCATCAGGATCTCGGAGGGTGAATCGATCCACACGGAGTGGTCGTGCAAGTTCACGAAAGAGAGCGTTGCACGTCAACTCGAAACGGCCGGCCTCACCGTCACCGAGATCTTCACGGATCGCCAAGACAGATTCGCGCTCGTCGTCGCAACCAGGTAACGACGCAACGCACGTCTCCCTTTGAACCTCAATCCGCTGTTTGACGCCGTGGTGCCGGGCTCCTTCTCCCGTCCCCCCTTCAGGGGGGACAAGCGAGTCTGCGAGCGAGGGGGGACCGCGAGCCTGCGAGCCCGGTACGGCACGATCCCACGCACAGGTTGGTTCCACTTCGTGCTCGCAGGCTCGCCCTCCCCCCTGCATC
>VAPL010079135.1_pt1 | contig 12843 bp, 10 predicted proteins | sample 3395061 | NCBI WGS metagenome assembly VAPL01 (sample SAMN08290444, study PRJNA428436) | hydrothermal vent metagenome | isolation source: Deep-sea hydrothermal vent chimney 2 | place: Pacific Ocean: Juan De Fuca Ridge | depth 2182 m m
AAGAAAGATCAGGATGACTTTCGTTACATCCAAAACTTGCAGCGCTTGCACAGCCAACATCAAAAACCTCTGCGTTCTCTGCGTCTTTGCGTCTTTGCGTTGGATCTTTTCAAACTGGATCATCACGCACCTTCCTTCAGCTGTTCCGGCAACTGCGCTGCCGCCACACCAATGGAACCCGCACCCAGCGTCAGTAACACATCACCTTCACGCAGCACGCCTTGCAGCGTCGTTGCAAGATCATCCACATTTTCCACAAATACCGGGTCCAGTTGTCCACGGGTGCGTATCGCACGACACAGGGCACGGCCATCATCACCGCCCTGCGATTGCTCTCCCGCGGCAAAAACTTCTAACAACAATAAGACATCCGCTTCACCAAGCACTTTGGCAAAGTCTTCAAACAGGTCACGGGTGCGTGAAAAACGATGCGGCTGAAAGGCCAGCACCAAACGCCGGTCCGGCCAGGCCTTGCGGGCTGCTTCCAGAGTGGCCTCCACTTCACGCGGGTGATGACCATAGTCATCGACCAACAGCACGTTACCTGCGGTGGTTTGCAATTCACCATAAACCTGAAAACGTCGGCCAATCCCTTCAAAACCGGCCAGCCCGTTTTGAATGGCTTCATCACTGACACCCAGTTCGGTGGCCACGGCAATGGCCGCCAGTGCATTCAGTGCGTTATGCGCACCGGGCATGTTCAGTGTCACTGCCAGTTCGGTTTCGTGATCCTTGCGTTGCACCCGAAAGAGGGTGTGTGGTCCTTGTTGCTGCAAATCCAGTCCGCGCACATCGGCGTCTGTGGATTCAAATCCGTAGGTCAGCACTGGTTTGGAAATTTCCGGCAGCAGTTCGCGCACCACCGGATCATCAATACACATCACTGCCAGACCATAAAAAGGCAGGTGATGTAAAAATTCGAGAAAGGCCTGGCGCAAATTAGCGAAATCACCGCCGTAGGTTTCCATATGGTCAGCATCAATATTGGTGACCACGGCCATCATCGGTGCAAGGTACAAAAACGAGGCATCACTTTCGTCGGCCTCGGCTACCAAATAACGACTCTCGCCAAGGCGTGCGTGGGAACCGGCGCTGTTGAGCAGACCGCCAATAACAAAAGTGGGGTCCAGTCCGTCTTCGGCCAGCAGGCTCGCCGTCAAGCTGGTAGTCGTGGTCTTGCCATGCGTTCCTGCAATGGCAATGCCAAAACGAAAACGCATCAGTTCAGCCAGCATTTCAGCGCGCGGCACTACCGGAATACGCGCTTCACGCGCGGCCACGACTTCCGGGTTATCTGCCGACACAGCAGTGGACGTGACCACCACATCGCAGTCCTGCACGTTCGTTGCATCATGCCCTGTAAATATTTTGGCACCCAGCTTAGCCAGACGACGGGTTACGGCATTTTCCCGCAGATCCGAACCGGATACGGCATAACCTAAATTAGATAACACTTCGGCAATGCCACCCATGCCCGCACCACCGATGCCGACAAAATGCACACGATGAATTCGTCCCCAGGCCGGATGTGATTCACCCTTGAGGTCTTGTCCTCTGCGTTCGACCCTTTGTTTGACTTTTTGCTTAGCCATGGGCCACCTCCTGTTTGTCGTCGCCCCGCGCCACCGCCAGACATTGCTCGACCACTTGCGTGGTGGCGTCCAGCAATGCCAGTTTGCGTGCGGCTGTGGCCATGGCCGTTAATTTGTCGGCATTAAGCGATAATAAAAGCTCACCCAAACGTTCGGCTGTCAGCTGCGTTTGCGGCAGTAACACGGCGGCCTGTGCATCTGCCAGATAACGCGCATTGGCCGTCTGGTGGTCATCCACGGCAAAAGGAAAAGGCACCAGAATGGACGGCACACCGGCAGCCGCCACTTCGGCAATGGTCATGGCACCGGCACGACATAACACCACGTCAGCCCAGGCATAAGCCGCTGCCATGTCATCAATAAACGGTTCCAGTCGTGCATCAATACCCGCTGCCGCATAGGCAGAACGTGCATCGTCGATATTGCGTTTGCCTGCCTGATGCCAGACTTCGGGGCGAGCGGCAGCGTCCAGTGCTGCCAGCGCCTGCGGCACCACTTCATTAAGTCGCGCCGCACCGAGACTGCCGCCTACCACCAGCAGGCGCAGTATCTGTTTGTCTGAATTGACGCTCGCATTATCAGGCACCGCATCAATGAATGTTTTGCGCAGGGGATTGCCGGTGTGCAGCACTTTTTTGGACACCGCAAACGTGCCGGGGAATGCTTCCATCACTCGTCGCGCCAGCGGTGCCAACAAACGATTGGTCAACCCGGCACGGGCATTCTGTTCGTGAATCAGCAATGGCTTCCGCTTCAGCCATGCCGCCAGCCCGCCGGGGCCGGTCACAAAACCACCCATGCCCAGCACTGCCGCAGGTTGGCGTCGGGAAATAATTTTCAAGCTTTGCGACAAAGCCAGCAGTAGTTTCACTGGTGCCATCAGCAGACTCAGCACACCTTTGCCGCGCAAACCGGACACCTGTACATAATCAATGGGAAAACCGGCATGCGGCACCACTTCGGCTTCCAGTCCCTGACGTGTGCCCAGCCAGCTGACTTCCACGCCGCGCGCACGCAGTTCATCAGCCACCGCCAATGCGGGAAACACATGACCACCGGTACCACCGGCCATGACCATAATGCGTAGTGGTTGCTGGCTGCTCATGGCTGCCTCCCAAAAGCAACATCCAACGCAGAGAAGCGAAGGCGCGAAGAGCGCAAAGAAAAATCAAATGGTTTGTGGCTTTTGCCAAAAGACAACATCCAACGCAAAGGCGCAGAGGCGCGAAGAACGCAGAGAAAAACCAGAAGAATTTTCATTGCATCCAAAACTTGCGGCATTTGCATAGACAACATCAAAAACCTCTGCGTTCTCTGCGCCTTTGCGTCTCTGCGTTGGATTTTTTCACACTTGACCATCACGAACTGCGCCTCCGCTTGGTCGCTGTTTTTTGTAAGGTCGGCACCGTCCGTCGTGCCGCTGGTTGCTTATCCACCGGATACTCATGGGAGATCCGCAATAACAACGCCACTGCCACACAACTCATCACAATGCTGGAGCCGCCATAACTCATCAGCGGCAAAGTCAGCCCCTTGGTGGGCAGCATACCCATGTTCACACCGAGATTAATAAACGCCTGCAAACCCAGCCATATGCCAATGCCATAAGCGGTATAAGCACCAAAACGATCACCGCCCTGTGCCGCTGACTGCCCTACCACAAAGGCACGCCACACAATCAGCACAAACAAGCCAATCACCAGCACCACACCGATCAGGCCCAGTTCTTCGGCCAGTACGGCAAACAAAAAGTCTGTATGTGCTTCGGGCAGGTAAAACAGTTTCTGTACGCTGCTCCCCAGGCCCACGCCCATCCACTCACCGCGACCAAAGGCAATCAATGCCTGAGTGAGCTGAAAACCGCTGTCAAACGGGTCTGCCCAGGGGTTCACAAATGACGTTAGACGCTCTACCCGGTAAGGGGAAGACACTGCCACCGCAGCCACCACGGCGGACATGCCGAGGAACAACACGGCAAATTGCCACAGCCGTACTCCTCCTAAAAACATCATGCCCAGTACTGTGGCGGTGATTACGGCGGCAGCACCAAAATCAGGTTCCAGCAATAACAGCACACCAATCAGACCTACCAGTAACATAGGCTTGAGAAAGCCCTTCACGGATTCGCGGACTTCGTCACCACGCCGCACCAGATAACCCGCTAGATAAATCACGATAAACAACTTCATCATTTCCGACGGCTGAAAATTCACCGGCCCCAGCGATAACCAACGCACGCTGCCATTAATTTCACGCCCCAGTAGCAACACCGCCACCAGCAAACTCATGCCCAGCAGCAAAAACCAGGGGCCGAGGCGTTCCCAGTACACCAGGCGCACATTCAACACCGCAAAACCCACCAGCAAACCCAGCACCACAAAAGCGCTCTGTCGCCATAAATAAAAGAGCGGGTCATCCATCTGGCGTTCGGCAATGGACACCGAGGCCGAGGCCACCATCACCAGCCCCAAGGCCAGCAACATAATGGCAGCTGCCAGCAGGCTTGCATCCAGCGGGAAGCGCCCATGACGCTGATTCGCTGTCATATTCGCGGTATGGATAAAATTACGCAGCACGGGAATCGTATCAGCACTCATGACCCATCCCCTTCAACCGCTGGCAATGCGCGTACGGCTGCCATGAAGGCTTCACCCCGCGCAACAAAACCGGAAAACATATCGAAACTGGCGCAAGCCGGTGACAACAGCACCGTATCGCCGGGTTGTGCAAGCGACTGCGCTTGAGCCACGGCTGCCTCCATTGAGCCCTTCACAGAAGACATGCGCACCACCGACACAACATCCGCCAGGGCTTTTTCCATCAGTGCCGCATCTTCACCCAGCAAAATAACAACACGTACCTTGTCTTTTACGGCATCCGCCAGCGGTGAAAAATCAGCACCCTTGCTCTGCCCGCCTGCAATTAATACCAGCGGCCCGGCCAAACCCTGTACCGCAGACAACGTGGCCCCCACATTGGTAGCCTTGGAATCATTGATCCAGCGCACGCCATCAATTTCAGCAACAAACTGCGTACGATGCGGAAGACCGGGAAACGTTTTCAGCGTGGCTAACATGTCTGCCATGGGCAGCCCCATCACCTCGCCCAGCGCCAGTGCTGCCAGCGCATTGGCCTGAGCCTGTTCACCTGCCATGCGTATCTGCGCAACCGGCAGCAAGGCTTCTGTACCGCGCGCTAACCATAATTCATTGTTTTTATTATTCAGGCTTTCGTTATTCAGGCTGATGCGCCCAAATTGATCTTCCGCGGGAACACCCAGACCAAAGCTGATTTTTTGCTGTTGCACATTACCCGCCAGCATTGCCACCACCTGTGAATCATCACGGTTAAACACCGCCACACCCTGTGCAGCCAGTCCGGCATCACTGTAAATACGCTGCTTGCTCGCCACGTAATGGGCCAGATCGTCATAACGATCCAGATGATCCGCACTGATGTTCAGCACCACCGTCGCTGCGGCATGCAGGGCATGTGTACTGTCCAGTTGAAAGCTCGACAATTCCAGCAGGTAAAAATCCGGCTCGTTTTCCGTGAGTAATTCCAGCGCAGGTGTGCCGATGTTGCCGCCCGTGCGTATATCCCGGCCAGCGGTTTTTGCCATTTCACTCAACAGTGAAGTGACGGTACTTTTCCCGTTAGAACCAGTAATGGCCACAATGGGTGCCTGCGCCATGCGTGCAAAAACTTCGATATCGCCAATCACTTCCACACCGCGACGTTGCGCATCGACAATCAACGGCTCGCGCAATGAAACACCTGGACTGACAATCAGACGCTGCGCCCAGGTAAACAGCTTTTCATCAAAACCACCCAGGCCAATTTTCACTGTGGGACATTCGGCACGCAAGGCGACAATACCCGGCGGCTGTTCGCGACTGTCCGTCACCGCAAACGGCACGCCCTGTTGCGCCAGAAAACGCGCACAAGACAAACCGCTGTGTCCCAGACCGATCACCAGAGTCGGCACGGGGACTAAACCGTTGTTATGTGCTGTGACATTTATCATGTTCAGGGCTGTGTTCAAAGTTGCGTTCATTGCAAAGTAATTAACGTATTTTCAACGTGGCCAAACCGACCAAAACCAGAATGACGGTGATGATCCAGAAACGCACAATCACCCGTGGTTCCGGCCAGCCTTTTAATTCAAAATGATGATGCAACGGGGCCATGCGAAAAATGCGTTTGCCGGTTAATTTGTATGATGTCACCTGCATGATCACCGACAGGGTTTCAATCACAAACACCCCGCCCATAATCACCAGCACCAGCTCCTGACGTGTAACCACGGCAACAATACCCAGTGCCGCACCCAGCGCCAGCGCGCCGATATCCCCCATAAACACCATGGCGGGATAAGTGTTAAACCAGAGAAATCCCAGACCGGCACCCACCAGAGCGCCGCAAAAAACCACCACTTCACCCACGCCGGGGATATAAGGAATGGCAAGATATTCTGCAAATTTCATGTGCCCCGTGACATAGGCAAAAAGCCCCAAAGCACCGGCCACCATCACCGTCGGCAAAATGGCTAAACCATCAAGACCATCGGTAAGATTCACCGCATTACTGGAGCCTACAATGGTCAGATACGCCAGTATGATAAACATCGGCCCCAGCACAATGGCCACGTCCTTGAAAAACGGCACAAACAATTGTGTCTGCACCGGAATGCTGGCGGCATCGTATAAAAACCAGGCAGCCCCTAATGCAATCACCGACTGCCAAAAATATTTATAGCGCGCAATCAGTCCGCGTGAATCTTTTTTGACTAACTTTTTATAGTCATCCACCCAGCCAACCACACCAAACAAAATGGTGACCGACAACACCACCCACATGTAGGAATTACTCAAGTCTGACCACAGCAATGTGCTGATCGAAATCGCCACCAGAATCAATGCGCCACCCATGGTGGGTGTACCGGCTTTTTGCAAATGGCTTTCCGGGCCGTCGTCACGCACAGTCTGGCCAATCTGATAATGATTGAGTCGGCGGATCATCGCCGGACCCACCACAAACGAAATCAACAACGCCGTTAATGCACCAAGAATGGCGCGCAGGGTCAAATACTGAAACACACCAAAGCCGCTGTGAAACTGGGCCAGATAATCGGCAAGATAAAGCAGCATCAGCTCATCCCCTCCACAGTTCCAGCCACAGACAGCGCAGCCACCACATTTTCCATGTGTGCCGAGCGTGAGCCTTTCACCAATAGCGTTACGTCTTTGTGCAAATCGTCTTGCAGGCAAGAAATCAATTCATCCTGTGCGGCAAAGTGCTGACCATGTTGACCAAAAGCCTGTGCAGCATATTGTGAGCACTCACCCACTGCGTACAAACGACTGACACCCGCCTTACGTGCCTGCTGGCCCGCCTGCTGATGATATTCCTCTGCCTTTTCACCCAGTTCCGCCATGTCGCCTAATGCGAGATAGCGATCACCGTGACACTGCGTCAATACATCCAGCGCAGCATGTAACGATGCCGGATTGGCGTTGTAAGTATCATCAATAATCTGTGCGCCACGAATGCCCGCTTTGCGTTGCAAGCGACCCGGCACCGTCTGCATGGATTCCAGACCGGTTTTTACATCCGCAATACTGGCACCTGCGGCCAATGCCGCCGCCGTAGCCGCCAATGCATTGGCGGCGTTATGGCGACCTTCCAATGGCAGATTCACTTGCACCTCACCCGCCGGGGTCACCATTTGCAAGCTGCCATCGGCGGTTAATGCGCCACGCACTTCGGCATCAACATCGCTTTCCGCAGACAGGGAAAAACGCACCATTGAACGCGGCTCCGCCTGCTTCTGCCATAGCCCGGCAAAGGCATCATCGGCATTAATAATGGCCACCCCATTTGCAGGCAGGTTTTCAAAAATCTCACCCTTGGTTTTTGCCACCACATCCACTGAACCAAAACCTTCCAGATGCGCGCCTGCTGCATTGGTGACAATGGCCACAGTGGGTTGCACAAATGCGGTCAGGTAAGCGATATCACCAGGGCCGCTGGCCCCTTCTTCAACCACCGCCGCAACATGTTCCGCACGCAAACCTAACAAGGTCCGTGGCACACCCACTTCATTATTAAAATTAGCCTGAGTGGCCAATACACTGCCCTTGCACGACATAATCGCTGCAAGCATTTCCTTGACGGTAGTTTTGCCATTGCTGCCGGTCACCGCAATCAGTGGAATCGCAAACTGCTGTCGCCAGTTGGCCGCCAGTTGCGCATAAGCGCGCTGGGTATCACTAACAATAATCTGCGGAACAGTGGTATCAACCGGCTGCGCGACGACAACCGCTACCGCGCCTTTTTTTACAGCATGGGTAACAAACTCATGGCCATCAAAATGCGGTCCGCTCAATGCCACAAACAACTGGCCCGGTATCACTTCACGGGTGTCTGTGCTGATACCGGAAAAAGATATTGTTTTTACATCGCCTCGCAGTTCGCCCTGCAACAGTTCGCAAGCGGCTCCCACGGTATTGATGCCGGGTGAAATCTGACGGGCATTCATCACGAAAGCCCTCCGGTGGATTTGCGCAGAGCCAACACCCTCTCAACTTCATGAGCGTCACTGAATGGCAAACGCTCATCACCGACAATTTGTACTTCCTCGTGTCCCTTGCCAGCAATCAGCACCACATCATTTTCCGCTGCGGAAAGAATTGCTTTTTCAATGGCACTGGCACGATCCGCAATCACCAGCACATCATCCACCCGGGTAAACCCCTGAAGAATATCGGCGACAATTACCTGCGCATTTTCCGTACGCGGGTTGTCGTCGGTCACAATCACTTTATCCGCCAACTGCTCCGCTGCTGCCGCCATTAATGGGCGCTTGCTGCGATCCCGGTCACCTCCGCAGCCCAATACACACCACAGATTGGGGGCCATTACGACACCGGCCTGTGCAGCGGTATGTGCCCGCACAGCAACCAGTACCTGCTGCAAAGCATCCGGGGTGTGTGCATAATCCACCACCACCAGTGGTTGTCGGTTTACGCCACCATAACCCTGCATACGCCCCGGCACCGGCTGCACATCGGACAGACGCTGCAATGCGTCATCAAAGGCAATACCACTAGCCAATAGCGCGCCCAGCGCCGCTAACAGATTAAACGCATTAAACGCACCCAGCAGCGGTACCTGTAAATCACCTTTACCCCAGTCGCTTTCCACATGCATGCGCAGGCCGTTACGATCTAACTGCAAATTGGAACCCAGCAAAGAAGGCAACACAGCACCGCGCCCCTTGCCGCCACCAAAACCATAACTCACCGTTCCCACCGCACCCGGCATCGAGGTCAGCATTTTCCGACCATAATCATCATCGATATTGATCACTGCATATTTCAAACCTTTGGTCTCGAACAGGCGTCGCTTAGCCTGAGCGTAATTTTCCATCGTACCGTGATAATCCAGATGCTCGTGACTGAGATTAGTAAACACCGCCACATCAAATGCCACGCCTGCCACCCGCCCCTGCTCAAGGCCATGCGAAGAAGCTTCCATCACCACCCGCTGCACATTTTCGTGGCGCAAATCATCCAGCAGGGTATGCAAGGTAATCGCATCCGGTGTGGTAAAACCGCTTTTTTCCAGTTGGCCAAACACGCCATTACCCAGCGTGCCAAGCACACCGCAAGGTGCGTCCTGTTGCAACGCATGAGCGATAAACTGCGTCACCGAGGTTTTACCATTGGTGCCGGTAACCCCAATCACAAACTGTTCTTTCGTCGGCTCGCCATAAAATCGCTCGGCAATACAGCCCACCTTGTTTTTCAGATCCGGCACGCCGTACACCGGCACCTGCCTGTCACCGCGCACTTCCTGCCGTGCTATAGAAGACGCCCACAACACCGCGCTCGCACCACGCTCAATAGCGTCATCGATAAATTCCTTGCCATGTACCTGCTCGCCACCCAGGGCAAAAAACAGATCACCTTTTTGTACCTTCCGACTGTCCAGGCATAATCCGCCAATGGCCAACGCGGGTGCCTGACGAATAAAATAAATGCCGGCAATCAGCTCGGCAAAGGTCAATGGTTTTGGTGTGGATTGCACGCTCATCACTGCGTCCCGCCCAAAAATGCCAGTCGATGGCTAGCGTCCGGATTTACGTTATCCGGGGGAATATCCAGCATGCGTAAAGCCCCCGCCATTACCCTGGAAAACACCGGGGCTGCCACAACACCGCCGTAATATTCTTCGCCGCGTGGCTCGTCAATCATCACCACCATGGCCAAACGCGGATCACTGGCCGGTGCAAGACCGGCAAATAACGCCAAATAGCTATCCTCAACATATCCTCCGGCACCGGATTTTTTCACCGTGCCGGTTTTACCGGCAATGCGATAACCCGGCACCGCAGCGCGAGTGCCTGTGCCACCTTCTTCGACAACACGCTCCAGCATTCGGCGTACCTTGCGTAAACTGTTTTCACTCAGTACCGGCTCGTACAGGGAGGCTAATTCTGCGGCCTGTGCTTCGCTACGGCGTAAAAAACTCACCGGTAACGGGCGGCCGTCAGTGGCCAGTGCCGCGTAAGCACGGGCCAATTGCATGGCCGTTACCGACAGTCCGTAACCGTACGACACGGTGGCACGCTGAATGTCATGCCAAGCACCAAAGTCGGTTAACAGCCCCGATGGCTCACCCGGAAAACCACTGCCAGAATCTGCGCCCAGGCCCACACTGGCAAAAACCTGCCACAAGTGTTCCGGGGTAATCGACAATGCCAGCTTGCTGGCACCCACGTTGCTGGATTTTTGCAGGATAGTGGAAACGTCAATAACACCGTAATCACGGAAATCACGAATGGTTTTACGGCCCACCTTCAAATACCCCGGACGCACATCCACTACCGTGTTGCTGTTAAAGCGCCCTGTTTCCAGTGCCGCCGCCACCGTAAACGGCTTGATGGTAGAGCCGGGCTCAAACACATCAGTCACCGCACGGTTACGCAAATGGCTGCTTTTCAATTTGGCGCGATTGTTGGGGTTGTAGGCTGGCTGGTTGACCATGGCCAGCACTTCACCGGTACGCACATCCAGAATCACCACTGAACCGGCATCGGCACGATTATTTTTTACTGCGGCCTTCAATTCGCGATAGGCCAGATACTGCAAGCGACGATCAATGCTCAGCACAAGGTCTTCACCCGGCTGCGGCTCAGAAACACGCTCGACGTTTTCCACCACGCGGCCAATACGATCCTTGATCACCCGCTTGGCTCCCGCAATGCTTTTGAGCCGCGCATCGTATACCAGCTCCATACCTTCCTGACCTTGGTCATCCACATTGGTGAAACCCACCACATGGGCGGTGACTTCACCGGCCGGATAAAAACGCTTGTATTCCGGCAGCAAAGCCACCCCGGGCACTTCCAGCGCCATGACTTTTTGTGCCAGATCAGGAGCGACCCGGCGTTTCAGATACATAAACTCCTTATCGCGCTTTGCCGCTAGCTGACGTTCCAGCGCACCACGCTTGAGTCCCAGCACCTTGCTCAGTTGCGACCAACTGTCACGCGCCAGAATCAACTCCTGGGGATTGGCCCACACCGAATCCACCGGCGTACTGATGGCCAGCGGTTCACCAAGGCGATCTGTAATCATGCCGCGATGTGCGGGCTCGGAAACCACACGCGAATAACGCGCATCACCCTGCCCTTGCAGAAAATCCTTACGCACCACCTGCAAATCCACCGCGCGCGCCACCAATGCCAAGCCCGCCAGGCTCAGCACCGCAAGCACCAACAAGCGTCGGCCACGATAGGTAGGGGTGGAGATCTGTTCACTCATTTATACGTTCATGCCTTTAATAAAAAACACGCCTTCTCCCCTTGAGAGAAGAAGATCGGGATGAGCGGTAAAACACACAGAAGCGATGGAAACATTCACGGTTTCTGCTCCACCTGTTCCACAATCACCACCTCATCCATTTTGGGATTCACCATGTGCAGTTTTTCCCGGGCAATACGTTCCACCCGGCTGTGCGTCGCCCAGGTACCCTGCTCTAACTGCAACTGTCCCCATTCCACATTCATTTGATCGCGCACTTTCTCCAGCGCCTGCAATGCCACAAACCGTTTACGACTCTGATGTTTGGCCTCAATCACACCCACCGCCGACACCAGCACCGCCAAAATCATCACCACCAGCAATTTGCTCATTCAACACAGCCATTCAATGCAACCGCTCCGCCACACGTAACACCGCACTGCGGGCACGTGGATTGGCGGCGATTTCCTGCTCACTGGCACGGATCGCCTTGCCAATCAGCTTGACGCGCGGCGACAACGCCGACTGCGGAATCGGTAAATCCGGCGGAAAATCATCACCTCGTGCCTCTTTACGCAAGAGGCGTTTAACGATACGGTCTTCCAGAGAATGAAAACTGATCACCGCCAGTCGTCCACCGGGCCGCAACACATCAAGTGCCTGCGGCAAACATTTTTTGAGATCATCCAACTCACCATTAATAAAAATACGAATCGCCTGGAAACTGCGCGTCGCCGGGTTTTTGCCTTTTTCATGCACAGGACTAGCCTCAGCGATTAATGTCGCCAATTGACGGGTCGTGCTAATAGGGTTTTCCTCACGCGCCTTCACGATGGCGTAAGCAATGCGTTTGGCAAACTTCTCCTCGCCGTACTCACGTAATACTCGGCGAATATCATATTCTTCAGCCCGCGCCAGCCACTGGGCCGCGCTCTGTCCAGCTCCCGGGTCCATGCGCATATCAAGATCACCATCATGGCGAAAACTGAAACCCCGTTCAGGGTCATCCAGTTGGGGAGACGACACCCCGAGGTCCAGAAGAACCCCGTCCACACCACCTGCTTCCGACGCTCGCCAACCTTTCTCTCGCACCAGACGCTCCAATTCGGTAAATGAACCTTGCGCAATACTGAAACGTGAATCCGTACCAAACCGGTCCTTTGCTGCTGCCACCGCCTGAGGATCTTTATCGATGGCCAGCAACTGCCCACGAGAACCCAGACGATCCAGAATGGCACCGGCGTGACCACCCCGACCAAAAGTGCCGTCGATGTAGATGCCGTCGGGCCGAATGACCAGCGCCGTCAACACCTCCTCAAACAACACCGGCTTATGCGCGAAGTCTTCGCTCATCGGCGTTATAACGACATCGTCTCCATCTCTGCGGGCAGATCACCGAGATCATCGCCCGCCGCCATCCAGTCACTACGGCTTTCTGTCCA
>VAPL010585198.1_pt1 | contig 12840 bp, 10 predicted proteins | sample 3395061 | NCBI WGS metagenome assembly VAPL01 (sample SAMN08290444, study PRJNA428436) | hydrothermal vent metagenome | isolation source: Deep-sea hydrothermal vent chimney 2 | place: Pacific Ocean: Juan De Fuca Ridge | depth 2182 m m
ACCGACATAGAGGCCCGGGCGCATCTGATGTCGGCCGCTGCCATGGGATCAACCGCGTTTCAAAAGGGGCTGGGAGCGATCCATGCGCTTAGCCATCCGATTGGTGCTGTGCACCACACCCACCACGGCACCACCAACGCTGTCTGTATGCCGGCCGTGCTGCAATTCAACCGCCCCAAGGTGGAAGGCATCCTTTCCAGCGCAGCTGCCTATCTGGGCATAAAGGGTGGCTTTGACGGATTTGCGGCCTATGTCGATGACCTGAACGCGTCAATGGCGATCCCAAAGACATTGACCGAGCTGGGGGTTAAAAACCCGGATATCGACGCATTGACCGCCTCGGCGTTGAAAGACCCAAGCACCGGTGGCAACCCGGTGGAGATGACAGAAGAAAATACAAAGGCACTATTTGAGGAAATTCGATAGCGTTCCGGGGCGTAAGGTATCGCAGACAGATTTTCTTGCTGGCCAGAGTCCGGTTTTGATCTTGCCGCAGGATTGATTGGCGCAAAGCCAACCTAAGCCTTGCCGGTCAGTTTGTTCGGTAGAAACAGATAGGGGTCACGCCCCTATTCTGGTTGAAGAATATGCAAACGCCCGTTGTACATTGGATGCTGCAACCGATTGATTTGCCTCTGACCGGTGTTTCAGATCCTAATCTTTAAAACCCGCTGGTCTCGGTGATTTAACTTAGAAAAGTGTTGAATTTTCTAGGGCCATTTATATCACCCGGCGTCAAACCAGACGGGCGAAATAATCTTCCAATAAAAAACAATAATAATGTGATTTGCAACGCGGAAATTGAAATGACAGTTCCATTAAGAACCGAACACATGTCTGTACTAAAGTTGAAGAAATGGTGAGCCGTGATGGGTTCGAACCATCGACCTACTGATTAAAAGTCAGTTGCTCTACCAACTGAGCTAACGGCCCACTCGAAGGGTGTGCGTAACGATGTGCCCCAAAAGCGTCAAGCAAAATCGGCGCTCTGCCTTTTCAATTATTCCAACGCAGGCTATATCGCGGTCAATGCAGCAAAAACCACCAAACACAGACCTGTCATTCATGAAAATGCACGGCGCGGGCAACGACTTTGTGATCATTGATTCGCAAGGGCGTGATCGTGTGATGACACCCAAATTAGCGCGCGCGATCGGAAACAGGAATTACGGCGTTGGGTTTGATCAACTTGCCGAGATACGAAGTACCGACGATGCGGATGTTCAGTTGGATTTCTGGAATGCAGACGGCACAACAGCAGGTGCGTGTGGAAATGCAACCAGATGCATTGCTCAATTTCTAATGGCCGAATTTGATCGCAAACATCTAACTATCAAAACCAAACGAGGTTTATTAACTGCACGGATTGAAAATACCGGCTTAGTAAGTGTCAATATGGGAAAGCCTCAGTTGCGTTGGTCAGAAATTCCACTTTCCTGTGAAACTGACATACTACATTTGCCAATTGAAGGTGACCCAACCGCGGTTGGAATGGGTAATCCACACTGCGTATTTTTTGTTGACGATGTTGCGCAGGTAGACGTTGCGATATTGGGTGCTGAAATTGAACATCACCATCTGTTCCCCGAAGCGACAAATGTTGAATTTGTTCAGCTATACGGGAAAGACAAAGCCCGAATGCGCGTATGGGAAAGGGGTGTAGGTATTACGCTGGCCTGTGGATCTGGCGCCTGCGCTGTGGCGATAGCAGCCCATCAGCGCGGCCTGACAGGGCGAGCAATAGAACTGGTGGCAGATGGCGGTATTTTGTCTGTTGACTGGCGCGACGATGGAGTCTGGCTATCTGGGCCCACAGCAACTGTGTTTACAGCAACACTGACGCCCGAATTTCTGAGCGCAGTCTAATGGCACCATCGGCGCCAATATTTTCAACGCTTGGTTGCCGGCTGAATGCCTACGAAACCGAAGCAATGAAAACGCTGATATCTGAAAGCGGCGCCGATAATCTTGTGGTGGTAAATACCTGCGCCGTCACTGCACAAGCTGTTCGAAAATCCCGACAAGAGGTTCGTAAACTTCGCAGGCAAAATCCAGATGCCAAATTGGTGGTTACAGGATGTGCGGCGCAAATTGACCCTGCAGGTTTTGCTAAAATGTCTGACGTTGATCATGTCATTGGAAATACCGAAAAATTGCAAGCCTCAACCTGGGAAAAAATTGTACCCGACTTTATAGGTGAGTCAGAGCGGGTCCAAGTAAACGATATAATGTCGGTTTCAAGTACCGCAAACCACTTGATAGATGGGTTTGGAACACGTTCCCGTGCCTATGTTCAGGTGCAAAATGGATGCGACCACCGGTGTACATTTTGTATCATTCCGTTCGGTCGTGGCAATTCACGCTCCGTACCGGCCGGTGTCATCATAGATCAGATTAAACGGCTAGTAGACCATGGGTATAATGAGGTTGTTCTAACCGGAGTAGATTTGACCAGTTGGGGCAGCGATTTACCTTTGGCGCCAAAACTGGGCGATCTTGTACTGCGCATTTTACGATTGGTGCCAGATTTGCCGAGATTGCGTATTTCGTCGATAGATTCAATTGAGGTTGATGAGCAGTTGATGCAAGCAATCGCGACCGAGCAGCGGTTAATGCCACATTTGCACCTATCATTGCAGGCGGGCGACAACATGATCCTAAAGCGGATGAAACGGCGGCATTCGCGCGATGACGCCATTCGGCTTTGTCAGGAAGTACGCCGTCTGCGCCCAGAAATAACATTCGGTGCGGATATCATTGCCGGGTTCCCGACAGAAACGGAAAAAATGTTTGAAAACTCAGTTTCGCTGATTGAAGAATGTGATCTGACATGGCTACATATATTCCCCTATTCCCCGCGCCCAAATACACCTGCTGCAAAAATGCCCCAGGTTGGTATTGGTGATATCAAGGCCAGGGCCAAATACTTAAGGAAAATAGGCGGGCAGCAAGTCCGGAAGTACCTGAATTCTCAAGTTGGCAGGATTTCGAATGTTTTACTGGAAAGTTCAAATTCCGGCCGGACCGAACAATTTGCCGAGGTAACTTTTGACCGAAAGTATCAGGCTGGTGACTTGATAACTGCTAAAATTACTGCATCCAAAAACGCCAAACTAATTGGTGTTGAATGTGACTGAACAGTCCGACCGTCAGCCTAAAAGCGAAACTCCAAATCGCGGGTGAGCGTCATGAAAATACTATCCGAAACCGCAGTTGCTGTCGTAGAGCCCGAGCTTTGACGTCTGGAATATCCAACATTCAAATCCCAATCTTGCGTCAACTCAGTGGAATATGACGCTGATAATGTCGCACGGTTTAGCGTCTCGGCGGTTCCAGTTCCGGCATCTTCTGTTCGGCTGAAATCCAGTGACAGGTTCATCCCGGAACTTTCTGTCAGATCTTTCTGGTAATCGATACCTAAAGTTGAAAATCTGATGTCCTCACTCACTGAATTGGTCGTCAGTGTTTGGCTGACATCAACAGATATTTCACCATCCGGCAATTCTTTTAGATAGGAAAGAGAACCTAACAACTGCGCTGCTGAACCAGCTGTCTGGTCAGCAGTTACGCTGGCCGACAGGCTGCCATCAGGAAAATCGATACTGCGCCCGAATGTCAAAGCAGAAGTATTTACGCCGCCGGAATTATCGAACTGGATACCGCCAAAATATGATCCGAGTGAAACAGGTTGAACAACATCCAAACCAAAGTAGATGCCATTTTCGGTGGTTGTAACGCTGCTGACTGTAGAATCCACAGTGGTGTAGCCAACCCTACCATCCAGCACTAAGCCGCCCGCCAATTCATTGGTTACCGTCAGCTCTAAATCCTTGGTTACCGAATTGGTTGAAGTCGCATCGCTTGAAGAGTAATCGGTCAACGTGGCCGTTAACGACCCACTTGTAGACGGCGAAATGCGGTAGTTTGCGGCACCTGCCAGACTGCTTGTTGTGCTATCAAATAACGCGGGGTCTGTTGTTCCCTCGTAATCGCGCGTGTCAATTGTTGCGTTCAACGAAAATCCAAGCGGCGCATTTAACCGCCAATCATATGCAAGATCTACCGATGATCTGACCAGTGTTCCGGTATCAACGATTAAAAATGTTTCGTCGGTGGGATCGATATCAAATGCGGTGGTAACATCACCACTCCAGTAGTTTGCACTAATCCTGAGATTTGCGTCGGCGCTATCCCGGCGATAGAGAAAATCAAAGGTTGGGTATTCAAACGAAGTAGATGTACCGCCACCTGCAGTAGTAGTGACTGAAAACCCGGAACTTACGTTGAATTGCAAGGTCTGCGTGCTGGTTGCGGACAGGAATGAAAACCCCAGGTCTTCGGTGAATTCTAAAACCGTTCCACTATAACCCGCTATAAGAGATGGATTGGTATCGACTACCAAATTGCTCGAAAACGATAATGTAGCTGATACCGCCGCATCCAATTCTTGAGCGACAACACCCTCCACGCCCAGGGCGAGGAGGGAAACCGTAAGAGCTGCCTGTTTTATTTTTGTTTTGCCCCGACCCATTATACCTACTCAAATAGCCGTCGTTCCGGCACAATTATAACATCACCCCGCTGGAGTACCATCGAATTTGCACTGGCGGAACCATCTTCGATTGCTTTGAAATTAAATTTATAAACTGATGTTTTTCCAGTACGCTTGTCAGTGCGGCGCAATTGGATGCGTTTCTTAGCCGCAAATCGGGTAAATCCACCGGATTCGGCAAGAAATTGCAAAAGGCTGGTCCCGGAATGTATCCGTACCCTGCCAGGTGTTGCGACTGCACCCATGATGAAAACCTCAAACAACTTTTCGCCCGATGTTCTGGGCGTCGTATTTACGGTATCAACTGTCACAAAAACATTTGGTGCTGAGGCAAAACTTGGCGTCAGCCCGGCAATAATGCTTGATTGCAGCGCACTTAGTGTACGCCCGCCGGCAGCAATGCTACCGATTAATGGAATAGTGACAGTTCCGTCCGGTAAAACCAGCGCATTTCGGTTTAGGCTCTGATCCTCAAGAACTTCGATCGCCAGAATGTCACCCGCTTGAATTCGATATGATCCTTGCGCCGACACTGCCGACCCAAAAACAATCAGCAACAATGTGCTCAGTAGCAGACGTGCCATAAAGCTTCCCCTCTTAATACAAATTTCAAAATTGTATTTACAACATTCTCACACGAATCGGTATCAAATTCGCAATGCGGGCTGATTATGACGGTGATCGTATCGCCAAAGTTACATAATTTACCATTTTTGTAACCATTATTGCCAGATTAACGCGGATTATTGGCATTGTTGGATTTCGAAGTTCACTGCCTGTCACGTTTAACACCCAGGTTCCAGTTTGTTGGCCTATTCTGAACTTTCCAATTCGCTGTTCAGACGGTTAAATTCAGCACGTGATTCTTGTACAAAATCCCGCGTGTCTGCAGGGCTGGTCAATTCAATCACTTTAGAAAATTGCGCCGCCGCCGCTTTGGGGTTGTTGTTTCCTACGTAAGCGCGGGCCAAATGAAACTGTACAAGTGGATCGGCCTGCATAGATCGGGCCGCTGACTCTAAACTTCGGACTGCCTCATTATAGTCACCCTGCAAATAGGCTATCCAGCCATAGGTATCCTGATAGGGCGCAACATCGGAAAGGCGCAAACGCCGGCTAATTGTGGCTGCCCGCTGAATCGCTTCGGACTCAGCGTTCTCTGTTGTTAGAAGGCTTGCCAGATTGTTGGCAATGACCAGATTGTTGCTATCGATCAGGTACATTCTTTCGTAAGTTGCAATTGCACCGGCAATATCCCCCCTGGCTTCCAGGCTTCCGGCTTTTATCCAATTCAAAAGCTGGTTCTCTGGCAATGCGGCCAATGCCTGGTCCAGTAGGATATCTGCCTCAGCGCTTCGTTCGGTCGCTAAATATAGCCGATACAAAGCCATCCACGCCTGAATACGATCGCTATCTTCGTCTAGCAGCTGTTGGTACTTTCCCTCTGCTTTGGCCAGATCTCCAGTGGCAGCATCAACAGTTGCGTCCAGGAAAATAATAGAAGCATTTTCAGGATCCGCGGCAAGCAAACCAGCAACGTGTTCCTTAGCCTTTTCAAAGTCACCTGCGGCAAGGTAATTTCGCACTATTACAACGCTGGCTCCAATCCCGGCTTCGCCCTGATCCACCAGCCCTTTCAAGAACTCGACGGCTGCGTCAACCTTTTTTTGGCCCTGTAAAACCTGTGCCATCAAATCATTGCTTGCTGCTTTCGCCTGATCTGTCTCCAGCCGACTTAGCGTCGCTTGCACCTGTTCGGCTCTGGGCCAATCTTCATTTGAGACATATATCTGTCCAAGTTCCTGCAATATCCCGACGTGACCGGGCGCAAGACGCAGCGCATCAACCAATACACCCTCTGCAACATTGGTTTTCCCGATGGAAAGCAAGAAACTACTATAGCGGATGCTTTCTGTTGGCGCTCCGTTAGAGGCATCCAGCGCCAATGACAACATCTCACCAACCAGATCCTGGTTACCTTCGCGTTCATGCGCGCGGGCCAATATTGTCAGGATGTTTGGATCCCGTGGCGCTTGCTCCAGAGCACCACGAAGCATCAGAATTGCTTCCGAAGTTTCGTCTGCATCAATTAGCCAGTTCGCTTTGCGTTTTACCGCTTCAACATTGGTGGCATCTTCTACCAGAACTTCATCAATCAGCGTTTGCGATTCCGCAAGTTTGCCCGCAGATTCTAACATTTGCGCCAAAGCTATTTTGACTCTTACATTTTCTTCGCTTGAGGGGGATCCCTCCAAAAGTTTACGCATCTGAGAGATTGCGACCTCCTGGTCGCCAAGTTGAAATACAAACCCAGCGCGTAATGCGCGCAGGATCGTATCGTCAGCTTTGGTATCTATCATTCTATTCAGCTCATCCAGGGCAACATCCTGGCCACGGAACTGGGCAAGGAATTGTATAAACGCTAAACTGTCTTCCGGATCTGAATTTTCATCATTGGTAATCCCCCGCAAGAAATCTTCCGCGTTATCCAGCTGCTCCCGGGAAATGTACCAGCGCAATAATGTAGCGCGCGTATTTTCGTCATCCGGAAATTTTACGATCATTTCCTTCAATTGTTCTTCGATACCAAATGAATCTTCCAAAACTGCCAAAATTGAGAGCTTCATGGAATAGAGGCGCATGTTTTCAGGATCGAGTTTGGTTGCGACATCCAACTGATCAAGAGCAGCATTGTATTTTCTATTTTGCAAAAGATCATCTACAAGAACCTGGCGCAATAAAAGGAAAGAAGGTATTTCTTTCAATATTCCAGCGGCATTCTCAACCGCTAGAGTTGTCGCCGCTTCATCTTCGTTTTCGCGCGCACTCCGGTAGTCCATTACATAACTCAGACCAAGCAATTTTTGATCATTCGGGTCAATTTTTCGAGCAGACTCAAGAAACCGGTCAACCTGATCCCAATTTCCAATCTCTGCATAAATTTCTGAAATTGCCTTGTTGCCGGCAAAATCGTCCGGATATTGCTCAACCAGCTGCAAATACTGGCTTGCGGCTTCTCTCAGGTTTCCGCGCTGACGTTGAAGGTCCGCAAAAACCGATCTGGCTTCGCGGTGGCGGGCGTTGAGTTTGAACACATTCTTGAACTCAACGGTCGCTCGTTCCTGATCGCCATCTTCCAATAGCTGAAGTGCGGTTTGAAAATGCTTTTCAGCGCGCTCTTCAGAGGATTCACATCCGCTAAGAATACCTATTGAAAGAACTAAAAGAAGTGCAGTGAAAACTGGCCTGATATTCAATATGACATCCTCTATACGCGACACATTTCGGCACATTTTTTGTGCGGTCATTAGTTGTCATTGGATGTAGGCAATACCGGCTGTGAAATCTAGTACCCGGTTCCCTTAAAAACGACGCCGATTGTTTTAGCCAACAGGCCGATATCGGTTGGAAAAGACATCTTCACATAATAGTCGCGATCAAACTCAGCACGTTTTGAGAATTCAACGTTGTTGCGATCTGAAACCTGCCAGGAACCCGTAATTCCAGGACGAAGCGCATAATAAGCCAGACCCGGGTATATTTCCCTCTGGGATGGCAACATCGGGCGTGGCCCAACAAGTGACATGTCACCCGTTAGTACGTTCCAAAGTTGCGGAAGTTCGTCTAAAGAAGATTTACGAAGAAACTTTCCAAAACTTGTAATCCGTGGGTCATTCTTAAGTTTCTGGTTAGTTTCCCATTCCGCACGGGTTGCGGGGTCGGAGGCTAAATGCGCTTCAAGTAATTTATCAGCATTGGGTACCATTGTCCGCAGCTTGAGCATTTTGAAGGTTTTTCCACCCTTTCCGACGCGTCTATTTAAATAAAATGGGTTATTACCATCTCGCCCAATAATTATTGCGAACAGTAAAACCAATGGCAATACAATTGGTGCCAGCACAAGAATTATCAATGTGTCAAAAACCTGCTTCAGATAATTCCGGTAAAACCCACCATGTATTGGTACTTCCACTTTTCCCGCCGGTGAACTATTTGAAACAATTTCTTCATCAATTTTATCAAAATATAATGTCATGATTACCTAACCACCGTCGAAACGGCCCACTCCTTACAAACTACTAAAATGATCTACGCACCCAACACGACAATCAAAAAAAATTGCCCGGTTCCCTCGTCCAAGCAAGTAACAAACTCTGGAAGGTTAGTAACAGGTAAACTTACGCTAACCAAATATAACATTCGAAAAAGTGGCTTCTATTAGGAAACTTTGACAAATTTTAACCACAGTACACGCATAACGTGTAAATTGCGCTATATCAGAAACACTGGCTGTCGCTAATATTTCATAGATCATTGTTAAACAATTTTATTGTTTCTTAATTTGATCTAATAGAATGCATCAAAACGACTCACACCGATAATCTGGGCAATATTTGTTCGGGACATTGCGTTTTCACGGGCAATCGGATCAATACTGCCGTGATGTTGTCAGATTTGACCACTAATTAAGTGATGAATTCCGGTAGGATTCATATCAGTACCAGGCCAATGTGTTGGATTGGCGATTGACGAGTAACAAACAAAGGCCTGCGATGAGCGGTAAGAATACAAAAAATCAACCACCGGCAACTGTACCGGGATTCTATCTGGATAGCTTTGGCTTTTCTGAGCGGCCATTTACGCTCGTTCCCGATCCCGAATTTCTGTACTGGTCAGATCAACACAAACGCGCATATTCCGTGCTTGAATTTGGAATATTGTCTCGTGCCCCAATCACCATGGTTACCGGGGCCGTTGGCTGCGGAAAAACGACGCTGTTGCGTCAACTGCTGAAGCAGATTGAAGAAAATTCAATTGTTGGTCTGATTTCGAATGCGCATGGCGGCCGGGGTGAGTTGATCCAATGGGTTTTACATGCGTTGGGCGTCAAATTTGACCCGGATGAAACCTATGTAAGCCAATTCCAGGTTTTACAGGATTATTTGATCAAGACTTATGCAGAAGGAAAGCGGGTCATACTGATATTTGATGAAGCGCAGAACTTATCGCAGGACAGCCTTGAAGAACTGAGAATGCTAACCAATATAAATTCTAATAAAGATGAGCTTATTCAGCTGGTCCTGGTTGGCCAGGAAGAACTGCGCGATATGGTCAAGAAACCAGAATTACGACAACTTGCGCAAAGGATCGCGGCTAGTTTCCATTTAAAACCTTTGTCGGAAACTGCGACACACGAATTTATTGTTCATCGTCTTCGCGTGGCAGGCGGCACCGGCGATGAAATTGATGAGAAAGCGAAGATGCTGATTTACGACGTCTCTCAGGGCATTCCCAGACTTATAAACCAGGTATGCGACATGTCGCTTTTGTACGCTTGGAGTGCGGAAACCAATCTGGTCGATGGTAAAGTTGTACAGGCAGTAATTGATGACGGGGTGTTTTTTGGTGCGGAAGTTGCATCAAGTGAGGCCGCAGAATGAAAAGTGATCTGTATTTCTATCTGGCCGTCTTCCTGCGGAAATTTCACTACTTCTTGTTCGTGTTTCTTCTGGTCACTGTCGGTGCTCTTACAGTCGCCAAACTGCTTCCGCCTGTCTATGTTTCAGAATCAAGGCTGTTGATAGAATCATCACAGATTCCAGATGAGCTAGCGGCACCAACAGTTGATACTGATGCCGCTGAAGAGCTTCAAATTCTCGAGCAACGCTTAATGACACGCATTAATTTGCTGCAGATCGCACGAAGCCTAAATGTCTACGATAACATCGCAGAATTGTCAGCGGACGAGATCGTGAAACGTATGCGCCAAAGCACCGATATCCGAAGGACTGCCGGTCGTGGGCAAGCAACTTTGATGTCTGTGGGATTTTCTTCGGACAATGGAAACAAATCTGCAAGCGTTGTTAATCAATACGTCACCCTGATACTGAGCGACAGCGTTGAGAACAGGGTTGACCGAGCCGGCGACACGCTAGAATTTTTTCAGCTTGAAGTAGAAGAGCTGGGAAAAACGCTGGCAGAAAAGAGTACGGTTATTCTGAATTTTCAGAATGAAAACAAAGGTTCTTTGCCCGACACATTGGATTACCGCTTAAGCCAACAAACAGCCCTGCAAGAGCGGCTCTCATCCGCCGAGCGCGAAATATTTAGCTTACGGGAACAGCGTCGGCGACTTGTTGAAATATTTGATGCCACGGGAAGGGTGGGTTCTGGTTCAGCTGCGAACATGACACCCGAGCAGATTCAGTTGGCTGCGCTTCAGAACGAGTTGCGACGCGCAATTGCTGTCTACTCACCAGAGAACCCGCGCGTAAAAATTATTGAAGCCCAACTTGCCCAACAGCAAGCAATTGTTACTGGCCAGAATTCAACACCCACAGACCAGTCACAGGGACCGATGACCGTACTTGATGTCAATTTGGCCGATATAGATGCGCGAATAGATTTGCTGGACAATCAAAGGGCACAAATTGAGGTCCGATTAGAAGCGCTGATTTCGTCAATCGAAAGGACCGCAGGAAACACTATTTTGTTGGATGGGTTAAACCGAGAATACTCAAATACGCAGCTTCAATATAATACCGCAGTCGATCGGCTATCAAAGGCAGCTACAGGGGAAAGAATTGAACTTTTGTCTAAAGGACAAACTATTACAATTTTGGACCCGGCAATAGCACCGCAGAAGCCGACCAGTCCCAATCGTAAGCTGATCGCAGTGGGGGGCGCGTTTTTAGGAGCAGCGCTGGGGGTGGCATTAGTAGTAATGTTGGAATTCCTAAACAGCTCGATACGAAGACCGGTGGATATCACCCGAGGACTTGGAATCACACCAATTGCGACCGTACCTTACATTCGAACACCAATGGAGTTGGTGGCGCGCCGGGCGCGTATATTAACAATATTCGCCGCAGTAATTATTGGCGTCCCGGCGGCATTGTTTGCCGTGCACCAATACTATTTACCACTTGATCTGCTTTACGATCAAATCGCTGAAAAAATTGGCGGCCTAATTTAGCAATGCCAATAATAAACATATACGAATTCTGCAAAAAGGTACTGTAAATGGAACGACTTGAAGCCGCGTTGGAAAAGGCTAGGAATGATCGGGGCACAGTTCAACGGGTAACCACATTAGAGGTTGCTGATAGCCAGCAGTCCACGATTATAAAAGACCGCTGGAACGCTTTAAAAGAGGCCGACATCCCGCCGCGCGTTGCTCGAAAAAATCGCATATCTTCGATAAAACAGGGCAAAGATTCAGGCCCTTATGATATGCTGCGCTCGCGCGCCCTGAGGATCATGCGTGAAAACAACTGGGCGACGTTGGCCATCACGTCGCCGAACAAGACCTGCGGCAAAACAACAATATGTGCAAATCTTGCGTTTAGCCTGGCGCGGCAATCTGATTTACGTATTTTGGTTCTTGATTTGGATCTGAGACGGCCCGCTATCCATAAAATACTTGGACAACGAACCAAACATAGTTTGCACGAGGTTTTAGACGGGAAACAACCGATGGATTCGGCCTTTATACGCGTGTCTTCCAATCTGGCATTCGGGCTAAACATGTCGCCTGCTGATAACCCGTCTGAACTGTTGCAATCCAAACTAACCAAAACGAAACTTGAGGAAATTAAGCAGGTGTTTCAACCGGATCTGATGATATTTGATATGCCGCCAATGCTTGCGGGTGACGAAAATGTTGGATTTTTACCGCTTGTGGATTGCGGGTTATTAGTAAGTGCAGCAGGTAGCACAACCGTTTCTCAATTGGATGTCTGCGAGAAAGAGCTTGCTGAACTGACCAATGTACTGGGCGTTGTCCTAAACAAATGTCGGTTCAATGATAAAGATTCCGGTTACGATTACGAATATTACTAAACTGGTTTCCAGACACCCCGACGCTCTAATGTAGTTTACATGAATGCCCTTCACTGATCGTTAATTAGATATTAGCCAAATATTTTTAGTAATTTGAAACCTGAGCGGGGAAATCCAAAATTCCCTGTTCATTCTTTACAATCAATTGAGAAATGACTGACCAGGCCCTGGCCTGTCGGCTTAACTGTGTCGGTCTCAAAAGGATCGGATACACATTGGATAAATTCAAAGAATTCCCTACGACCTTAACGTCACCAGCTGTTAGCGCACAGGAAATTACACCAAGTGACATTGCGACACTCGGCAATGTTTCACGAGCAATTTATGTAGGCCAAACAGGTGACATATCTGTCGAGATGCAGAGCGGTCAGATCTTAACATTCCAAAACGTACAGGGTGGCAGTATTTTGGCAATTCGGACCTTGAAAATCCGCCAGACTGGAACA
>VAPL010676073.1_pt1 | contig 12835 bp, 11 predicted proteins | sample 3395061 | NCBI WGS metagenome assembly VAPL01 (sample SAMN08290444, study PRJNA428436) | hydrothermal vent metagenome | isolation source: Deep-sea hydrothermal vent chimney 2 | place: Pacific Ocean: Juan De Fuca Ridge | depth 2182 m m
AAAATAATAGAAATAAGCGGCACTGGGCCGCCTAAGGCAACTTGGGCCTTAAACGTAGCTTAAGACACTAGTTTTGTGTTTTTTGTGTTTTTAATCAAGTGAATCTCTAATATCGGATATTAATATGCTTGCAGGAAATACCTGCCGCTTTTGATAAATACAGCTATATTTGAAATAAGAGGCTGGATATGCAACATTTAACCCTGGCCACAACTACAGGTAATCGATTAATATGGCTGATAAATTTGAAATAATTCGCGGCAAGCGAATAGACGATCAAATCGGTGGTTATGTATTATATGAACACTCTACATATCCCGACTTAGAACGAAACGTTTTAACCTTCGTACCGGTATCCGCAAAGCGCCAGAATGCCATTGACCCAGTGCGTATAGTGAGTATGGAATTACTACCATATATTGGCACCAAAAATTTGAATGTGACCACCTTGGCTAGTAGTGATGGAACGAATTATAGTCCTAAAATAATATTCAATGGTGTACTTTTCGATGATGAAGGGCAGGCAGATAATATCACATTTAAGGCAAAAGACGGTGAAGATTACCATGTGAAGCCATTACTATTGGCACAGCATAATGTTCGTGTTCGTTGCAACTGTCTTGATTTTTACTGGCGTTTCGCAGCGTTTAATGCTAAGGATAAAAGCTTGATTGGTACGAAGCCTAAACCGTATCAACCGAAGACAAACCGTGGTCCGGTAAACCCCAAACAGGTGCCTGGGGTGTGTAAACATTTAATTGCTACTATTAAAGCTATGAAACATGCGGGAATTGTAAAATAACGTTCGTATTATGTTATCTTCTTATTTTTATCAATTCGTTTAATCTCACCAGTTAATTTTGCGGTTGGTTTTTTTGCAGGTTTCTTAGATGATTTTGAATCTGCTTTGACATTTATATCATTTATATTTTTCAAGATATCAGTGATTTTATCAACTTTAATGTCAATATTATTATCGGTTTTAACATCTTTTTCTTTTTCAACCCCACCGGCTATTGTCTTAAATAGTTCTTTACTATCATCATGCCTGACGGTTTTGACTTTAACTGGTGCAGTAGGTTTATCTGTGTTTGGTTGCTTTTGCTTTGCCAGTTTAGAATCGTCTTTCTTTTTAGTGGTAACATTTTGCACTATATCTTTTGCCACAGGTTTCGTTTTAGCAGGTTCCAATGTAATATTTTCAGGCTTGGTCAAATATATTTCATGTGTTCCAACCACGTTAACCGAACCTTGCATTGGGAGGAAATGGTAACCATCTACTACCACTTCAATATGGAACGGATATAATGTCGCCTTTAGCATAGTTAACGCTGGTATTTCAACGGTCCATTTATCTTTATCATCCACTGATTTTGCGTTGAACCCAATTTCCATATTATTAGCTTCGATTACAAATTTGACCATCATATCTTTTTTTTCAATACCGGTAATGCTAATTGCAAACTCTAGTACATTTTCTTTAACATTAGATATTGATACCAAGTTATTATTCATTTTTACCCTTCCTTCTTAAATTATAGACAGACATTTTAATTCTATGTAGCACCCGGCGCATTTTTTTAACATTAATTGTTATTTTATCTTTAGTAGTATTTAATAGATTTAACACTTTAACTATTCCATTTGCCCGTTCGATTGGAACAACATAGATTTTTTCCATGTGAAAGTTCCCCAATTCTACTTTGATTACTACTTGTTTCTTAACTTTGTATACACGGTCAGGATCATAAATGTCTTTATTTACTGGCTGAAATATATCCTGCGCCCTATCAAACTGGTTACTGGCACCCATTTTTTCAGGATATGGCCCACCGCCAAACGAAGGGGGTGACACCACGCCGGTACAATATAAGGAAAAGTGCGTAGTTATCAGCCCTTGACACGCAGGCCCGCATAATCCTTTCGTTATTATCTTTTGCCCACCAATTCCGATTGCCATTTGTTACATTACGGACATACTGGTTGACCATCAGAACCACCAGCAACCGGCCTGCGCTCGCACACATCAGCCACACTCGGAGTTCCTGATTGATCCAGTAAGTTGAATACGCGCAGTGGTGTGACACAATCAGCCTCGTAAATAGTTAAAGTATTTGCACCTGGATCGATTCTCGTTCTTCCAGTTTCAAATTGCAATACTAACGAAACAATATCTTCAACCGATTGCACGTCAAGGAACAATTGCGTGGTATCAGCCTTAATCATTGATGTAATTTCACCTAATGACCCCGTGATTAGGTGATCTGGTGCTAATACTTCATCTAATAGGCTTGGTTCAATTTTTGCAGTTTGATATCGGTCGGTATTTGGTAAAGATGGCCCACCATCCGCACGAATTACATAGTTCCTTGTTTGGTCATATCCTAATGCGGGCGTAAAATCAAAGGTGTAAAATCCATCTTGAGGCGCGGGCGAACCCGTTCCAACGATTTCTAACATAATACCATCGGTAATTTGACCAGTACCATTAGGTTCGCCCACGATCAGCGTCTGTACCGCACCATTCACTTCCCATATTCGTATGGTTGGATATCCTGGTGTACTGGTGCCAATGTTGATAGCTGGTACCCCTGCATTGGAGAAAAAGCTATTAATTTCTGTTTGTGCCATACGATTTCCTTGCAGTTTAGTTGTATTTGGTATTTATGCGTTTTGGATAACTATCATAAATATAATAAACACGTTGCTTGGATGACCTAAAATGAAAGATTTCCCATTAATTATTGATTTAAACGCTCCGATATTAAGCACTGAACCCTCGCCATTAGGTGAAGGAATACAATATCAGCAATATGAAGTTGAGGTGGAAGGTACGCTACAACTTATCAATATTCCCGCTCGGGAAATAGATAATTTCGAGAAAGCAATTACTGAAAATATAAACCCATTTACCCGCAAAAGTTTGAAGGTATTACTACGTGAATATCGCGGCGTACGTGGTCAATTATAGGATAATATAATATATGGGCTTTGTTTTAACACACCCAGCTTCTTCAGGTGGTGCTACCGGCGGTTCAGGTGTACCCGGATTAGTGGTAACGATGATTAATGGTCAAAATGTCCTTACCTTGGAAGATACCACGCGCTCCAATAAAATATTATCAGTGTCGGATAATCCTCTAACTTTTTCTGAAAATGTATTGGCGGATAATGACTGGTTAGCCATTGGTACCGCGACTGATGCGGATTCCGGGTTTATATCATCATTGGATGGCACTATTGTGGCAATATCCGCTCATTGCGAAAACACATTAGGTAATGAAAAAGATATCCATTTATTCATTGATGGTGTAGATCTTGGATCATTAGGCACCTTAAGTGGCGGATTAAACGCTACTATTAATGACACTACAATAGATATTGATGTAAACCAAGGTCAACGTATACGGCTTCGCGCACTTAATGGTTCTGGAGGAAATATTAGGGATACAGTGGTAACTCTTCGACTGAAGTGGCGCGGTATTTAAAATAACTTTTTTGTACAAAAAAATCAGTACCGGGCGATAAATACAACTATTAAAATAACCCATATGGGTTAAACATTATTACACATGTGATTGCGGGATAGTGATTGCATATTTAGATTAAATATGGAGTTTTAAAAATGTCATTTATTGTAAGAAAAAATGTTGCTACCCCCATAATCATTGATGACCTTGGTCTCACTATTACTGGTATCGTCGGAACGGAACGAGACCTTCGTGATGTTGAACCGATGGACATCGTAGAATCTGCGGATTTAGCATTTGTTATTGCTTCCGGTGACTTGATTGTTCTTGACCCCCGTGATGATTTAACCGTCTTAACTATCTCAAATGGTGAGTTGGCCCGTGCTAATGCAAATGATACACATTATGGTATAAATGGCGGCAGATTTGGCGCGCTGGATGACCCTACATTTATCCCGGCTAATAACTTTCTGGTTGAATTTGATTCTGGTTCTGCCCAGATGGTTCAAATCGATCCATCCGCTGTAATTTCCAGTAATAGTTCTGCCATATCTAATATTGTTGCGGGTATGTTCGTAGATGGAGCAGATAGTACAGTTTCATATTCACCCACTAGTACAATATTAACAGCTGGTCAAGATGAAACCTCGTATGATGCAGTCGCCCCGAATGGCGCGTTTGTAGGTGGCGATGGTGTAGGTGGAACAGCATATGTACCTGGTGATACTATCACCATGTCGGATGGTTCGGTTATTACAGTTGATGCCGTTGATGGTAATGGTGATGTTACTGATTTTACAGTTACCACTTCAGGTGGAACTAATGTAATACCCGGTGTACCATTAACACAGACTTCAACTTCTGGCACCGGTACAGCATTTACGGTAACCCCTGAAGCGAATAACATTAGTGATGGTACAATTTCCATCGAAGTGAATGATTCATATTTACGGAATAATGGTGATACTTTAGATTCTGGTACATTAACTATTACAGCTGGTGCTGCTATTAATATTGCAGCTGGTGGTGATTTAACTATACAGGATGCCCCAGTTCTTGGAACTGATGCCGCCAATAAAGATTATGTTGATTCGGTAGCCGCTGGTCTTGATCCTAAAGAATCCGTGCGATATTGTAGTGTTACTGATATTGCTGGCACATTTACCAGTGGTGGCGGTACTGGTGGTACTGGTGAATTCACTGGAGTTGATCTTACCGACGCGGCGATATTTGATGGTTTAACGCTAGGTGCTATTATAATCGGTGATCGACTGTTAATTAAGGCCGAAGGCACTAACACGCAGAATGGTATATATGTGGTAACGACCGCAGGGGTTGCGGGTGTGATCGAACGTGCCCCTGATCAAGATGGTTCGGTTGCGGCAGAAGTTTCCGGAGGTAATTTCACATTCGTTGAAGGTGGCACTACATGTGCTGGTACTGGTTGGGTTCTGACTGGTGATGGTATTTTAACATTAAATACTGACCCGATGCTTTGGACACAATTTAGTGAATCTTCCACGCTTACCGATGGATTAGGAATTTCCACAGGTGGAAATAATCTTGATCTTGACTTAGCAGACACACTTGGAACTGGTAATGTTATAGTGTCAGCTGATTTGCTCGCATTTCATGATCAAGATGGCACACCCGCCGCCTCCGGTTCAGGTTCACAGACATATGCCCGTACCTTTGCCAATATGCTTGATGATTTGAACATTGTTAATGGTGTTGCTGGTACTGGAATCCTTGTTCAAACTGCTCCGAATACTTATGCCGCACGTTCATTGGCGGTTGCTGGCCTCGGCGCACTTGATGGTTTAGTGTTAGCAAATGCTGATGGTGTGGCCGGAAACCCCACGTTTGGCTTGGATATTCAGAACTTACCCGTACAAACCGCAATTGACCCAACACTTGATAGAGTTGCGGTATGGGATAGTTCAGCCAATGCTAATGTGTATTACACCGTGTCTGATATTGCCACCTCATTATCCAGTGTTAATTCGTTTGAAGTGTGGGCCGCCGCAGGCAACACCACAGGTGGTGCTTCTATCATTGCGGCTTCCGGTACCGACACCGCAACTATTACTGGTGGTATTGGTATTAATATTGATGTAAATGCCGGTACTGATACACTGACCTACAGTATTACACAGGCTGGAATGGCGGATACCGCCGTGGTTGGTGCAGATACGGTCATGTTCTTTGATGCCTCAAATGCAAATGAACCAGAATTTAGGTCGTTTACTGATTTGATCGCGGATATGGGCATTGCTACGAATATTGCCGCTTCAACTGATGAAGATTTTTTAGGCATTAATGTTACCGGTAGTGATATTGGTCTTGATATTGATGGATTAACTGATAATGCAGCTGATATGGATGCACTTGATGAATTTCCATTACATGATAAATCAGAAGGTACACTTGGTGCAAATCGAAAAATCACTGGTCAAAATATTGCGGATGGTGTTGTTAATATTCTCAATATTGATGGTCTTACCATTTCCACGATCAACGCCCAACCAATTCTGACTATTACTGATACCACGCGGGGTAATAAGCAATTATCTTCGGATTCTTCCGTATTTAACTTTGGTGAAAATGCGTTATCACATCTTGACTGGATTCGGGTCGGTAATGCTTCAGATGCCGACAGTGGCCATATTATGCCAATGCAGGGAACCGTTGTTATGATTACTGCCCATTGTGAAAACACCGGCGCTAATTCAAAGGATATTCACCTATTCATTGATGGTGTAGACCAGGGTTCACTCGGAACATTATCTGGCGGTGCTGAGGCTGAAATTACTAATACAACCGTAGATATTGATTTCACGCAAGGCCAAAAGATACGGTTACGTGCATTGGATTCTGGTTCAGGAAATATACAAGATACTGTCGCAAATGTGTTTGTACGCTGGCGCGCATAAGAGTAATATATGGCACTGATAATTGAAAATATATCGGGTGCGGAACTTGACGTTGATGATTTAGGTTTTTCACTTGCTACTGGCGCGACAATGGATCTTTCTATTGAGGCTGATCCATATGTCGTTGCTAATAGTGCCTTATCCGGTGGTGATATAAATGCACTTATAACCAGTGGGTCTATAGTAGTTAAAGACCCGAATGACAATGTAACCAATTTATCTATGGCGGAGGCATTAATCGCGTGTCGCACGCACAATGATCCACCATATCAACTAATGCGATTAACGGGTTCCGTTGCGCAATCAGCTAATGGTATTAAAACATTTAATGATCGTGTAATCATCGGCCCAACTGGTGATTTAGTATTTGAAGAAACTGGTGCAGGTACCAATGTAGTTGGTTTCACCGCACCCGCCGCGTTAGCCGCTGATACTATTTGGACATTACCTAATGCCGATGCCACTATCTCTGGTCAAGTGTTATCAAGTAATGGTGCTGGATTGCTTTCATGGCAAACTTTACCTGTTGCGGGTGATATGGCTTCTGTTACTGTTGGTTCTACCACAACCCCAGCAATTCCGGCAACGTTTACTAATATTCCATGGAATACTACGCATGTTGAAAATGATACTGCAACTATCGAACATGATAATATTAATACGTCTCGTATATTAATTAAGGAAACCGGTTTATATTTTATTAATTTTTCCATATCATTTAATTCTGATCCTGGTGAAGAAACAATTTCAATCCGTGTATTTGCAAATAACACTACCGTGGTGCCTGGTAGTCTACGCGTAGCCAGCGAAGATGATGAAATTAATGATTTAAGTAACGCATTTACTGCTGAACTGACAGCGGGCGACTTTATAACATTACAAAATCAGGCTAGTGGTACGGGTAATACATTAGATAGTTCCTGTTCATTTTCAGTTACTCGTGCCTCTGGATTAATGGGTGCGCAGGGTCCAGTAGGACCACCGGGTGGTAACCCAGCAGGGGTAGATTCCAATGTTCAATATAATAACGGTGGTGTATTTGGTGGCAATAATGCATTTAACTTCAATGATGCTGCCCTTCAAGTTGATATTTTAGGCAATTCATTAGATACCCAATTGACTATCGGTGGTGATGCACAAGTATTATCCGGTGCAACTAATGCAACATTATATGTGGAAGTTGATAGTGGTGGAGCCGGTGATGAAGCAGCCCGCTTTTTCTTTAATCGTGGCCCTGCAATTAGTGGTTGGATTTCATATGATTATGATGGTACCGCGCCGAATATCCGTATAGTGGATGAAGATGATGATCCAACATATATAACCTTTGAAACTATTAATGCGGGAACAGTTGCCGCCCCCCAGTTTTCTAATAGATTTGGGACACGTGGCCCAGTGGCAGGCGCAACCACTGGTTTTAGTTGGCAGGTTAATGGTTCTGAAGTTGCTATTATGGATACCAATTTCATTGATATCACCACTGCAACCGGTGAATATCGCGTTAATGGTACCCCATTAGCATTAGATAATTTATCCGATGTTGATACTACAACCACCGCCCCAGTGGCTGGTGATCATTTAGAATTTGATGGTGTAGATTGGACGCCCGCAGTAGTTTTGCGCCCAACATTTTGTATTTTTGCGGAAGAAAATCAAGCGGTTACTGTAGGTGCTAATAACTATGAATTTTCATATGGTAATGGTGCGGTGAATACTGCCGATACTGATCCATCCGGCATTCCACTAGGGGTTAACTGTACATTAATTGGTATTGGTGTTTCCGCGCATAGTACAAGTGGTTTGGCTACAGTATCAATTAGTGTTATCAATAATGGTAGTGTTGTAGCGACGGGGGGGTTAGCATCAGGCGCAACAACAAATGCGAAAGTTCAAGACTTTACCACAATAACTCCCGATACTGTTAATTTTGTGCCTGGTGATACCGTCCAATTCCGCACGGCAACCGAGACCAGTACCTTACGTGATGTTCGCGTAGTCGCGTGGTTTGAACGTACTAGTTAATAGGATAAATATTCATTATGGCAAATGTAATCAAAAAAACACCCGGCGACAATGGAACGTATCATTATCTCATTAATGTTAATATATCGGGTTATCCTTCAAGCGACTGGGAAGCTGATCCGGATGTGTCTGGTGTTTCTGCGGTAGCCCAAAATTATTGGAAATATAATGGTACCAATATAGTTATTGAAATGACTCAACCAGAAAAAGATGCGGTAGATGTTGCAACGTCTAATGAGGATATAATAAACACACAAGAACCGCCGCATATTTATAATTTTACGGAAACATTCACTGCTAGTGAATTAAAAACTATAACACTACCAATACCATTAGTTAATGCCAGTGTATATATAACCGATACATCATTTACTGAATTATCAGGTGAAACATTACTATCCGCTTCTGGTTCTGGTCCGGTCGGTTGGGATCCAGGGAACCGTGGAAATCTGGAAGCACGTATTAATGATGGCATTTTTACCAATCTTGTTTATAATAATACATCACAAGGAAGTACCGCTGGATATATTATTGGAATAGATATGTTGACTGCAACCACAATCAATCAATTGATGTTTATTGAACATGGTACTTCTTATTTTAATACATCTTGGGAATTCATTGGAACTAATGTTGCAACTGCTGCAACATATGATGTTATTGAATCAGGTACATCATCGGTTCCGTATTTGGCAGCCAACCCATATATTAGTTCATTTTCCGATCAAACATATAGATATTTTGGTATTCGGTGCGTAACATCTAATAATGCCAGCTTTGCAATTTTACGTGAACTAGAACTAAGTTCTGGTACCACACAGACAGTTGAGCGTACACTTCCTGAATTGAATAATTATATTATTTCTAAAATAAACGACAGTACATATGAAATTACAAATTTAAAAGCTGATGTAGTTACATACAATATTATGTTTATAGGAAAACCATAAAATGGCTACTGTTATCAATAAATCACCAAACGTGGAAGGTATATATCGATTTTTAGAAAAAATCATAGATACATCCTTTAGTACCGTTGACTGGGAACGCAACCCAGATATTAGTGGTGTTATTAATATTCCTCGTAGATTCTGGAAGTATGATGGTACTAATGTTGTAGTTGAAATGTCCCAAACTGAAAAACTGTTTGTTGATGCATCACTTACAGTATCTACTAATGAAATGGGGTTTATGGAATTCGCCAAACGAGGCCGGGTGGTAAATACTTGGTTGCGTGCTGGTGGTGGTGTAATGCGCCCGTCAAAGCAACAACCACTAATATTATTTAATGAAGGGGTTGTAACTGGACTTACATTTTCCAATTTAAAAAACAATATTGATGTTGATATTTTGATTTATAAAAACAATGTATTGGAATATACGTGGGAAATCCGTGATAGTAGATACGCTTATAAAACGAATGGATTAGCGGCCTTTCAATTTACTACTGGTGACCGGATTAGTATCTATGCAAAACGGGTCGGTGATGATATTGCTACTTGGGTTATGTTGAATATTCAATATCGATATACCCTTCAAATAACTGGAGAGGGCAGCGCCCCTACACTTTAAGGAATTTTTGATATGAGTTCAATTTTTAAATTAAGAAATACTTCCACGGTCGCGGGTGAATGGGCAGGACAGGATTTTGCGATTGATGAAATATATAGTGTTTCTAATGAAGAATTAGACTATTTTCGGAATGATGAAGATGTTTTTGCCGCTGTTGCCAGTGGCGCTCTTCGGGTTGAGTCGGAAACTAGTGTATATGATAATCCAATAGAAGGTTGGAATTATTTTGCCGGTGATGCCTTACCTAAGTCGTCACTAGGTAATAAATTAGCAATACATAGTTCGTCAAAACCAGCGTTACCTGGAAAAGAATTCTTTTTAGTATGGACCGGAGCTGGGGATGATCTGACTACAACACCACCTGGCGTGGGTGCTGGTGATTTATTACAATTTGAAATGACACCCGGCACTGCAATGGTAACAAAAGATATACATTTCGCCCCAGAGTTTGGGGATATTTATATACATGAAGGGTATGTGAAGTGGGAGGGTGGTGGAATGGCTGACCATTTATGTGGCGACGTTATTGCCTCACCCTCTGTTTTTCAAACGGCTGCCAATCTTGATCTTATTATTGCTGATAATTTTATAAAATATTCCCCTGGTGGGCCGGGTACCGGTACGCATGGTTTTGCCACCACGCCTGTAATTTTACCACGTCCAAACACAAATGATGGTGACTGGGACTATAACCCGGTAGATGGTTTACTTCCGAATTTTGCAGGCACTGGTGGATATAAGATTTCCGATATTGAACGCGGTGTACATTCATATATTAATAAAATTCCAACACTTGGGAGTAGTTACGGATTTACACAGTTAACATCAGATGAAACCGCATATTTGCCACCTGGGTATTTTATACGGATAACCGTGCATAATAAATCAGATACTGCCTGGAATGCCTGCGTTTTCATGGAAATATTTAGAGAGCAAACATCAGCTTCCTAGCACCACGCGAAAAAATATTCGCATGTCCCACTTTGATAAATACAGGCAATATATATTAATCAGGGGATTTACATGCGCATTTCATTTAGGCACGGTGTTGTTAGTCACCAGACCGGCAGTTTTTTGCAAATATCGGGTACCGATGTAAATATATTGGCAATCAACCGCCCACTGACACTCACCATTGCCCATAAAACCACTGATTATGTCCACTCAGAAGACAATTCGATCACATCCGCATGGACAGGTATTACCCAGCCGAATCATTGGTTATATTGTGATTTTAACCCACTTACGTTCGCTCGAACATTTGGCCATACAACCTTAGACCCTATTGCACAATCCGCTATTCCCGGCAGCGGTGATGCGGTAGTGATAGGTGCTACCCCTGGTGCCGCTGGTTTTGGTTCATTTCTAGTAAATCAGTTTTATGAATTGGCAGTAGGTCGGGTATTTACAATCACCGGTTCAACCGCAAATGACGGTAGTTATACCGTGAGTAGTATTGTATATAATCCTGGAACTGGTGAAACTACAATTAACGTGGATGAAATGGTTAATAGTAGCATTGCCGATGGAACGGCTACTTTGGATATTGATTCATTTGGTAATCCCTTATTAATCGAAGGCCGTCATTGGTTCGATACCGCCTCAAATGTCCATTTTGTTAGAACCTTAAATATTTGGACCCCGGTAATCCGCGTCTTTATTGCCCGTATTATAAACGCTACTACTATTATGAGTGTTAGTCAAAATAGTAGTAGCGGTGATTTTACCGGTACACAAATCGGTAATAATAATTCTGTTTTTGCTGGCCGTGTATTATTTGATGAATCTGGTTCCCCAATTCTTCGTGATGATCGCACGTTTTTTACAACCGAAGATCAATTCTTTGTTAACCAATCTAGGGTAGATGCCATTCGATTGGAAGCCAATGTTACCCGCGCCCAATCCATAGCACCGTCAATGGCGGAATTTTCTATTGTTGCTTGGACCGCCACCGGACAAATAAACGTTGCACAATATAGTGATGTGGGTAATACCATCGTTGGTCTGCTTACTGAAAATGTGGTAAATCTTGAAGTAGGGGCTGTTATTGTACAAGGTACTGTAACCAATCCCCTATGGAACTGGACCGGCGGATTGACACCAACCACAATAGGTTCACCACTATGGGTAGAAAATGGTTTACTTGTCACAACTGACCCATATATCACCGCACCGATTACTAATCCAGTTCAAACAGTCCCAGTTGCACGGGTATTAACCGATGATACCGTAATATTTGAACAAGGTCTCGGTGGGGTTGGACCTGCTGGCCCTCCCGGCAGTATCACCGGTTTTCCGCCTGCGGATACGTCAATATTGGGCGGCGTTACGTTAACCACACCTTCTTCTGATCCATTACGCGCCTTCGTAATTAGTGACCTTGACCCACGGTTAACCAACGCCCGCGCCCCACTAGCACACACACACCAAGCCACGGATGTGACCTTTACCGCAAGTGGCGGGTTAATTGCGAACAATTTACAAGATGCAGTAGTCGAACTTGATACGGAAAAAGTTAACCTTGCTGGCGATAATATGCTTGGTTTTTTGACATTAGTCGCCGATCCGGTAAATCCGCTTCAGGCAGCCACTAAACAATATGTCGATGCTATTACCGGTGGCTCTGCACATAGTTCATTAACCGGCCTTCTGGCGGATGACCATACCCAATATTTTAATGAAGCCCGTGGCGATGCCCGATATTATACACAGGTTTTATTAAATGGCTTATTGGATACGAAGGTTGATCTAGCTGGTGATACGATGACTGGCTTTTTAACATTGAACGCTGATCCCGTAAACGTGCTGCATGCAACCACCAAGCAATATGTAGACACA
>VAPL010879704.1_pt1 | contig 12835 bp, 17 predicted proteins | sample 3395061 | NCBI WGS metagenome assembly VAPL01 (sample SAMN08290444, study PRJNA428436) | hydrothermal vent metagenome | isolation source: Deep-sea hydrothermal vent chimney 2 | place: Pacific Ocean: Juan De Fuca Ridge | depth 2182 m m
AAGAGTTATTTGATGTGCCGGCTATTATTCGCTTTATGGAGCTACGGAGTGAGCAATACGCCACGGACAATGCAATGCTGGTGTTAGTGCGTTACTTTGAAGAACATGGTGGCTGTCAGCCATGAGTAAATTGCTGATGGTTTTGGTCATGTTTAGCGTTGCCGGGTGCAGCAACAAAGCGATATACGACAATTTGCGCCTGGATCAGCGTAACAAGTGTGTTAAAGAACCGCTGCCCACCTATTTTGAATGCATTGAGCGCACGAACAAATCCTATGAGGAGTATGAGCGTGAGCGCAAAGAAATATTAGAGACGCAGAAACAGATGAAGAGAGAAAACAACGACGATTCTGATTCTAGGCACCAGCGGCGCTACGGGAGGCTGCTCGTATCGGGGCTCAGGTGCGTAAAAGCGATAGTTAGAGCATCCGAAGACTTGCCGGACGCCCTCAGGCTTCACGCATTGCTGTCAGTTGTTCATGCCAGTATTGTTAATCTTAGCGATACGGAAGGAGTTAAAGTGACAGCCACTTTATAGCCACTACAAAATTATGGACATCGAAAAGTTAAAAAAGAAGAGCCATTCGGGTCTTGTTTCTTGCCTTTTCGATTGTAAAGCAAATAGCAAGACTTGACCCTTGGTACATTATTATTTCAGGTGTCATCTCATTTGTGGTAGCTAGTGTTATTATTTATATTGCGATTGACCACAATCCAATGGAAGCATATTGTGAAAAAGAATAATAGGTTTCAGAGCACAATTGTTTCTAATACTAGAGTTAATTGTGTTCTGACACCCATTCTTCAAACGTTCCTACTGTGACTTCCCCAATGGAAAATTGAGGTGAAATGAATACACGAGCAATATTGTTCGTTTTAATGATGTCGTATTCGGCGATTTCGATATCAGCAGAGTGCGTGGTGTTACTTCATGGGCTAGCGAGAACATCGAGTTCAATGAACGAGATGGAACAACGGCTAATGGAAGAAGGGTACCATGTAGTGAATGTTGACTATCCTTCACGAAAAAAGGAAATAGCACAGCTTTCCGAAATTGCAGTTGGTGGCGGTTTAGAGCTGTGTCGAGAAAATAATTCGGGCCCAGTGAATTTTGTGACTCATTCTCTAGGGGGTATCTTAGTTCGTCAATTCTATAAAAATCATTCTCCCGAAAATGTCAAAAGAGTGGTCATGCTCGGCCCACCAAACAATGGTAGTGAGGTTGTGGATAATATAAAAAATATACCGGGGTATGAATTGTTGAATGGCCCGGCGGGTATGCAGCTAGGTACCGGGGAGACGGATGTTCCAAAAAGCCTTGGAGCCGTAAATTTTGAACTAGGAGTAATTGCTGGTACGCAGTCTATCAATCTAATATTATCCACATTTCTACCCAACCCGGATGATGGCAAGGTCTCAGTAGAAAGTGCCAAAGTTGAAGGCATGTGTGGTTTTGTAGCGTTACCTGTCACACATCCATTTCTGATGAAAAATGACCAAGTTATCAACGAAGTCATTCATTTTCTGTCTGGAGGGGAGTTCAAGAGTGAGAATGCTAAAAATTACTGTAGTGATGATGGCTATGGTAAGAGGTTATAGGCTGCTCTCAATGAGTTCTATTTTAAGTTCGAGTGGAGGGGGCATAATAAGGTGAATTCAGCGGATGATGTAAACGTTGAGGGCTATAGAAAAACTAAAAGCGATTTTTCAAGAAAAAAATGACCGTCTCAGAAGTTCTGTATGCAACGAATTCTTGTAAAGAAATGGTTTTGGTATCCCGAAAATCGGATATTTTTTCAACTACTGGGGTTTTTCTACAGCCTTGTTCCCCTTGCTCTTGCCCTAATAGTTGCATGTACAAGCATTTATATGTATAGTGACCTGCATGTTTGATGAATGTCTATATTTCAATACCACAAAATTTACCCGATTAATAAATTCTTTTTGGGAGGAGGCATATCGCCCTATAGGATTATCTCCTTCTCATGCATATCTGCTGCAATTTATTCTGGATCAACCTGGAGAAACACTAAAAAATCTGGCTGAAAAAATGGATTTAAAACTATCAACAGTTACTAGATTTGTGGATGCTCTATCGGCTAAGGGGTTGGTTGAACGAAGAAAAGAAAATAAGGATAAAAGAGAGTGTAGTGTATATCCAACGAGAGAAGGAAAAAAATTAAAAGCTGATCTTGATCGAACATCAAATATGTTGCGCAAAAAAATAAGAAAAATATTAGGAAATAATAGTGTTTCTGATGCTGTCTCTTTATTAAAGAAATTTAGTCGCAAGATAAAAATTGAGAAAGAGGGGGAGAATAATGCGTGAATTAAATGAAATTTTTCATTCAGGTGAATTGGATGCACAAGTTAAGTTCAATAAAAATAGGAACTGGAATGATGGTTCAGTTGCAGGACTAAACCAAATGTTTAAAGAGGCTATAGATGATGAAACTGCGTATTTTATTGAAGGCCAAAAATATTTTTTTATTGCTACATCAAGCGTAAATGGTGAGTGTGATTGTAGCTTTAGAGGTACAGAACAAGACGTAGATGGTAATTTACTTCAGAGTGTTTTTATAAAAGATCCAAAGATATTAGTATTTCCTGATTATTCTGGTAACAATATATACAATTCATTGGGGAATATAATCGTTAATCCAAACATTGGCATTCTATTTATTGATTTTAAATCGGCATTACGTCTAAGAGTAAACGGAGGTGCAAAAATAATTACCGACAAAAATGCTTATAAGTATATATGGCCAAAATCACTAAGATATGTTGAGATTAATGTAAAGCAAGTTTACTTTAATTGTCACAAAAGAATAAAAGAAAGTGTTAATCTATAAGGCTATGTATGATAAAGCTAATTGAATCCACCAAATATTGGGGAAGCGATAATTTCCCTAATGTTTTGAAAAAGGAGATTGTAAAGTTAGGGGCTGACAATTTGCCCCTGCAAAAAGCAGCAATACCGGGCAGTTTTATCAAGGATGCTGATATTGGTGTTACCGTGTTGTCTATATGTGATGACGAAATTAATATTAAAATCCGTCGCAACGATAATTGGCCCTTAGAGTGCCCATTGCGCCTAACTTGGCGTTCCAGCGGACAAAAAATGAAGTCACAATTTTTGCAAAGCAAAAATATGCGCCTTCATTTTTCGTCGCTAAGCTTGGAAGTTATAACTCAAGGAAAATATGTACGTACCCCAACATTTTGAAGTAACTAACAGAAAGGAAGCATTAGCATTCATCAAAGCTAACGTTTTTGGTCAGCTAATATCTTCAGTCGAAAGCAGGTTGTTTTCTTCCCACATTCCTTTTTTTCTGGGTAATGATGAACGTTCACTAATTTGTCATGTAGCTAAAGGTAATCCTCAATGGAAAGGTATAGAAGGTCAAGAAGTGTTGGTAACATTCCAAGGTCCACACGATTACGTTTCTCCGTCTTGGTATAATTCTCCAGGCGTACCAACCTGGAATTATCAAGCGGTTCATGTTTACGGAAAGCCTGAACTAATTACTGAAACAGAAAAATTAAAAAATATTGTTAATAAACTTACCAGAGTACATGAATCCTCTGTTAAAAGACCATGGGAGCCTGAGTACAAGGATTCATTACTTAATGCGATTATTGGCGTTGAAATAAAAATTGCTGATATCCAATGCAAATACAAACTTAGTCAAAATCGTTCTGAAAATGATCGGTTGCAAGTAGCAAAGGAATTAAATAATAGAGGCTCTGTTCAATTATCGAGGGCAATGAAAGTTGGTTGTAACAAAAAAAATTAGTCGTTATACGTGGCGGGAAAAAATGAAAATAATTTGAATGACAATGATAGTCGAAATAGAAACAAAACGTCTTCTTTTGAGACAATGGCGGGAAGATGATTTAGCAGACTTTGCTTTGTTAAATTCGGACCCTGAAGTTATGGAATATTTACCCAAAGTATTGAGTAAGCAAGAAAGTGATAATTTAGCAGATAAAATCATTAACCTAATATCTGAGAATGGCTGGGGATTTTGGGCAGTCGAAACAAAAAGCGACAACTCATTTATCGGGTTTGTCGGGCTTCATGAGCCAAAATATGAATTACCAGTTAAGCCATGTGTAGAGGTTGGGTGGCGATTGGCTCGGAAATATTGGGGTAACGGGTATGCTACAGAAGCTGGTAAAGCATCTTTAGAGTTTGCATTCGAGACTTTAAATTTAGAAAATATTTATTCTTTCACTTCAGTAGCAAATCTAAAGTCCGAATCTGTCATGAAGCGATTAAAATTAGTAGATCAAAATGTAAACTTTAATCATCCGTCAATATCTGAGGATAGCGTATATCGTGAACATGTATTATATAAAATCAATAAAGATGTTTGGACGGAAAGTTACGTATGACGAATAAGGCTGGCTTATGGGAGACCCCGACTAATTAAGCCTTAGCTACCAGGTGCGTCAGTAAAGATGGGAGCACGTTTTAAATTTTTTAGTGAACAGGAAAAATAGCGGTATGAATTTATTAGCGATATCGGGTAGCGTTAGAAGTGGGTCATATAATTTAGCATTGCTTCGCGCTATGAGGAAATTTTCCCCAAGTGATGCATCTGTGACGGTGTATGACCAAATCAAAGAAATACCAATATTTGACCCAGATCTCGATGATAGCAATGTCCCTGATTCTGTATGTTCGTTAATATCTATGATGCGAGAATCAGATGGAATAATAATCAGCACTCCTGAGTATGCTCATGGAGTACCCGGAGCTTTAAAAAATACACTTGATTGGTTAGTGTCTTCGGATGCATTGATTTTAAAACCGATAGTTGTAACCAGCGTATCTACTAGCGGGCTAGGAGGTGTGCGCTCACATAGTCCATTGATTCTAATACTAAGTGCAATGAATACAAATGTAGTTGTTGAAGGATCCATTAATGTTCCCTATGCTAAAAGAAAATTTAATGAGAACATGAATCTTACAGATAATTTAACTAAAAAGGCTATTGAAGTTTCATTTTTAGCTATGAAGCAGGCGATAGAAAACAACAAACAAGGATAAGTCGCGCTCTTTTGTCGCGACTTTATCCAGTGGTTGAACAAGCCCGGCTGATTCACGGCGTACTTACTCTATAGCAGATATCTGTTTTTGATTTGAAAAGAATGGGGTCACTTGGTAAAGCTGGCACCTTTTTTGGAAAAACATTCAAAAAAGCTGCCAACTTCACCAAGCCGTTGTGCTTCACGTTATGTGTAAAAAACTCTAATAGATAGAAGCATCAAGCAAAGGATGAAACCGAAACCTTTTTTACATTTTTCATCAGGCTTCATGAAAGAATTTTAACTTCAATTGACAATAATTCCCCTATAATTAGATGTTTACGGGTATGATTGACAGGATGTACTTCCCCGCAGTAATCTATATATCTCGCTGGTTTGTCAGCGTCCCGCCCGCGGGAAGGGCTGCGCCCAACAGACACTACTTATATTTTTACGATTTCCTTGCATCCTGAGGAGCGGGCCCGGGATTACTGACACCAAGGGGGTCGTTATGATCGAAAGTCTTGCCTCACTGCGCGCGAAATTCGCTAAGCAGACACAAAAACAATCCAGTAACTTTTATTTTGATAATGATGATCCGCGCAATCTGAAACATTTGTCTCTGGAACAGCAGAAAAAGCGCGCCAAAGAACTTTTGCATGAGTGGCGTTTGGCCCCGTCTAAGACCGGGAAAGAGCCAAAGCTGAGTGAAGCGCAACATTCAATAGCTCAGGGTTACGGATTCAGTAACTGGTCTGAGCTGAAGGCGCATATTGTGCAAACACAGATCGCACGGGATGTTCTAAAAAGTGACGCACCCGCAGCGCTGGATGCTGATCATAACGCATTACATATTCGTTGTGGAAATGATATACAACATGCGATGGCTGTAGCCGGTTTTAATGGTGATTTCTTAGTGTTTCCTGATCCGTATGCATATGGGCCTGTTCCAGAAACAGCAACATTGGAGGAGTTTATTCGTATTCGAGCAACCTATATTGGTTCGGATAATAACCCGCTTTATGAGGAAGTGTTAAAAGATTTAACCCAAAGTTATAATAACCTGGAAAAGGCGTGTGACTACGATGTTGTCTACCTATGGCACGAGCATGACCACCATGATCAATTACTCGTTGCGAAGTTGCTGGATTATTTTAGTGACGTTTCCAATAGACCACCAATTCTGAAAATGATTAATATAACGCATTTTCCGGGTGTAAAGATTTTTAATGGTATTGGACAGCTACCACCTGTAGCGATGCGGGTATTATGGGGTGCATTTACAAATGCTACTCCCGTGCAGTATGCGATTGGCAAACAGGCTTGGGCAGCAGTACGTTCTGCAACTCCCCAGGCACTACGCGACCTTGTCGTGACCGGAACACCAGAATTGCCTACAATGGCTCCTGCGTTAGACCGTCATCTCAAACAGCTACCCTCGATGCGGAATGGGTTGAATCTGACTGAAAATTTGACTCTACAGATACTTGATGAGAAAGGACAGATAAATGCTGCGCGTTTATTTGGTTGGTACACGAATCATTATGAACCACTTACTTTTATGGGCGATAGCGGTTATTGGCATGTGCTTGAGGACATGGCTATAGCAGAGCATCCTGCGATTACTTTAGATAAACAGGGAGAAAAACCAAAAGAGTGGACGGTATCGTTGACCCATATAGGTAATGATTTGTTAATGAACAAGATAGATTGGTTGGAGTTGAATCATATTGATCGTTGGGTCGGTGGAATACATATAGACACACGCAAAGGTAGTGTATTCAGGGTTGATATTTAGATGGTAAGGGCTCTGATAAAGAGGCTATTATTATTCAGCATGGATAGATTTATGTAAGTTCTGAAAATAATGTAATAAGCCGAATTTTTCATTATTATTAGAGTTTTGTGTAACGTTAACCGTCCAACACATAATGATACGCTCCTCGCGGAGCTTTGACGTTATGTGTTAATAAAATATTATGCAATTATTTGATGGAAAACTTATATCTTGGGCGCAATATCTTCACTAGGCCGATATTAATTTTTATCGATACATTTGTGATGAAGGGAACTCAGCCACAAAGATAGCTATAGCGTTCCCTGATTGACGTGGTTGTCTATCAAGAGAAAATAAAACGGCTGTGTATGCGCCGTTTTGCATTTTGTACTAATTTTAGTTTATAACTTATTATTTTCAATGCTTATTTTGTGGGGAGCCATCAGGGTCCGACTCGCTATCAGTATTTCAAGAAATTGAATGAAATCAGGAAATTTTTGTCGCTTTAGTCAAAGTCACACAGATACTTGCACCGCCCAGGTCAGTCGATTTTTGGATCGCAAGGCTGCCATCATGCCAGTCCGCGATTCTTTTCACAATGGCCAGTCCCATGCCGTAGCCCTCTGAACAACTTGTTTTGGATCCCCGAATAAATGGCTTAATCACCTTTTCTCTTTCGCTCTCAGGAATGCCTTCACCATCGTCTTCAATCGTTAGAATGATAGCATTATGTTCAGATTCGATTGAGACTAGAATTTTTGTTTTTGCATGCCGAAACGCATTTTGCAGCAAATTATTGACCAGCATCAAGAGATAGCGTCTATCACCGGACACTAACGAATTACCAACCCGATTTTCAATGTTTAAAAGTTTTTCTTTTTTGTCCGCGCTCTTAACGCAGCTTTCAACTATCTCGACGAGATTGACCGGACACTTTTCCAGTTCGATCATGGCCTGATCCATCCCCGCATAGTTCAGAAAAGTTTCGACCAATGCTTCCATCTCAGCCAAATCCTGACTTATCCGCTGCTGATATTTTTCCCGTGTTGCTGGATCGATCTCTTCTGCCAGAATATCAACCCCAAAACGTAGCCGCGCCAACGGCGTTCGCAAATCGTGAGATATGGCGCTGCTGAGTAATTTATTATCACTGACCAGCGTTTCGATACGTTGTGCCATGCGATTAAATTCATTTTCGATATCTGAAATATAGGAAACCGACTCGATCAGTACACGCCTGCTTAAATCACCCTCCCCAAAGGCTTTTGCTGTTTTGCGTAATTTAATCAGATGCTTCACCAATGGATATAACCAAAGCAACAGCAACGCCAGAATTCCGAGATAAAAAAGCATCGTAAAAATCAGACTGAGCGGCGAGCCAACTTCGGCAGCGCCCATCCCGGGAGCAGTAAAACTGAGCACCTGCCGACTTTTCGGCAAATAGAAATTTAAAGAAATCCTTTCAGTAACTTCATGCCTATTCGATAGTGTTTGGCCGGTTTCAAGCGCTAGAGCCTCGCCAGCAAGAAAGGCCGGTTTTATTTTTTCGGGTAGGAGAAATTCTTCTTCTGGTTTAAGTGAAAAAAAGACGTTACTCTCAGTATTTAAACGCTTAACGATATTCTTAGGATTATCGTCAAGATCTATTATTCGAGCGAAAGCAACACCCATTTCACGGTACGGTAAGAGTGAATCTTCTTCAGGTTGGTTAGAATATAGTTCAAATAAACCATCCAGCGCCCAGCCTAACCCGAGCGTCGCAACAAATACAACAACCAATAAAGAGAGTGTTAATTTACGCATGATTACCAGGCATCTGCGGCAAACAGGTAGCCTTTTCCTCGGATTGTTTTTATTCGTCTTGGGCTGGAAGAATCATCACCCAGCTTTTTTCGTAATCTTGAGATGAGAGTATCAATAGAGCGATTTAACCCATCATATTTAAGCCCACGTAGTTGTTGCAACAGGTAACCACGGCTGACGCAGTTCCCGGCTTTTCCTGCAAGCAACAGTAAGACATTAAACTCATTGAAAGAAAGATCTATGTAATCACCCATAAAAGTAACTGTTCTGGAATTGGCATTGATCTTCAAGTTGCCGAACTTCAGTAGTTTCAGTTCTTCTTTGAAAAAACTTCGTCTTAGCAATGCTTTAATTCTTGTTAGCAGAACACGTGGCTTAACAGGCTTGGCGAGATAATCATCAGCACCCAATTCAATTCCCAGTATTTCATCTATTTCTTCAGTCCGGGCAGTTAGCATTAAAATAGGATTGCTATAAAAAGGTCTGACTTCTTTGCAGACATCGAACCCATCTTTTCCCGGCAACATCACATCAAGGACAACCAAGTCAGGCACATCCACTTTTATTAGCTCAACCGCTTCTTCCCCTCGATCAGCCAGCGTCACCTCATAGCCCTGAGCAGTGAGGTAGTCGCACATCCACTCACTGAGAGAGGTATCATCTTCGACCACCAATAGCTGAGCTATTGCTGGCTTTTTTTCGTTCGACATTAAAACAATCTCCAGTTTTTTCGCTGTCTTTTTGGCGATTTATACACCCAGGAAACCGACACAATTGAGGTTGCCACCACTTTATTGCTGTTGATCCGATGCAAGCGATAGCTCAACGGCTCATGTGACTGAAAATCAAACTCTGATGTACCATGATTGGCATTATCCCAACATTGTAACGGCTCATCCATCGCCTCCTGAAAAAGGCAGTAATTTGCCACCACGGATGATTCCCAGATCAACGTGATTTTCTGGTAGCAAACCTGCCCTTTATGCAAACTGATGCAGCGATCTGGCACTATTTTTAAAAGAGATGTTTCGTCAGCCGCTTGTATTTGAGTCGATAAGAAAAGAATAAAGATAAACAGGATTTTATTTTGTTTCAGTGCATGTACCCAATCCAGGTAACCGCGATTACGTCGATACAAGCGCTTTTTTATCCCGATTATCATCATCTAAAAGACGTAGCTAAACGTAGCAAACAAAGAACCGCTATTCTCATTACGAATGATCGGACTTTTGCTAAGATTGTCAGTGAGATGCTTGAATCCGGCAGTACCACGAAACACCCAATGTTCACTTATTGGGTAAGTCGCACCAATTTCGGCAGTCAACAATGAACCTGCGCCCGCCTCATATTCAGGCAGCGAAGTGACACGCGCTTCTTTCGGGCTAATGCCTAAATAATAATCCGCAACCTCTTTTTCATTATACCGCCAACCCAACACCGCATGATAATTCCAGTTGCGAACTTGCCAGCTACGCCCACCTTCGATGGATGCAACCATCCCGTCGTGTACATTGTCAACATCATTCAACAACTGTAGCTGGAGAATATAGTTTCCATAGTAGCCTGTCGCTCGCGCACCGACCATGAGGTCTCCTTTCCTTTCACTTAAACCCTTGAGTTTTTTGTTATCATCGCTACCGACAATATCACTATTTAATGAACTTGCGATCACATCCAGCGACCAGTGGTGGGTATTCCAGGCGTTGTACCCAAAACTTAGATCCGTGGAAGAGCCATCAATGCTTTCGACAAAAATTCCGTGCCACTGATAACGCCCAGAAAGAAATATCATCACTCCAAGTCCTTCCTCCTCCCCCGTGACAGGCTGAGTGAACACCCCGAGTCCCCCGCCTATTTCGAAGAACCCTCCATCGCTGGAATAAGGTGCTGTTTCTCCGGTTCTAACATCGCGTGCAATATCGGCAGCCATCCCCGCGGGTGATGTTATTTGCAAAAGAGCCAGCAGAGCTGGCCCAAGACAATTAGATATTTTCACTGTTTTTGTCCTCACAAGTACGGACACTTATTACATACTACTCACCATTATTTTGTTGTGACCGATTCCGTCAGTCTGTAACAAAATGTAACGCCATTCAAACCATTGAAGTATAAAGGTACACTTTTCGACTGACGCGCTTGATGTTGCCCAGTATTATTATATCTCTATTTGCAACAATCAACGGTAAAATAAGATGAATAGTAATCAACCACAAAAACTGATAGCAATCTGTATCGGCTTAGCCTTAACTGTATCGGGTTGCAACAATGATAACGACAAACCTACTAAAACCAAAGCTGAGAAGATCCTCGGAGTATGGGAGCAATCGGGCTACGGAAACATTTATGTGGTCAAAGATAATTTGACCACTGAATATCAATTCACTAGAGCCACATGCCTGAAGCTGGATCAGGAGGCAGGACATTTAGGCATGACCGTTGAGGAGATCAATAACGCGGATTTCACGTTTAGCAACAACGATTCTGAAGTTTCATTTTTGGAAACAGGAGGCGTATTCGAAAGCCGCTTAAAGCGTCTTAGCGAGCTACCCGTCAACTGCCGCTCAAACCTTGTGAAAGATACGCCAGCAGATACCTTCAAACACTTTTGGAATACCTTTAATGATTACTATGCCTTCAACAAGGAGCGTGGAATAGATTGGTCAGAACGATATACCGCCGTCATCAGCAAGATTTCCAATGATATGAGTGAAGATGAACTATTTGCTGCCCTGTCGGAAACCATCTCACCGCTTGATGATGGACATACCAGCATTAAATCAGATAGTGATAACTTTAGTCCTCGTAAAATCAAGGGGTTTTCAAAATTGATTGCTGATTCATTTCCATTGCAGACTGAATTCAACGATATCGATAAGTACGCTTCCTTATTAGTAGATCGATATTTAGATATCCTGACTAGCTATATTGACGACGAAACCACCAATCGTGAAAAACAAATGACCTGGGGAATCACCAATGGGGGCGTTGGTTTTCTTCAAATTAATAAAATGGCGGGGTATGGGCAAACCGAAGCCCCAAGCCTGGAAGAAGAAGTTGCAGCTATAAAAACGTTGCTAAGTCAGGTGATGACTGATTTACAAGGCACTCCAGCGATGATTGTTGATATAAGGCTAAACGGCGGTGGAAATGACGCAGTCAGTCTGGCCATTGCAAACCGCTTCACCGATCAGCGCCTGCAAATTATGTCCAAAGCCGCCCGTACTTTCAGCGGTAAGACAACACCCATTGACGCTTATATTAAACCCGAAGGAAGCACGCCCTACCTTAAACCCGTCATCATTATTGCAGGGCAAGATACAGCCAGTGCTGCCGAAATATTCCTTATCGCAATGAGTAATTTGTCGCAGGTCACGATTATTGGAGGACCCAGTAGTGGAACACTTTCTGATGTTCTGGATAAAGATCTACCCAACGGCTGGGCATTTGGACTTTCCAACGAAGTCTATCTGGATCAACACGGAAAAAGCCATGAAGTCAGTGGAATTCTTCCCCAAACTGAAGTACTAACATTCTCAATTAATAATTTGAAAAATGGACGTGATTCTGCTATCGAAGCCGCTTTAGAAATCCTTGGATTTTCAAATAGCCAGTGATCCATATTTAAAATATTTTTATTCGAAAGATTATTAAGTCATTAAGCCATCGGTGTCCCTATCCCTAAGAGAAGCTCATAACAATGCGCTCGTTTGGACGTTACGTGCTACAAGGCATTTTTTAGGCGCAAGTGTTTATGGAAAGGTCGAAAATCCTTATCTGTGTGAAGAAGTGAAAGTTTGCTCTGAATACAAAAGGTGGCAATTATTGTATCGATTGTTTTTCTGACAGTTATACCTTTTTTTCTTAATAGTCTGAAATTGTCAGCGCTTTTAATGGCAATATTGGTATCTAGCATATTGAAAATAGTTAAAGAGGCAAGAAGACTTTTAGCCGTTTTATAGTCTTTGTCGTTTCTAAAGCCTTGAAGAATCTCGGCTAAGATTAGGTCGCCAGTGGATATTGGTTCGGTTCCCAGCAATGAGTCAAGTCTATCGACTTCGGGGGAAGTTTTGCCATTAAAATAATCAATCCAAACGCTAGAATCTACGAAGATCATCTATTGGCTCTCATTCCTTTGAGGTCGCCTTGCCATTTCAGTTTGCCTTTAAATTGTTTAATATTTTCTTGTTTTTTAAGTTTAATCAATGCCTTAAGGCCAAGTTC
>VAPL010233433.1_pt1 | contig 12827 bp, 15 predicted proteins | sample 3395061 | NCBI WGS metagenome assembly VAPL01 (sample SAMN08290444, study PRJNA428436) | hydrothermal vent metagenome | isolation source: Deep-sea hydrothermal vent chimney 2 | place: Pacific Ocean: Juan De Fuca Ridge | depth 2182 m m
ATAATTCTATTTGCGGCCCTAACTTTTAGCCGTTATAAACACCAAATAAGTCGTTCCGAAGGTAAACTATTTCTAGCACTCTACGCAGCGTACATAGTTTTTGTGATAATGCGGGGCTAAGACTCCTCTAGAAGCTTGGGTAATTTCTTGAGATAGTAACGCAGTTCCTGGATTGATCCTCGAATGTCACCGAGTGCTCGATGATCATCAGGTTTTTTAAAATCCATGCCGTATTTTCCCTGCATTAGTATTTTATAAGCCGTAACGTCAAGCATTCGATAGTGTAGAAGTTTCTCGACATTCGGCCACCAGTTGCGAATGAATCTGCGATCCTGATGAATTGAACTACCAGCTAGAACTGCAAGGTTATCAAAATGCTTGCCGATAAGTTTTGCTATTTCAGCCTCTACTTCGGGTTCAGATCTTCCTGTCGCCACTCTGTCCACTAAGCCATTTTTTGATGCCATGTCATATACCGTACCAATTTTTTGGCGTTTGCCTCCAGGATATTCATACCAATCCGATTTTTTTAAACGCTCCATAACCTTAGCTTCTTGAAAAATTACCGCCTCGAAGGTATCTAGTTCTTTAAACTCAAAATCGGTAATCACAATCCCAACTTCAAGGATTCTGTCCTGTGCAGGCTCTAGCCCTGTCATCTCCAAATCCATCCAAATCAATTTGGTTGGAAAATTATTTTTAGCCATTAAATCTTTTCCTCTAACCGTGCTAGTTTAGCAGATTATTGTCTGCGGGCAGTTGTTTCGCGGTTTGTCCCCAGTTCAAGCGAGTTAAGATGCTCTGGTAAATATCGGACGGGGCTAAACTCGTCACGTAATTAGTATTTAGCGAAGGAACAATCTTGTAGTTAAGTGTAAAATTTGGTTTTTCCAACTTTAAAAGCTTGGCTTGCTCCAAGCAGTTGTCTTTAAACTCTGTACAGGTTAAGTCTGCCGACAACCACTGAGTGAGTTTATTCCTGTCGCTAACTGAGATCTCTATATCTAGCGCTGCACTGCGGCGTACTTCAGCATCTTGTTGTTGGTCGAACATGAAGTTGCCCATAGAATACATAATTAATTTGCCCTTATAAACTTCTGTGTTTTGCACCCAATGCGGGTGCGAAGCTACCACCAAATCCGCACCACGGTCAATCATCCCGCGGTAAGTACCGGTCTTAAACTGATCTGCAGAAGCTACATACTCCTCCCCCATATGAGGACTGATAATTGTCAAAAAGTACTTCGAATACTGCTTTATTACATCTAACTGATCGGAAGTCGGCAGCTTGAACACATTATGATAGCCGCACATGGCTACTGGAAACTCTTCTTTCGTTGTCGAAACAGGTAAATAGCTAATTTCAACCGGCAAACTCACTATTTCGCACAAATCATCAACTACGCTATTTTCAAAATGCCCATAATACTGGATGTCGTTATCTGCAAGGTACGCCCTTGTCTCGTCCAGGCCAGCTTGACCACCCATGTTGTCGGTGTGATTATTCGCCAAACTAAATGCATCGAACCACTTTGAAGCTTCTGCCAAAAATTCTGGTCGACAATTAAACGTCAGCGTAGCTTCTTGTTCCTTGGACGTTAGATTGTTATCGGTAATCGGACACTCTAGCTGTGCAAACCAGGCGTTGTATTTATCTCTGTCGAAAGTGCTTAGACCAGAGAAAGGATATCCATAGCCTTCCTCGCTAGCCAAAGCTGCATCGCGGGCGTATCTCCCCCAGAACACTTCGCCAGTCATTAGCATCTTGCTGCTCATACCTACGGCTATTGGCTTCTGCTCTCTAGCCTCAGGGATTTCTAAGCCGCCCGTCTCAATTGAAAGAGCAACCGTGAACACTACTAAAATACTAAGCAAACCCAGTAAAAAGATTTTAGCAACTCGACCAATGTCGCGCTTCATAGTTGCATTATAATATAGGTACTCATGCGATTCATAGCTGCCATACCAAACTACAACCACAGTCGGTCCCTGCCGGCACTCCTCGACCAACTACTAAAAGAAGATTTCGACTCAATTTTTGTTCTAGACGACGCATCGACTGATGACAGCCTAGATGTGCTAAGACCTTACGGGAGCAAAGTTAAAGTCATAAAAGGTCCTTACAACGTTGGCCCAGGTGGTAACAGAAACCGCATCATCCCCCACTTAAAGCAAGGTGACATCGTTATGTTCGTAGACGCCGATATGCAACTACTCACAGCCGGCATAAGACCCACAATCATCAGCTTATTTGACGATAACCCCGATGTAGCCATGTTCGGCGGCGGTATTGAGGACAAAAAAGGTTATCCGATGACCTACAACTACGGTCTACACCAAAGTCAATTCCGCCACGGCATTGGGTTAACTATAGAGAAAGTTACTAAATTCGTTCATTTTAAATTTTTTGCACAATTAATTCGCCCCTTGGCTCTCAAATTCACTTACAATGTTGAGATTTTATTTTTCGAGCCTACCGAGCGTGTAGTTCATGGTTCGGTTTCGGAAGGCCATTTCTATATTCGTGGTGATATCTTTAAAAAACTAAACGGGTTCAATGAGAACCTGCGCTACCACGAGGGTGGAGAGTTTGCTTTTCGCTTGCGTCACGACGGCCATGTCATCAAATTCACTCCTAAAATCTGGGTAAAACACCTTGAAATTCATCCCAGACAGAAACTTCGCGCTCAAGAGGCGAAAAAACTAGATAAAATTATCGATAACGAATCTTAGAGGTCAATCATCACCTGGTGAGCTCAGCTATCGCAACTTCGAAAGCTGCTTCTTTATAGCTAATGTTCTCACTCTCAGATCGTCTGTGCATTTCGTTTACCGCGGAAATCATTATTCTTTCTAGTTTTTTATTTACACGATCTTCGTCCCAGGTCTCGTTTTGTTTATTTTGTAGCCACTCCAGATACGACACCACAACACCGCCAGCGTTAGCAATAATATCTGGTATGACTGTCACGTGTTTACTCACCAAGTAATCGTGTGCCTTCTCGCTGACTGGTCCGTTAGCCAACTCCAGTACCATTCTAGCTTTAATATCTTTCATGTTGTCTTCGGTAATGGCATTATCTAGCGCTGCAAGAACCAAAATGTCTACATCGAGTGTTAAAAGCTCTGCATTGCTGATGACTTCAACTTCGCGCTTGCCTTCGCCATAAGCTGAAATCGCATTGCCGTGTCTCTTAACATCTAGCGCTCTGGCAATATTTATTCCGTTTTCCGGATCGTACACTGCCCCCTTCGAGTCGCTTACAGCTACAATCTTCAGTGGCGTATCGGTCTCGGCAATTTTAGAGAAGAAATAGCCAACATTGCCAAAACCCTGTACAGCAACTGTAAGCTCATCGTCAGCTTTGCCACGTTTCTTTAGCACTTCCGTCAGTGCAATCACACCACCGCGTCCTGTGGCTGCCTCACGACCAAGGCTTCCACCTTTGCCAAGTGACTTGCCAGTGAACGAAGCCTTAGTGGTGTCGCCAGTAATTTGTTCGAACTCGTCTACCATCCAGTCCATTATCTGAGCTGTTGTATTCACATCTGGTGCTGGCACATCTTTATCTGGTCCGATATAGTCTGCCAAATGTCTAACGTATTTTCTGGATAATTCTTCGAGCTCTTCTTCGGTCAACTCTCTGGGATCGACTACCACCCCGCCTTTGCCGCCACCAAGAGGTATACCAACGGCTGCGGTTTTAAATGACATCAGAGTCGCCAATGCTCGTACTTCATCTAAATCTACATCTGGGTGAAAGCGAATTCCACCTTTGTGTGGCCCGCGCTTGTTGTTGTGCTGAACACGATAGCCTTTAAATTTCTTACCGTTTTCTAGTTCTATCTCAAATATGTGTTCGGCTTTGGTTTTGATAAGTTCTTCGATGGTTTTATCGTCTAATCCCATCTTTTCTGCAGCTCTACGAATAGTGTTCTGTGCAGTCTCTAACATTTCATATCCTCCAGATTTTATAGGCAAAAATTATTATACACCCAGTTAAGTATAACTTGCGTTTCTTCTCTATTTTACAGGTAGCTCTGTCTATTTTCTGTAGCAAATTATATGATTAAAATATAACTTATGTAGGTGGTAAAGTTGTATAGCTATCGTATATGCTTTTTGTGATAATTCTAAATTCATCAGGAATATGATCGATTCTTATCATATAAAATCTGTCGTGTGAGTCGACAAACTTACCTCGTCTTGCTAAAACTCGATTGAAAGCTTCGCCGAACCCTACCCAAGTTTCGCCATTCAGCACTCGGTCAGCCCCCCCAAATCATTGCTATTCTCTTTAAGCCAAAAGCACCTCGATGGTATCCACCAGCCTCTCTGACGGGTTTGCTGTCATCAAAAATATTCCTCAATTGCTCCTTTATTGGTTCGTACGAGTAATCAAAGTCAAAAAATAGATTTGCTTTCAATTCTCTCGCATTATTTATTGCCATGTTTGCTTGATTGATTATTCTTCTATCACCCTCTCCGGCATCATCCTTAAAGCTGGTAATAGAGCTGCGAAGTTGTTCGGCGAAAAACGCCAGTTTGGGTTCATCTTCTGGAGATCCTAGTTCCCCGAGTTGCACCTGAGACATAGCAAATTACTTTCAAATTAATTTGTATCAATTAGCGTCTATTCCTTCGTACAAAATCCCACCTTCTGTGATCCTGCCAGAGATTCTAAGAAGTTCAATTTCTGCTTCTTTGAGAATGAAACACTCTAGTCCGCTTTTCAAATCTTCATACGTGATTGATTCATCAATAAACCTTTGGGTTAAATTCTCCATGACGCCGTCAATCTCGTCCGAAGTTAAAGTAACTTTTGAATCAACATCTTCGGGTGAAGAGATAACTGTAGATGATCGAAAAATATTGCTTAATTTACTCTGTAAATAGCTAGTTTCCTTCTTGTCGCCAAGCTCAATAGGGAACATACCATAATACTGTTCATAACCTGTTGCGATTTTAAATAATCGGGATTGAAATCTCACACCCGCATAAATATTGATTAAATCAACAATATCCTTGCGTTCGTCCAGGTTTCTAATCTTAAAAAATGCCTCATTGAAAATATTCATCAATCCTTCTTGATGTTCTGCCTGATGAACAGAATCCAGTTTTTCATATTCACTTTTACTAATAGTCATAACCGCGCGAAAGCATACCCTTTTTACTGTAGTTATGCAAGCATAAGCAAGCTACATTTTGTGGGGAATTTCTATTCCTAAGAGTCCTAGTGCATGTCCAAAATTCGATTTTAGCAAATACAGCAACTTCAATCGAGCCTCCCGTTCGGCCCCTTCTGATTTGCTAATTGAAACGTTCTCGTAGTACTTACTAAACTCTTTGGCCAAATCATACGAATACTGCGCAATCTTATGTGGTTCATATTCTCTAGCTGCATCCTGAACTATTTTTGGATACTGAGCCAGCAGATTAAGTAGTGGTGCCTCCACTTCCCAGTCGTATTCATCTTCGCCGTCAAAGGGAACTTCAACTACTTCGAGTTTTGAGAGAATAGAGTTGATACGAACCGCTGCGTACTGAACATAGGGCCCACAGAACCCTTGTAAATTAAACATCCTGTCCCAGTCAAAAAGTATATTCGTTCGTCTAGACTGCGCGAAGTCCGCAAATTTTATCGCTCCGAGGGCAATCTTGCTTATATCTTCACCTGAAACACCTTCACCCTGAATCTTTTCCCTGGCTACAACCTCCGCCTTGTTTAGGAGATTTTCAAGTAACGCCGTGTTCTTTCTAGAACTCATTTTAGCTCGCTTACCACTCTCGTCGAGTTCGTCTATCGTTCCGAACCATGGATGAGACAGCTTCATCGTGTACCCAAGTTTATCCGCCAAAGCAAAAACTTGTTTGAAATGAAATTGTTGTTCGGCGCCGACTGAATAAATAATTTCCTCTGGATTCCAAGTTTCTTTGCGGTGCTTGATTGTCTGAATATCGGTCGTCGCATAGAGTAATGAACCGTCGCTTTTTTGCAACAAAATTGGTGTTTCAATTCCATAATCGTCTAGCTGAACAATTACTGAACCGTCCTCTTGGGCTATGGCTACACCCGACTCAACTAATTCATCAATCAACTGTTTTGCCTCTGTTATATAGAAAGATTCACCAAGGTTTTCGTCTGGAGTAATTTTGAGTCGAGCAAGAACAGTGTTCATATGCTCAAGTGAAATCTTAGTAAAGCGTTCTTTGTATCCGACAGCTTGTTCGTCACCTTCTTCGAGCTTCTTGAGCCAGGCTTTTGCTTCGTCCAGTAACGATTCGTCTTTTCTGAGTTCTTCTCGAAATTTAACATATAGGCGTCCTAGCTCGTACGCTCCGTCTTTTTCTAGCGCCTCGTCATTGCCCCATTTTTCAAAACCAACCACCCACATTCCGAAGGGTGTTCCCCAATCCCCCAGGTGGCTGTCGCCAATCACCGTATAACCAAGTGCTTTATACAAATTTATCAGAGCTGCACCCTGAACAGTTGGCCGCAGGTGGCCAACACTAAACGGCTTGGATAAGTTCAGGCCAATGTAATCAACAATGATTGTCTTATCTGTGCCCTCATCTGTTTCTCCGTAATTTTCACTCTTTTTTAAATCCTCGGCTAAACCTTTTGCTGTGACACTTGGTTTTAACCAAATATTTAAATAGCCCAAGGTTGTTTCTGTTTTTACAATTGCTTCGTGTTCGATGGCACTCTGAGCGTCCTTGGCAATTTCCTGTGGTGACTTGGCTAGTTTTGAAGCTAGGGCATAAAAAGGCATAGCCAGGTCTGCTCCAAACTTCGGATTCGCTTTCTCTATACTCAATTCTTCGGGCTCAACACCTAAATGTGTAGCCACTGACTTTGCCAGCTCATCCTCAACTCTTTGTAGAAAATATTTCATTAACCATAAGTTTAGCTGGTTTAACTGTTGCCTACAATTGGCCAACCACCTCTCTGTCTGTACTTTGTTGTGAACCACTGTCAAGTCAACAACTCTTTTGTGTTGCTTCTCCGATAGACAACAAAACAACGCCCTCAAGAGAAATTTGACTTATTTACGAATTTGTGTTACTTTCTATTTATAATGACCGAGCTCATACCACGACAACTAGGGGATCCTATCTTTGACGAATACCCTGTCTCGCACGAAAAATTGGTCAGGAAAATGGATAGAATTGTAGAATTCACAGCACATTATGAAGATACATCAGGAAAACAAACAATATCGACCGCCTTCGTGCCTGGCGATGGTGTCAGTAAAGAAACTATCATAATTAATGTTCCATGGAGTGATTCGGCACATAGGGATTTCAACAAGCTAAGGCATGCTGCGCTAGCTGAACACACCGGTGCTGATGTAATTCTGATTGGATTTCCTGGTTATGATGAAGGTGTAGAGAATGGTCTTACCTCCTTACAGATAGAGGATCTTCAAAGAAAAGATGGTCACAGTTTTTCAGAAGTAGGTAAAGCACTAGCTAGCGCGGGGAAACAAATCTCCGATATCAAAGAAATTGGAGGCATAAATTATTGGAACGACCGTCAAGTGACTGTCGCAGGTTGTTCCCAGGGAGCTTCTTCTCAAATGGGAATGCTAAAGCATCTAGATAAAATAATTGCCGAGAGGGTTTCAGACCTGTACATATGGGAGTCAGCCGACGCACTAAAAAAACAAGCTAAACCTATATTGGTAGGAAAATTTATCATAGATTCTCTATCAGCAGGAAGCTACTTCAAGGAAAATGAGCTAGTTTTTGGTCAGGAAAATGCTAGAAAACTTGGAATTCACGACAAAGGATTTGAAGGCGTAAAAGAACTTAAAGACATGTTGGCAGCCAAGAAAGAATACTTACTTCATGGTGCAGCAGATGCAATCGCAGGATCAACAATAGTCCGTGATATAAAAGACGTCTATGACGAAGGGCGTTTACACGATGTACGTATTCACGTTATCCAGGGTGAGAAGGGGGTGGTGAGCCCCACGAGACAAAACCAGAAACTTCTGAAGATACTTATGAGTCAGGCCAAAGAAACAGGTGAAAAAATACATGTTATCCGCAAGGGCGATAAGCACCCGCACCAAGAGTCGTTTCCACGGTACACTTCAACAGTTGAAGAACTTAAAAAGTAATTTATATTGCCGTAGAAACAAGTCCTCAATTTAACTACGATTTAATAAAATTATAAATGCGACTATCAAGACGAATAAGCTTCATAAGATTGTTTTGGAGGTTAAACTAAAATAAACGGATAGAGGCCAATGTCGCCACCACCGGTAAAGACGATGATCACCGCCATCAAAAACAACATCAAATCGTATTCCCAGCCACCCTTAGAGGCCCAGAATGGACTTTTCCATTTGAAAATATGGAATGACATCGAACCAATCATAAGTAACGCCAGACCTGCGGCTGCAGGTTGAGTTAAAACGCCGAATATCAACGCCAACCCGCCGGTAAGTTCTGCAAATGTTAGACCCCAGGCTACCGGTATTGGCAGTCCGTCGTTTTTAGCAAACTTAGGTATGTTCTTTAGCTTAATTCGGGCTTCATTGACAAATATCAGTCCAACAAAAAGCCTCAGAATATACAGAGGGACGTCTTGGTTCTCTGTCAGTGTTACGAAAAAGTTACTTATTGTCTCTAGCACCGCCAACCTTCTTTCGTTTAACTAGATTGTACCATTCAGTCGCTTGCCTACCTTGTTATTAGTGCTTGAGCAGTTTCGTCCCAGCACTCCGGCACCATACTTATTGGGAAATTGTATGGTTCGATATCACTACACATAACTGTTCCGTTGCCGTCTGCGACTACAACCCATTTACTATCAACCTTTGCAGCCAACCACCAGCCACCGCCAATATCTCCCGTGAATTTAACCGAACCTTTGGCATGCTCGTCTGTTTTCTCGTCTATACTCAGCTCCACTTCGTTTTCGTTTCTTGAATGTCGCAATGCTAGCGCTTTTGTTATTTGTCCTTCATCATCGACAACATCAGTAAGTGGTTCCGACATGTAAGTCTCTGTTGGTTTAGAACTATTCTCGTCGACCATTATCTGTTTTGATACTTCTGTGCTAACTGCATCACCAGTGTTGCTTTGTTGCCAAAGATATACACCTCCACCGGATAACAACGCCACTAGTGCAAGCGACAAAACTACGATTACTATATTTTTCTTATCCATGTTGAACCCCTCAGCTAATATAAGTTTGATTATACGCGTATTGTCAAAATCTGAGATGACCTAAAATTACAGCTACTGAAGTAGCCAGGTTCAAACTAGACACACCTGGTTCCATGGGGATACCAGCGACAACGTCGGCTTGTAATTTTATTTTCTCAACTACACCGGCGCGTTCGCTTCCGAATACAAATATTGAGGTTACACCTAGTGTTGCGTCTGTGAATGATGCCCCTGAATCATCGAAAACATAGACACTTTTGTTAAACGCTGTTGGCAACTCTTCTGTTTTAATAACAGGTAGCGCGAAGTTCAAACCCGCCGCTCCGCGGAGCACCCCTGGATTCCAAACATCTATAGTGCCGGAAGCAACGACCGCGCCCGCACCAAGCCCGGCACTAAGACGAATTATCGCCCCAACGTTTTCATGGTCTTTTGGGTTATCCAGCCACACGATTGGTTTTGTGGTGTCAGTTATTATGTCTTCCGAATATGCCTTCCTCTTAGCTATGGCCAGGACTCCTGATCTAATAGCTATCGGCGAAGAAGCCAGATATTCACTCTCTGACACTTCGCGCACCAGTTCCTCTATGGCAGTTCGTTCTTTGGGCGCTAATCGGTCGCAAAGTTTAAGCAGTTTCGACTTGTCTGGCGTAATCGCCTCGATTATTTCTGCCTTGAAACGAATAGCATGCTTGAGCACATGCAGACCCTCTAAAACCACCTGGTTTTGGTCTCTGCGAGCTGCTATATATTGTTGTGGATTCATCCAAAGTGCACGGATTGGTCATTCTCGCGTGCTGGTTCTGGTGTGGTATTTGCCTGATTAATTCTATATACCGCGAACCCGATGATAAACACTGCCACTGTAATCATGATTACAATCATTAGGATAAAGCCGCTCTGTTCGTTATTTCTCATCGTGTTTATGTTACCAAAAAGTTAGGTTCTTCGCTCGTATATTCTAAATACATAGTCGCATGGATTATCTTCATCACTTTTATGTTTTTCTTCACTGGTTATTTCCCACTCGTTCTCGTCTATTTCTGGAAAGAACACATCTGCTTCAAAATTTTCATCGATTAGCGTTATGTACAGTTTGTCTGCATAGTCAATCATCAGATGAAACACTCCGCCGCCACCCGTAATCATCAAATCGTCTTCACCCTTACCAAGTTCTAGCACCTCTTCGAGTGAGTGTACCTGCCCTATGCCTTCTGGTAACTCCATTCTCTGCCTAGAAAGCACGAGGACGTTAGCCTTAGAGCGTGCGTGGTCTTGCTGCGCAAACGTTTTCGTACCTAAAACAATTGTTTTACCAGAAATAAGACCAGAATAGTGTCGAATGTCGCTTTTCATACTCTTACCCCACGGTAAACGCCCTTTAAAGCCAATGGCGTTGTTTCTGCCCATTGCCGCTACCATGCTTATCACTGTTTGGCCTCTTTAGTTGCATAGAGTAAAATCGGCTCTATGTCGTGATATAGCTTCAGCAGGAGTTTTTCGATATATTCTTCTGGATTATCTTGTTTCTGTAAGTGTGAATAGCCAAACCTTGCACCTGGCGCACTCCAGGTAGATTGCCATTTGCCACCTTCAGGCAGCTTCTTTGCGAGCATTTCTGGTGGAGTCGGCCAAGCATAGAAATACAAATACGGTTCGTCCTCGGCTATCCCCGGCGAAAACCCAAAGTTCATGTGTGGGTCTTTCGTTTCATCGTGTCCATTCTTGAACCAAAGGAAAGACAAATCAAAACCGTGAGGCCACAGAGCTACCGCAGTCTTGTAGCCATTCATATGCCCCTGAGCTCGTGCTAAAACTGTGGATATACGATGCTGCACCTGAGCGTAGTTTTTTGCAATCTCGGGGTTAATATCAAAGGTTGTGGTTTCGGTTATCTTTTCACGGTCGGGCACAATATTACAATTGCTGTCGTCTAGAAGTTTGAACACTTTGTCGGACAAAGAGACTTGGTTCTCGCCTTCTAGGCCCACTGTAAAGACAAGTTCTCCATCTTTTTCATACCGAATCTCAGCTTTCACATAATCTAGTTGGAGTTCTCCATCAAAAGTTAGCTCACCAGTAGACGCGCCGTAAGGTCGCGAATGAACACTGTACTGAATTTTGTTTGGCAGTGGCGCACAGCCAGCAAACCTCGCCGAGCGGAGCGGCTGCATAGCCTCGCGAAGAGATTCTAGAGTACGTCTCGAATTCGTGAGATTAGGTAGCTTCTTATTCATGTGTTTAAGTATACGCTTAAACATTTAATTTAGCAAGACACTGGCGGAAGGAGAGGGGTGTCGGCTTCGCCTCTTCCGCTCGTTCGTTCTCGGAGTAAACTCCTGCGAGCTCAGTCGCTCCACCGAACCCCGCCGCTTCGCGGCAACGGGTTCAAATACCACCCAACAGCCAGAATTGAAGAACGACCCCATGGGTCGCTTCACAATTCTGGCGGAAGGAGAGGGATTCGAACCCTCGGTACGTATTGCTACGCACACACGCTTTCCAAGCGTGCCTCTTCGGCCACTCGAGCATCCTTCCGTGTGAACAATAATACGGGTTATCATGAATTATTAACAGAGAGGGATATCGGCTTCGCCTCTTCACTTCGCTCCTCGCAAAGTAAATACAAACACTTTCTTTACTTCAAGGGTTCGTTCATCGAACCCTTGAAGCGATTTGCACCGCTTACACCCTTTCCAAGGGTGCTCCTTCAGCCACTCGGACACCTCTCCAGCTCAGGTAATTATACCTGAGAGGTTCTGGGCGCATAGTAAAACAAAACTAGTAGACTATGTTCATGTGGTGTATTCGTATTAGAAAGTGAAAAACCCGCCCCGTCTAGTTGGTTGCAACCGTAAGGTTGCACTAGATGGGCGGGTATACTCACACTATGGGACGTCTACGACCACACCAAGATCGATTAGCTCCTGACGAAGCTTCTGGGTGTCAACATTTCGAACAGGTGTAGCCTCTTCGGAAGCCATGGCCGCAAGCATTCCCGCAACCTGACCACCAATCAGCTCGGTGGGCTGCATGCGTAGACTACCCGCTACCAAACGATCCATCGACATACCGGCCAGGATGGCTGGCATGAATCCGTCAATCTTCTTTGGCACGAAGATTCCCGGATCTACATCGAAAGCGCCGTAAGACGAGAAGAAATCTGACAACTTCTCGCCATCTTCTAAGGGCTTCTCTGCTCCGGCGCAGCCATGCTGATCGGTCATATACCCTCCAATCATGACTGAATCCGAGAACATATCGATACCTCTTCCTGGTAACCGATCTTTGATCATATCCCAGGTCATCCGGCTCACGCCTTCAATCCTAGGGTGCTCCCGAAAGTACGGCTGCACCGCAAAGTGCTGCTCTACCCTATCGGGAATACGATCCGACCAAAGCATCTGATCATACTCATCATAGCCTTGGTCAGTAGAAATGCCCCAGTTCTCAATCCCGAGCACATAATATGCCCAGTAAAGATAGAAGTATGCTCGGTCTTTGGCCATGATGAACTCCTCGGTGAATTTCTCCCCGAAAGGCTCGGTCATTGCCTCGGCTGAAACTGGGCTGTCCACGAACCCATAGTTGTTGACAGTCCGAGTTATTCTTGGCTCTCCGAAGGGCAGTTCTCTGCTGTCAGCTA
>VAPL010001996.1_pt1 | contig 12816 bp, 12 predicted proteins | sample 3395061 | NCBI WGS metagenome assembly VAPL01 (sample SAMN08290444, study PRJNA428436) | hydrothermal vent metagenome | isolation source: Deep-sea hydrothermal vent chimney 2 | place: Pacific Ocean: Juan De Fuca Ridge | depth 2182 m m
CGACAAAGAAGCGCACAGCTAGTCGTAAAGTAGCTAAGCGAAAGACGACAAAGAAGCGCACAGCTAGTCGTAAAGTAGCTAAGCGAAAGACGACAAAGAAGAGGCGTCGTTAAGTCGTATCCAGAGACATGATTGATTTCTAGTCTCAAGCAACAAATTCCCCTCCTGTTCTAGGGAGGGGAATTTGTGTCTTAAATATGATACTATCTCTTTTGTATGATATCTTTTAAACGTTTACTCACTGGTGACGAAAATAAAAAAAAGCTCAAGAAACTTGACCCTATAGTGGCCAGCATTAATGCTCAAGAAGAAGGGGTTAGAAAACTTACTGATGAAGATTTGCGTAAACAGACAGATGTTTTAAAAGAGCGTCTTAGTAAAGGAGAGTCTCTTGATGATATTCTTCCATACGCTTATGCGCTTGTACGTGAATCTGCTCAGAGAACCTTAAACCAACGTCATTTTGATGTACAGCTTGCTGGGGGTATTGTTTTACACCAAGGTAGTATTTCCGAGATGCGAACAGGTGAGGGGAAAACATTAGTCGCAACATTGCCCGCTTATTTAAATGCTTTGACTGCAAAAGGGGTGCATGTGGTCACAGTTAATGATTATTTAGCTAGACGCGATGCTGTATGGATGGGGCAAGTGTATTCTTTTTTAGGTCTCTCAGTAGGGGTACTTAATAGTGAGTCATCTTTTCTTTATGATCCTAAGCATACAGAAAAAGATGCTATTCGTGATGAAGAAGGATCTTTTAAGGTTATACATGAATTCCTTCGCCCAGCATCTCGTAGAGAAGCGTACAAGGCAGACATTACTTATGGTACAAATAACGAATTTGGGTTTGATTATTTACGTGATAATTTGGAATATGAAAAAGAGAAAGTCAGACAAAGAGAATATAATTATGTAATTATTGACGAAATCGATTCTATTTTAATTGATGAGGCCAGGACTCCACTCATTATTTCTGCACCTGCAGAAGAATCAGAAAATCTATACGAGACTTTTTCTGTGGTCGTGAAGGATCTTCATGAAGATAAACATTACTCCGTAGACGAGAAACTTCGCGCAGTTACTCTTAACGACGATGGTATAGAATTGGCTGAAAAAATACTTGGTATAGATAATATTTATACCGATAAAGGTATTAAATATGTCCATCATTTGGAAACTGCGTTGCGAGCAAAAGCTTTGTTTAAGAAAGACAAAGAATATGTAGTTCGAGACGGTCAGGTGGTTATAGTTGATGAGTTTACTGGACGTCTACAACCGTCACGGCGTTGGTCTGAGGGACTACACCAGGCAATTGAAGCAAAGGAGGGAGTGTCTATTCAGCGAGAGTCACGAACATTTGCCTCAGTTACATTTCAAAATTATTTTCGTTTATATGGGAAAATTTCTGGCATGACTGGTACTGCAGAAACTTCTTCTGAGGAATTTTATAAAGTCTATGGACTTGAAACTATTGTGATACCTACTAATGTTGAACCGCAACGAATAGACCAAAATGATTTAATCTTTCAAACAGAGCAGGGAAAATTTAAGGCGATAGCTCTCAGAGTTAAAGAGCTACATGGAAAAGGCCAACCTGTATTAATCGGTACCGTCTCAATTGAAAAAAATGAGCTTCTCTCATCTTATCTTTTACGTGAAGGGGTTCCGCATGAGGTGCTTAATGCGAAAAAACATGAACAGGAGGGGGAAGTGATTGCCCAAGCTGGTAAGAAAGGATTAGTTACTATAGCAACCAACATGGCTGGACGAGGAGTAGACATTAAGTTGGGTGGTAATCCGACAACAGAGGAAAAATATGAAGAAATTAAAAAATTGGGAGGACTTTTTGTATTAGGGACAGAAAGACATGAGGCGAGACGTATTGACAATCAGCTTCGTGGACGTTCAGGCAGACAGGGTGATCCGGGCGAGACTCAGTTTTTTGTGTCTTTAGAAGATAGTTTAATGCGAGTGTTTGCCGCAGATACTATAAAAAAGATGATGGGACGTTTCGGTATTCCAGAGGATCAGCCTATAGAAAATTCTCTTATCACTCGTTCGCTTGAGACAGCACAAACTAAAATAGAAGGTTTTAATTTTGATTCACGTAAACAAGTGTTAGCGTATGACGACATACTTAATCGTCAGCGAAAAGCAGTGTATACAAAACGCAGAGTAGCTCTTCTTGGAGACAAGGAAGAGTTGGATTCCTTGCTTGAAGAATCCCTAGGTATAGAAGAGAAAACCTTAGACCTCATTAAGAAAAAGAAAGCAGAACTAGGGGAAGATTCTTTCTATTTTTCTGTACGACGGTTGATTCTTCAGTCAATCGACACTCTGTGGGTAGAGCACTTAGAGGTTATGGAGTATACTCGCGGAAGTGTGAATTTACGCGCGTATGGTCAGAGAGACCCTCTTGTGGAATATAGAAAAGAGGGTTTACGTCTTTTTAATGAGATGCAGGAGGCAACTAATAATATGATCATTACCCATCTTCCAAATATGGGAGAAATAGCTGTTTCTAACACGACCTTACCAGAAGAGGATAAATTAACTGCTGTGCATGAAAAAGCGCAACTGATTGGCGGGTCTTCTTCAGAAGAACAACAGTCTTCATTAGAAAGACATCAAAAGATTGGTCGTAATGAGCTTGTGTATGTCACGGATGGTAAAGAAAAAAAACAGATGAAGTATAAAAAAGCGCAACTGTTGATAGAAGGTGGGAAATGGAAATTGCTTTAGCTATTTATATAATAACCTAACGAATGATAAAAAATGGCGCTTAAAATAATAACAAAGGTTTTGATAGTAATGTTGGCATTGCTTCTGTCAGCTCATATTATCCCAGGGATTATGATTTCTGGCTTGTATGCTGTATTTATTTCCGCTATTTTTCTTGGATTTGTTAATTTATTTATACGTCCTGTTCTAGTTTTGTTAACGTTGCCTGTGACTATATTGTCATTAGGATCGTTTATATTTGTAGTCAATGCCCTTCTTTTTTGGTTTGTAGCTTCTTTTATTGATGGTTTTACCGTTGATGGTTTTATTCCAGCGCTTTTAGGCACTTTAATAGTGTCGGCTGTAAGTTGGGTTGGTAATCGTTTTTTAGTTGAATAAATTCTTATGAAGATTAGTCGCGATACGTATGTAAGTATCTTCTTTTGGTCTTTCATTGTTCTTCTTTTTGTTTCTGTTTTTTTATCAAAAGATATTGTAATTTTTCTTAAGGAGTTTATTGATGGAAACAATCTCATCAGTGTCTTTTTCTTTATTTTTACTATGTTTATAGCCGTAGTAGTTGCTCCAATTGCAGTATTGCCAATTGTTCCGGCTGTTTCTCCATTCTTTGGACCTTTATTGACGACCTTTTATGTGGTGGTGGGATGGAGTGCTGGAGCAGTAGTAGCTTTTTTATTAGCTCGATATGCAGGTAGACCAGCTCTTTCAAAAATTATATCTCTTAAAACGGTTGAGCGGTACGAATCGCGAATTCCTGGAAATCTTACATTTTGGGGACTTGTCTTCTTGCGTATGATTATTCCGGTGGATATTTTGTCTTATGTTGTTGGTTTTGTTAGTTCAATGTCTGTTTTTAAATATACAATAGCGACCATTATCGGCATTGCTCCTTTTTCTTTCCTTTTTTCTTACGGAGGAGTGGCATTTGCACAAGAGAACTATAAGAATTTGTTGATATTGGCATCATTGGCTGTTGTTGTTTTTATATTAGCGACATACTATTTTTTCAGAGAAACAAAATTGCATACTAAGAATCAAGGAGAGAATGCTGACGTTGTAGAGTGAATTTGTTACAATAACTGCCTATGAGCTATACAGCTACAATCGGTCTTGAGGTACACGCTGAACTAAAGACTAGGACTAAACTTTTCTGCGATTCAAAAAATGATCCTGATGAAAAACATCCCAACTGGAATATATGTCCTGTATGTATGGGGCACCCTGGGACACTTCCTGTAATTAACAAAGAGGCAATAAAGCATGTTCTTCGCATGGGTCTAGCTGTTGGAGGTAAATTAGCTGATTACACTGAGTTTGATCGAAAGAATTATTTTTACCCTGACATCCCTAAGGGATACCAAATAAGCCAATATGCTTACCCGCTTGTTTCTGGTGGAGAGTTGGACTCCGTCGCACTTACTAGGATTCACTTAGAAGAAGACACTGCGCGGTCTACTCATCCGAAGGGTGACTCTTCATATAGTCTTTTAGATTTTAACCGCGCGGGTGTGTCCCTGATGGAGCTTGTAACAGAGCCTGTCATGCACTCAGCAGAGGAGGCGGGAGCTTTTGCTAGAGAGCTTCAGCTTTTGTTGCGTTGTCTGGGGGCAGGTGACGCAAACTTGGAAAAAGGAGAGATGCGTGTGGAAGCTAATGTGTCTGTAAGTTGTGATGACCATTTGGGTACTAAAGTTGAGGTTAAAAATCTCAACTCATTTCGTGTAGTAGAAAAAGCTATAATTTATGAAATAGCTCGTCAGAGTAAGAAGTTAAACGAAGGAGGTATTATTGTGCAAGAAACGCGTGGTTGGGACGAAGACAAACAGCAAACGTTTGCGCAACGTTTAAAAGAAGATTCTCATGATTATCGCTATTTCAGTGATCCGGATATTCCAAAGTTGAAGATTTCAGAAGAGTTAGAATTTTCACAAGAAGCTCTAAAACAAGATTTTCCGGAACTTCCATGGGAGAAGCGTAAAAGGTATCAAGATATAGGAAAAAATACGGACGCTCCAGAAGCTAAAATGAATCAGGAATATATAGAGATGTTTATTGCAGATGTGCGATATGGAAAAATGTTTGACGAAGTCTATAAGTTAGAACCAAATTTGCCGAAGCTAATAGCCAATTACATTGGATCGGATATTGCAGGACTTGTCGCAAAATTTGGAGATAGTGGTTTAGAAAATATCACATCAAAAGGTCTGGCTAGTCTGGTCAAAATGGTTTCCGATGACAAAATTTCTTCTCGTGGAGCTAAGGATATTTTGGCGCACATAATGAAAGAGGGTGGGGATCCAGAAAGTTTGGCAGAGAGTTTGGGGTTGTTGCAAAAAAGCAATGAAGAAGATCTAATTGATGTTATTAGAAATGTCCTTGTAGAAAATCCACAAGTTGTTAAAGACTATCAAGCAGGAAAGGAGTCCTCTATACAATATCTGGTTGGGCAGGGGATGAAGGTTACAAAAGGATCAGCTAATCCATCTATGCTTAAAAAACTTCTTGAACGTGAGCTTAAAAAAAGTGAGCCACTATCCACAGGATAGTTACTGTGCAAAGAGTGCCTGTATCTCGTATACTAGAAGTTATGGAAAGTCTCACACTAGAGGGAAAGGAATACATCTCGTCTAAACGTGCTGCTAAGATTTCTGGGTACACAAAAGACTATATAGGTCAGTTGTGCAGAGCGAATGTTCTCCCAGCAAAGATGGTTGGGAGGAGTTGGTATATAGAAGAGGGTGCTCTTAAAGAGCATTATAAAACTTATCAAGGAGACCCTGTTATTGATAGTAGTGTCTGGGATGTTGACCAAGTAGAGGAAGAAAGCGGGTCTTTACAAGAAGTGGCATCTCGTTATGTAGATAAACAGGAGCAGGTACATAAACAAGAGTTACTCAATTCTTTGTTTGAGTTTAAATATGAGAAAGATGATGCTGTATTGTTTCCAAAACTTCAAATAAAAAAAAGTGAACCTGAAACAGGCACCCAAATCAAAATAGAGAGAAAAAAAACGTCAATGAGTAATAGTAAGGGTTTGGAAGTGTCTGCTGACTCTCAATCGAAAAAAGTTGCAGGTGTGGCATATAAGGAACTTAGTGCTTCGTATAATCCTCCGCAAAAAAATAAAAAGAATATAGAAAAAGAATGTCCAAAATCTTTAGTCCTAACACCGCTATACTTTACCGCAGGTGTGTTGTTTGTTGTTTTGCTTAGCTTTGCTTTTATAGATCGATCTAGTTCTTATGTAAGAGATAATGATATTTATGTCTTAAGCGGTGAGAAAATATCTATCAGGATTCCAGAAGTTGTCGGTAAATTGCTTGCAACAGCTGTATTGTTTCTCGATAAAACGAGATAGTCTTAAATACAAACCTCTTAACCATATTTGGTTAGCGAACTTCTCTATTCTTAATCCATTTTAATAGTCTGTTTAAATTTAAAAAATAGGTCTTATTTAAATAGGAATAATAAGTCCGTTTTGTGTGGCTGATGCTTATTTTGGGTTTGAGATGTATTCTGCATAGTATTCCTTTATAGATAATATTTAATTTAATCTATTATTTCGCTAAAAATAAGTAAAGATTATAATTAATATTATTTAGACTATTTTTCACAATGTTTTATACTATACAGGTATGAATATGAACGTGGAGTTTTTTCGTCTATGTAGTAGGTTGGCATTATTGTCGTTGTTCGTATTGTTTTTTTTAACTCCAGTTTTGTATGTTCAAGCGCAGTCAGGAAGCTCTGATATCGCAAAGACCTATTTAATTTCAGAAGGTACGACAGTTTCGGGAGATATAGTCTCATTTGACCCGGAAGCTCAACGGTATTTTCTTTCAAAAGAAAACAATGATAAAAATCTTTTTGGTGTAGTTTCTTTAGAACCAGTTTTTGTTTTGTACAAAAAAGGTTCTGGTGAATTGCCGATAGTTCGTACTGGTGAAGTTATGGTAAATGTAACCACAATAAATGGTCCTATAGTTGCAGGTGACTACATAACATCTTCTTCGGTAGCTGGTAAAGGGCGACGAGCAGGTGATGCAGATACATACATAATAGGAGTGGCGTTGGATTCTTTCTCTGGAGAGTTTGTCGAGAACGGAACCAGTACTGTGCCACAAAATTCTGTAGTAGAGGGTTCTGTGCAGGTCTTGCTTAGTATTGGGACAATGAAGGAGGCAGTGGCAACCCTTTCTGGTAAACAGACTGTCAACACTGGAGTTACAGAAGCGACTGTCTTAAATATAGTTCAATATATTTTAGCCGCTTTTATTGCTGTAGGGTCTTTATATGTCGCGTTTAGAAATTTCGGACCGAATATAAAAGATGGGATAGTTTCCGTTGGACGTAATCCTTTAGCAAAGTCTTCTATTCAGTCCATGGTGATACTTAATGCAGTGTTAATTATATTAATCAGTGTGGGAGGACTACTAGTTAGCTTTGCTATATTACTTTTACCCATATAAGGGTAGTTTTCATGTTGCTATGTATCGTTTTTGAATGCTACGCTATGTATAAGATATAAGAAATTTCAATTATTATAATTTATGAATGCTACTCAATTTTTTCTGGAATCCATTTTCACATTACAACTTGCTCCATTAATTCTCTTTGTGTTGATTCTGGTCATAGTTGTTGTTGTAATTTTGGTAGTTGTAGTTTTCCAGTTTGGAGCAAAAGTTCGTAATCTTACGTATCCTGTATATGATCAAGTTATTAAAAAAGCGCAGTCAGAAGCAGATCATATGCTCAAAGATGCTTCAGAGCAAGCGCGTGCTATACGTACTAAGGCAGAAATGGAGGCAGGGAAACTTCTTGTTGATCGGAAGGAGGAGAATGAACATCTTAGGAACGAATATATAAAACAAGTTGAAGATATAGCAACTAACAGTAAGGAACTTCTTCATGAACAGACACAATCCACACAGCGTATAGCTCAAGAGATTGTAGGGGGTTTAAAGAAAAATATGACAGATGCAGATGAAGCTCTAAAAGAGCAGGTGATGTCAGTGAAAAAAGTATTGGAGCAAGAAAGGGAGTCCATAAAAAAAGAATTTTTAGTACTGAGTTCTAATATTAAAAGCGAGAGTAAGAGTTTGTTAGAAGATGTTAGGCACCACATTAGTGAGGTAATAGAAGGAGAGATGAAAGAAGCCAAAGAGGCTATTGTTGAATATCGTACAGAACGTCTGTCCCTTCTTGATAAACAAATTGTTGATCTAGTTGAAGAAACCACTAGAGTTGCCCTGAACCGTTCGCTTTCTTTTACTGAGCATGAAGAAATTATCAGAGCCGCACTAATGGAGGCAAAAAAGGACGGAATTTTTGGGAGATAAAAAGTATGGATGAACGAATTTTACAAACACTTCTTCAAAATTCTTATACTCATTCTGAGTTATTGCATAAGGTCGGGATTATTAAAGAATTTTTGGAATTTATTTTTTTTACCAAAGATCGATCTGAAGTAGACAAATCACTTATTAAAGAATGGGAGAGTGAAGGTAGTGTAGAGCAAAAAGGTTTAGCGTTGTTAAAGACTTTTTCTGAAGATTTTTGGAAATTATTTTCTCGTGATTCTTTTTATAAGGTATTAGACTCTGTCTCAGAAGATATTAAGGAGCTTTCTGTGTTTCCGCTTGTTATTCCTGTTGATTTACCAGAACAGAACATTGTTGAAATAGGAAAATGGGTGCGTAGCGAAATAGATAAGAAAATGTTACTTGATATAGATATAGATCAGTCTTTATCTGTAGGTTGTCAGTTTGTTTGGGAAGACAGGTTGCATGATTTTTCTCTTTCTCATTTTTTCAATAAACAGCAGAAAGAAATACATCACCTTCTCCATTCGCGAATGGAGAAGGAAAAATAAAAGTTACGTATATAATATATGGATTTTGTCACAAAAACACATACTCATCATCTTGTTGAAGGAGAAACAGGGTTTGTTACTGAGGCTAAGGGATACCTTCTTAAACTTGAAGGTTTCCCGTCTGTGCGTATAGATGACATTATTGTAAGTGAGAGAGGTGAGCGCGCATTAGTTACAGCTCTTGATGAAGACGAAATTGAAGCTTTGCTTCTTGATCGTGGAGACACAGAGGCAGGAGATAGATTTACGATCCATCCTGCTGGAATACATTTCTCTTTTGGCGAACATCTGTTTGGACGTGTAGTTAATTCGCTCGGAGATCCTGTTGACGGTAAGGGCGAGTTACAGGCTAGTAAAGACTCTCTTCGTTTGCGTAGTAGCGCTCCTGGAATGAGTGCGCGAGCAACGATGACAGAACAGCTCTATACGGGTATGCCAATTGTTGACATATTGCTCCCAATAGCAAAAGGACAACGTCAGTTGGTTGTCGGGCCAATTTCAAGTGGAAAAACGGTTTTTCTTGAAAGCGCAATAGCTCATCATAGAGGCACTGATATTATATGTATATATGCATTTATAGGACGCCCGCTTTCTTATATAGAAGATGTAACGTCTCGTATTTTTTCAGAAAAAGGAAATGCTAAGACTATCGTAGTTTCTACTCTTTCTGATGAGCCTGCGCCTATGGTGTATTTAAATCCTACAGTAGCTTTTTCTATAGCAGAACATTTCTCTAAAAAAGGATTAAATGTATTTTTAGTTCTTGATGATTTGGGTACACACGCGAAGTACTTACGTGAAATATCTCTTCTTTCCGGGCGTATTCCTGGAAGGGAGTCTTATCCAGGAGATATGTTTTACCAGCATGCTCATTTGTTGGAAAGAGCGGGATATTTTAATAAAAAAGTTGGAGGTGGGAGCATTACAGTTTTACCGGTTCTTGAAACTAATATAGAAGATATTAGTAATCTAGTATCTACAAATCTTATGGCAGCCACAGATGGACATTTATTTTTTTCCTCAGCATATCATTCAGAAGGGTATTTCCCCGCTGTGCTTCCGAATAATTCTGTTACTCGTGTAGGAAGAAGAGCTCAGAGTAATTTAGCAAAACAGCTATCCATAAAGGCTCAGTCTCTTCTAGCAGAGTATGAAAAGCAACGTGACTATAGTCGTTTTGGTACTCAGCTCTCAGAAAGAACGAGACAAACTATCCAGCGAGGAGAAATTATGAGAGTTTTTTTAAAACAAGAACCTTTACTTTCGGTTGGTAAAGAAGAGCAAATTATACTACTCTCTTTAGTTTTTACGACGTTTTTTGATAAGTATGATGTGGCTTTTGCGGAAAAAAATAAAAAATCTTTGATGGAGGTTATTAAAAAGAGTCGTTCTCTAGAGCCGGTTGTGACAAGTGCAAGTAGAGGCACAGTCTCTCTTGAGCAGTTTATAAAAAGACTAGAAGCAGTATTGCCTTACTTTGAGTCAGCATGTCAACAATAGAAGATGTAAAAAAAGAAGAACTGGAAGAATTGGAGACCATTCGGTTTATAACAGGGGCACTTTTTGAAGTGAGTGCAGAAAATATTAGTCGTCTGCGATCTTCTTTTGAAAAGAACCGTTTGTTTTATACAGACATAAGTGAACTTTACCACTTAGTTAAACAGTCAGCATTGTTGCGTGGGGATATTAAGAACAACGAAACAGCAACTAAGGTACAGGGTATTTCTGTAGCATTTACTTCAAATTCACGATTTTATGGGTCTATAAACTCGGATGTGATGGAAACATTTCTTGAGCATGTGCGAGTTACAAAACGAGACTGTGTTGTTATAGGGAATACTGGAAAAGTTTTTATGAGTAATTATCCCGAAGAAAAAGATAGAGTGTCTTATTTTTCATTTGAAGGAGATCGTCCAACTGTAAAAGAGATGCGTCAGTTTTTGAAGACTGTTTCGGAATATGGTCAAGTCTATGTTTTTCACCCATCTTTTGTGAATGTGTTCACACAGAATGTATCGGTGCTTGATATAACTCACACTCCGCAAATAAATGAAAACATAGTAGGTGATGATATAGAAAAAATTGACTATATATTTGAGCCAGAACTACCAAAGATATTACATTTTTTTGAGACCAGAGTACGTTACCTTCTTTTCCAGCGTGCTATGCTTGAGTCAGAGCTTGCTCGTACAGCTTCTAGGCTTATTGCTATGAGTGTAGCAGAGGAGAAGGCTAATGAGTCTCTTCGGCATGTACGAGATGAGTTGCGACGAGGAGTGGAAAGTTTTAATAGTATGCGATTACTAGAATCGTTTTCTGCGATAAAAAAATGGAGAGTATAAAAGAACAGTTTGTAGGACGTATTAGTGGAGTGCGAGGGCAAATCGTGCTTGTTATGTGCGAGAGCGAGAACCGCCCTTCTTTGCGGGAATTGCTTTCCACTAGAGAAGATAAAAGTATACGTCTTGAAGTCCACTCATATCGCGGAAAAGATTTACTATATTGTTTGTTGCTATCTCCTCATGAAGCTATATATAGGAATATGAAAGTAATTACCCAAGGAGGGGAGTTGACGATTCCAGTCGGCAGATCTGTTTTAGGTAGGGCGATGAATCTATATGGAGATCCTGTTGATGGAGGTCCACCAATTAGTAAAGAGACGATGAGTCCTATATATAGCTCATCTTCTTCCACGATTTCATATTCTGGTCAAAAAGAAATAAAGCTGCTTGAGACAGGTATTAAAGTTATTGATTTTTTTACACCACTTTTAAAAGGAGGAAGGCTCGGTTTGGTTGGTGGCGCTGGAGTAGGGAAGACAACTCTTATGACAGAGATTATACGTAACCTTAACGCAGGGCATGAAGGAGTCTCCGTCTTTGCTGGGATAGGGGAACGTATACGTGAAGGTCATGAGTTGTGGGAATCTCTCAAAAAAACAGACACTCTGCAAAAGACCTCTTTATTGATTGGACATATTAATGAAAATGCTGCAGTTCGTTTTAAGATAGCTTGGGCAGCTGCAGCTTTGGCGGAGTATTTCCGCGATAAAGAAAAAAAAGACGTGTTGTTTTTTGTAGATAATATTTTCCGCTTTGTTCAGGCTGGTAGTGAGCTTTCAACTCTTCTTGAAGAGATCCCATCCGAATTTGGATATCAACCTACTCTTCAAACAGAGATAGCTCAATTTGAAAATAGACTTGTCAGTAGGGAGGGGGTCTCAATAAGTTCTGTACAAACAGTATATGTGCCGGCCGATCAGCTTTCAAACCCAGCTGTCGCGGCTTCTACCCCATATTTTGAGGCAGTAGTAATTCTTTCCAGAGAGCAGAGCCAACAGGGAAGATACCCTGCCATTGATTTACTTAAGTCAAAGTCTTCTGTTTTGGATAGAGGTTTTATAGGAGATAAGCATTATAAAGTATTAGTAGCAGCAATCGAATTATTAAACCAGTATAACCGTCTTGTGCGAGTAGTAACAATAATAGGTGAGGGGGAGTTGTCAGCTAAGGATCGTGAAGTCTATGAAAGGGCTTTGCGTTTGCAAAATTACATGACACAGCCTTTTTTCACACTAGAAACTCACACAGGTAGGCCAGGAGTTTTTGTACATCGTGAAGATGTTATCAATGATGTTGAAGGAATACTTGAAGGTAAGTTTGATTCAATCCTACCAGAGAAGTTTTTATATATAGGAGACACTAAGAAATTAACTTTGTTGTAGTTTGTTATTATGAATAAAAATATGATCCCACAACAATTAGATGTGATAATAAATAGCCCAAATCGTTTGATATGGGAGGGTAAGGCTCAGAGTGTTTCCTCAGAAAACAGTACGGGGGTGTTTGACGTACTTCCAGAGCATGCGAACTTTGTGACTATGGTAGAAAACAAACCAATAATTATTCGCACCGGGCTGAAAGAAGAAATTTTTCAATACGATAATGCTGTCTTAAGTGTGAAAGGAAACTTGCTCACTGTTTATGCCGAAATATAACTCGTCTAAACGAGTTCGAATAGGCGAGAAATTCATATAATAAAGGATAGAGTAAGGTCTTTATGTTTACGTTTTTTAATTGAAGAATAATTGGTTTTAAAAAGTAGATACACAAACAGGAACTATACCGTAGATCTATGAGACTTAGGACATGAAGAGTTACTCAGACTTTCTAAACCAGCGCTATATAGCGCTGGTTTAAGCG
>VAPL010578460.1_pt1 | contig 12815 bp, 11 predicted proteins | sample 3395061 | NCBI WGS metagenome assembly VAPL01 (sample SAMN08290444, study PRJNA428436) | hydrothermal vent metagenome | isolation source: Deep-sea hydrothermal vent chimney 2 | place: Pacific Ocean: Juan De Fuca Ridge | depth 2182 m m
CTTACAACTCTAGCTCATGCTAAAAAATATTGGTGGAAAGAGTCTTATGCTAAAGGAAAAGGTAATTATTTTTTTGATGATAGAGGATATGATAATAGTGTAAGAGGCTATGTTCTAGGTATTGTGGTGCCTATAAAGCAAGATGGAAAAATCATTGGCATACTAAAAACAAATATAAATGTTCAATCTCTTTTGTTAAAAACCATAATAGAATTTAACACACAAAATATAGGGGTGGCAAGAGTAGTTAGAACAAAAGGTTTGGTTGTCATGGAAGAAAATGCTTCTGTGCTTAGCACAAAAATAGCCCCTCTTCTTGCACAAAAGCTAAAAGCAAGAAAGAAGGGTTTGATAGATTTAAAAATCAATGATAGAATGAAAATGATATCATATGCTCCTATAAAATTTTCTATAGATAAAAAAAATATAATCTTTGGAGGTAAAGTACAAAGTATAGACCATATTTTAGGCAATGATGATGAAATTTGGAATTTGATTGTTAGCCAAAATATGCAAGTGGTTTGGGACGGAGTTTTAGATGATATCCAAGGTATTGTTATTATCAGTTTTATTTTTATCATATTTTTGGCACTCTTGATTTTCTTTATCATAAAAGAAATAAGCTCACCGATAAAAAGATTGAGCATTGTTGCAAATAGGGTTGGACAAGGCGAAAGAGGTATCTTAATAGAGCCAGAAACAGATGATGAAGTAGGAGAGTTAGCTATATCTTTTAGAGACATGCTAAAAGATTTAAAAAGAACAACAGCTTCAAGGGATGAATTAGAGATTGAAATTAAAAAAAGAATCTTAATGCAAGAAGAAATCGAAAAGAAAGATCAACTTCTTTTGGCTCAATCAAGAAATGCGGCTATGGGTGAAATGATAGGTATGATAGCTCACCAATGGAGACAGCCAATCAGCATAATTGCTATGGCAGTAAATAATGTTGCGATAGATATAGAGTTAGATGATTTAAATGAAGATGATATTCTAGAATGTAGCAAAGAGATACTTAATCAAACAAATTTTTTATCTCAAACCATAGACGACTTTAGAGATTTTTTCAAGCCAGATAAAGAGAAAGAGAGCATACAAGTAGGTAAGATATTTGATGAAATAAAGGGAATAATAGGTAAATCTTTTGAAAACAATGATATAAAACTAACTTTTGATGGGGATTTGGAAATAGAGTTTTCAACATATACACGAGAACTTTTACAGGTTTTTATAAATATATTAAATAATGCAAAAGATGCACTACAAGATGGCCAAATTCAAGATAAAGAAGTTAAAGTTACTTTTAGCAAACAAAAAAATTCTATAGTTTTTAAGATTTGTGATAATGCTGGAGGTGTTAAGGAAGAGATAAAAGATAAAATTTTTGAGCCATACTTTAGTACAAAAGAGGAAAAAAATGGTACAGGACTTGGTCTTTACATGAGCAAAATTATAGTTGAAAAACATCTTTTGGGAAAAATATGGGTACAAAATATTGGAGAGGGTGCTTGTTTTATGATAGAATTACCCATTGAGCTTGGAGGAAATAATTGAATAATTTTGAGAAGCTAAAGCTTGCTTGTGAAAATTTTACTGTTTTGTATGTTGAAGATGAAGATAAACTAAGAGAAAAAGTTTGGATTTATCTTTCAAAGTTTTTTAAAAAAGTAGATGAGGCAAGTAATGGTGAAGAAGGGCTAGAAAAATATAAAAATAGTCATTATGATATAGTTATGACAGATATATCTATGCCAAAACTCAATGGCTTGCAAATGTCCCAAAAGATAAAAGAGATAGAAAAATACCAAAAAATCATAATCATCTCTGCTTACTCAGATACTGAAAATTTTATAGAATCTATAAAAATAGGAGTTGATGGATATATACTTAAGCCTTTTAGATATGAACAGATGAATGAAGTACTTTATAAAACGACAAATGATTTGATAAGAGCAAAAGAGAATGAGATGTTCAAGGAAAAATTGTTACAGCTAGTAGAGATAAAAACTCAAGAAACAAAAGAGCTAGCTCTTGAAAAAACACAAAATTATAAAGATACACTATATACTCTTGTGGATTTGATAGAACAAAGAGATACATATACAGGAGGACACTCTAATAGAGTTGCAAAATATTGTCAGCTTATAGCAAAACAATTGAAATTACAAAAGCAGAAGATAGAAGATATATATGAGGCAGGTATTTTGCATGATGTAGGTAAAATTGCTATACCAGATACTGTACTTCTAAAACCTGGTAAATTAACAGATATAGAGTACTCATTAATTCAAAAACATGTGGATATAGGGTATAAAATACTGAAGAAATCCCCAATGTTTAAAAAAATAGCAAATATAATTAAGCAACATCATGAAAGGATAGATGGAAGTGGATATCCAGATGGTTTAAAAGGTGATGAGATAAGTTTATGTGGAAAGATAATGGCAGTTGCTGACTCATTTGATGCGATGACAACAAGTAGGATATATCAAGCCAAAAAAACACCAAATGAAGCATTAGAAGAGATAAAATCTTTAGTTGGAAGTAGCTTTGATAAGAGAGTTGTCGATGCTGTACTAATAGCACTAAAAAATGTTAAGGTTGAGCAAAAAACAGACCAAACGCCTCTTAGTGAGATGGAAAAAGAGAGGTTTTCATACTTTTACAAAGACCAATTAACGCAAGTATACAATGCTAATTATCTTGATTTAATCTTAAACCAAAATATATTTACGCACTACTATCAAAAAATTCATGTAATATTTTTAAAAAATTTTAATGGTTATAACAAAAAGCATGGCTGGAGAGGTGGAAATGTTTTCTTGCAAAAAGTATCTGAAAAATTGAGTAAAAACTATGTGAATAATCTAGTCTTTAGAATTCATGGAGATGATTTTGTGGTGCTTGGTCCACAAAATGTTGACTTTAAAGATATATATAAATTGTGTGCAAAAAGTTCTATGGATTGTTCACATGATGAGATAAATTTAGATAAAGAAAATATAAATTCTTTGAATTCTTTAGAAGCTTTTATAGGAGAATAGTATAAAATGCTTTTAAGTAAAATAAATACAGAAATTCCTATTTCGTGCAATAGTAGCGAGGAATTTTTCTTGGGCTTTGCCCAATAAAAAGGGGACATAAAATGAAAACAGTATTTTTAAATGGAGAGTATCTCAAAGAAAATGAGGCGAGAGTTTCTATATTTGATAGAGGATTTCTTTTTGGCGATGGAGTTTATGAAGTTGTGCCTGTTGTTTCAAGTACAGTTTTAGACAAAGAACCATTTTTACAAAGGTTTGATAGAAGTTTGAGTAAACTAGAACTCGATTGGCCGATGAGTCAAAATGAATTTTTAGTGATGATAGATGAACTTATAAAAAGAAACAACCTAAAAGAGGGCGGAGTTTATATGCAAGTCACTCGTGGAGTTGCTCCTCGTGATTTTGGGTATCCAAAAGATATATCAGCAACTATTATGGCATTTACCTTTGCAAAAGAGATAATTAATTCACCAAAAGCACAAAGTGGCATCAAGGTTGTCACGGTTGATGATATTAGATGGAAGAGAAGAGATATAAAATCTATAGCACTTTTGGGTCAATGCATGGCAAAAGAACAAGCTGTTAAACAAGGTGCATATGAGGGTTGGATGGTAGAAGATGGTTATGTGACAGAGGGTACAGCATCCTCTGCTTATATAGTAAAAGGTGGTAAAATTATCACTAGAGAACTTTCAAACTCCATATTATCAGGTATAAGAAGAAAGCTTTTGATTAAACTTGCGAAAGAGCATAAAATAGAGCTTGAACAGAGGCCTTTTACGGTTAAGGAAGCGCTAAATGCTGATGAGGCTTTTTTGTCAAGTGCCACTACATTTGTTTTGCCTATTATTGAGATAGATGGTAAATGTATAGGCGATGGAAAGCCTGGAGTAGTTGCAAAGAAGATGAGACAAATGTATATAGATTCAGCATTAAAAATCGCTGGAGTGAAACTGTAAACTATGCCAGAGTGGTATTTTTAAGCTCTTCTAGAATCTCTTTTTCTATATACCACTCTTTGCCATCTACTGACTTTTCACATTTGCAAGTTATGCCATCAACACAACCTAATTTTAAAATATAGTTCATATACTCTTCAATTTCATCAAATGTTGGCAAAAGTTGTGATTTTGCAAAAAGTTGTATATAAGCTATAAATCCATAAGCTCCCCAGTTTGACACAGAAGCTATGATTGGATAGTTAGATTCAACTATACAAGGCTCAACATGCAGGGTATTTTTCAAAAATTCTTTGAAATTTCCCATACCAATCTCATTTCCACCATCACCTATGGCAAATGAAGGAGTATTTTTACTCCCAAGCATATACAGTTCGTCCACAGGAGCGGTATATGCTCCTATATCAACACCTCTTGAATTATGATATTTTCCATTCTTATCTCTGCCGAGTCTCTCTATGGAAAAGTGGCAAACAGGATTATAGTTTTTCAAAATTTTGCTATACTCTTTTGTTTCAAATCCAGCAAAAGGTATATATATAGTCTCTATATCTTTGAAAAAATCTTTACAGTATAAATCAGTAATTATCACAGGTTTATACCCCGATTTTCTAAGGGCGAGAGCAAGAAAATAGGTGCCAAGCGGACCATCTGTTTCAGCATAGCCTTTTACATAAAAACCAGTATATAAAAAGACAACACCCTTTTGAAGAGTGACGAATTTTTCTACAGCTTTTTTGCAATGTTCAACACGATATCTCTCTTGGAGTTTATCCATACCTCTAGTTGAGTGGTTAAGAATTATTTCATCTATAGTTTTATTGTTTTTCATGGTGATTTATTCTATAATTAAAAAGCTTAAAAACAACTACAAGTAAGGAAATAAAAATGAACGCAAAAGAGTTAAGATTCAAAATAGCAAAAGGCGAGTTTGTAAAACCAACTGCTGGGTATTGCAAGGGATATGTTCAAGCAAATATGTTTGCTCTTCCAAAAGAGTATGCCAAAAGTTTTGAAGAGTTTGCAAAGAAAAACTCAAAAGCTATGCCACTTCTTGAAGTTGTAAAAGATGGATATTATACAAAAGTTTTAGCCAATGGTGCAAATTTACTAAACGAGTTGCCACTTTATAATATAATTGAAAATGGTGAAGTGGTGAGGAAAGTTGAGAGTATAGAAGAGTATTACGATAAAGATTTGGTTTTTTTTCTTATAGGTTGTAGTTTTACCTTTGAGGCTTCACTTTTGAAAAATGGTATAAATTTGCGACATGTTGACCAAGGTGTAAATGTATCTATGTATAGTACAAATATAAAACTAGATTCAGTAGGTATTTGGCGAGGTGATATGGTAGTTTCAATGCGACCAATCGCAAAAGAGAAAGTAGCAGATGCCTGTGTAGTAACAAGTCACTTTCCAAATATGCACGGAACTCCCATACAGATTGGCTATCCTGAAATGATAGGTATCAAAGATATAAATACTCCAGACTATGGTGATGCTGTAGAGATAAAAAAAGATGAAATTCCCCTCTTTTGGCCATGTGGGGTAACCCCGCAAAATGCCTTAAGAGATGTAAAACTCCCCTTTGCCATCACTCATGCCCCAGGACACATGTTTGTTTCAGACAAAAGGGATGAAGAGTACTATGTCTAATTATAATGATGGTAAAAATGTAGTCAAAAATGGTATGAATGTAATCAATAGTAAATCAAATATCATGATGAATAAAAATGGCACTATCGCTTTGGATATATCTATGATTTTACTGTCTGCTATAGAGCTTGAAACCATCAAACATATACCAAGTGGTGGAGTGAGCATGCCAATGGCGAGGTTTGTTACTATCATTACCCCATAAGTCATAGGGTCAATTCCTAAGCTATTTAGTAGAGGTGTGATAACTGGCACGAATAAAATCAGAGATGCAGTTGTTTCTACAAAAGTGCCCATTATGAGCAAAAAGAGATTTATGGCTAAGAGTATGATATATTTGTTGTTGCCTAGTAGTAAGAAGGCATTTGAGAGTAGTTGTTGTATATTATTCATGGATAGAAACCATGAAAAAACGGTCGCTATGGATATGATTATTAGGATAATTGAGCTTGTATTTATGGCATATACAGCTGCTTTGTAAAGTTTTTTTAGGGTTAATTCCCTATATACTAGGCTACTTACCATAAAAGCATAAATAACTGCAATTGCTGCGGATTCAGTGGCCGTAAAAAGTCCTCCTAGGATACCACCCACAACTATGAAAGGGATGCCAAGAGCCAAAGTGGCATCTTTAAAGGCTTTTTTAAATTTTAGAAAATCAAACTTCTTGCTCTCGTTGCCAATCTCAAAATCTCTAGTCTTAAACACAACCAACATTATCAGCGATAAGCCTATGATGATGCCTGGAAATATACCTGCTAAAAATAGTTTTCCTACGGAGATATTTGCTATGAAGGCAAAGATAATCATAGGGATACTAGGAGGTATAATAACCCCAATAGAGCCACCAGTCGCAATGATAGAAGCTGCGAAATTTTTGTCGTATCCTCTCTTTTTCATAGATGGAATCAATACAGACCCAACTGCCGCTGTATCGGCTGCTGCAGAGCCTGAAATTCCTGCAAAAAGCATACTAGAAAGTATGGATGTGATAGCCAGCCCTCCTCTAAAATGACCCACTAGTGACTCTGATAAATCAACAAGTCTTTTTGACATGCCGCCTTGATCCATCAAGCTTCCTGCTAGCATGAACAGTGGAACTGCTAAAAGAACATAAGAATTTACTCCATCAAACATCTTTTGAGGTATCATAAATAATGGCAAATTAGAGACTATAAATGCGACAATAGTCGATAATCCGATAGATAAAAAGATAGGAATAGACAAAAGTATCAAGCAAAGCAGAAGCAGAATTAAAAGTATCATTACCTTTCAACTACTTTTTGCAAGATATCGTCAATACAATAAATCAACCAAATAACAGAAGATATGGGAAGTGAGGCAAAAGGAAAGGCATATGGCACTTGAAGTGTTGCAGTTGTTTGCATCATAAAAAGTGGGAAAAGTTTGATAGAGCCAAGCAAAATCAATACCCAAAAAGAGATGAATAATATACTGATAATTATTTCAAGAATTTTTTGATTTTTTTTAGAGATATAGGAAAAAATCATGTCTATTCTTATGTGAGTTTTGTGTTTATGAGCCATTGTTGCGCCTAAAAACACGATATAAGCCAATATGTAACGAGCCACTTCGTTTGACCAATATATGGAGTCGTTTAGAGCATATCTATAAAATACGCCTACTCCTAAAAGTAGCGAAAGTAAAAAAAGAAGAGATACGACAAGTTTGCTTATTTGTTTATTTATCGTATCACTTAAAATTGAGATAAATCTGGCTATTTTATCCATATTCTACTTTGCTAGGATTTCATCTAAATATTTTTTGGCATTCCCACTAAAGCTGTTTTTTAATGGCTCTACTCTTTGTTTAAATGAAGTCATATCGGGGTGTTCATCAATAATCATACCTTGTTTTTTCAAATCAATTAAGAAAAAATTTGCCTTATCTCTGTTGAGTTTTCGTTCATAAATTGAAGCATCTCTTGTAGCTTTAAAGAGTAATTTTTGGTATTTTGCAGGTAGTGAGTCATAAAATCCCTTGCTTCCTACAAAAACTAAAGCTGAATAAACATGTCTTGTAAGCGTTAGATACTTTTGTACTTCATATAGTTTGTATTGGTCTATGACAGCTAGTGGATTCTCTTGTCCGTCTATAACATGTTGAGCTAGTTGGGTATATATAGGCCAAGGCATTGGAGTTGGATTTGCACCAATATCTTTCCAAATATTGATTTGAAGTTGAGAGTTCATCACTCTAATTTTTAGCCCTTTAACATCATTTGCAGAATGGATTGGTTTTTTTGAGTTTGTTATGTTTCTAAAACCATTTTCCAAAAAGTGATAACCCACTAGGTTTGCAGATTTGAAGCTCTTGAGAATATTTTGACCAATTTTTCCATCAAGTATTTTGTCGGCTTTTTCAAAACTATCAAAGATAAAAGGAAACTCTATGGCTTTTATAGACGGAACAAATTTATCTATCGGACCCGCTGTTATAACACCCATTTGAAGTGCATTTAATTGTAATTGTTGCAAGATACTAGTTTCGCTACCTACAGATTTTGAGTGGTGTATATTTACTGCTATATCGCCGCCACTATCTTTTTCGACTATATTTTTAAACTTTTGGGCCGCCTTATAGTGAAATGAATGGGGTGTGGTTACTATCCCTAGATTGATAATATAGCTACTAGCAAATATAGCTAACGGAAGTGTAAAAAGTGCCAGAACAGGCAAAAAAATTCTCTTCATAACTTATACTCCTTATGTAAATTTTAAAAGTTGATTTTACCATAAAATTTTGATAAATATACTTTTGGATTTTAAAGTATAAAATAAATGCTATATTTAAGAATATACATTTGACAATATACTAAAATTATTGTATCATTTCACTATATACAATTTGAAAGGATTCAATTTTGAAGCTAAAAGATGTGTCAAATCTTAGAACAGGGCTTGTTACTGCAAGGAAAAAAGCTTCTGTAGTTGATAATAAGATTATATCGTATAAAGCAGTTACTTTAAAATCTTTTAATCCTAATGGTAGTTTAATAGTTGACAATTTAGATACCTTTGTATCAAAAGAAGAGATTAAAGATACTCATCTAACACAAATAAACGATGTGCTAATAAGACTCAGAGAGCCAAATATAGTTATACATGTAGGTACTAATGATATTGGGTTAGTTATACCATCATTTGTAGTATCTATGCGAGTTGATGAAACAAAAGTTATTAGTAAATTTTTAACATATTATTTAAACTCTAGTATTGTAAAAAAGGCACTTAATAGTTCTATTACTGGTACAGCAATAGGAATGATAAAAACAAAAGAGTTAGAAGAGCTAGAGATACAACTTCCCTCTCTTGAAGAGCAAAAAAAGATAGTTGAGTTTTTAGACCTAGCAAGTAAAGAGATTAACTTACTTGAAGAGTTGAAAAATCAAAAAGAAAAATACTACTCAGGAGTATTTAATAACATATTAAAAAAGGCAGATATAAAATGAGTAAAACAAGTCAAGAAACAATCAACGGTATAGTATGGAAAGCATGTGATACATTTAGAGGTAAGATGGATAGCTCACAGTATAAGGATTTCGTTCTTACTATGTTGTTTGTTAAATATTTATCAGATTTTTATAGAGAAAAACTCCAAGAGTTAAAAGCTAAATATGGCGATAATACTGAACGAATCCAAAAGAGTTTAAGTCGCCAAATGTTTAAACTTGATGAGAAGTGTACTTTTGAGTATTTACTTAAACACAAAGAGTCAGAAAGTCTTGGTGAAGAGATAAATAAAATCTTGGAGAGAATTGAAGAGGACAACAAAGAGAAACTTGAAGGTGTTTTTAGAAATGTAGATTTCAACAGCGAAACTATGCTGGGAAGAACAAAAGAGAGAAATAAAATCCTCAAACATCTACTTGAAGATTTTAGCGACAGCAGACTTGATTTGAGACCAAGCATGCTTAGTGGAAATGATGTCATAGGAGATAGTTACGAATACCTTATATCTCACTTTGCTAGTGATGCGGGTAAAAAAGGGGGAGAGTTTTTCACACCTAGTGCAGTCTCTACACTCTTAGCTAAGTTAGTAGAAGCAAGTGAGGGAGATAGAATCTATGACCCAACTTGTGGTTCAGGCTCTCTGCTCATAAAAGCTAGTTACGAGGTTGGGAATGGCAACTTTAGACTTTACGGACAAGAGAGTAACGGCGCAACAGTATCACTAGCAAAAATGAATATGTTTTTACACAATATAAATGATGCCGTTATAGAGTGGGGAGATACGATAGGCAACCCACTTCATATAGAAAATGAACATCTTAAAAAGTTTGATGTAGTTGTAGCAAATCCACCTTTTTCACTTGATAAGTGGGGAGCAGAACACGCAAGTGAAGACAAATACAAAAGATTTGAGAGAGGCATACCGCCAAAGAGTAAAGGCGACTATGCTTTTGTGCTTCACATGATAGCAAGTTTAAATGAGCATGGGCGAATGGGTGTAGTTTTACCACATGGAGTTTTATTTCGTGGAGCTAGTGAGGGGAAAATAAGAAAGCAACTTTGTGAAGAAAATCTACTTGATGCGGTTATAGGCTTGCCGTCAAATCTATTTTTTGGAACAAGTATTCCTGCATGTATATTAGTATTTAACAAACAAAAAAGTGATAATGATATAATTTTTATAGATGCAAGTCGTGAGTTTAACAAAGAAAAAAATCAAAATAATATAGATGATGAGCATATACAAAAGATACTAGAAACTTACAAAGATAAAAAAGAGTTAGAAAAATACTCTCATAAAGCTACTTTAGAAGAGATACAAGAGAATGATTATAACTTAAATATACCTCGTTATGTAGATACTTTTGAAGAAGAGGAAAAAGTAGATATTGAAGCTACAAAACAAAAGATGGAGCATATAGAAAAAGAGCTTATCGAAGTAAAAACTCAAATGAGTAGTTATCTTGAGGAACTTGGACTATGAACAATAGTATAAAAATATTTGAAGATAAAAATGTTCGTACTGTATGGGATGAAGAGAAAGAAAAATGGTATATTTCTATAATAGATGTTATAGAAATATTAACACAAAGTGACAGACCTAGAAAGTATTGGAGTGATTTAAAATCAAAACTTAAAAAAGAGGGAAGTGAACTGTCCGGAAAAATCGGACAGTTGAAAATGAAAGCACCAGATGGCAAGATGCGACAAACTGATGTAGCTGATACTGAACAACTTTTTAGACTTATACAGTCTATACCATCACCAAAAGCAGAACCTTTTAAACTATGGTTAGCAAGAGTAGCAAAAGAGCGACTAGACGAGATGGCAGACCCAGAGAGAGGGATAGATAAAGCACTAGAGGACTATGTAAATCTTGGCTATTCTCAAAACTGGATAAACCAAAGACTAAAAAGTATAGAGATACGAAAAGAGCTGACAGATGAGTGGAAAAATAAGGGCTTAAAAGAGGGTTTAGAGTTTGCTACACTTACAAACATCATCACAAAAACTTGGTCAGAAAAAACTACAAAAGAGTATAAAGTTCTAAAAGGTTTAAAACAAGAAAATCTAAGAGACAACATGACAAATACAGAACTCATCTTAAATATGTTAGCAGAAGCCTCAACAAAAGATATATCTCAAGCCACCAACCCAAAAGATTTTAAGCAGAGTAAAGAGGTAGCAAAACAGGGTGGAGATGTAGCAAGAGTAGCAAAAGAGGCACTAGAACTTAAAACTGGTAAAAAAGTAGTAACAAATCTAAATGCTAAAACTATTTTACAAGAGCAGAAGAAGTTAGGTGATTATGATGCATAATAATCTAATTGTTTATAATGATGGCGAATTGGAATTGAATGTTTCAATAGAACAAGAAACAGTATGGCTTAATAGAAATCAAATATCATTACTTTTTGGAAGAGATGTTAAAACTATTGGAAAACATATCAACAATGTATTTAAAGATAGTGAATTGGATAAAATCTCAACTATCGCAAATTTTGCGACAGTTCAAAAAGAAGGTGGTCGAGAGGTAAAGCGAGATGTTGAATATTATAATTTAGATGTAATTATCTCTGTTGGATATAGAGTTAAATCTCAAAGGGGTGTAAGATTTAGACAATGGGCAACTTCAATACTTAAACAATATATTGAAAATGGCTATGCAATAAATACCCATAAAATAACAGAACAAAGACTATTATCTCTTGAAAATGATATGGCTACTATTAAATCTTACATTAAACATAATACTTTAGAAGTTAAGCAAGGTATATTTTTTGATGGAGAGATTTATGATGCTTATGTGTTTGTAAGTGAGCTTATAAAAAGTGCAAAGAAAAGTATTGTAATAGTTGATAACTATATAGATGATACTGTTTTAACACTTCTTAGTAAAAATAGCACCGTAAAGATAACAATTTATACTAAAACCATAACCAAACAACTAAAACAAGATAGTGAAAAATATAATACTCAATATAAAAATCTTACATTAAAAAAATTTGATTTATCTCATGATAGATTTTTGATAATTGATGATGAAATATATCATATTGGTGCAAGTTTAAAAGACCTTGGTAAAAAATGGTTTGCATTTAGCAAAATGGATAAAAGTAGTGTTTCAATAATGGAGAAATTAGTATGGGTAGTATAGTGCCAAAGGGATATAAAAATACCAAAGTTGGGGTTATTCCTGAGGAGTGGGAGGTTGTGAAGCTTGGAGAAGTTGGTGATTTAATTGGAGGTGGAACACCATCAACATCGAATGAATCATATTGGCAAGGTTCTATTCCTTGGCTTTCTAGTTCAGACTTAACAGAAAATAGTATTTATGATATAAATAAACATCGTTATATAACTCAAAAAGCAATATCAGAATCAGCAACTAAAAAAATTCCTAAAAATTCTATTTTAATTATTTCAAGAGTTGGAGTTGGAAAGGTTGCGATTAATGATGAAGAATTATGTGTTAGTCAAGATTTTCAATGTTTGATTCCTAAAAATTCAGATACAATTTTTTTAGCATATTTAATAAAAGAAAAAACAAAAATACTTTTAACATATAATCAAGGTACTTCAATAAAAGGATTTGTGAAAAGCGATTTAAAAAATCTTAAAATCCCCCTCCCACCTCTAAAAGAACAACAAAAAATAGCTAAGATTTTAACTACTTGGGATGA
>VAPL010473518.1_pt1 | contig 12811 bp, 12 predicted proteins | sample 3395061 | NCBI WGS metagenome assembly VAPL01 (sample SAMN08290444, study PRJNA428436) | hydrothermal vent metagenome | isolation source: Deep-sea hydrothermal vent chimney 2 | place: Pacific Ocean: Juan De Fuca Ridge | depth 2182 m m
AAGCCCGGAAAACGTGTCGTACAGCCGCGTGCCCTGCTCGGTGGTGTAGTAGTGACCGGCGGCGCCACTGATTACCCGCGGTTTCGACTTGAAATCGCGATTTGCCGTAAACGGCATCCAGTAGGCGTCAATGTTGCTGGTGGCTGAACTCATGCGGCATGCTCCGAGTGAGGAGGGCGAATCTTACGCCGGTACGGCGATCTTAAGCCAATAGTTATCTGCAAATAAATCCCGATGTCCCCTAGTCATCCGGCATCTATTAGTGGCAAAGTTACGTCCCTTCGGATTTGACAGCAGAGTTACAAGCCCATGGGCCAGTTTGGTACAGAGTTTTGCGATCAGTTTTCGGTCGCGCGTTTCGAAAATGATACCTGGTCAGCCGCCGCGCTGCAGCCGCTGAAACCCTTGCAAATACACCCGGCGGCGCACGTTTTTCATTACGCGAGCAGCTGTTTCGAGGGTTTCAAGGCTTACCGCTGGGAGGATGGCGGGGCGCGAATCTACCGTCTGTCGGATCACGTCGCTCGTATGCAAAAGAGTGCAGCATCGCTGCGACTTCCGATTCCCGATGCCAAAATGCTGGCGGCGATGGTGGTGGAGCTAGTCGCCGCGCACGTTGACGATATCCCGGAGCCGCCGGGTTCACTGTATTTGCGACCGACCCTGATTGGTACGCTGGAGAACATCGGAGCCGCGGCGGCGCCGTCGTCGGAGGCGACCTTGTTCGTCCTGGCATCGCCTGTTGGCGATTATTTCGCCAGCGGCGCGCCAACGCTGAAGCTACTGGTAGAAGACCAGCGCGCACGCTCTACCGAGCAACTCGGCAGTACCAAAACCGGCGGCAACTATGCGGCGGCGCTGGGTCCGACGCTGCAGGCAAAAGAGCAATACGGCGTTGATCAGGTCTTGTTCTGTCCCAACGGCGATGTGCAGGAGACCGGTGCAGCAAATTTCCTTCTGATTAGTGACAACGAGGTCATCACAAAGCCGCTGGATTCGACCTTTCTGCACGGTATGACGCGCGATTCCATTTTAAAGTTGGCCGGTGATCTCGGCTACGAAGTCACGGAAAGAAACTTCACCGTCACCGAGTTATTGGAACTGGTCAAGACTTACGAGGCAGCTTTGTCGGGAACAGCAGCGTGTTTGTCCTCGGTCGGGACGCTGGTCTACCGCGGTGAGGAAATCAAGGTAGGAGACGGCGGTGCGGGACCAAACGTCGAGAAGTTGCGCAAGGCGTTGCAGGACGTTCAGTACGGACTGGCCCCGGATACTTACGGCTGGCTGACCGAGATCGCCTAAATCGCCTGCGAAAAGCGATTGTCGTTCTGCGTGTGGTCGACATAGCGATCGAAGATCATAGCAATGCTTCTGAGCAACAGGCGGCCTTTTTCGGTAATTTCGATGGCCGACGAGTCCAGTCGAATCAGGCCGTCGGCGGCCAGCGCCGGCAGGCGCTCCAGTTCAGCCGCGAAATAACTGACAAAATCGATATCGTGCGCGGCGTTGAAGTCGGCGAACTTAAGACTGTCGTAACACATCAACGCCTGAATGGCCGCGGCGCGAATGCGGTCGTCTTGGTCAACGACGATACCCCTTCTTATTGCGAGTTGACCGCTTTCTATTGATGCCTGGTATTTCTCCGTTGTTGCAGCATTTTGTGCGAAAACATTGCCAATGTTGCCGATTGCGCTGACGCCGAGTGCGACGAGGTCACAGTCCCGGTGTGTTGAATAGCCCTGGAAATTTCTCTGCAGGCTGCCGTTCGCGCGCGCGAGTACGAGTTCGTCCTCGGGCAGCGCAAAGTGGTCCATGCCGATGTACTCGTAGCCGGAGCCGCAGAGCCTGTCGATGGTTCTGTGCAGAATGTCGAGCTTGACCTTCGGCGCCGGAATTGCAGCATCGTCAATCATTCGCTGGCCCTTAAAGCGATGTGGCAAGTGTGCGTAGTTGTAGATCGCCAGGCGGTCCGGACGCATGCCGATCACCAGATCCAGCGTGGTGTCAAAACTTGCTACCGTCTGATGCGGCAAGCCGTAGATGAGATCGAAGGAGATCGACTCAAACCCGACATCGCGGGCGGCCAGAACAAGATCGACAACGCTGTCGGGTGATTGCCTGCGGTTGACCGCATCCTGCACAATCGAGTCAAAGTCCTGAATACCAAGACTCAGGCGATTAAAGCCGAGTTGCGACAGTTGTCGAATGTCCTCTTCGTCAACCGTTCGAGGGTCTACTTCGATCGAGAATTCGCGGCTTTCGCTTTCGTCCAGCGAGAACGCTTCACGTAGCTTGCTCATCAATTCGGTGAGTTGCTTACCGCTCAGGTAAGTCGGTGTCCCGCCGCCGAAATGCAGTTGCTCGACCCTGCGGTCTTTGTCAAACAGTTCTGACTGCATATCGATTTCGCAATGCAGCGTGTCCAGGTAGCGTTCGACGCGGCTCCGGTTGCGCGTGACGACTTTATTACAGCCGCAGTAAAAGCACAGCGAATGGCAAAACGGAATATGCACATACAGCGACAGCGGGGCGCTACCGGCGTTACTGTCCAGCGCGTTCTGACAGTAATCGTCGAGCTTTAAGCTCTCGTCGAACTGCAGCGCGGTCGGGTATGACGTGTAGCGAGGACCCCGGCCGCCATACCGAACGACAAGGTCGGAATCAAAACAGACGCTCATCCGGCGCGCCTGAAACTGTGCAGAAGATAAAGAGAAACAGTGAACAGCAGCATTGCTACCGCCTGATGCATGACGCCGAGAAGCACCGGCACGGATAACAACAGCGTCGAAATGCCAAGCGCAACCTGCAGCAATACCGTGTGCAGCAAGGCGTTGACTGCGGGTCGACTGCGCGGCAGCAGCGTGGTGTTGCGTGCTTTAAGCCAGAAGCCGATGACAGCGACCAGCGTAGTAATTGCAAGTATGCGGTGGTCCAATTGCACGGTCGTCGGATTGTCGAAAAAGTTACGCCAAAAGGGCTCGAGTGCCATCGTCCCCGGGGGAATCCAATGTTCGCCCATCAACGGAAAGGTGTTGTAGATCTTGCCCGCCTTGAGTCCGGCGACGAAACCGCCCGAAAGGATCGTCATCGACGTCAAAATCGTCAATGCCAGCGATTTTCCGTACAAGGGATGCCGCTCATTGCTACTGGTCGGGAACAGCAGTGACATCGCGACCCAGAACATATATGCGTAGATGATAAAAGCCGCTGCAAGATGCGCCGTCAAACGATACTGGCTGACGTGCGGCAGGTCGACCAGACCGCTTTTGACCATGTACCAGCCAAGTACTCCCTGCATACCGCCCAACACAAACATCAACAAATACTTGGGCCATTCGGTCGGTCGGATATAACCCCGGGTGACGAAGAAAACGAACGGAGCGAGAAATACGATGCCAATGGTTCTGCCAAGCAGGCGATGCAGGTACTCCAGCCAAAAAATGCTCTTGAACGCATCGACGTCCATGTGAGAGTTCACCTTGAGAAATTCTGGCGATTGCCGGTACAGATCGAACACGCGCTGCCATTCAGAGTCGCCGAAGGGCGGTAGCCAGCCGGTTAGCGGTCGCCAATCCGCCATTGAGAGCCCGGACCCCGTCAGGCGGGTGAAACCGCCCAGAACGACCATCGCGAATACAAGACCGCAACAGATCAACAGCCATTTCGCGACGCTGCGATTTCGTGAGCGGATTTGGTCTGAATCGAGCATTGAATGGAAGGCCTTTCGACTGCTGCAGGAGTGAGCGATTCTAGCAGGCGAAAAGCCACCTACGTCAATGCGTGATAACCTCAATCCATGAATATTTCGGACTGCAACAACATCATGGATTTTCGCCGCATCGCGAAGCGGAAGTTGCCGTCACCTATTTTTCATTACCTTGATGGTGGTGCGGACGATGAATGGACCCTGGGCCGAAACAGTACCGCCTTCAACGACTATGAACTCTTGCCGGCGCAGCTATCCGACGTCAGCAAACTGAGCCTGAAGACGACCTTGTTTGGTGAGCCGCTGGATTGGCCCGTGATCATTTCTCCGACCGGTGCGTCGAAGCTGTTTCACGCGGCTGGCGAGCCGGCCGTCGTGCGGGCCGCTGAGAAGTTCGGCATGATTTACAGTCTCTCGACGCTCGGGACGACTTCCATTGAGGATGTTGCTGCGGCGGGGCAGTGCCCGATGATGTTCCAGATCTACGTTTTCAAAGATCGCGGTCTGACGACCGAGTTCGTCAGGCGCTGTAAGGCGGCTGGGTACAAAGCGTTGTGTCTTACCGTGGACACTCCGGTGGCGGGTAATCGTGAACGCGACAATATTTACGGAATCGCGTCCGGCAGGCTAAAACTTCGCGGCGTAATGAGTGTGTTACGTCACCCGTGGTGGCTGTATCGGGCGACGATTCGCAAAGACCTCGAAATTGTGAACGTGACTGCCAGTCGTGGTTCTGAGCAATTCAGCGACCAGAGCATCAAGGAATACATTGACAGTCAATTTGATCGTTCGCTGACCTGGAAGGACGTGGAATGGCTGGCTGATCTGTGGCAGGGACCCTTGGTGATCAAGGGTGTCCAGACGGTAGCCGATTGCAGAAATGCCGCCAATTCCGGTGCGACCGCAGTCATGTTGTCGAACCATGGCGGTCGACAACTGGAAGCAGCGCCAGCGCCTGTGGACTGCATTGCCGATGTGGCGGATGCGCTGCATGATCGGCTGGAAATAATCTGTGATGGCGGCGTGCGTCGCGGCACGCACGTTGTGAAGGCACTTGCGCTCGGCGCGAACGCCTGCAGCATCGGGCGTGGCTATCTGTACCCGCTCGCGGCCGGTGGTCAGACGGGGGTCGAACGCGCTCTGATGTTATTGCGCGAGGAGGTTGAGCGCACTCTCGCGTTGCTGGGATGCGATTCCATTGACAAGCTCGGATCGAGATTCGTTCGGCATCGAGGTCGCCACTAGCGTGCTGCATCTCATGATAATCGCGAGCGCTACACATTCTTGCGGGAATTGCCGGGCATTTGCGAGTACTATTTGGTGTACGGTGCCCATTGCGGGCACAGCGTTGCAGCCGCCATCCAGCGGCAGTTTTGTGAAGAGGTAGTTATGTCAGGCGAAAGAGTTGAAGGAACCGTAAAGTGGTTCAACGACGATAAGGGATTCGGTTTTATCGAACGCGAAGGTGGTCCGGACGTATTTGTTCACCATACCGCGGTACAGATGGAAGGATTCAAGTCCCTGAAAGAGGGACAGAAGGTCTCAATGGAAGTGACCCAGGGCGAGAAAGGGCCGCAGGCAGAGAACGTAATCGCGGAGTAAGTCTGGCCGTTCCCGGCCGGCATCAGCGCAGCGACGAATCGAACCGGAACCAGCGCCGGCGCGACTTCGTGTTGTGCGCCCCGATGATCGGCCGCCCGCTCTTTCGCCTCTGCAGGACCAACAAAAGGAAAACCGGCTGTGAAGATTCGTATCAGAGACAATTCCCTTCGACTGCGTCTGACCCGTAGCGAAGTTGAGGCTATGCGCGAAGTCGGAGCGGTAACTTCTGCCACCGGTTTTCCCGGCGGTAAGCGACTTTGCTACTCACTGCAAAGCAGTCCGGCCAGCACCAGTCCGGCCGCACTCTATGCGGAAAACGAAATCATCGTGCGAATACCGGAAGCGACTGTTTTGGCCTGGGCCACCACAGAGCAGGTTTCGATTATGGGCGATCAAGTACTCGACGACGGACAGATGCTCAGTATTCTGGTGGAAAAGGATTTCGTCTGCCTCGTGCCGCGGGACGGTGAAGATGAGTCGGACATGTTCGTGAATCCTGACAAGGACATGAAATCCTGATAAGGAAAAAGGTAGCAGATGAAGAAGAATCGCTACAGCCGATTTGAAAAAAGGACAATCAAATTCCTTCGCGAGTTGCGCGAAAACAATAATCGCGAATGGTTTAAGGTTAACAAGGCTCGCTACGACGAGGATGTGCTCGATGTTGCGTTGCGCTTTATTCAATCGATGCAGCAGCCGTTGGCGGATTTCGCGCCGAATTTCACGGCCGTAGCTACCCGCATGGGCGGTTCTCTGATGCGGGTTTACCGCGATACCCGTTTCTCAAACAACAAGCTGCCCTACAAAACGAATATTGGTATTCAGTTTCGCCACGAGCGTGCCAAGGATGTGCATTCGCCGGGATATTACGTGCACATAGACCCGGACGAAGTATTCATAGGCGTCGGCATGTGGCGTCCCGATTCCGAACCCTTACGACAGATTCGCGAGCGCATCGCCGCGAAGAGTCCGCAGTGGCAACGAGCGATCAGTACCCCGGCGTTCAAACGGCATTTCAGTCTGGGCGGCGAGTCTTTGCAGCGCCCGCCTCGTGGCTTCGACAAAGAACACCCGATGATCGACGACATCAAACGCAAGAGTTTCATTGCCGTTCGAACGATGTCGCTCGAAGATTGCCTGAAACCGCAGTTTCAACGCAGTGTTGAAACCTCGTTCAAGCAGGCGACGCCCTATATGGAGTTTTTGTGTGCGGCGGTCGGGGTGAAGTTCTAGCGGCCTAACGCGCTTCGCAGTTCTCGTAACAACGTGGCCGGGTCCGGCCGATCAGTGATGAATTTCGATAACTCGGTGTAGTGGATGATCCCGTCGGGATCGACGACCAGCGCTGTTGGCCAGATCGTGTCCGCTCCATATTCTTTGCGATGTTCATCGGGTACGCCGGATTCCTGCAGCAAGCCAAGTTGCCGGGTCACAGCGAGATCAGCGTCCAGCCAAAAGTCGAATTCGACCTCGAAGAATTCTGCCACGCGGCGGGTCGTCTCCAGCGGTTTTGGAGTGACGAGTATCAATCGAGCGCCGAGGCCGATGATGTCCTTGTAATGAACGCTCAGGTTTTCGATCTGCGAGCTGCAAAACGGACACCAGTTGCCGCGGACAAACAGTAACACCGCGGCGCTGCCGTGGAGTTCAGTTGATCGGACCGGGTTGCCGCTTTCGTCGACTGCACGAAAATCCGGCAGTGCGTGCCCCTGGCGCAGTTGCGGCGGTACGGGTCGGCGAACCGGGCGAAAACGCCAGTAGGCGATTGCGCCGGCGGCGAGAATGGCGGCAAGAATTATCGGTGTGGTTTCGGCCATAGTTTCGCAGTATCGCCTTCGACTGGCCGTAGACACAAGGGCGGTTTTGTGGATACTGACAGGCGCCCACTCCCGCACGGAATTCGATGAGTAACAATCCAATAATTTGGCAGCCGGACACCGGTCGAATCCAGGACTCGGCGATGTTCCGCTTCATGCGACAGCAGGGGTTTGACGACTACGACTCGCTGCATCGTTGGTCCATCGACGATTCGCCGGCGTTTTGGACGGCGCTTTGCGACTATTGCGGTATACGCTTCGAGCGCCCGGCGGAATCGATTCTTTCTCGTCCCGAGAGCATCATCGACGCCGGCTGGTTCGCGGGTGCAGAGCTTAATTTCGCGGCACATCTTCTGCGCCATACCGGTAGCAAGGCAGCGCTTGTATTCTGCGGCGAGGACGGTGCCCGGCGAGAAATCAGTCGCGATGACTTGCGGGCGACAGTCGCGCGCGTGGCAGAGTCTTTGCGCGGCTGCGGCGTACGCAAAGGCGATCGTGTCGCGGGTCTGCTGCCAAACTGCCCGGAGGCAGTCATCGCTATGCTCGCAACGACGAGTATCGGTGCGATCTGGTCGTCGTGTTCGCCGGATTTTGGTAGCAACGGTGTTATCGACCGCTTCGGTCAGATCGAGCCCAAGGTCCTGTTCGTTGCCAATGCGTACTACTACAACGGCAAGACTTGTGACCTGCGTGCGACGGTCGCGAGTGTTGCGGCGGCGATGCCGTCGTTGCTGAAAACCGTGGTGGTGCCGTTTGTCGGCTCGGCCTCAACAAGAATCGGAATTGATAACGAAGTAGCCTGGAGCGAGTTCCAGGCGGACGATGCGGCCCTTGAGTTCACGCCAGTCGAATTCAATCACCCGCTGTACATCATGTACTCCTCCGGGACTACCGGCGTTCCCAAATGCATCGTGCACGGACACGGCGGCACGCTGCTGCAGCAGAGCAAAGAGCACGTCCTGCACACCGGCGTGACCGAGCAGGACACGTTGTTCTATTTCACGACCTGCGGCTGGATGATGTGGAATTGGCTGGTCTGCGGTCTTGGAACGGGTGCCACGCTGATTCTTTTTGACGGAGCGCCGTTCTTCAGGGACGGCCGCATACTGTGGGAGATCGCGGAGCGTGAGGGCATTTCTATTTTTGGCACCAGCGCCAAGTATATCTCCGCGTTGCAAAATACCGCTGTCCGTCCCGCGGTGGATTTTTCGCTACCGGAGTTGCGAGTGGTGCTATCGACCGGATCGCCGCTGGCGCCGGAAAGTTTCGACTTTGTGTATGAGGTGATCGGTGACGACCTGCAACTTTCCTCGATTTCGGGCGGCACGGACATACTGAGTTGTTTCGCGCTGGGAAATCCGATATTGCCGGTCCGCCGCGGGGAATTGCAATGCAAAGGTCTCGGGATGGCGACGGATGTTTTCGATGAGCAAGGTAACTCGATCGTTGGTGAACACGGTGAGTTGGTTTGCACCCGGCCGTTTCCGTCAACGCCGACCGGGTTCTGGAACGACGCAGACGGTGCGCGTTACCGGGCGGCGTACTTCGAACGCTTCGACGGTGTATGGGCGCAGGGTGATCTCGCCGAGCTGACCGACAGCGGTGGACTGGTCATACACGGGCGCTCGGACGCGGTGCTCAATCCGGGCGGCGTGCGTATCGGTACGGCCGAAATATACCGCCAGGTCGAGAAACTCGACGAAGTCGTCGAGAGTATCGCCATCGGCCAGAACTGGCAGGATGACGTTCGTATTGTGCTGTTTGTCCTGCTGCGTGACGGCGTCGACCTCGATGACGACTTGATTGCGCGGATTAAAACGACTTTGCGTGACAACGCGACGCCCCGTCACGTACCGGCGAAAATAATTTCGGTCGCGGACATCCCACGCACCAAGAGCGGTAAGATTGTCGAGCTGGCCGTGCGTGCAGTGGTGCACGGTGAGGCGGTCAGGAACACTGCGGCAATTGCTAATCCCGAAGCGCTTGAGCACTACCGCGGTCTTTCTCAACTTGAAACCTGAGGCCTGTTCAATGTCCGACTCCGAATTCATAGGCACTGAGATTATTCGCGGCAGCGTATTGCCCGAATGGATCGATGTTAACGATCACATGAACGTCGCCTACTATGTTCTGGCGTTCGATTCTGCGGTCGATACGCTGTGGGAAAATTTCGGGATTACCCACGATCACGTGAGTGCTACCGGCAGTTCGACGTTTGCGGTCGAGAGTCATATCACCTGGCAGCGCGAGATGGCTGTTGCCGAGCCCTATGTCATCACGTCACAATTGCTGGCCTACGACGACAAACGGATTCATCAATTCATGCGCATGTATCACGCAGAGAAACGGTATCTGGCATCAACGGCCGAATGGCTAAACCTGCACGTCGATCTTTCTGTCCGCAAAGTTACTCCCTGGCCGGACCCCATTCGCGAACACATCGCCGCGTTCGCGGACTCGCAACGGACCTCTGGGTGGCCACCGGAAGCGGGCAAGCAAATGACGGTGCCCAAACCGATTTATTCCTTGCCGGAGCGTACCGATGGGTAGCTATTTGCTTGCCATCGATCAGGGTACCAGCAGTAGTCGGGCAGTTATCTACGACCACGCAACGAAGGTGATCGCAAGCGCGCAGCAGGAATTCCCGCAAATCTATCCGCAGCCCGGGTGGGTGGAGCACGACCCGGAAGCGATCTGGACATCAGTGCGCGCGGTGACAACAGATGCCATGAGTCGAGCGGATGTGAGTGCGTCAGACATCACGGCGATCGGCATAACCAATCAGCGCGAAACGACATTGATCTGGGACCGCGACACCGGTCGCTGCGTTTACAATGCGATTGTCTGGCAGGATCGGCGCACGGCTGATCGCTGTCGACACCTGCAGGACGACGGGTTGGAGAAACTCGTTTCGGAAAAAACCGGACTGCGTCTCGACCCGTATTTTTCCGCTACTAAAATTGCCTGGATTCTCGACAACGTTGACGGCGCCCGCGAAGCTGCCGAAGCGGGAAAGCTGGCGTTCGGGACAATCGACTGTTTCTTACTGTGGCGTTTGACGGGCGGCTCGCAGCATGCGACAGATGCGAGCAACGCGTCGCGAACGATGCTGTTCAATATTCACACTCAGCAATGGGACCCGGAGTTGCTGGAGATCTTCAATATTCCGCATCAGTTACTGCCGCAGGTAAAAGATTGCGCCGACGACTTCGGTTTGGCGACGGATGTGTGTCTCGGCGGTGAAGCTCCGGTACTCGCCATGGCCGGCGACCAGCAAGCCGCGCTGATCGGTCAGGCGGGTCTGGAAAACGGCATGACGAAGAGCACTTACGGGACCGGTTGTTTTGTCATTGCCAACACCGGATCGAAAGCGCTGGCATCGGAGAACCGACTGTTGACGACGGTTGCAATGCGACTCGACGGAGAGGTGAGCTATGGGCTGGAAGGCAGCGTATTCGTCGCCGGCTCCGCCATGCAGTGGTTGCGTGACGAATTGGGGGTCATCGAATCTGCGGCGGACTCCGAGGCCATTGCGACCCGGACCGGCGTTGTTGACGATATTATCGTCGTGCCGGCATTCGCCGGACTCGGCGCGCCCTATTGGGATCCGGATGCTCGTGGTGCGATCCTCGGCCTAACGCGCGGCAGCGGGCGTGACCGCATCGTCACCGCGACGCTGCAGGCGGTGGCGTATCAAACCTGTGACTTGATCGATGCGATGGCCGACGACGGCATTCGCCCGAGCGTCGTTCGCGTGGATGGCGGCATGGTGGCGAACGACTGGTTTCTGCAATTCCTGGCAGACGTTCTCGATACTATGGTTGAGCGGCCCGAGAACATTGAGTCCACTGTGCTGGGGGTTGCCTACCTTGCTGCTTATTCGGCAGGTGTATTCAAGAGCACCGAGCAAATTGCGTCATACTGGCGCTGTGATGCGCGCTTTGAACCGCGTATGTCGAAAGACCAACGCGAACTCTTGCTGCAGGGATGGCGCTCGGCAGTCCGTCGCATTGGCACGAATGGGTGATCGCTTGTTAAAGGCACGGCAACGAATCGGCAAGTACAGAATATTGGGGCGCATCGCGTCCGGCCCGCTGGCGGATGTTTATCGCGCACAGGACACCGTCCAGAAGCAAAAGGTTGCACTCAAAATTCCGAAAGCGGACTACGGCACCGGTCACGAAGAATTTCTGCACGAAGTCCGGGTTGCAACGAAGCTCAGGCATCCAAATATTCTGTCGGTGATGAATGCGAGCTACATTGATGAGCGATTCGTCATCGCGATGGAGCTGGGCGAAGAGTCTCTGGCAGATCGCCTCGAACGCCGCATATCCACAGCGCGCGCGATCGATCTTGCAGGTCAGGCACTGGCCTCGATGGCGTACGCTCACGAACACAAGATAATTCACTGCGACATCAAGCCGGAGAACTTTATTGTGTTTCCCGGGAATCGCCTGAAACTGGCCGACTTCGGTTTTGCCAAATTTAACCTGCGAACCCTTAAAGCCTCCGGCTCCGGCACCATCGACTACATCGCTCCTGAGCAGGCCATGGGCAGACCGAAGTTTCAGTCGGACGTCTTTTCGCTGGGCCTGGTGATCTATCGATTGCTGTCCGGTCGTCTGCCGGAATGGCCCTTCGAATGGCCGTTGCCGGGCAGGGAAAAACTGGTGGCGCGCGTCAGACCGGAGTTGATCGAAGTGCTGAAACAGGCGATTCAACTTGACCCGAAGCGTCGCTATCGCGATGCGGTGCAAATGCAGGCGGCGTTCACGAAAGCGCAGAGTACGGCAAGAAAACAAAAACGTGCGAAACCGGTAAACACCGCACGTCGTGGCAGTTCGTGGCGGCAGATGCAGTGGCGGGAATTTCAACGCCAGTTCAAGCAACAGCTTGAAACGCAGCATCAATGCCGGCGTTGCGAAGCGCCCGTATCGGAAAGCATGCAATGTTGTCCCTGGTGCGGCTTCGACAACCCGTCGCGCGGGTCCGAGTCGCGACTGCCGTCGAGTTGTCCACGCTGCGAACGCGGCGTCAAAAACGACTGGGACTATTGCGCCTGGTGTTACGGGCCCGGTTTTGTCGAGGAGGTCAGCCGCACCTATCCGGACAAGCGTTATTCGGCTTGCTGTGAAAGCAAACGTTGCCGTGGGCCGCTGATGCCATTCATGCGCTACTGTCCCTGGTGTCGCAAAAAAGTTCGGCGCGCGTGGCGCTTGAAGAGCAGCCGGCAGACTTGCAAGTCATGCGGATGGGGAATCGTGCGCGAATACTGGAATTACTGTGCCTGGTGTCGTGAGCCGGTCAAGCGTCCGCTGTCAGGTCACCGATGACCGTGCAAAACGGGATTGACGACGAGATATTGCTGGACGGCGCGTTCCAGCCGGATTGTGTTGATACACAGGTCGCCGGTGGTCATGTGATCGCCTATACCCGTCGAGACCCCGACAAGGAAACTGAAAACGAGGACACGGTTGCGGTATTACCTTACGGTCCGGCTGCGGCGGTTCTGGTGGTCGCGGATGGCGCCGGTGGCTTGCCGGCTGGCAAACGCGCTTCACTGATGGCAGTCGATACTCTGGCGTCGTCGTTGCAGGCGGCGATGGACCAGACGACGCTGTTGCGAACGGCGATACTGAACGGCATCGAGGCGGCAAATCTGGCGGTGCTCGGACTCGCAAATGGG
>VAPL010483427.1_pt1 | contig 12807 bp, 10 predicted proteins | sample 3395061 | NCBI WGS metagenome assembly VAPL01 (sample SAMN08290444, study PRJNA428436) | hydrothermal vent metagenome | isolation source: Deep-sea hydrothermal vent chimney 2 | place: Pacific Ocean: Juan De Fuca Ridge | depth 2182 m m
AGGTTCAACAGGTTGGTGCGGATGCCGTTTGTCGCGTAGTCGTCGTTTCCGGCCAGATTCGACTGGAGATACGTCCATAGCCGCTGATTGAACTTGAGCGCCGCCGCGTATGCCCGGTAGTCATCCGGGTTTTTCTGCGCCTGTTTAAGCATACAGACGGCGCGGGCGAAAACCGTTTTTTCCATATACCTGGGCGACATCGCCGACTGTTGGGCGCGTTGATAAGCGTGTAACGCCTGCTTGTACATCATGGCGCATTCAGCCCAACGCTAAGCAGGCTGAACAGCGCCTGATCGCTTAGCAGGATATTGATACCGGAAAGGGTAAGATCCTGGCGGGTCTGGGTCGCCAGGGATAGCGCCTGTTCTTCTGCCAGGTCGACCCCGACGAGCTTGTTGGCGCCTTCACCCAGCAGGTCGATAAGGGAACTGGTAAACTGCAAGCGGGTGTCGAACACCACGTCATTGGCCGTAAAGCTGGCCTTGGTGGCGGCCAGCGTGGTCAGGGCGGTGTCCAGTTCGGCGATGGCGGCGGTGATCCCGGCCTGGGTCGAAAAACCGTTGGCGCTATCGACGGCCGAGATGCCGAGCCCGTTGGCGTCGGAAGCGATACCGGAGATGGTGATGGAAGAGGTCCCGTCTTCGGAAAAGGATACGGTCAGGGTATCCGGATTGACCGAAATAAGGTTGGTGCCGTTGAAAGAGGCCAGTCCGGCCAGAGTATTGATATCCTGTATCAAAACATCGTACTGGGTTTCCGCCGATTCGATGGCGGTGGCCGAGGCATTGGTGCCGTTGGTCGATGTTGAAATGCCTAAATCGGTGGCCAGGGCGTTGACGTTGTTGGTAATCGTGATGTCGTCGCCATTGTCGGCGGTAATAGTCAGGGCGGCGCCGTCCGATACCGTCGCCGTCAATCCGGAAATGGCGGTAATCTGGGCGGCCAGCGAGGTGAATGTCTCGGCGGCGTTGTTGGTGATCGTCGTCGTCGTGCCGCCATAGGTAATATCGAAGCTGTCGCCATCGGCGGCGCCGGCGATGGTGCTGGTGATATTGGCCGAGGCGGTTGTCACCACATCGCCGACGACCGTGGTCTGAACCGTTGCCGCCTGGGCGGACAAGGCGCTCGACTTCAACTGGTTAACCTTGTTGATAATTGAATTCAGGGCGCTGACGGTGCCCCCGGATATGGTCGCGGCGTCGGTGATGTTTTCCTTGATCGTCAGCAACCGGTTGGCGCGCGAGGACAGGCTGCTGGCCTCGAAAAAGGCGACGACGCCGTCGGACGGGGAGATGATCCGCAATCCGGTATTGACCCGCTCGGCGGAAGCCGCCAGCGTTATCTTGGCCTTGGCCAACGCATCCAGATATGTCTGGGTCGAAGAGCGGATCGCAAAATCAGACATACGTCAACTCTCCTGTGGGGTGTCTATTAACGATTTATCATTTGCCATATGGCGCCGCACAAAGACATCGAGTCGCTGTTAACCTTAATTGATTCAAGGTCATAGGGTAAAAAGTTTACTGTTTGTTAACCAAAAGCACAAGTGCTTCAGGAATTGTCGGTGTAAGAAATAGGAATCGGCCCCTAATGAAAGCCCTGTTTTTGGCCGGGAAATCTTCATATAATTTGCCGATGAATCGAAATGAGCGCCGCCGGCAGGCGAAACAAAACAGGAAAAGAAAACCCGGCGCCGGCGGCTCGGCGCAACCATCCAAAGATATCCTCGCCCTGCAGGGACAGGCCCTTCAATTTCAGCGCGAAGGCCGATTTCCCGAGGCCGAACTGGTTCTTCGGCAAATTTTGAAGCGCTGTCCCGACGACGCCGACGCCCTGGCCAGTCTGGGAAATAATTTTCTGGTGAACGGCCACCATGGCGAGGCCGAACAGGCCTATGGCAAGGCGTTGAAGGTCAATCCGGGGAATTTCGTGGCTCATGGCAATTTGGGCATTGCCCTGCATTCGCTGGAACGGATCGCAGAGGCCAAGGACAGTTACCGTCGCGCCCTTGATCTAAATCCGGACTATCTTGGCGCCTTGAAAAATCTGGCCAACGCGCTGATGTGCGAGGGCGCTATCGAAGAGGCCGCCGAAGCATATGACCGGGCGATCGCCCGCCATCCGAATGATACGGGCCTGCGGGTCAATCGGGCGATGATACTGCCGGTGATCCCGGCATCGAGCGCTGAAATAGAACGCTACCGGGCGCTTATGATAGCGAAACTGGACGCCCTGATCGCCGCCGGCGGCAGCCTGAGGGAGCCCGCCAGCGAGGCCGGCGTAACCGGCTTCTATCTGGCCTATGGCGCTATGAACGATGTTCCGGCGGTCAGGAAAATTACCGAAATGTACCGCAAGCTGTGCCCGGAACTGACCTGGACCGCCGCTCATTGCCGGCCTTCCGGCGGCGCCGCGAAGGCCGGGAAATACCGTATCGGCTTCCTGTCGCACCATTTTCACAATCACACCATCGGCAAGTTGAACCGGGGCTTTATCGAACATTTCGACCGTGATCGCTTCGAAGTGGTGGTCTTTCGCAGCGGCAAAAATTCCGATGCGGTATCGGCGGCGATCGAGCGGGCGGCGGACCGGACCATCCACCTGCCCGAAAACCTTGGCGTCGCGCAACGTCTGGTCGCCGATGAAAGGCTGGATCTTCTGTTTTACCCGGATACCGGCATGGACGCCTTCACCTACTATCTGGCTTACGCCCGCCTAGCCCCGGTTCAGGCCACCAGTTGGGGCCATCCGGTAAGTACCGGCATCGCCAATATGGATTACTTTATTTCCTCGCGTGACCTGGAAACCGAAGCCGGGGAGCAGCACTACAGCGAGACCCTGGTCCGGCTTGAGCATCCGCCGACCTATTATTATCGTCCGGAAAAACCGCTGTTAACCATGAACCGGGCCGATTTCGGCCTGCCCGATGACGCCAACCTGTACCTGTGCCCGCAAACCCTGTTCAAGTTTCACCCCCGTTACGACGCCGTACTGGGGGAAATTCTTGCGGCCGATCCCAGGGGCCGGATCGTCATTATTTCCGGGCGCTATCCAAACAAGCAAAGGCTGTTATCGGAACGCTTCGGCAAGGCTTTCCCGAAGCATATCGACCGGCTTTTGTTCGTCCCCAGGATGCCGCTGGAGCAATTCCTGCAATTGCTCGGCAATGCGGATGTGGTGCTGGACCCGATGTTTTTCGGCGGCGGCAATTCATCGTCCGAGGCGATAGCCATGGGGGCGCCGATAGTAACCATGGCCGGCGATTACCTGCGCGATCGGGTAACCTATTCGTTTTACCGGGCCATGGGGTTCGAAGACCTGATCGCCCGGAATCCCGGGGACTACGTCAGAATTGCCGTTCGCCTGGCCAACGACAGGGCCTGGCGGCGGCAAATGATTGAAAAGCTGAACGGTCATTCCGCCCGGTTCTTCGAAAATATGGCGACCGTCCGCGAACTGGAACGGTTTTTCATCGCCGCCATCGAGGCCGACCGCGATAATCGGCCCGCCATCCGGTGGGACGGCGGTCAGAATGCTTCATAAACCATAGTTCTAGACGGCGCATTTCGGCACTTCAGTTGATTGTTGCGGCGCTATTCCCGTGCTTCGTTATCGGCAACAAAAGCAATTCGGTAGATAGCGTCATGGACAAAATATTGTATGTAAACGAACGCCAGGTGGATAGCCGGCCGCCGGAACGGGAAGTCATGGTGTGGGACCTGCCGCTAAGGCTGTTTCACTGGTCGATGGTCGGCGTCGTCTCGGTGGCCGCCGCAACCGGCTTTTTCGCCCCGACCTGGTGGCTCGACGTTCACGTCGCCGCCGGGTATTCGCTGGCGGTGTTGCTGGCCTTTCGTTTGGTCTGGGGTTTTTTCGGCAGTTACTACAGCAGGTTCAGGACATTTCCGCTGTCGCGAGACGGCCTGACCTGGCATCTGCGCCAGGTCCTCGGTAAGAAGTCTCCGGCTTTTCTGGGTCATAATCCGATCGGGACGCTGGTGATCGCGGTCTTGCTGCTGACCCTGGTTTCCCTGGTGGTCAGCGGGCTGCTCACCCTCGGCGGCAAGGAAAAACTCGGCCCCCTGGCTTTCATGACGACATATAACCTTGGGATTTTCGCGAAAGAATTCCACGGTGCCGCCGCCGGACTGCTGGTCGGCGTGGTCGCCGTTCATCTGCTTGGCGTGGTCGCCGAAACCCGCATTTTCAGGCACCGGGTAGTTCGGGCAATGATTACCGGGAAAAAGGTGACGCTTGAGGATTACCCGGTTTCCGGAAACCGGCAAGGTTTGTCGGGCCGGTTGGCCCTGTCCCTGATGGCTCCCGCGGCGCTGATCGCGGCTGGCCTGATGTTGAGCGACAAAACCCCGCTCGGCTGGCGGTCTCTCAAGTTTCCGGCGGTCTATGCCGGCGAGTGTGGCGAATGCCACGACGCCTATCATCCCAGCCTGCGTAATGCCGGGGCGTGGCGGGCCTTGGTGGCCGGGCTGTCCGACCACTACGGCGAAGATGCGTCGTTAGGGAAGAATGCCACCGACAGTATCGGCAGGTTCCTCGAAAACAACGGCGCCGGGACATTTGATACCGAAGTCGCCCACCGCGTCGGCCGCCAGGACACCGCATCGATACGCATGACCGACACCCGCTTTTGGCGGCGGCGGCACCGGGAAATTGATAAATCGGTGTTTCGTATGCGGGCCGTCGGATCAAAGGTCAACTGCAATTCCTGTCACATGGATGCCCGGTCCGGTCGTTTCGACAACGTCAAAATCAATCCGCCTACGGGAGATAAAAAATGAAAATTACCTGGATTTTATTGGCTCGCCTGATCGCCGTCGCCGCCCTGACCGTGGGCCTGGCGTGGCCGGCCAGCCATCCGGCGCAGGCCGGCCAGCGGCAACGGATCATCGCCTCGTTGACCGCCGAAGCGAAGGCGCTGGACCGGTCCTTTCAGGCGTTTTCGGCCGACCGCGGGCGCATCCTGTTTTCGTCCCGTCCGGCTACGGGAAAGCCGGACACGCCATCGTGCACGTCCTGCCATACCGCCGACCCCAGGAATGTCGGCCAGACTCGGGCGGGCAAGGAAATAGCGCCGATGGCGTTATCCAGAAGCCCGGATCGCTACAACGATATGGAAAAGGTCGAAAAATGGTTCCGGCGTAACTGCAAAAGCGTTCTTGGGCGGGCCTGCAGCGCCGTCGAAAAGGGCGATTACCTGACATTCATGTTCAGTCAATAAACTCGTATTCAAGGAGAAAAAGCATGTTCGTTAATCCAAGATTTTTCCTCGCCATCGCCGCTTTGGTGTTGATTTCGACGGTCGCGGTAAGGGCCGAGGAACGCTACAAATCCATCCTTGATGAAAATGTAACCAAGGAATGCGGCGCCTGTCATATGGCGTTCCAGCCGCAAATGCTGCCGCAAAAGTCGTGGCGGAAAATTATCGCCGGTTTGACCGATCATTTTGGCGAAGATGCTTCGTTGAGTGCGAAAAAGGCCGCCGCCATTGAGAAATATTACGTTGCAAACGCCGCTGATTCCGGTTGGCGCGGGGGAAGTTTCATGCGGGGACTGTCCGACGAATCGGCGCCTTTGCGAATCACCGAAACCCCGTACTGGGTACGTCAGCACAGAAGATTTTCCGAACGCATATGGAAAGACCCTAGGGTCAAGATCAAATCAAACTGCGTTGCCTGTCACCGGCAGGCGAGTATGGGGTTTTATGAAGACGACTGAGGCCTGTCGGGGATAACATCAAGGAGCGCCAAAAAAAGATATCCGCTTGTCGCCGGGATTGTCCGCACGTACAATCCCGGCGCATTTGAAAGTGGAACGCCGGGACTCGATGAAAACAAGAAAAGCGTTTGAAGTCAGGTCCCTGGTCATCGCTTTTGTCGTGATCGCGGTGTGTCTTGTTTTATTTGTCCTGGATGCGGTCGCCGACGTTTTTTATCTTGATATCCCCTTGCTGTGGGTCGATCACACGTCGATTGAACTGATCACCACGATAACCCTAGCATTTACCTTGGCCTTGATTGGCATGCAGATCAAGCAGTTGCTGGGCGAACACCGCGAGGCGCAGGATTCCGTCAGGGTCGCCTCCGGCGAGTTGCTGGCGGTGATCTACACCAGATTCGACGACTGGAAACTAACCCCTTCGGAACGGGATATAGCGCTGCTGCTGATCAAGGGGCTATCCGCCCAGGAAATATCGGTTCTGCGGGAAACCCGGCCCGGCACCGTAAAGAGCCAAAGCAGCGCGATTTATCAAAAAGCGGGCGTGAAAGGACGAAGTGAACTGGCCGCCTACTTCGTCGAAGATCTGCTGGGTGAAGAGATATCGATGCGTAACCTAGTAGCCGGATCTTGAACGGTCCATAACCGCCGCTACCGGCCGGCTTCGAGTTCGACCAGTTCGATCAATTCTGCTTCGGCCATATCGGGACGGGCTTTCCGGGCGGCCTCTGTGGCGATTTCAATTTGCCCGTCACGGCACAGGCCTGAAATCGCGGCCCGCTCTATCGCCTCGCAAATTATTGCCGAAAGATCCGCCATGGCCCATTCTACCGGAATTCTTTGAACCGGTCATCTTCAACCGTTTGATCCAGCATTCCCTGGTATAAGCCGAAATGATTGCCCAGACCCTCAATGCCATAACCTCTTTCATCGCCGCTCATCCGCACTGGATTGGCTTCGCCGTGTTTGCCGCCACGGCCATTGAATCGATGGCTTTTATAGGCTCGCTGTTTCCGGGAATGTCATTGGTCATCGCGTTGTCCGGTGTTGCCGCCACCCTTGGCGCGAACATCTGGATATTGGTGCTTTGGTGTACTCTTGGGGCGATTCTGGGCGACGGGATTTCTTTCTGGATCGGCCATCGGTTCGGCGACCGCCTGAAATTCATGTGGCCCTTTCGAACCCGGCCAGAACTGCTGGAAAAGGGCGCCGAATTTTTCCGGGCCAATGGCGGCAAGAGCGTGGCTATCGGTCGTTTTCTGCCGTTCACACGGGCCATCGTGCCGATTTCCGCCGGGATGCTTGGCATGAGCCCGGTGCGGTTTTATATCGCCAATGTCATTTCGGCAATCGGCTGGGCGTTGCTTAATGTGCTGCCGGCCGCCGGGCTTGGGCTGGCTTTCGCGGTGATTAACGAATCAAGCAGCCGGGCCGCCGCGATGCTGGGGCTGTTTCTGGTCGTTTTTCTGGTTGCGCTGGTCGGCTGTCATGTGACCGCACGGCTGTTTCTGCCGTGGCTTGACGGCCTGTTCGCCAAGGCGGAAGAGGCCCTTGAGAACCGTTCCGGAAGGGCGGCGCGGCTCCTGTCCCGGGTGTTCGGACCAGACCAGCGCCCAACGACGGCAAGCGCGGCCTGGGCCTTGCTGACCCTGGGTATGGTCATCGCTTTCGCCAAGGTCCTGGAAGATGTGGCGACCGGCGATCCGCTGGTTCGGGCGGACGTTGCCCTGAATTTCCTGGCGCAGGGTTTTCGCACTCCGGTCGGCGACCGGATAATGGTCGCCATTACCTCGATGGGCGATGCGATAGTGGTGTTATGGGCTTCCGCCGCCCTGCTTGGCGGGCTGTTGCTGTTGCGGGCGTGGCGTACGTTTGGATTGGCGTTTATGGCCTTGGGGGCGACATCGCTTTTCGTTCCGTTGCTGAAATGGACACTGCACAAACCGCGCCCGATCGATATCTATTCCGGCCCCGACGCGTTTTCCTTTCCCAGCGGCCATGCCGCATTCGCCGCCGTGCTGTGGGGATTGATCGCGGTGATCGGAACACGCGGCCTGTCGCGGAACGCCCGGGCGACCTTCTGGGCGGTGGCCCTGTCGCTTTCGACACTGATCGGACTGTCACGTATCTACCTGTCTGCGCATTGGCCTTCGGACGTGATCGGCGGGCTGTTTTTCGGCTGGGCCATGGCCGCACTGTTCGGCCTGTTCGAGGAAAAATTCGGCGAACCGCTGGCCCGCCCGGCGCTGCTTGGCCTGGTCACATCGGCAGGGTTGATCGCCGCCTGGGGAATTCATGCGACGGCCTCGTTCGATGACAGCATGGTGCGCTATGCGCCAAGGGGGAAGGTCGAATCGCTGACCCTGGCGAACTGGAACGATACCGGTTGGCGGCGGCTGCCGGCGGCGCGGATCGATTTAAGGGGGGAATACGAAGAACCCTTGCCGTTTCAGGTGGCGGCATCGGCGAACGATATCAAAAACGCCCTGCAAGCCGTCGGCTGGTCGCCGGCGCCGGTCATGGGGTGGTCGCGGGCAATTCAGTTTTTCGATGGAAAAAAGAAACTGAAGGCCCTGCTTCCACTGCCGTTGCTCCACAACGGCGCCGCCGCCTTGCTGACCATGATCGCCGATAACGGCGCCGGCGGCAGGCGCCGCGTGGTCCGTTTCTGGCGTTCCGGAACACGAATCGGCGACCTGCCCGGAAAACCGGCGATTCTGGTCGGTTCGGTAACGCAGGAAAGGCTGGAACACCCGTTCGGCGGCATCAATGTATTGCGGGACAGGCCGGCTTCGCCGGCCGCTATCCGGCGGATGATCGGGGCTCTTGAAGCGGCCCCAACCCTGTGCCTGTCACCGCCACGGCCACCGGCTGGCCGGACCGCACGGTGGCTTGTCATGCCGCGGGCCGCCGCTCCATGCGCGGCGGCGGCCGGGTCGGAAGTAAAAAAGCCTTTCTGACACGCTCCGGGCTTGACCGGCGCGCCATGACGGCGATAGGTTTCATCGACGAGTGGGGGCCTGATAATGTTCATATCGCTATGACGCGCTTTTCCGGATGGAATGTCCTGTTGAACGGACTGACCGGGCAACGGGGCTGGGGCCGCCAATGGCGTGATCCCGAGCCGAAGGACGGCTACGACGCGGTCATTGTCGGCGGCGGTCTGCATGGCCTGGCCACCGCCTATTACCTGGCGAAAAATCACGGCGTGAAAAACATTGCGGTGCTTGAAAAAGGCTGGCTCGGCGGCGGTAATGCGGGCCGCAACACGACCATCGTGCGGTCTAACTATATGCTGCCGGGCAATCGCGAATTCTATGAACATTCGCTGAAATTGTGGGAAGAGCTAAGCCACGACCTGAACTACAATGTGATGTTCAGCCAACGCAGCCATGTGAGTTTGCTGCATAGTCCGGCCGCCGTGGACGCCGCCGCCCGGCGCTACAATACCATGCGGCTGACCGGTTCGGATGGCGAATTATGGCAGTTGGACGAGCTTAAAAAGAATGTGCCGCACCTGAATTATGGCCCGGACACGCGCTTTCCGATATGTGGCGCGGCGGTGCAGCGGCGGGCCGGCACGGCGCGGCACGACGCGGTCGCCTGGGGTTACGCCAGGGCGGCGGATGGCCGGGGCGTCGATATTATCCAGAACTGCGAAGTCACCGGAGTGACCCGCGACGGCGGCAAGGTTACCGGGCTGGAAACCTCGCGGGGAACGATACGGGGTAAAAAAATCGGCTTCGCGGTGGCCGGCAACACCTCGCGCCTGTGGACCATGGCCGGGCTCGGAACGCTGCCGATTGAATCGCACAAGCTTCAGGCCTTCGTCACGGAACCGGTCAAGCCGCTGCTGGATCAGGTGGTGGTGTTTGGGGTCGGTGGGGCGCATTTCTATATCTCCCAGTCCGACAAGGGCGGCATGGTCTTCGGTGGCGATATCGACTGGTACAAATCCTATGCCCAGCGGGGTAATCTGCCGATGATTCAGGACGTGGCGGAATGCGCGACCTCGGTCCTGCCCTGTCTGGGACGCCTGCGGCTGTTGCGGCATTGGTCCGGGGTTATGGATATGTCCATGGACGGCTCTTTCTTTATCTGCAAAACGCCGCTCGATAACCTTTATCTCAATGCCGGCTGGAACTATGGCGGGTTCAAGGCTTCTCCGGCTTCGGGTTGGTATTTTGCCGACCTGATCGCCAACGACCGCCCCCACCGGATAATCGCCGAACATGATCTGGGACGCTTTGAACGCGGCGTCAACATAGACGAGCGGGGCGCCGGCCCGGACCCGAAACTGCACGGATGAGGAAGGTTTCAGACAAATGATCCGTATTCCCTGCCCATTCTGCGGCGAACGCGACCATTCGGAATTTACCTATGGCGGCGATGGCTCGATTGTCTATCCGGCCCTGGACGGGCCGGCCGAAGATTGGCTGAAGGCGGTGTTTCAGCGCGAAAACGTGCGCGGCGTGCAAACCGAATCATGGCATCACGTCAGCGGCTGCCGCATGTGGCTGCTGGTCGAGCGGGACACCATGAGCCACCGGATTCATTCCGTGCGGGCCGCCCACGGCGGCATGGCGAAAGTACTGGAGGGCGAACCATGAGCGCCCGCCGGTTGCCATCGGGAGGCCGTATCGAGCGGGCCAAGACCGTGCGCTTCACCTGGGACGGCGGCAGCCTGACCGGCCACCCCGGCGATACCCTTAGTTCGGCCCTGATGGCGGCCGGCGAACGGGTGATCGGGCGCAGTTTCAAGTATCACCGACCGCGCGGCGTGATGTCGGCGGGGGTCGAGGAATCCGGTGCCATGGTCACCATTGGCGAGGGCGCCCGCCGCGATCCCAACGTCAGGGCCAGCACTCAGGAAGTTTATGACGGCCTTGCCGCATACGGGCAAAACGCCTGGCCCAGCATACGTTTCGACCTGGGCGCGGCAGCCGGTCTTTTCAGCCGTTTTTTCGCCGCCGGTTTCTACTACAAGACCTTCATTGGCGTGCCCCTGTTCGAATGGGGCAGCGGCACCGGATTGTGGATGCAGTATGAAAAGGTGATCCGCCGCGCCGCCGGCATGGGCGAGGCTTCGCGGCAACCCGATCCCGACGGTTATGAACACGCCCATACATTTTGCGATGTGCTGGTCGTGGGTTCCGGCCCGGCCGGCCTGTCGGCGGCCCTGACCGCCGCCGAATCGGGCCTGGATGTATTGCTGGTCGAACAGGATTTTGAAGTGGGCGGGAATTTGCTCAACCAGGGATCCGATGAGGCGGAATCGAGGCGCACCGGCATGATCGCCGCCATGGAAGCGGCGGCGGTCCGCGTGATGACCCGGACTACCGCCTTCGGGCTTTACGATCACGGGGTCGCCGGCCTGCTGGAACGGGTCACCGACCATCTGGCGGCCCCCGATCCGGCCCTGCCGCGCCAGCGGTTCTGGACGGTGCGCGCGAAACGTACGATTTTGGCCACCGGGGCGCTGGAACGGACCATCGCCTTCGGCGACAACGACCGTCCCGGGGTTATGACGGCTTCCTCGGCAAGCGCCTATCTGCATCGCTATGGCGTGTTGCCCGGCGAGAAAATAGTAATCGCGACAAATAATGATTCGGGGTACGGCCCGGCCATGGATCTGGCCGCCGCCGGGGCGTCGGTGTCGCTTTGCGATGCCCGCGCCGTCCTGCCCGAAGGCCTGGCCGAAATGGCGGCGGCCGGCGGCGTCGCCCTGCGATCCGGCACGGCGCCGCTTAACGCGCACGGCGCCAAGGGTGTCGATGGCCTTGATCTTGCCATTCGGGACGGCGGGTCCTGGAAGCCGGGCGGTTTCGAAAAATGCGATCTGGTGCTGGTTTCCGGCGGGTGGTCGCCGGTGGTTAACCTGCTGTCCCACAGTGGCGTGAAACCGGTATGGGATTCGGAAAACGCCTGTTTCGTGCCGGGGGAAACCGACGGTCCGGTCCGGATGGCGGGGTCGGCGGCGGGTATCTGGTCCATGGAGAACTGCGAAACTTCCGGGCTTGCCGCCGCCACGGCGGTGGCCAGGGATCTTGGAAAACCGGCGCCGGAAACCAAAAAACCGCCGCCCGGCGGCTGGGAAAACCCAATTGAACCCCTTTACGAGGTCCGGGTTCCGGGCAAAAAACTTAAAAGTTTCGTCGATCCGCAGCATGACGTGACGACCGAAGACGTGCGACTGGCCCACCGCGAAGGGCTTGTGTCGGTGGAGCATCTCAAACGCTACACGACGATGGGCATGGCCAACGATCAGGGCAAGATGGGCAATGTTATCGGCATGGCGGTAATGGCCGAGGCGCTGGGCAAGGATATATCCCAGGTTGGCACCACGACGTTCCGCCCGCCCTATACCCCGATCGCCATCGGCGCGCTCAGCGGCCGCAGTGTCGGACGGCATTTCAAGCCGCTGCGCAGGACCCCCTTGCACGACTGGAACCTGAACCATGGCGCGACCATGACCGAGGCCGGCTTGTGGCGGCGGCCCTGGTACTTCGCACGGGACGGCGAAACCATTAAAGAGGCCTATGAGCGCGAGACCGCCACCGTGCGCTCGTCGGTCGGTCTGTGCGATGTCACATCGCTGGGCAAGATCGCGGTGCAGGGGCCGGACGCCACCGAATTCCTGAACCGCATTTACACCAACCCGTTCGCCAAACTGCCGATCGGCAAGGCCCGTTACGGCATCATGCTGCGCGACGACGGTATCGTTATGGACGACGGCACCTCCTGGCGATTGGCGGAAACAGACTATTTCATGACCACCACCACGGCGCACGCGGCCAAGGTCATGGTCTGGCTGGAAGAACTGCTGCAAATGCGCTGGCCCGATCTCAGGGTTCAGGTGACCTCGGTTTCCGAACAATGGGCCGGCTGCGCGGTGGCCGGGCCGAAATCTCGCGCCGTTTTGGAAGCCTGTCTGGCCGATCCGTCGCTGGTGTCCAACGACAACTGCCCGTTTATGGGGGTCGTCGAAGCCGTGCTCGGCGATGACATGCCGTGCCGCATTGCGCGAATCAGTTTTTCCGGTGAAATGGCGTTCGAAGTATACGTGCCGAG